>Ga0070658_10005210_pt1 | contig 10576 bp, 6 predicted proteins | sample KBSC13metaG_FD_64664 | JGI IMG/M metagenome (GOLD analysis project Ga0070658, IMG submission 64664) | Corn rhizosphere microbial communities from Kellogg Biological Station, Michigan, USA - KBS C1-3 metaG | ecosystem: Host-associated > Plants > Roots > Rhizosphere > Soil ... | reverse complement strand
GAGTGGCCGGGCCGCTCGCTGCACCGATGGATGCCGTGTACGGCATTCTGGGAGACAACGAAACCGCCATCGTCGAGACCGCGGCGGCCAGCGGCCTCACCCTCGTTCCCCCAGCCCAGCGCAATCCCCTGAATACGACAACCTACGGCACCGGACAGTTGATCCGGCACGCCATCGAATCGGGCGTATGCCGACTTGTCATTGGCCTCGGCGGATCGGCGACGAATGACGGTGGCACGGGCGTGCTCCAGGCGCTCGGCGTGCGATTTATCGATGTCGACGGCAATGAAGTACCGGCTCCGATCACCGGCGGCATGGTCGAGACGATAGCGTCGATTGACCTGACCACCGCGGTCAAGTTGCCGGATGACGATGGCGTCGAGATCATCCTCGCTTCGGACGTCATGAATCCACTCACCGGCCCGACAGGAGCGTCCGCCGTCTTCGGACCTCAAAAGGGCGCGACGCCCGAGATCGTCACCCGCCTCGACAATGCCCTCGGTCATCTCGCGTCGATCATCAAGCGCGACATGGGCCGCGATATCCTGAGCGTTCCCGGTGGCGGGGCAGCCGGCGGCTTGGGCGCGGCGCTCATGGCATTTTTCGGGTCGACGGCGCGCAGTGGCATCGACCTCATCCTCGACGCCGCACACTTCGACGAGGCCGCTGCCGACGCCGACTATGTCATCACCGGCGAAGGCTCGGTCGACAGCCAGACACTGAGCGGCAAGGCCGTTGCCGGTGTGGTGAAGCGGTGCAAGACGATCGGAAACGCGAGCGTGATAGCCATCGGCGGCATCGTGGACGTTGAGATTATTTCGGAGTTGAAAGAAGCCGGCGTGACGGCGGTCGAGGCGGCGTCGCCGACGGGGATGGCGGTCGATGAGGCCATGGCGCGTGCGGCGGAGTTAGTCGAAGCGGCCGTCGAACGGGCGTTGGTGGCTACCAAGCCGTGATTCGGCTTTCTCCCGTTCGGAGCACGATCTCCACGTCAGCCCAGACTTCAGTCGTGCGCCTCTAGTTGACCCCCAGCGTGCCGAGCCAGATACCAATGGCGAAGACGATGGCGCCGCCGACGATGACTTGGACAATGGTTTGGCCAAGCGGGCTCTTCATGAAGTGGAAGCGGATGTAGGCGATGGCGAGAAGTTCGAACACGACCACGCCGTAAGCCAGATGCAGCGCCAGGATCAGGTTCGTGATCAGGAACGGAAGGGTGTGAAGCATGCCGCCGATTGTGGTCGCCAGGCCGGTGATGATGCCTCGCGCCACGGGCGCGCCTCGGCCGCTCACCTTGCCGTCGTCGGAAAGAGCCTCCGACAATCCCATGCTGATGCCCGCGCCAAAGCTGGCCGCAAGGCCAACGAAGAACGCGGCGTGGGTGTTGTGCGTGAGGCCGGCGGTAGCGAACAGGGGCGCGAGTGTCGACACGGAGCCGTCCATGAGACCGAGCAGCGCCGGCTGGACTTTCTGCAAGACGAACTCGTGATCGTGTCCGCTCACGTGTTTGTCGTCCTCCCTCGATTCCGTATCCAACGCTTGCTCCGGCATTCCGACTCCTTACCACCACCCAACCGGAAGTATACCACGCCCGCCAGCAGGAACCTCAAAATCGCCCGAGTACAAACCGCTCGATGGCATCGGCGACGCCGTCGGCTTCCTGTGCCTCGGTGACGTGGTCCGCCGCGGAGTGCGCGTCGACGTGGCCGTCCCCCATCGCGACGCCGAGGCCGGCCCAGCGGAGGAGCGCGACATCGTTTTGATGGTCTCCAATCGCCATGATTTGCTCGCGCGGCACATTCAGCATATGCGCCACCTGCGCCCCGCCGGCCGCCTTATTGGCCTCCGACGAGTTCAGGTAGCAGCACCAACCGTCGTACTTGGGATCGGCGGCGCAAAAGATATCGACGGCGGTCCCAAGCGTCGACCGCAAACTGTCGGCAAAGGCCTCGACGGGTCGGCGGTCGCCGTACACGCCCATCGTCAGCGGCTCAAGTCCGGTCTCCAGAAGCAGGTCATTTGACCGCACAATCCGGTGACCGTGCATGGACTCCCACCCTACAAAGAGCGGCGCACCGACTTCGGCTCTTATGATCTGTCCACCGTCGACCTCGACGCGGGTGCCGAACAGGAGGATCGCCAGTCCCGCGCGCCTCGCCAACTCGATTGTCGACCGCATGGCCTCCGGTGGCACAGGCGTCTTCTGCAACACCAGTCCCGTTTCCCACTCCATGATCACAGCGCCGTTGGTGAATATCCCGTAGCCGTGTCCTGTCCACTGGCTCGCCACTTCGCGGACCATGTAGCGAGTGCGCGCGGTGCAGATGACCACGGTACAGCCCGCGGCATTGGCGTCGGCGAGGGCCTTGAGATTGCGCGGCGAGACGGTGTCGTGCACCCCGACGAGAGTGCCGTCGAGGTCAAGGAAGAGAAGGCGGTAGGACATAGGAGAGATTATAACAGCCTATCAACGTAATTCGCGACGTTGACTTTGGCGTGAGTGTCGGTTATTTGTTAGTCCGGGCCGGACGTCTCGGCGAAGCCGCGTCGTTTATCGGCGTGACACCGCACGCGCTAACTTCTGAAGCGAACAAAGGGCGAGGTCGATGACCTCGCCCTCTGTCCGTTAGTCTACGCTTTCTTCTTCCCGAAACACGTCCGGGGCCGTTTGCAGCGCCGGCTTGTGACCGTTTCCGCCGGCCGGATGAGACGGGGTGTCGTCGACTTCCGTGTCACGGTTGCGCCGACCAAAGAGGCCGCCGAGGAAGCGTGAAAGGTTGTCGAAGAGCAGGTAGACGCACGGGATGACGATGAGCGTCAGCATGGTCGAAACAAGGACGCCACCCACGACGACCACACCCAGCGATTGGCGGAAGCCTGCGCCGCGTCCAAGGGCCAGTGCGGTCGGGAGGGTCGCGCCGATGATGGCGGTTGAGGTCATCAAGATCGGACGCAACCGCGTTGGCGCGGCTTCGAGGATGGCGTCGATGCGTCTATAGCCTCTGGCCCTGAGAGTGTTCGTGTAGTCGACCATGAGAATCGCGTTCTTGGCGGCCAGACCGTTCAACATGATCACGCCGATCGCAGCGATAAGCGAAAGCGGCTCATTGGCGACGTACAGCGCGATAAGCGCGCCGACGAGCGCCTGCGGCAGGGTCAACATAACCGACAGCGGATAGAGCATGTTATTGAAGAGCGCCGCCATCAGCATGTAAGACAGCAGGATGCCGAGGACGACCGCCTGCATCAGGAACGGTCCTTCGTCGGCGAGGCTCTGGGCTTCCCCGCCCCAGGTGTATGATACGGCACGCATGTCCGGAGCGGCAAACATCTTCTTGAGCACCGGGTTTGCGATCTGGCTGACGTTACCGATCTGCGTTCCCGTCTTGAGATAACCGGTGACCGAGATCTGTCGCAGGCGGTTGAGGCGGTCGACGCGGGTCGGGCCTACGTCCATCTTGATATTAGCGACTTCGCCGAGGTGCACGGGGTCGGCGTTCTGATAGCCGACGACGATGTTCTTGACCTCGTAGATACTGTTCCTCTGAAGATCGTTCAGCTCGACGCGGATGTCGTACTGCTCGCTGTCGTTCGGGTCGCGGAACTTGGATGTGATGTCGCCTTGCATTGCGGTCGACACCGCACTGGAGACGTCCTGCAGGCTCAGCCCGTAGGTGGCGGCACGGGTTCGGTCGAGGCGGATCTGCACTTCCGGCTGGCTCGCCTTGAAAGAGAGGTCCGTGTTGTAGACGCCGGGGATGGTGCCGATGTACGCCTTGATCTTGTTGGCCGCGCCCAGGAGCTGATTGAAGTCCGTACCCACCACGTTAATGGTCAATGGCGCGCCGCCGCCGCCAAAGCCGTTGACCTCACTCGCCTGAATGAGTGCGCCGGGAATATCGGTAACGAGCTTCCGGACTTTGGCCGCAACCTCAGCGTCGGTGTCGTCACGGAGCGGGTCGGCCCCCTTCTTCGGCCGGCTGAACTTGTCAAGAAGGGATCTGTGGTCGTACAGCGAGACCTGCATGTTCGCGTATTGAGTTCCCTGGAAGCCGCTGCCCGTGGAGTCGGACTGGCCGACGGAGGTGAGGATGTACTTGACGTCTCCCTTGAGCGAATCCGCGGCTCGAATGCGGCGCTCGACCTCATTCGAGATACGCGTCGTATAGTCAACCGAAGAGCCGGCCGGCGCCTGAATGTTGACCGCCACGAGGTTCTGGTCCTGGCCGGGGGCGAAGCGGAAGCCGAGCTTCGAGCCGACGGTCATAAAGACGATGACAAGGGCGACGTTGCCGATAGCGACCACGACCCACGGGTGCCGCAGGCAAACGCGCAGAAATTTCTTGTATCCTTCGCGGAACTTCGCATAGCCTCGATCGAAGGCAGCCGCGAATCCGCGCCGGCCCTCGCCGTCCGATTCCATAACCTCTCCCTTACGGAACCAGCGGGAGGCCAGCATGGGCGTGAGGGTGAAGGAGACGAAGAGCGAGATAGCGACGGCGATGGAGATGGACGCACCGAACGATCGGAAGAACTGGCCAACGATGCCGCCCATGAACGCAATCGGCAGGAAGACGACGAGGTCGACCATGGTGAGCGTGACGGCCGCCATGCCGATCTCGGTTCGACCGCGGATGGCCGCGGTCACAGGATCGTCGCCCTGTTGCAAGTGCCGCACGATGTTCTCGATGACAACGATCGAGTCGTCGATCAGGATGCCGATCGCGAGCGACAGGCCGAGCAGCGTCATCGTATTGAGCGTGAAGCCGAGCGAGGAGATCGGCAGGAACGTCGATATGATGCAGACAGGGATGGCGAAAGCCACAATGATGGTGGCGCGTACATTGTGCAGGAACAGGTAGACGATCAAGATGGCCAGCAGCGCGCCCAGGAACAGCGAAACCTCAACATCGTGCAGGTTGTCGGTCACGTTCTTCGAGGCGTCGAAGGTCGACGTGAACTTGATGTCCGTCGGAAGAGCCTTCTGCACGGAAGCCAGCTGGGCCTTGATGCCCTCGCATGCCTTGAGCGTGTTCCCGTCACTGGTTTTCTGGATAGCCAGGGTGACGGTATCGCGACCGTCGACGGTGCTTGCCTGGGTACGAGCGACGACGGTATCCGTAATGTCGGCGATGTCGGAAAGCCGCACCGCCCGCTTGGCCCCGCCCGTCGATCCAGCGGCGGCCGGCAGATTCAGCCACAGCTTTTTGATCTCGTCGACGGAGGCGAACTCGCCGATAAAGCGAACGGACGCGTAGAGGTCGTTCTTCTGAATATAACCCGCCGCCAGATTGACATTGCTCGCCTGAATCGCCTGCGAAAGCTGGGCGATGGTGATGCCGTAGGCCGCAAGCCGGTCCCGGTTAACGGACACACGGATCTCGCGCTGATCGCCGCCGAAGACGGCAACATCGGCAACGTCGGGGGCCTGCGCCAAACGTTCCTTAACGATGTTGTCCGCCATGATGCGCAGCTCGCGGGAAGACCGATTGCCACTCATCGCCAGGTACATAACCGGCTGCGATGACGTGTCGCGCTTCGAAACGACCGGGCTGTTGGCGGCCTGCGGCAACTGTTGACGGACGGCGTCGACCTTGTCGCGGATGTCGGCGGTGGCGGAGTCGACATTGGTGCCGATGTAGAGCTGGCAGCGAATCGACGAGATACCCTGCTGCGACGTCGAGTTGATCTCCTTGAGTCCGCTGACGCTTGAGATACTATCCTCAATCGGCTTGGTGACCAGCGTCTCCATCTCCTGAGGGTTGGTGCCTGGATAGGTGGTGACGACGCTGATGACGCCGAAGTCGACGTTTGGATTAAGTTCGGCCGGCAGCTTGAAAAAGCTTACGATTCCCAGTGAGAGAAGCGCGCAAACCAGCATCACAATCGCTATCGGTCTATGTATCGCTAATCGGGTAACACCCATTGTCTTACTCCATTGCTACGCGCGCAGCAGATGCGGCCTACGCCCCGGACGAATGTGCTTGGGAGACACGGTCTCCCTTGGTCTTGCCATTGGTTACTGCGAGTTTGTCGCCATCGTGGAGGCCGTTTTGGCCGACGGTGACGATGTTCTCACCACTCTGAAGACCGCTGACGATCTCCACATTGTCCATGTTGGCGATGCCGGTGGTGACTTGGCGGATGATGGCTTTCCCGTCCGCGCCGACAACCACGACGTGCTGCGCCTGGTTAAGCGTCCCGCTCGACACGTCCTCATCGCTGCTGGTGTTGGGCTTGAACCCCTGCCCGCTCGCATCGGCGACGAGAGCGCTTGCCGGCACGATCGGCACGTTGCGATGGACCTCGGTGACGATGCCGCCACGGGCGAACATGCCGGGGCGCAGGATGCCCTGGGGGTTGTCGACGGTAACACGCAGGCTGAACGTCCGCTCGCCGGTCGCCGCCGCCGGATAGATCGTCGTCACCCTACCCTGGAACTCCTTGCCCGGGAGAGCGTCGGTCTTGACGCCAACGGTCTGGCCGACATGAATGTTGGCGATATCGGTTTCGGAAACGGTCGGCTGGTAGTAGACACTCCGCAAATTCACCACTCTCAGGAGCGCTGAGCCGGTGTTGGCGATCTGCCCGGGCTCCGTACTGCGCGTCGCCACGATCCCGTCGATCGGCGACGTGATCGCTGTGTACTGCGCCTGCTTTTGCGCGAAGGTCAGCGCCCCGGACATCTGGGCGACGGCGGCTTGCGCGGCGATGATGTCGTCTTTGCGGAGGGCGACCTGTTCGCGATTGGCGACAGCGTTCCGCAGAGACGTCTCCTGTTGACGGACCTGTGCGGCGCTTGAGGCAATATCTTCCTGTCGATTGCCTATCTGGGCCAATTGCAGCGCCTGCTTGGCGTTGTTGTACTGGGCAACGTCGACATCGTAGTTGGTCTGCGCCGTGTCGAGGTCCTGCTTCGCAATGGCGCCCTGCGAGAAGAGCGACTGATTGCGGTCGAGGGTCGTCTTAGCGTTCTTCATCGTAGCCTCGGCCGATTCGACAGTGCCCTTGGCCTGGAGAATCTCCTCAGGACGCGAACCTCGCTTGGTCTTGAGATAGTTCTCCTGAGCCTCGGCAACAGCTGCCTTCGCCTGAAGTACGGCCTGGTCGGCGGAGACGATCCCGATCTTGTAGTTCACGTTCGCCTGCCGCAATTTGGCCTGAGCGCTCACGAGGTTCGCCTCGGCCTGCTGAACATTGGCCTGCAGATCCTGGTTGAACTGTTGGACAACCAGCTGGCCCCTGCGCACCGGCTCGCCTTCCCGTGCCGCAACCATGTCCACCCGTCCGGCGGTCTTGGCCGACAGAGTGACATCCTGAAGCGCGGCGAGGTTGCCGGTCACCGGTATGGTCTGCTCCATGTCCCCGGTCTGCACCGCCGCCACGGTCACCGGTGTGCTCGACGGTCCGTCGTCCGCCTTCTGCTCCTGCGGCTTCCCGTGACACCCCGCGAGCGCCAGCGTCAAACCGGCGACGATCATACCGGGCCATCTCAGATTGTTAAGCTTGTTGTCCATATTTGTTGTCTCCGGATGCTCCGGCGAAGAAACTAGGAGTATTAACATCGATGAAGAGGATGTACACGATAGTTAGGAGTTCGAAATCTTCAATCTTTCGTAATCCTGTATATCTTCTTAATCGATGTTAAAATTTCTCCTCTTATCGGCCGCCCTCGGCGCGCGTGAGCTGCGCGAGGGATGTTTGATACTGGAACTGGGCGGTTGCCAGGTTGGTTCGGGCTGTGGCGAGCTGCGCCTCGGCGTTGATGACGTCGAGGAACGTGCCTACACCGGTGTGGAAGCGGACCTCCGCGAGACGGGCCGCGTCGACCGCCTGGTCGACACCCGCTTGCGCGGCCGTCATCGACGAGCGGGCACTGAGCGTGTTCAGGTAGCCTTGCCTAACCTCGAGACTGACATTCTGGCGAAGCTGGTCGCGAGTGATAATCTGAGAGCGCAGATCGGACTGGGCGCTCCGCACCCTCGAGCGGGTAGTCCCGCCGTCATAGATGGGAATGGCGAGGTTGGCGGTCACCGACCAGTTGTCCTGCGTTACGCCCGGATACGACGGGCCGGAGTGACTGGCCTGACCACTCACGCTGAGCGATGGCAGAAGACCGGCGCCGTTCAATCGCACAAGGCGGTTGGCGATGGCGATGTTGTTGTCGGCCTGCTTAAGCTCCGGCCGGTTCTTATAGGCTGTGTCGACGGCCGCCTTGAGGTCGATCGGCTGATCGAGCGGCGGCAGTGGCGGCGTCGTGGGGCTCAGGGTCTGGTCGAGCGAGATGCCGAGGAGATTGCTGAGATTGGCACTATCGATGTCGAGCTGATTCTGGGCCGAGATCAGCGTCTGCTGGTCGTTAGCCAGGGTCGTCTCAGCGGTGAGGACATCGTACCGGGCGGCCTGACCTTGATTGAACTTCGCCGTGGTGATGCGAACGTTCTCCGTGGCAGACTTCACCTGCTCCTGGTCCGCCGCGACATTCGACTGATCGCGTAGGACCGTGAAATAGTCGTTCTTGACGGTGAGGGCCAGTTCGTTTGCGACGCGGTCGAGGTCGATCTGATAGAAATCACGAGTGCGCCGAAGGACATCGAGGCTCGCCGGGACGATGCCGAAGATGTCGATGTTCTGACTGATGCTCAGCCGGGCGGCGTAGTTGTTGTGACTGCCGATGCTTCCGCCGTTGCCGCTTCCGCCTGTAGCGTTCGCCTTGAGGGCATGGGCATCGACCACGGTCGAGGGCGTCGCGTTCTCCGCGTCGGCGTACTGCTGAAGGACTTCGGGGAGCGGCTGGGTCTCGTCGATCATGGCGACACGTACCGGTATCCCGCCAAAAGCCTCCACCTGTGCGCCGGGAGCAGCTTGCCCGGTGCCTGTCCCTGTTGCACCCGTTCCGCTTCCCGTCGATCCTGGGGAAGTGGTTGTGCTGCCCGGCGATGTGGTAGTGCCGTTGGTGGTCGATGGAGACGCGGTCGTAGACGGCGCAGTCGTCGATGTCGATCCGCCGATTGTGCTGCCGCCACCCCCGCCGCCACCAACAAATGTGCTGGACGAGCCGGACTGGTCGACGATCGTAGGGATGACGCCACCGCCGGGCAGGCTTACGCCGCCTCCAGAAGCGCCGCCTCCCGCCGCAACGGTCTTCTCGCTCGAATAGGTGTCGGCAATGCTTGCGCTGATCTGCGGCAGCGCGGTTGCGTATCCTTGCGCAATCTCCTCCTGCGCTTTTCGCAGCCGTTCGCGGGCAAGGGCAATGGTCGAGTTGTTATTGAGCGCGGTGTCGACAGCCTGATCGAGCGTGATGACGACGCCCGCGGGAACTGCCCCCTGCCCAGGGACTCCCGCGCCTTGCTGATCCGCCGCCGCTGGACCCTGACCTGGGACACCGGCCCCCGGCATCGACGGCTGATCGACAGCCGATCCCTGGCCAGGTACGCCCGCACCCGGCATTGTGGACTGAGCCACCCTCGCCGGTTTATGTGGAGCGTGCTTCGTCAATGTCGAGGCCTGGGTCGACGCTGCCACCATCACCGCGGCCACCAACGGTGTCAGCGTTCGGATATGTGACGTGGTTTTTTTCCTGAATTCCACATTCCACATTCCACATTCCACATTGCCCTGCCGGACATTGCCCTGTCTTGTACTCTGGATTTGCGAGGTTGGTAGAACGGTCGAGCCCGCCCGCTTCGGCCTTCTTTGAATCAATGCGCTATTCCTCCGGTCTTTCCTCGCTGTACTCGTTCTCAACCCGTTTCAGGTTTTCGAGGAACATCGTCATAAACTCACGCACATCGTCGATCTTGCAGAGCATCAGCCCATTCTTCGACGGCGCCGTCATGATCAATAGCTTGTCGCCCGTTTCAATACCTAGATTCTTGCGCGCCTCGGCGGGAATAACGATTTGACCACGCTCCCCGACCGTTGCCGCCCCATAGAAATGATCCTCGAATGACCGCTCTTTCTTCCCCTCGACGCTTCCCATGATAGTAAGTCCTTTGCGCGAAGTCCATGCGCCTGTGCACCACGAGATATTGCATAAAAATCATGCAAATCATACACTTCGCCATTATGACAGCGTGTCAGTCGATTGTCAACACTCTACCGTATTCGATTCTATGAATTGTTTTGCTAAAGCCAAAGACACCGCATCGGCGTCGCAAGTTGCAAATCCCAGCCGCATAGTTCGAATCTGGGATACTCCTGATCAATCAGTGCGATTTTCAAACTGCCACAAAATAGTCGTTTTGTTGCGAGTGATTTCGACAAGAGAGAGGTTGGCCTTTAGGAAATGTCGAGTGGTTGAGGTAAATAAGAGTAATAATCCGCAAATTTAACGTCCTCTTAATATATTTAACAATTGCTTAATGGCTTGGCCGTCATACTTTTGTGGGGATTCACCTACAAGCATAGGACGATTACATGAAAGGACATGCGAAGCTTTGTTTATATCTTCTCGCAAGATAGCAGCCGTAACCCTGATCGCCATGACGGCGGCGGTGTTGCCGGCCAGTATTGCGCATGCGCAGTCCAGCGCGGATTTTCCGGACGTCAAGGAGAACCACTGGGCCTATCA
>Ga0070658_10005209_pt1 | contig 10576 bp, 10 predicted proteins | sample KBSC13metaG_FD_64664 | JGI IMG/M metagenome (GOLD analysis project Ga0070658, IMG submission 64664) | Corn rhizosphere microbial communities from Kellogg Biological Station, Michigan, USA - KBS C1-3 metaG | ecosystem: Host-associated > Plants > Roots > Rhizosphere > Soil ... | reverse complement strand
CAGCGCCTCGGCCGCGCTGTGGAGCAGCGCATCGGTTTGCTCCCAGCTGATGCAGGCATCGGTAACGCTGACGCCGTACTTGAGCTGACTGAGATCGGCCGGAATTTCCTGCCGGCCCTCGTGCAGGTTGCTTTCGAGCATCACGCCCATCAGGGCCGTCGGCAAGCTCGATTTCTGCCGCACGACGTTGTCCCAGACGATGGCCTGGTTCTCGTGCTTCTTGTTGCTGTTGGCGTGCGAGCAGTCGACCATCAGCAGGGGGTTCAGGCCGGCCTTTTCCAGAAGTCCCGCGGCGGCGGCGACATTCTCCGGATCGTAATTCGGCTTGCCCGATCCGCCGCGAAGGATCACGTGGCCGTCGGCGTTGCCGCGGGTCTGGACGATGACCGTCCGGCCGTCCTCGTCCATGCCGAGGAAATGGTGGCTGCTGCGGGCGGCCTTCATCGCGTCGATCGCGATCTGCACGCTGCCGTCGGTGCTGTTCTTGAAGCCCACCGGCATGCTCAGCCCGCTGGCCATCTGGCGGTGCGTTTGCGATTCGGTCGTGCGGGCACCGATGGCGGCCCAGCCGAGCAGGTCATCGATGTACTGCGGCACGTACGGATCGAGCAGCTCCGTCGCGATCGGTAGGCCGAGCGCGGCGACGTCGAGCATCAGCTGACGCGCCAGCCGCAGCCCGGTGTTCATGTCGAAGCTGCCGTCGAGGTGCGGGTCGTTGATCAGGCCCTTCCACCCGACGGTCGTGCGCGGCTTCTCGAAATACACCCGCATCACCAGCAGCAGTTGATCGCTCACCTGTTCGGCCACGGCGGCCAGCTTCTCGGCGTACGCCTTGGCCGCGGCGACGTCGTGCACGCTGCACGGGCCGACGACCGCCAGCAGACGATGGTCGCGTCCGTGGACGATGTCGCGAATGGCGGCTCGGCCGCGGACGACGCTTTCGTTGGCGGCGGCGGTGGTCGGCAGTTCGGATTTCAAGTCGCGGGGCGAGATGATCGGGCGCAAACCGACGACGTTGAGGTTCTGGGTGGCGGCAGTCGCGGCGGCGTTTTGAAGTTCGGCAGTCGGCATTTTGGATGGGCCCGGGGTCAATCAGGCGGATCGGCAATGATACCAAACGTTTACCGGGCTTCACAGCCCCAAAGCAGCCCCAGGCCGGCAGGTTTTTGTTGACCGAAACCTGCCGCGTCACTACCCTTGCGAGGATCATTTGCCGGTTTTTTCGCGTCCCGGCAGGGCGCGGGCCGGTTTGGGGGCAGCAGTCGCTGAGGGGCCTTTGGCAGATCCGGGGCCCCTGTTTCGGGGAGAGGATTTCGGTAGTTCCGTTTGACCGCCACTGCCGGCCGCGGTCGTGAGTGAGCCCTGCGTGTCGCCAGAATCGCAAGCCGCCGCCGAGAAAGTGCTCGGCTACAGCTTCAAAAACCCTGATTTTCTTACCGAATCCCTCACCCACGCCTCCATCGCCGACAACCGCCTGAAGAGCAACGAGCGGATGGAATTCCTCGGCGACGCGGTGCTCGACCTGATCATCTGCGACCTGCTGTTCCGCCGGTTCCCCAACCTGCTGGAAGGCGACCTGACCAAGATCAAGTCGGCCGTCGTCAGCCGGAAGATCTGCGGCGAGGTGGCCGTCGAAACCGGCCTGGCCGACCTGTTGATCATCGGCAAGGGGATCAGCAGCCGGGCCCAGATGCCGCTGAGCCTGGCCGCCGGCGTGTACGAGAGCGTCGTCGCCGCGATCTTCCTCGACGGCGGCTACCCCGCGGCCGAGGAATACGTCCTCCGCACGATGACCGCCAAAGTCGAGGCCGTCGTCAGCAACCTCCACCAGCACAACTACAAGGCCCTACTCCAGCAGCACGCCCAACGCGTGCTCGGTGGGACGCCCATTTACGAACTGATGGACGAAAAGGGGCCGGACCACAGCAAGTGCTTCGAGGTCTGCGTCACCATCAACGGCCGCCGCTTCACCGGCGCCTGGGGCCCGAACAAGAAGACGGCCGAGCAGAAGGCGGCGCTGCTGGCGCTGGAAGAGTTGGAAGTGGTGGGACAGCAGGAAGTGGCGCAGGTCTACGATACGTTGATTGAGCAGGAGCGGTAATCATCCAAACGGGGGGAGCAATGTCGCAGTCGAGTGACAACGTCCTGAAGAACGCACAGTCCCGCGAAGCCGGTCGGGTCTGGAAGCGATTGACGTTATTCAGCCTGCTATTGAACGCGCTCCTTTTTGCGCTGCTCCTTTTGAATTCTTGGAGCGGCAAGGAAGCATTCATCCAAGATCTCGATCACCGGCTCACGAATTGGATCGCCGGCTGATCCTACGAAAGCGAGTAGGGCACGCTATTGCGTGCCGCCGGTGCGTGGTTGCAGTCGGCGGCACGCAATAGCGTGCCCTACGGGTTCGCGATCGATTCTCATCCGACGCTCGATCCCCTCACCTAACCTCTCCGCGAGGGAGAGGGACCGGAAGGGCGGTCATGCGTCGCCAGGCGTTCTTTAGTTCGGCAGGCCGACGAGGTCTTCGCGGTGGTAGCAGAGCCAGGCCACACCGACGGTCAGGCCCGTGGCCATCGCGGTGTAGGCGCTGACGGCGGGCCACTGCTTGGCCATCGCGGCGAAAAAGGCGCTGTAAATCAGCAGGACGCACGTGCTGGCGCCGGCGAAGATCATCATGCCGATGAAGAATCGCCAGATGCTTTCAATGGGATCAGTTTTGCGGTTCATGATTGATTCCTTCCAATCGTGAAAGTTGATATCGGCCAGCCGGGGCCGAAAACTGTAGACGGGGGCGAATTTTCCACGTAATGTCGGACGTTGCGATGTCGGTAGGCCGGTATTTCAAAGACATTTTCGACACGGTCCACGGCGTGTTCGTCGGGATGAAGATCACGCTGCGCTACGCCTTCATGAAGCCGGTGACGGTGAATTATCCCGAGCAGCGCCTCAGCTTCGCCCCGCGCTACCGCGGCATCCACGAATTCGAGCAGAACAAGTGCATCGCCTGCGACCTGTGCGCCAAGGCCTGCCCGGTCGATTGCATCTACATCGAAAAGACCGCTCCGCGACGCATCGATAAGGTGAGCGGCTTGGTGGATGAATCCGATCCGAAGAACGGCAAGATGCTTCGCTTCGCGATCGATTACAGCAAGTGCCTCTTCTGCGCCCTGTGCACCGAGCCGTGCCCGACCGAGTGCATCCACATGGGCAAACTGCACGACCTCAGCGGCTACAGCCGCGGCGAAGCGGTGGTTGAGTTCACCGAGCTCGACAAGGTCGGCCAGCACACGCCGGTGCCGCTGTGGATGGAGCGGAACAAGGATTCGATCGAGTGGGTCGGCAAGGAATACGAACGCGTCAAAGCGGGCGTGCTGGCAGGATCGGGTGGGGACATTCCGAAGGTGTGACGACGCGTTCTTCCGGCCGCCGACGCCTCAGCCGGTTCAGCGGCCGGATCTGACGCGGAAATACTTGCGGTAATCCGTCGGTTTCTGGTGCAGGAACAGCCGGAACGATTCGCTCAGCTGTCGGGCCGACGAAAAGCCCGAGCGGCGGGCCACTTCCGGCATGGGCAGATCGGTCGAACTGAGCAGCCTGCAAACGAGATCCAAACGCTCGCGGCGAATTTCCATGGCGGCGGTTCGCCCGACCGCGGCCGAAAGGCGGGTGTCGAGCGTTGTACGTGAGATGCCCATCTCGGCGGCCACCTCCTTGGTGCCCACGCCGAGGTGCAGATGCTCCCGGATGTATCTGACCGCGTCGATCACGAGCTTGTCCGTGGTGGCCAGCGTGTCGCTCGATCGGCGGACAATCAACTCGCCCGGCGGAACGACGATCGACCACGGCGGGAGCGGTGCTTTCTGAACCAGACGCTGTAGCAGGGCGGCGGATTCGTACCCGATCCGATGCGTTTGCAGCGGGATCGAACTCAGCGGCGGATCGCAGACGCTGCAGACAAACTCTTCATCGTTCACGCCCACCACGGCGGCGTCTTCGGGGATTCGCAGGCCCGCCTCGCGACAGGCAGCCATGAACGGAATGGCGCTGGGATCGTGGTCGACCATTACCCCGAAAGGTTTCGGCAGCCGGCGCAGGCGATCGACGAGTTGCTCAATGTCGCTCTGGTTGTTTAGCAGGCTGAGTGTCTGGGCGGTGTGGCCGTCTGCCTCGAGTCGCCCGATGAAGCCATCCCGCCGGCGCACTGACCAGATTTCGGGGGCGTTGTTGAAGAAGATGAAATGACGAAACCCGCGGGTCAACAGATGCTCGGCGGCCAGTCGGCCGATGGCAATGTCGTCGTTCAGAACGCGACGCCAGTTCACTTCGACCATGCTTCCCGACCAGCACACCGCCGGGATCAGCGTCCGAGTGAGCACTGGATCGGCCTCGAAGTTATGCACTCCCAGCAACAGACCGTCCGTATCCCGGACAAGCGCCGGCAGTTCGGAGGCCCTGGCGACGTTCTGGATTGACAGATCCCAGCCATGCTTCCGCGCGAACTCCGCCGCCCCGGGTATGATCCGGCGGTTGTACGGGTCCATCAGGTTCACGATCGCTGTCACTCGCACGCCCGGACTCTCCCGACTGTGAAAAAACCTAAAAGATTAGTTAAAACTCGTGTTTCGCCAAGATATGGACGTTTTATCCTGTTTCAGGAGGAAAATCACATGAAAACCCGGTTCGGCAGCGGCATTGCCTCTATTTCCATCCACACCGTGACGCTCGGGGGGTTAGCGCTCGTCACGTTGACGGGGGAACGCGCATCTGCGTCGGCCGCGACTTGGCGAAATGTGGGCACCGATTGGGCGACGAGCGGAAATTGGAATCCTTCCGGTCCTCCGGTCGCAAACGAGACCGCAACGTTCGGCTTCGTCACGAGCGCGGACATTAAGAACCCGAACTTGGCCGCACCGGCTACGGTGGGCACCTTATCCATCGACAACAGCGATGCCGACTACAGCGTCACGCAAACGGGTTCGCAGACGCTTACGCTTTCTACGATAGCCTCGCCCCCGAAGGTGCTGGTCATCACCGGCGGGGGGACAACCAACATTGCCCCGCAGATCGCCACGGGGGGAACGAAGACTTTCGATACCGGCTCGACCGCCGTCACCCTGCAGGGCGGGTTGGCAACCGTTACGGGAAGCGATCTGACTCTCACGCTGGCCAACTCGACGAAGGTTGTCGTCAGCGGCAACGTCACGAACAACGACGCCGGGACGGCCCGGACGATCACCTTGGACGGCGCGGGAAGCATGGAAGTCACCGGCAGCGTGACCGGCGGCACGAAGGGCATTTCGCTCGGCAGCACCGCGAATTTCAGTGGAACGCTGACCTTGTCGAAAGCCAATTCATTGACCAATGACACAGTTTGGCGCGCCGGCACGCTGGCGATCAATGCCGATTCGGCCTTGGGCGGAAAAAACATCAGCCTGGGAACGGCGACGAGCGGTACGAACAGCGTCGCAGTGCTGACCTCAGGCGCTTATAGCGTCGGGGCGAATTTCAGCGTGAATCTGAACCCGGCGACGAAATCGTTCACGATCGGCGGAACGCAGACCACCGGAACTTCGACGTATACCGGCACGGTCAATCTTTCGAACATCACGAAGGCCTCCAGCGGCGGCCTGAATCTGACGTCCGCGGCTGGCGGAACGGTGATCTTCGGCGGGGCGATCTCGGGCGCGTCGACGACGGCCGACTTTGTGACCAAGATCGGCGAAGGCACGGTGCAGCTGACCGCCGCCAACACTTATGCGGGCGGGACCGAAGTAAAAGCCGGCACGCTGCTGGTGGACAACACCACCGGGTCGGGAACCGGCAGCGCGGGGGTCAACGTCACGGGTGGAAGCCTGGGAGGCAAGGGAACCATTGCAGGCGCCGTCAGCGTCAGCAGCGGATCGCTTGCACCGGCCGAGCATGCGGCGTTGGTCCTTCAGAACGGTCTGAGCTTCACCGGCGGCGGGCTTAACATCGATATCGGGGGCAACTCGAGCTACGACGCGGTGCAAGTGACATCGGGCGATATCGCTTTGGGCAGCGGGCTGGCATCGCTGTCGCTTACCCAAAGCTTCTCTCCGACCGCCAACGGGACGTTCTGGGTTCTGGACAATACCGGTAGCGGATCGCTCTCCGGGTATTTCGCCGGGCTGGCGAGCAGCGGGGCAACGGTACGGTTCGCTGGCGGTAATGTTTACAAGATCTATTACAACGCCAATCACGCGACCAACTCGCTGAGCGGCGGCAACGACGTCGCCATCACGGTGGCCGTCCCCGAGCCCGGGTCGCTGGCCCTCATCGGCATCGGCATCGCGGGTCTGCTTTGGCGTCGGCGGAAAGCGGCGGAAGGAATCTGAATCGGTATCGGCGACGTAAGTGGAGGCAGTTGTGCGAAAGAAGAACGCTTTCACGCTCATCGAATTGCTGACAGTGATTGCCGTCATCTCAGTGCTGATCGGATTGCTGCTCCCGGCGCTGGCTGGAGCCCGCGAGGCGGCGAAGGCGGTGAAGTGCATGAGCAATCTCAGGCAATGCGCCCTGGGCCTGCAGTTGTACGCCAACGATTTTGGAAACGTCTACCCTGTTCACGTTACCACCAACAGTTCCTCCGAAAAGACGTGGATACAGCACCTTGTTGGTGGTCAGGACATTCAATTCAACAACACGGGCAAGCAGTACATCAGCCGTGGCGCATCGCTCTGCCCGTCGAACATCTTCGCGGGCGTTGACGCAGAAAGGTCCATCACAAACGGCACGGACGTCGGCTACGGCATGTACCAGGGACACAGCATCAATCCGTTTCAGTACGAGGTCACATTCACGGCGAACGGAAACACGCGGAAAGTTGTTCTGCAAAGGCCAGGCAGAACGACGTCCTGGCCCGGTCTGAAGCCCTGTCCGTCGAGTGAGGTGATTATGCTGGCCGACAGCCTTTCGATGGGGGTCAGTGTCTTCGAAAAAGGCCACATGTACGGCAATTTCAAAGACAACAGTTCGGCCGATTACTCGGGTCGTATCCACGTCATTCATAACCGCGGTAAACGGTTCAACGCAGCCTTTTACGACGGCCATTGCGAATCCGTAACTCCGATGCAGGCCTGCACTGCGTTCCCGATCAGCCTCAAGTACTTCTACGACTTGAACGGAAACTTCTTTAATTACTAAGACTTTCGGTCAATCCGAATCGTTCGAACGTGTGAGTTCTAATGCTGAAAAAGTGTGTCTCTGCTGTCGTTCCACTTCTGCTCGCTTCGTCCCTCTTCGCCGAGTCCGTTCCGAAGCCGAATGACGAATACGGCGACTTCTACAAAGGCGCCAAGCTCGAGGCCAAGGATTGGGTGCAATCGATCCACGTGAGCGAACCGGTCTATCGATCAACCGTCAAGGGCGACGTCACCGTGAAGTTCACCGCGCCGGGAATGAAGACCGCCCGCGTGCTGTGCTGGCAACAGCCGACCGCCGACGATCCCCGCCCGCTGGGGCATGACGCAACCGTGGCCGGCTCCATCGAGCTTTCGGAAGAGGGCGGCCAGTTCGTGTTCAAAGCGGATGAGTTCCCGAACGGGCCGCTCACGATCCGCATCTTCGCCAAGAACGATCAGGGCAAGCGGGATGTTTGCGAACTGCAACTTTTCAACGCCGGCGGCGTGAAGTGGAACCAGGGCATTCCGAAGCAGGCCCCGCCCGCATCTACTGGGATGAAGCTGGCGTTCAGCGACGATTTCGATGGGCCGCTATCGATCTCTAAGGACGGCATTGGCGCTCGCTACAGCGCTCACAAATACAAAGGCGGCGATTTCAGCGGCTGGCAGTTCAGCGATCCGCTCGGCGATGGCCGACCGTTCAGCCAGATGGGGACGTGGCTCAAAATTAGCGCCAGCAATCCCACCGGCGAAAAAGGGAAGGGAATCAGCGGGCTGATCGAATCAATCGCGGCCGACGGCAGCGGGTTCTGGGCCAAGCCGCCGTTCTACATGGAATGCCGCTTTATCGCCCAATCCGCCCCCGGTACCTGGCCGGCGTTCTGGACGCTCACTAAGAGCGAAGACAAAAAGCCCTGCGATGAACTCGACATCGTCGAGGCCTACGGCGGATACGGGCCCAAGAACCCGAATTACCCCGGCTACAGCGTCACCAGCCACTTCTGGAACCAGACAAACGCCGACGGATCCAAGAAGCGCGCCATCAACCAGCGTGTGATGATGCACGACGTCGGTTCCAAGGCCGACTGGTCCGCAACGCCGCATACTTACGGCCTGCTGGTGAACGAGAAGGACACCGTCTATTTTCTGGACGACATCGAGGTCTTCCGCCATCCGACGAACGCCAATTCACTCAACCCGCAGTTTTTCCTGATCAACTACGCCATCGGCGGCATCAGCGGGTGGCAGATCGACCTGGCCCGCTACGGCAATGCCAGCGACATGTACGTCGATTACGTACGCGTCTACCAGAAATGACTTACGATCCGACCCCGACGCCGCTCAGCGATTCGGCCAGAGGACTTTCCCGATTCGGGTGCGTCCAATAATCAGAACTGGACAGAATTTCGCACCTTTTTCTTGATTCCCGGCATTATCAATCCGATGTGATAGGTGTAATGGCTGTTCGGTGACGGACGGCCGGGGCGAGCGAACGAAGTAGTTCGCGGCCCGCGTGAAACACACGCTTACTCCTGAGCCGATCGGGCGTGTTGCCCGCATCAACACTTCGGGGACTGCCCGACTCGGGAACTTGTTAGGTCGCCTTTTGTAGGAGATACCCATGTCGAAGGCGAAAAATCTGCTGGTCAAGTTGGTTAAGGACGAGCAGGGCGGCGAAGTTCTCGAGTACGCCCTGATCGCTGGTCTGATCGTCGTTGCCGCCATCGCGGTCATCGGCGCCATCGGCGGCAAGGTGCTTGCCCGCTGGAACTCGCTTAACAGCTCGATGTAATCTTCAGAGCTCGGTTCCGCCTGTTTCCCCCCGACGGGCGGACCGGCTCTCTAAGAACAAGAACCCGCTGGTTTCGGCCAGCGGGTTTTTCTGTTTCGGCGTCTGGGGCTTGGGGTCTGGGGTCTGGCCAGAACGGACCTCTTTTCCGACCAGACCCCAGACTCCAAGCCCCAGACCCCCAATCTGCTACAATCAATTGTCCATGAAGCAACGCATCCAAAAAGTCCTCGCCGACGTCGGCCTCGACAGCCGTCGGGCGATCGAGCAGCTCGTGCTCGACGGGCGGATCACCGTCAACGGCGAGCTCGTCACGCGCCTGCCGGTGATGGTCGACCCCGAGCGCGACCAGATGACCATCGACGGCGACCCCGTCCGCATGCCCAAGCCGCAGGAGAAGCGGCCATACGTCTACGTGCTGATGAACAAGCCCAAGGGCGTTTACTGCACCAACGTCGCCCAGGGCGAGCAGAAGCGGTGCATCGATCTGCTGCCGCCGGATTTTGATTATCGGGTCTATCCGGTGGGGCGGTTGGACGCTGATAGCCGGGGGCTGTTGATCCTGACGGATGACGGCGATCTGACGCAGCAGCTCACGCACCCACGTTTCGGGGTGCCGAAGACGTACACCGCCACCGTCGCCGGCTACATCACGCCGGAAACGATCGGCCAACTGCAGAAGGGCATCTGGCTGGCCGACGACGAAGGGGGCGGGGGGTTCCGCACCGCGCCGGCCAACATCAAGATCCTCCGCCGATCGGGCTCGAACACGGTGCTGCAGATCACGATCAAGGAAGGGCGGAACCGCCAGATCCGCCGGATGTTCGCCCGGGTGGGGCACAAGATGCGGGATCTGACGCGCATCAAGCTCGGCCCGATCGAGCTCGGCAGCCTGAAGCCGGGGCAGAGCCGGTTGCTGACGGAAAAGGAAGTCGCCCGCCTACGGAAGGCCGTTCAGCCGCGGGAAGTGCCGCCGGAAATCGTGCGGGCCAAGGCCAAGGAAAAACGCTCCGCCGCCGCCGCGGCCCGTCGCGCAGCACGACCACCAATGCGGCGTGGCCGCCGGGTGACGGAGTAGCGACTTCTTCTCCCCCCTTGAGGGAGGGGGTGGGGGGGAGGGGTCGAGGGCGAGCCGTAGCGCGTGAACGCACATAAGTGCGCGCCGGACCCCTCACCTAACCCTCTCCCGCAGGGGGGAGAGGACGAGGCTTTTTGCCGACAACATCAACCCGTGCTCCCATCCGCTCACCTGGCCTCTCCCCGGTGAGAGGGACAAGAAATGCCTCCCCGGCTATAATTTCCGGATGCCGACGGCCGACGAGCTTCTGAAACAGCACGCCCTGAAGCGCACCCCCGTGCGCGTCGGCGTGCTGAAGATCCTCGAAGCCGCCGCCGCCCCCCTCGACGCCGCGGACGTGCTGAAACAGCTGCCTGAGCAGACCGAGCCGGTCACCGTCTACCGCACGCTGAACACCTTCACCGAAAAGAAAATCGTCCACCGCGTTCGCGGCGAAGACCGCTCCTGGCGCTACGCGCTGGGGAGCGTGACAGGCGACCGCAAAAGCACGGCCGACCACCAGCACGCGCATTTCGTCTGCGACGAGTGCGGCACCGTCGAGTGTGTCGACGACATCAAGATCCCGACCAA
>Ga0070658_10005208_pt1 | contig 10577 bp, 9 predicted proteins | sample KBSC13metaG_FD_64664 | JGI IMG/M metagenome (GOLD analysis project Ga0070658, IMG submission 64664) | Corn rhizosphere microbial communities from Kellogg Biological Station, Michigan, USA - KBS C1-3 metaG | ecosystem: Host-associated > Plants > Roots > Rhizosphere > Soil ... | reverse complement strand
GGCTTCGGCTACTGTGCGGAGCCTTGCGCCGCCCCCTGCTCCTGACCGTCGCGATCGCGCTGGTCGCGTCGGCGGCGGCCTCTGCCGCACCGAGGCCGCTACACCGCGAGATTCGTGAGCAGGGATTCCAGCGAGTTCGCGCCGGGCACCTGACGATCCCGCCGAAGTCCCAGCGCGGCACGACCCGCGTGATCGTGCGCCTTGCGACCCCGCCGCTCGCCGCCTGGAACGCCGCGCGGGAGACGACGTCGGCGCGCAGCGCGCAGCACCTGAACGTCCACTCGGCTGCAGCGCAGGCGTACGTCGCCGAGCTGGCGCGCCGGCAAGACGTCGCGATCGCAGCGGTTCGGGCGGCGATCCCGCAGGCGGTCCTCCAGGAGCGCTACTCGATCCTCCTCGACGGCTTCGCCGTGCAGCTCCCGGCGAAGAACCTGCCGAAGCTGCTGCGGGTCGGCGGCGTGACGAAGATCTATCCGAGCCTCTCGTACTACTCGACCATGGATCGCGGGCCGTCGGTGATCCACGCGACCGACCTCGCGGCCGCGACCGGCGACCAGGGCCAGGGCGTCAAGATCGCAGTCGTCGACACCGGCGTCGACTCGACCAGCCCGTTCCTGAGCCCCACGGGCTTCAGCTATCCGGCCGGCTTCCCGAAGGGCGACACGAAGCTGACGACGCCGAAGGTGATCGTCGCCAAGGTCTTCCCCGGCGAGCCGCGCGACAAGAACAGCACGAAGCCGTTCGACCCGACCGAGCCGCACGGGACGCACGTCTCCGGCATCGCGGCGGGCGACGAAGGCACGAACGCACCGGCCGGGCCCGGCCATCCCGCCGTCGCGAACCTCTCCGGTGTCGCGCCGAAGGCGTGGATCGGCAACTACCGCGTCTTCACGGTCCCGACCCCGCTCGGCCACGAGGCGTCGACGCCCGAGATCGTGCACGCGTTCGAGGCGGCGGTCGCCGACGGCATGAACGTCATCAACTTCTCCGGCGGCGGCCCGCAGACCGATCCGGTGAACGACGCGATGTTCGAGACGATCCACAACGTCACGCTCGCCGGCGTCGTGCCGGTGATCGCCGCCGGTAACGACCGCGAGGACTTCGGCTTCGGCACCGCCGGCACGCCGGGCGTCGCTCCCGACGCGATCGCGGTCGCCGCGACGTCGAACTCTCACGTGTTCGCGCCGGCGCTGTCCGTCACCGGCGGGCCGCCGTCGCTCGGCGCCGTGCCGATCCAGGGCGCCGGTGGCGCGAAGCTGCCCGCCGCGTGGTCGACGCTCGACCAGACGATCGTCGACGTGTCGAGCGTCATGGGCACCGACGGCAAGCCCGTCGACGCGCGTCTCTGCGGTGCCGCAAGCGACCCGAACTCCGGTAACGGCACGCTGCCGGCCGGCTCGCTCACCGGCAAGATCGCGCTCGCCTCCCGCGGCACGTGCACGTTCGCGTCGAAGGCGGATCGCGCGAGGCGCGCAGGCGCGATCGGCCTGATCCTCGCCGACAACCGCTTCGGCGAGGCGAACCCCATCCCGGTCCAGCTCTCGTTGCCGGCCGGCATGATCTCCGACCTCGATGCGTCGCTGCTCCGCGGCTATGCCTCGCAACACGGCGGGCAGGCGACGATCCGCGTCTCCAGCGACGTCCGCGAGATCCAAACCGGGCGGAGCGGCGTGATCACGAGCTTCTCGTCCGCCGGCCCGACCGATTTCGGCTGGGACCTCAAGCCCGACATCTCGGCACCCGGTCTCGACGTCCTCTCTTCCACGCCGCCGCTGACGACCGGTTCGACGTTCTCGGTCTTCGCCGGCACGTCGATGGCGACGCCGCACGTCGCAGGGGCCGCCGCACTGCTCGTGCAGCGCCATCCGGGCTGGACGCCGGCGCAGATCAAGTCGGCCCTGATGTCGACCGCCGGCGCGGCGTGGCAGGACACCGCGCGCACGCAGGAGGCGAACGTGCTCCTCGAGGGCGCAGGCCTCGCGAACGTGCAGGCAGCCGACGACCCGAAGCTCTTCACCGACCCGCAGTCGCTCTCGTTCGAGCGGATGGACGTGGCGACCGGCACGCAGCGGAAGTCGATACTCCTCTCGTTGACCGACGCCGGCGGCGGGGCGGGCACGTGGAGCGTGTCGGTGGCGCCGCAGTCGCAGACCTCAGGCGTGCAGGTCGCGGTGCAGCCGACGGTCACGCTCGGCCCCGGCGGCCTCTCGTTCGTCCCGGTCACCGTGACCGCGGATGCGAATGCGGCCACAGGGACCAACGACGGCTTCATCGTCCTGAGCGGGAACGGCGTCCAGCGCCGCGTGCCCTACGCGTTGATCGTCGAGCGGCCCGCGCTTCGCGATGCGCCGTCGACGCCGCTGAAGGAGATCGAAGTCGGCAACACGGCGAAGGGAACCAGCAAGGTCTCGGCCTACTGCTGCCCGGCCGAGCCGTTCGGCCCGCCGCCGACCTACACCGGCGCCACCATGAACGAGGACGGCTCCGAGACGCTCTACTCGTTCGAGGTCAACCAGCCGATCGTCAACTTCGGCGTCTCCGTGGTCGGTGCGTCCGCGGGCGCAGTGATCGACCCGTTCATCCTCGGCTCCAAGGACGAGAACGACGTTCAGGGCTACGCCGCGATCCCGACGGACGTGAACTCGCTCACGTTCGACTCGGGCTTCGACGTCGGCGCTGCCGGCGTGCAGTTCCCGAGGCTGCAGCGGTTCTACGTCGCCGTCGACTCGCGCGCCGACGAGTTCACGAACCGCTCGCAGAAGGGCCAGTACGTCCTCAAGGCATGGGTCGACGATCTCGTCGGGCCCGCGGTGCGCATCCTGACGACGCGCGTCACGGCAGGGCGGCCGCTGATCGCCGCAGTCGCCGTCGACCCGCAGTCGGGCGTCGATCCGCTCTCGCTCGTCATCAACTACGACAACGCGCTCGTCGGCGCGTCGGCCTACGACCCGGCCAGCGGCCTGGTCCTGTTCGGCATCCCGGCGGCGGCGCCTCCGTTCAAGGCCGGGAAGACGAACCTGACCCTCCAGGCGTCCGACTACCAGGAGACGAAGAACATCAACACCGTCGGCGATGCGATCTACCCGAACTCGACGTTCGCCCGGAAGAAGATCACGGTCGTCGCCGGTCCCACCGTCTCGTGGCTCGCACCGGCACCGAACGCGTGCGCCGCGAAGACGGAGCAGCTCCTCGTGGTCGGCGGCGCGGTGAAGAAGGTCAAGCAGGTGGCGTTCACGCTCGACGGCAAGCCGATCGGCGTCGACAAGTCAGGCCCGCTCGGGGTCTACTCCCTCGCCTGGAAGACGGGCAAGGTGGCAAAGGGCAATCACCTGCTCGTCGCGACGCTCACCGACGCGAGCGGCACAGCCGCCGCGTCGGCGCGCAAGATCAAGATCTGCAAGTAGCGGTCGTCACCGGCGCCTCCTCCGGCATCGGAGCCGAGGTCGTGAAGGCGCTCCAGCGCCGTGGCACGCTCGTGGTCGGGCTCTCGCGTTCGCAGTCGACGGCAGACGAGCACGAGGGTTGCGACGTCGCCGATCGCGAAGCAGTTCAGACGACCGCGGCGCGCGTCCTCGAACGCCACCCGCGCATCGACCTGCTCGTCAACAACGCCGGCGTCGCCGGGCGCACGAACTACCTCGACGGCGACGCCGAGCGGATCGAGCTCGTGATCGACGTGAACTACCTCGGGTCGATCTGGACGACGCTCGCGTTTCTGCCCGGCTTGCAGGCCGGCTCGCACGTCGTCAACGTCGTCTCCGTCGCGGGCGTGTTCGCCGAAGGCCCGTATTCCGCGTCGAAGCATGCGCAGCTCGCGTTCTCACGGTCGATCGCGGCTGAGCTCAGGCCGCGTGGAGTGAAGGTGCACGCCGTCCTGCCCGGGCTGATCGAGACGCCCGGCTTCCCGCAACGCCGGCGAATGCCGCGGCCGCTCTATCGGCTCGTCGCCCAGCCGTCACTCGTCGCGCAGCGGCTGCTCGACGCCGTCGACCACGACCGCCGCGAGATCTACGTGCCGCGCTGGTACCGGCCGGCTGCGTGGCTGGAGGGTCTCGTCCCCGGCCTCGTCACGGCCGTGCGAGGACGTACCAACCGACAACCCCCTCGTAGCACGTAGGCGCAAGTCCTTTCGCGCGCTCGCGCTCGTGTCCCTCGCACCCGGCGAGGTCGAGGTACGAGTCGAGGTCGCGCGGCTCCCGCACGACCTTCTCGCGCCGCAGCACGAGCCCGTTCGAGTCGAACAACCCGCGCAGGTCTGCGTCGGAGAGGACGCGCGTCGTCGAGGGGTCGCGTGCGTGCTCGAAGCGGTTCAGCTCGCCGGCCGCCAGCGGATCGACGGGCGCAAGCTGGTCGGCGACGAGGATCGTCCCGCCGGGCCGGGTCATCCGCGCGAGCTCGGCGACCATCAGCTCGGGTCGCCGCGTGTGGTGAAGAACGCGCAAGCAGCCGACGAGATCGAACGAGAACGGCTCGAGCACGAGGTGCTCGCCGTCGCCGACCAGCACCTCGACGTTCGAGGGAGCGTCCGTCCGCGCACGCTCAGCGAGCTCGCCGTCGCGTTCGACTGCGACGACCTCGCGCACGCGCGGCGCGAGCGCGAACGCGAACGCGCCGGTGCCCGCGCCGACGTCGAGCGCGCGTTCGTCGCCGTCCAGCACGAGCAGCTCGTCGAGAAGCGCGGCCAGGGCGGCCGCGCGCTCCGCCTGCCGCTCCGCCCGGCGGTCCGCATTGCTCATCTTCCGCCCCGGCGCGGGCAAAGCCGGCACCTGCGCTCTCCGATGAGCTCCGTCGAGCCCAGGCTCATGACTCGATCACCTCCCGAGTCGATCGCTCCGGTGCACGGTCGAGCCCACACGCGAGCTCATAGGTGATCGTCTCCGCAACGCGCGCGTGCTCCTCGAGCAGCACGCCGTCGCCGACGATCGTCACCTCAGTGCCCGCCGGCAGCTCGCGGTCTAGCTCGACCACCACCGCGTCCATCGAGACCGTCCCGACGACGCGCCGCCGCTCGCCGGCGACGCGAACCTCCGCGCCCGTCAGGTCACGCCGGAAGCCGTCGGCGTACCCCACCGGCACGACGCCGATCCAGGTGTCGTGCGCCGCGACGAACCGCCGGCCGTAGCCGGTCGACTCGCCGGCGCGCAGCAGCTTCACGAGCGCGAGCTCGCTCCGCCACGAGAGCACCGGCTCGAGGCCGTCGTCGCCCGGGTCGGCGCCGAACGGCGACAGTCCGTAGAGCGCGATCCCGCAGCGGGCCGCATCGAGGCGCGCTTCGGGAAGACGCAGCGCCGCGGCGCTGTTCGCCGCATGGCGCGTGACGCCGGTGAGCGAGGCCGTCGCCTCTCGGAAGCGCTCGAGCTGTGCACGCGCGAAGTCGAGGTCGGAGTCGGCAGTCGCAAGATGGGTCATGACGCCCACGACGTCGCGCGCCGGCGACGGGAGCTCAGATGTTCCCCAGCGGCCCATCCCGGTGTCGAGCTTGACATGCACCGGTACACCTTCGGGGACTCCGCCGCCGGCGCTCACGAGCTCGAGCCCCGCCTCGCCGGCCTGCGCGAGCTCCACGGGCGAGTACGGGCCGAGCACGATCAGGCGCGCCAGCGGCAGCTTGCCGCGCAGCGCGAGCGCCTCCCCGACCGTCGCAGTGCACAGGGCGGTCGCTCCGGCGTCAAGCGCCGCCGAGCCGCAATCCACCGCGCCGTGCCCGTACGCGTTCGCCTTCACGACGGCCCAGAGCTCGGTGCCCTCGAGCACGCGACGCAGCGCCGCGACGTTTCGGCGCAGCGCGCCGAGGTCGATCCGCAGTTCCGACCTCACTGGAGGGGTGCGCGCTGGAGGCCGTGGCCGGCGAGCGCGCGCTGGAGCGCCGGCAAGAGATCCGAGGCGATCGCGCCCGGTTGCGCGTCGAGCAGCTCGGCCGCGACGCCGTGAGCGACGGCGGCGGTCGCCGCGGCGAAGCGCGGCTCGATCCCCTTCGCGAGGAAGGTCGCGACGATGCCCGTCAGGACGTCGCCGGAGCCGGCCGTCGCGAGCGCCGGCGTCCCGTACGAGGCGACGAGCACGCCTTCGCGCGGCGCAGCGACGATCGTGTCCGCGCCTTTCAGCAGCACGACGGCGCCGAATCGCGACGCCGCGCGCCGCGCCGCGTCGAGGCGATGGGCGTCGATCTCGCGAGCGTCGACATTCAGGAGCCGCGCGAGCTCGCCGCTATGCGGCGTGAGCACGGTCGGCGCGGCGCGCGCGAACGGCTCGAGCTCCCATAGCGCATCCGCGTCGAGAACGACCGGGACCGTCAGCCGCTCCAGCAGGATCCGCACCAGCTCGATCGTCCCGTCACTGCGGCCGAGGCCCGGACCGATCGCGACGGCGTCCGCCTTCTCGGCCGCTTCGAGCACCAGGTCGGCCGAGCGCGGCAGCAGGCGGCCGCCTGCGTCCTCCGGCAGCGGTCTCTTCACGACCTCGAGCAGCGCCGTCTCGAGCACCGGCAGTGTCGACTCGGGAGCGGCGACGGCGACATAACCCGCATCCGCGCGGAACGCGGCGAGCGAAGCCAGGATCGGCGCGCCGGTCAGGCCGCGTGAGCCGCCGACGACGAGTACCGAGCCCGCCGAGTACTTCGTCGACGTGGTCATCTTACGCGGAACGTCGAGCAGAGCGGACGCAGGCACCAGGGCGTGCTCGTGCTCGCGCGGGCGCAGGCCGATCGGTGCGATCTGCACACGACCGGCGTGGAAACGGCCGGGCGCGATCGCAAGCCCGACCTTCGCCGCGCCGAACGTCACCGTCACCGTCGCGCGCACCGCGGCGCCCGGCACCTCGCCGGTCGAGGCGTCGACGCCGGACGGGACGTCGATCGCAATCACCGGACGGCCGCACGCATTCATCAGCTCGATCATCCGTGCAGCGTCCTCGCGCGGCGCGTCGTGGAAGCCGATGCCGAGCAGCGCGTCGACGACCACGTCCGGTGAGCCGAGATCGCCGACGCCGTCGACCACCGTGACCTCACGTCCCGACTCGCGCAGGACGCGCGCGCACACGCGGCCGTCGGCGCCGTTGTTCCCCTGGCCGCAGACGACGGTGACGCGTCCCGGGTACTGGCGGAGCACGAGGTCGGCCGCGGCAGCTCCGGCGCGCTCCATCAGCTCCTCGAGGGATCCCTGGTGCGCCTCCTCGGCACGGCGCGTCTCGTCGGCGGTGAGGAGCGGCTGCAGCCTCATGCAGGCAACGCCAACGCGATTGCCGCGGCCAGCTCGCGCGAATGCGTCATCGAGAGCTCGATCGTGCCTGCGCCGACTTTCTCCGCGAACGCCGCGGTGCGGCCGCTCAGGTACACGCCGGGCTTCGGCCGGCCGCGCACCTCGATCTCCTTCCACGTGAAGTAGACGCCTGACCCGAGCGCCTTCCCGATCGCCTCCTTCGCGGCGAAACGGCCCGCGTAGTGCTGCGGCGGATTCGGCTTCGAGTCGCAGTACGCCCGCTCCGCATCGGTGAAGCAGCGTTCCTTGAACGACTCGCCGTGCCGGTCGAGCGCACGGCGGATCCGCTCGATCTCGATCAGGTCGACGCCGACCTTCACAGGTTTCGCTCCAGCCAGTCGGGCAGCTGCGCGATCGACGAGATGATCCCGTCGGCCTGGATGCCGGAGCGCTCGACCTCGTCGGGCCGGAACTTCCCGGTGCGCACGAGGACGGTCCGCATGCCGTGCTTCTGACCGCCGAGGATGTCGCCCTCGAGGTCGTCGCCGATCATCCACGTGAGCCCAGGGTCTGCGTCGAGCGCTTCGAGCGCTGCCGCGAAGTACGCCGTCGACGGCTTGCCGAGCACGGTCGCTTCGATGTCGGCGGCGTATTCCAGCCCGGCCACGAAGGCGCCGGTGTCGAGGCGCGGCCCGTCCCCCGTCTGCCACCACTTGTTCTTGTGCAGGCAGTAGAGCCCGGCGCCTCCCTCGAGCTCGTGGAACGCACGATTGAGGTTGAGGTAGGAGAAGATGCGCCCGGTCTCCTCGCCCTCGTCGGCGCCGCCGATCAGGACCGCGTCGACGTTCATCCCGACGAGCTGCAGGCCTTCCAGGTCTTCGAGAATCCCAGGCATCGTCAGCGCGAGGACGCGCTTGCCGGCCAAGGCCTGCGAAGCGACGCCGCCCGTCGTCTGGAGCTCGTCGTCCGGGAGGTCGATGCCCATCTCCCGCAGCTGCTCGGCGAGCTGGGCGCGCGAACGGGTCGTGGAGTTCGTCACGAACCGGATCCGGTGCCCGTCCTCGCGCAGGCGCCGGACCGCGGCCGCAGCCCCGCCGATCGGCGTGCCGGACACGTGCAGCACGCCGTCCACGTCCAGGAGAATGGCCGCCATGGACGCCGAGTCTATTCGGTCGGAGATCGCGTTCCGGTTCTCGCGCTCGAGCGGCCCGGGGGGCCAGCACGCGCAGAAGAGCTCGACCCGCGCCGAGGCGCTGTTCGACGTCGACGAGTCGGCGGGGCTGACCGAGGCGGAGCGTGCGCGCGTGCTCGCGAAGCTCGGACCGATCGTGCGCGCGGTCGCGCAGGACGAACGGTCGCAGCTCCGCAACCGCGAGCTCGCGACCGAGCGGATCCTCGAGCAGCTGACGGAGGCGGTGAAGGTGCGCCGGCGGCGGCGGCCGACGAAGCCGACGGCGTCGTCGAAGGAGCAACGGCTCGACGAGAAGAAGCGCCGTGGCGCGACGAAGCGGCTTCGACGTAACCTGGACGAATGAAGTCGGAACCGATCATCGACGAGGCCCGCGCGCTCGTCGCGGCAGGGAAGTCACCCGACTGGAAGGAGCTCCGGGACCGCATCCGGGCGCTCGGCGGCGACCAGCGCGACGCTCTCCGACGGCTCGAACGCGTCGGCGCCGTGCACCGTGCCCGCGCCGCTTTGCCCGCGGCCCCGGTCGCCCCTGCCCCGCGGGCGCCGCTCTTCAAAGGCCGCGCGACCATCACCGGGAACATGGACGTCCGCCGCGACGGTGCGGCGAAGCTTGCGTGGCCCGCCGAGCCGAAGGTCACGGCGTGGGAGATCCGGATCAGCGAACGTCCCGATCCGCGTGGCGACTACGAGGTGCGTGAGTCGGGCGAGCTCCCGGGCGACGCGACGAGTGTCGAAGTCCAGATCGGCGAGACGCCGCTACGCGTCCATCTGCTCGGCCGCGACCGAGGCGGACGGCTCGTGCGCCGCGCGATCCTGTCGGGCATCACGCGTGAGACGTGGGGTGATCGCTGGCAGCGTCGCGCGAGCGCGAGCTGAACGCGTCAGGCTGCTCGTCGAAGCGGTGCTTGCAGTGCGCGCCGCAGAAGAAGTACGTCTTCCCGGCATGGACGGAGGTCGGGTTGCCGGCGTTCCGATCGACGGTCATGCCGCACACCGGGTCCTTCGCGCCGCGGCGGAGCGTGAGCGCGACCAGCGCGACGAACACGATCGCGAACAGGATGTCGAGCACCGACGTGTAGTTCCACGTGACGGGGCGCTCCGCGATCGACTCGACCGACGGGCGCTGTGACGGAACGAGGTCGACGAGCGAGAACAGCCCGTCGACTGCGAGCGCGGCGAGCACGACCGAGCCGCCCATGACGGCGACGAGGAGGGCAGCGAACCGGCCGCCGTACACCTTGCGGTAGTAGGCGACGATCGGCGGGATCAGGAGGTCGGCGAACAGGAACGCGACAACGCCGGAGAACGAGATGCCGCCCGCCCACAGCACGGCCGCGAGCGGCACGTTCCCGATCGAGCAGACGAATGCGAGCGCGGCGACGATCGGCCCGACGATCACGTTCTCCGCGATCCGTACAGGCGTGGGCGCGTCGGTGACGAAGAGGCCGTTGAAGACGTCCATCGGGAGAAGCGCGATGTACCCGGCGATCAGGAAGCCGGCGCCGATCTCCTTCCAGAGCATCTGCCAGTCGCCGCGGAAGTTGTGCGCGACGTCCGACCACGCCTGGACCGAGACGAGCTTGCGGCGAAGCGGTAGCTCCGACGACGCAGTCGGGTGGATGTGCCCCGCGTCGGCCGCCGCTGCGATCGTCCGGATCTCCTCTTCGCGTTCGCGCGTGACGAGCAGCCGGAGCGCGATCCACATGACGGCGATCAGGACGAGGCCGCCGACGAACTCGGCCAGCGTGAACCGCCAGCCGATGAACAGCCAGAGGACGATCCCGAGCTCGAAGACGAGGTTCGTCGACGCGAACTGGAACGCCATCGCCGAGGCGAGGCTCGCGCCCTTCTCGAACAGCGACTTCGCGATCGCGATCGCGGCGTACGAGCACGACGACGACGCGGCGCCGAGGCCGGTCGCGAGCGCCGCTTCACGCGCGCCGCGGCCGCCGAGCGCGGACTGCAGCTGCTTGCGCGGCACCCACGCCTGCACGATTCCGGAGAGCGCGAACCCGAGCACGAGCGCCCACCAGACCTCCCACGCCATCCGCAACGCGTTCGCGAGCCCGTCCCACAGCCACATGGGCCTCTCAGTACCACAGACTCAGCGCCTGCCGATGCGCCACGGCGCGAACACAGCGCCGTCGAGCTCGGCCTGCGCCGTCCGGAGCTGCGCGGCGGTCGGCGACGAT
>Ga0070658_10005207_pt1 | contig 10579 bp, 5 predicted proteins | sample KBSC13metaG_FD_64664 | JGI IMG/M metagenome (GOLD analysis project Ga0070658, IMG submission 64664) | Corn rhizosphere microbial communities from Kellogg Biological Station, Michigan, USA - KBS C1-3 metaG | ecosystem: Host-associated > Plants > Roots > Rhizosphere > Soil ... | reverse complement strand
GTCGATTTCCTTTTCCCTGGCCTCAACGAGTGGGAGAAACTGCTCTCGTTCGGGCGGGAACCATCGCTTGCTCGGATCGATATGATCGCGGCTGCTCGGCTGGTTGATGCGGTCGCCGGCGAGGAAGGCCCAGTTCTGCGGGCGCCAGTAGTCGAACCAGAGACGGTTCTTCGCGATGATGAGTTGGCGGAGCGCATCCGGGGTCTTCGCTGCCGGGGAGGATGGCAGATCGAGATCCCCGATCACGCGCGTGGCCATGACCTGCTGCCCCGCCGCGGTCAGATGAATGCCGTCGCGTTGCAGGGGGACTTCACTCGCCGGCAGTTCCGCGAGGTCGGCAAAGCGCGCTCCATGCTGTTTGGCGAGATCCTCAATGGCGTTTTGATAATGCCGCAAGACGGCGTTTCGAAATTTCAACGAAGTCGCTTTCTCGAGCTTGTGTGTATCCTCCGGTGCGAACGCCGGCGACACGCTGAAGTTGCAAGGCCCGAGCAGGACGACGCGCCGCTTCCCGCCGTTGCTGAAACGGTCGATCAGCTTCCCATACGCGTCGAGGAACTCCGGGAGTTTCTCCTGCCCGGCGAGACTTTCCATCTGTCCGAATTGGACGACCACGACGGTGGCGCCGACCTTGTCGAGTTGCTCCTCCCAAGTCGGAAAATTCAAATCGCGGCGTTGCTCGAAAACAGTGTCGCCTTCCCACGCCAGATTGCGAAACCGCAGATGATAGTCCGGCAGGGCACGGGTGAGGAGATATTCGAAATAGCCATCTTCGCCAGCGACCACCATGTCCTCACCACCGACCAGCGCGATCACATCAGCCTTTTTTAGGAAAGGTTCCGCGGCATGCGCTGCTGAAAAGGAGATGAAGATAAAGAGGGAGAGGGCGAGGAGAAAAGCGAGGGGGTGGCGCACAGGGAGAGGTTATCGCCGGAGACAATCTTTGAGGCGAGGAAAACGTAGGACTCAGAAGCTCTTGTCGAAGTCATTGTGCGTTCCGATCCAAAACCATTCGATCAGTTCGCCTGAGCGCAGGCCCACCACGCGATATTGTTCATTGACGCGCACTGACCAGAAGTCGCCTCCACCACTGAGTTTCTTAAAGCGCAGTGATGGATGTCCGGGATCCTTCAGGAACAGCTTGTGCACCTCCTGGGCCTGCTGGCGGACATGCCGTGGGAGCTTGTGATAGAGTTGCCAAAAAGAAGGGCGCCCACGCGAAATCACAGATTGCCTTCCAAAGGCGTGGCGGGTTCCTCAGCCAAAGCTCGGGCGGCAAACGCTTCCAACTTTGGGCGCGGCTTCGAATCGGAAATGATTCCTTCCCAAGCTACATCGCCGGGAGATTCTTCGACGTGAGTGCCGTTCGACCCGGTGCGTTCCTCAAGAAAGCGGGCGAAATCAACCAATTCCTCCACCTTATTCGCGGGCAATACGGCGCAAATTCGAACAAGTTCTTCCGCAGCAGACATGCCATCACTTTAGCGGCAATCCTGTCTCAAGACAAGCCGCTCAATGGTGCTCGCCCAGCACCGGACCACACTCGCGGTAGCCGTATTTTGCCGCGAACCGCTGGTACTGGAATCCGTCGCTCAGCTCCCGCTTGTCGGCCCAGCCTCCCTCGGAGAGCCATAGGCTGCGTTTCATCACCAGTTGCATGCAGTCAATGTTCTGCACCACGGGCGGGTTGCCCGTCAAAATCGTGAAGAAGGGCGGGCTTCCCTTGAATTGCACGACCGCCCCGTTGACGCGCTGAAGTCCGAACATCCGAATCGGAAAAATCACAATGTCGTTCGAATCCAGGATTCGGCCGCTTTGATCCTTCAGCCGCGGCGGACGGGCGATCTCGGCCGCGATCGTCGCCAGCGCATTGGGGTAGAGGACGTTGTCGGCATTGAAGTGGAGGATGTACTCGCCGGTCGCCTCGCGGATGCCGAGGTCGCGGAGGCTGTGGCCCCAGTCGTTGTGTCGCACCGGCGTGCACCGAATCGGCACCGGCATCTCCACGGCCGGGTCCGTGAGCGGACCATCGTGGTAACAGAGCAGTTCGTAATCCTTGAACGTCTGGTTTCGCACCGACTCCACTCCCCGGCAGAAGACCGGGTGCGGGATGACTGGCTGGTAATGGGTCGCGATGATCGAGAAGAGCGGCACGCGGGACGATCATTGCATTCCAAACCGCCGACGCAACGCTGATGGATCGCCATCGTGATCAGGAAAGGATCTCGCTGACCGGTCCTGAAGTTTTTCCTTACGGCTTCCGACGGTTTCGCTCAGGAAGTCGAACGCATGGCATAACATCTGCAAAACAGGGGGAGCCCCATGAAAAATCGCACCTTCGGCGTGAGCCTTCTTCTCTTCGGTTCGGGTCTGTGTGCTCTGGTTTACCAGACGGTCTGGCTGCGGGAGTTCCGGCTCATCTTTGGGGCCTCCACGGCGGCCACGGCGGCGGTCCTGGGAATTTTCATGGGTGGGATCGGCACCGGCAGCGTGCTTTTGGGTCGCTGGTCGGAAAAGGCGAAATCGCCTCTGAAGATGTATTCGAACCTGGAATTTGGGATTGCGATAGCGACCGCCGCGACTCCGTTTCTGGTCACACTGGTCCGATGGTTTTATGGGATTCTCGGTGGTTCGCTCGCGCTCGGGCCCATTCCGAGTACGTGTGTGCGTCTCGTCCTTTCGGCGGTGGTCCTGGCGGCGCCGACCCTGCTCATGGGCGGGACTCTGCCGGCGGCGGCCCGGAGTGTCGTGGGGGCGGGCGATGCAGGCCGCCGTGGATTGGCCTGGCTTTACGGCACCAATACACTCGGCGCGGTGACCGGGGTGGTCCTGGCGACTTTCTTTGCCTTGGAGACGCTGGGCAATCGCCAGACGCTTTGGTTGACCTGTGTCTTGAATTTGATCGTGGCTGTGATTGCCCGGCTCATGGCCAGAGACAAAGTCGAAACGGCCGACGCCCAGGCGCGGGACATCGCCGAACCGCCCGCGGCGTCCCAGGACATCGCGGTGGCAGAGAGCGAATCACCAGCTCCAGGCTTCGTGCTGGTGGCTTCCGCGGTGGTGGGTTTCGCGTTTCTGCTCATGGAATTGGTCTGGTATCGCATGCTCAGCCCCCTGCTCGGCGGTTCGACTTTTACTTTCGGCCTGATCCTGGCTGGCGCCCTGCTCGGTATTGGTATTGGCGGCCTTCTCTACGCCCTGGCGGGCGGTCGCGCGGGAGGGACACTTTCGGTTTTTGCCTGGACCTGCGCGCTGGAGGCGCTCTGCGTCGCGGCGCCTTTCGCCATGGGTGATCGGCTGGCCATCCTCGCCGCTCATCTGCGCTCGCTTTCCGCAGTCGGATTTGGCGCGCAAGTGCTCGGCTGGGCCTTGATCGTGGCGATCGTCGTGCTGCCTGCGGCCGTGGTCTCAGGTTTCCAATTTCCGCTCCTCGTCGCCTTGCTCGGCCGCGGGCAACGGAAGGTCGGCCGCCACGTGGCCAATGCCTACGCCTGGAACACCCTCGGGGCCATCGCCGGCTCGCTGGCCGGTGGGTTTGGCCTCCTCCCGGCGCTGACCGCCCCCGGCGCATGGCAATTGGTTGTCTTGACCCTCGCCGCGCTGGCCCTGGCAGCACTCGTGATGACACCCCGCGCCGCCGGTTCGTCTCCGGCCGCCATCACAACCGGCGGGAGCGCTCGCGCTCTTGTTTCCCGCCTCGGCGCCCTCGGCACCGCGGCTCTGGCCACCATTTTGATGCTGGGAACACTGGGTCCCACCGCAGTCTGGCGGCACAGCGGGGTCGGGGTGGGGCGTTCGAATTTGGATGCGCCGACTCTAAATAGTACGCGCCAGGTGGAAAACAAATGGCGGCGGCAGATGCTTTGGGAAGCCGACGGGGTCGAGAGCAGCGTGGCCATCATGGCTTCGCACGGCGCCTCGTTCATCGTCAATGGCAAGAGCGATGGCAACGTCCGTGCCGACGCCGGGACGCAAGTCATGGGAGGGTTGATTGGCGCGGCCTTGCAGGGCAATGTCCGCCGGGCTTGCGTCATAGGCCTGGGCACCGGCTGCACCGCCGGTTGGCTGGGCAAAGTCCCGGAAATCGAGCGCGTGGACGTGATGGAACTGGAGCCGGCCATTCAGCGTGTTGCGCGCGTCTGCGAACTGGCCAACGAGCACGTGCTCGACAATCCCAAATGCCGGGTTCTGACCGGCGATGCCCGCGAGATGTTACTCACGTCGCGCGATAAATACGACCTGATCTTCAGCGAACCCTCGAACCCCTACCGCGCCGGAATCGCCAGCCTCTTTACCACTGAGTTCTACGAGGCGGCGCGGGCGCGGCTCAATCCCGACGGTCTTTTCCTCCAGTGGGTGCAGGCCTATGAGGTCGATGCCGAAGCGATTCGCATGGTCGTGAGCACGATGGCCGGCACCTTTCCCCACGTCGAAATGTGGATTACCCAGACCGGCGATCTCCTGCTCGTGGCCAGCGCCGCACCACGCATCTGGAACCTCGCAGCCTTGCGCGCGCGCCTCGCCCAGGAGCCATTCCGCACCGCGGCCCTGCGCATCTGGGGCGTGGATTCCGCGGAAGGGATGCTCGCCCACTTCGCCTGCGCGCCGGAAGTCGCCCGCCGCCTCGCGGCTCTGCCCGGCGAGCCACGCAATACCGACGACAATATGCTCCTCGAATTTGCCTTCGCCCGCAGCGTGGGCCACATCGGCGGATTCAACACGATGGACCTTCTCCCCATCGCCCAAAAAATCGGGGCCTCCCGGCCGGCGCTCGCCGGAGAGCCGGATTGGGCTCTCGTCGCCGAAGAGCGCCTGGCCATGTATGCCTACGATCATGTCTCCGTGCCTCCGCCACCACCCATGGCCAGCGCGGCTACGCGGGTCCGCTGCGAGATTCGACGTCTCGTCCTGGAGAAGTCCTTCCCCGCCGCCGCCCAGCTCTGGCTCAAGGAGAAACCTGAGCCCTTGAACCCGCGCGACATCCTGACCTTTGCCCGCGCCCTGGCCGAAACCGGCACGAATGAAGCCGTGCCCTTCATCGACAAAGTGGGCGCCTATAGCCCCGGCGAAGCCGCGACTCTCACCGCCATCATGGCCGCCAGAAAAGGGCGTCCCGTGGAAGCGCGCACCGCGCTCCTCGCCGCCTTTGCCGCATTTCACCATGATGCGTGGCCAACCGACGACATCTTCCTCCGCGCCTTTGAAGTCGCCTCGCAACTCGCCGACAACGACCCCGCGTCCATCAATCCACTCACCGCCGCGCTCAATGCCGGACCCTTTCCCGGCTGCCTCATGGAATCAGTGCGGCGGACCGCGCTCAGCCGCCTGACCACCCTCCAGTGGAAAACCGGCCAAAAAAGCGACGCCTCTGGCTACACCTTTTATGAAACCTGGCCGGAATGGACGGGCGATTTTCTCACAAATCGCTACGTCTACTCGCGCGCGAAAGGGCTCGGCGACGCCCGGCTCGTTCACGATCAACTCGTCGAATTCCTCAGCGCCGAACCCGCACCCTTTGCGCCAGAGCTACAATCGGTGTCAGAGACTGCAGCCTCGCCGCTGCCGCTTGATTCGGCCCGCCATGTGGCCACCCAGTAAGGCCCCGGCCCTCAGGCCACTTCGTCACCTCTTCGATGGCGGACGGAGATCCGCGCTGGTGGCGTTCCGGAGCGGATACAAGCTGCCTACTTCTTGTAGGCTTCGATCTTTATGATCTCCGCCACGCGATCTCCATGCTCGGTCGGCAGTTCGACTTTATCGCCGACCTTGTGGCCGATGATCGCCTGCGCGAGCGCGCTCTGGTAGCTGACGATGCCTTTTTCAGGATCGCCGTCCCACGCCCCGAGGATGGTGTAAACGTCGATGATATCACCGGGCATTTCCTTGAGCGTCACAATCGTGCCGATGGAAACCGTGTTGATGTCGGCATTCGCGAAATCGGTGCCGCGGGCGAGCGACAGGTCGCGCTCGGTCTCGGCGCGGCGCCGTCCGAGGACACGCTGCATTTCCTTGGCGGCCTTGAACTCGAAGTTTTCGCGCAGATCGCCGTAGCTGCGGGCGATGGAGATCTCTTTCACGTTCTCCGGGATTTTCTTGTTCACGAGTTCGTCGAACTCGGCCTTGCGCTTTTCCAGGCTCTCCCAGGAAACGACGAGCGTCTCCTGCTTGGCATCGCTGTCGCCGGAGACGAGCGCCTGCATCTCGGGGTAAAGCCGGATGATGCGGCCGAGGAGGGAGCGCTTGTTCAGCTCCTCGAAGACCGGGGTGCGCATGAGCTTTTGCATGGCGTCGCGCAGCTCCTCATGGGTGGCGGTCGCGATGAGGTCGGTCAGCAACTCCTTGTCGTTGAGCAGGAGATCGTGCAGGCGGCGGTCGCGTTTCGTCTCATCGAACTGGTCGCGCTCCAGGGCGCCGACGATGGCGCTGAGCAGGCGCGGGTTCATGAGGTCGGCGAATATGCCTTCCCGTTCCTTGCAGAGCCAGATCAGGGATTCGGAGGTAATGGAGTGCTCGCGGATGAAGCGGTCGAGACCATTGAGCAGCGTGTCGATCTGTCCTTTCTCCTCGAGCAGGCGGGCGGCCTCGGAAACGACGCGTGTGCTCCCGCGGACGATCAGATCGAGCGCCACCGACGGCCATTCATCGCCGAAGGCGGCGGGAAGTTCGCCCAAGGTGCGCTTTTGCTTCGCCGCAGGCAGATCGCCGATCAGCGTGGTGAGGCGGCGTTTTTCCTCGATCAGGAACTGCACAATCGTGGGAGCGTCGGCGTTGCGGGCCAGGCCGGGCGTCTTTTCGAGAATTTCATCGCGCGTGACGAGGAACTCCAGGGCCTGCGCCGGATTGAGGCGTTGATTCTTGCGCGCGGCGTCGTCCGCGGCGGCGATGACGGGCCCGAGGACGGCGGCCGGATCTTTGAATTCGGCGAGGTTTTTGGAAATCTGGTCCAGGGCGGCGAGCTGTGCCTTGAGCTGGCGGGCGCCGGTGAAAGCCGTGAGGTACTGGTCGGCGTGCGAAACGGTGTTTTCGCGCATTTCCAACGCCTCGGTTTTCTTGGCGGGGATGGCAAAATGGCCGTCCTTCTTGAGGGCTTTCTTGGTGTTCTCCCACCATTTCTTGAACTCCGCCTCGTTGAAGACATCGGGCAGGAGAGCCTGCATGATCTGATCCTGCGTGGCGCGTCCCCCGTAGCTCTTCAGGATCAGGCGCGTCAGCTCGACGGGATTATCGCGGGCCTGCGCCTTGATCGCGGCCAGGTCGGCGGCCTTTTTCGCGAGGATGTGGTCTTCGTGAATCGCCTGGAGGGATTCGGCGGCATACTGGAGCTGCATGGTGTGCCCCTTCTTGCCTTTGAAGTTGATGGTCATCTGGCTGACCAGAAAGTTGAGCGAATCGACCTGCCCAAAACCCCAGCTTTTGTGCACGACGTAGGTGCCGGGCTGGAGTTGATCGAGGGTCTGGCCGGCCGCGGCGGAGAGCTTGCCGGCGTCGACGGCCTTTTGGATGTCGGGATGCATGGGGGAGCGAACGTAAGAGCGGGTGGGGGGCGGGCCAAGATATATTTGGAATCAATTCCGCCTTTTTCAGAGGAAACCGGAGAGGGGGCGTGGCATGCCACTTGCGGCTCTTAAATATGAATGACGCGCCGCTGCACCCAATTTTCCCGCTGATCGATGTCCGCCACCCTCGAAATGCCACTCCCGCCACAGTTGGAATCGGAAGTGAGCTTCCAACTTCTTTTCCATCAACATCCGCTGCCCATGTGGGTGGTCGATGCGGCCTCGCTGGCCTTCATCGTGGTCAACGATGCGGCCGTTAAAAAGTACGGATATTCGCGCGCGGAATTCCTGGCCATGACGATGGATCAGATGGCAGAACCGGAGGAGGATGCGGCGGAGCCTGGGGGAGCCACCGACGATCTTGCCGACAGTGCGAGTTCCTCGTGGCGGCACAAGCGCAAGGACGGCACGGTCCTCTACGTCGAGAGCACCTGGCATGAGATTCCTTTTGCCGGTCGCGACGCCGTGCTCGTGCTCACTCTCGACCGCACGGAGCAGCGCCGGGCCGAGGCGCGCAATCGCCAGCAGGCCAATCTCCTGAATCTCGCTTCTGATGCCATCATTGTCCGGGACTTGGACAACCATGTCCTATTTTGGAACCAGGGCGCGGAGCGCCTCTATGGCTGGACCTCGGAAGAAATGCTCGGTTCGAAGACCCTCGATACCTTCGTGAAGGTCCGCAATTTCGAGGCGGAGATCGACCTGTTGAAAAACGGGTTCTGGGTAGGCCAGCTTCAGCACCAGCACAAGGACTCGCACGACATCATCGTCAACAGCCGGTGGACGCTTGTCCGCGACGACGACGGCAAACCGAAAGCCGTGCTCGTGATCAATACCGACTGCACGGAGACAAAGAAACTCGAATCGCAATTCCTCCGGGCGCAACGCCTCGAAGGCATCGGGACGCTGGCCAGCGGCATCGCCCATGACTTGAACAACATTCTTTCGCCGATCCTAATGTCGTGCGGCATCCTGCGCCGCGAAATGAAGGACGAGGACTCGATGAAAATGCTGAACATCATCGAGGGCAGCGCCGAGCGCGGGGCCGGCATCGTCAAGCAGGTGCTCACCTTCGCGCGCGGCGTGGAGGGCGAGCGCGTCCTGATCCAGCTCAAACATCTCGTCAGCGAGCTTTCCAAGGTCATGGCGCAGACCTTCCCACGGAACATCGACATCCAGACGCACTTTCCGCCGGATCTATGGACGGTGCTGGGCGACGCCACGCAGCTTCACCAGGTGCTGCTCAATCTCTGCGTGAATGCTCGCGACGCCATGCCGAAAGGCGGCACGATCACGCTCAGCGCTGAGAACGTGAATATCGACCAGCATTTCGCGAGCATGAACCCCGGGGCGCAGCTCGGTCCGCACGTGGCCCTGCGCTCGGCGGACACAGGCACCGGCATGACGCCGGAAGTCATGGAGAAGATCTTCGATCCGTTTTTCACCACGAAGGAAGTCGGCAAGGGGACCGGCCTTGGCCTGGCGACGGTCATCGGCATCGTCAAGAGCCACGGGGGATTTCTTACCGTGCAGAGCGAAGTGGGCGTCGGCACGACTTTCAGCGTATTTCTGCCCGCCTCGCAGGATGCCAATGCCGGCGCCGCGGAGAAGGAAGAAACGCCGATTTCCGGCGGCAAAAATGAATTGGTGCTCGTGGTGGATGACGAAGCCCCCATCCGTGAAGCGCTGGTCCGCACCCTGACCGCCAACGGGTATCGCGCCTATACTGCCGAGGACGGCAGCGATGCACTCGCCCTCTACTTTCAGCGCCGCAGCGAAATCAGCCTGGTCATCACGGATATCGCCATGGCCCAGATGGATGGGGTGGCCCTGGTCCGTTCGCTGCGCAAGCTCGATCCGAACGTGCGCGTCATCGCCTCGAGCGGCCATTTCCAAAAGGAAAACATGGTCGTGCTCGAAGGGCTCGGGGTGAAGACCTTCCTCGACAAGCCCTATACTGCCGACAAGTTGCTGCGCGCCGTAACAACGGCGCTCGCGCCAGCGGAGATCACGATGTCGAAGTAGGACGGCGGAAGTACAGGGGAGGCAGGGTCCTGAAGCGGGCATATCAGCCATGGTGCGTTTGTGCTATCTGGCGCGCCCCCCTCACCGTCATTCTGAGCGAAGCGAAGAACCTGTGATCTCTGCCTTTCCTCACCAGCGAGGCGACAGATGCCGGAAGAGATCAGAGGTTCTTCGCTTCGCTCAGAATGACGGGTTGGGGGTGCAACCGGCAGTTCGACAATTCGCTCCCATGGCAAGGCGCTGGAGCGTGCAATGCCGCGCACGCTACTACACCGACGGTCTGTACCGTCCGACGATCGTAAACAGCCTTTCCGTGATCTGACCTAACGAGCAGTGCTCGACTGTCTTGATCAGTTCGGCGAAGACGTTCCCATTGCTTTCCACCACGTGGGTGAGCGCGTCGAGGGCCCGCTCCGATCGGGCGCGGTGGCGGCGCTTGAAGGCCCGCAGCCGATCGACCTGATGCTGTTTTCGGTGCCGCGGAGTGCGGACCACTTTCGGCTCCGCCAGTTTGTCTGCCGGAGAAAAGTAGCGATTCAGGCCGATGACGGGGCGGGTTCCGTCCGCGATCTGCTGCTCGTAGCGATGCGCGGCGGCCTGGATTTGCGCGCGTTGATACCGCTGCTCGATGGCCGGCAGCACGCCACCCAGATGGTCGAGGACGCGAAATTCATCGAGGATCGCGCGCTCGACGGCCTGCTCGACGAGGTGCATTCCGGGGGAGCCGCCAAGGAGGTTCGCCATGTGCCGGAAAAGGCCGCTTTCCTCGAGGATGATCGATTGGGCGTGGGCGGCGAGCCGTACGTATTCTTCGCTGGGAGTCGTGAATGGTTCGTCGGCGCTGTTGCTGTGGCACGAGTTGGTGCCGTTGATATAGGCCATGAGCAGTTCCACGGCGGTTCGGGTCAGGTTGTTCTTGAATTCATCGGCGATGAGCGAGCGCCCGCTGGTCTGTGTGTGCAGCCGGAAGAGTTGCGCCCGTTCGTCCGCTCCAAAGA
>Ga0070658_10005206_pt1 | contig 10579 bp, 12 predicted proteins | sample KBSC13metaG_FD_64664 | JGI IMG/M metagenome (GOLD analysis project Ga0070658, IMG submission 64664) | Corn rhizosphere microbial communities from Kellogg Biological Station, Michigan, USA - KBS C1-3 metaG | ecosystem: Host-associated > Plants > Roots > Rhizosphere > Soil ... | reverse complement strand
AGGCACGCGCTCGCCAAGGTGAAGCCGCTGACGCTCGAGGCGATCGCGCAGTATCCGATCGTGACCTACGACCCCACCTTCGCGGGCCGCACCGCGCTCGACAAGGCATTCGCCGCGCGCGGGCTCGAGCCCGAGATCGCGCTCACGGCGCTCGATTCCGACGTGATCAAGTCGTACGTGAGCCTCGGCCTCGGCGTGGGCATCATCTCTTCGCGCGCCTATCGCGCGGGCAAGGACGAGGGCCTCGTGGCGCTCGACTGCGACCACCTGTTCCCTGCACAGACCACGCGGCTCGCTTTTCGCCGCGGCGCGTACCTGCGCTCCTACGCGGTGGAGTTCATTCGCCTCTTCGCGCCGAACGTGCGGGCGGAGGACTTGAAGCAGCTGGCAGGGGGCGGCGGGGAGAACTTTTCAATTTGATTAATTGGGGTCGTACCCCAATTAATTTTTATGCGACGGATGTCGCGCGCGCACGCGCCATAAAATTAATTGGGGTACGACCCCAATTAATCAGCACTTCGCCCACTGCGTGCTGTAGTTGTCCAGGGTGCGCACAACCGTCGTGCCCTCGACCTCCGAGCGGGCACGGGGGCCCATCTCCAACTGCAGGCGGAAGTCGTACTTGCGGAAGAAGTCCGCGAACATCTCGCCACCGAAAGTGCCGACCGCGAAGACCTCGTCGGCCTTGGGATCGTGCTCCAGCAGGATCGAGGCGAGGGGTTGCGGCGCCGGGCCGGACACCACGCGAGCGCCGGCGGAGGGATCGTAGACGCTGCGATCGGAGCAGCAGGTGATGACGCGCCCCGGCCCGGCCACGGGGCTGGGCTCCTCGCGATAGGAGATGAAGCTCACCTGCTTCGTGGGATAGGTCATCTTGTGGGCGCAGATCGCGGAGTACGCGACGACCGACCGATCCTGGCCCACGCCGCCTTCCCATCGGTAGGGTTGCCCCGATTCGGTCTTGAGCTCCACACCGGGCGCGGCCGGCTTCGTGAGGCGCAGGAGAAAGCAGGGTGTGGCGGAGTAGGGATAGTCGAAGACGTAGTTCGTGCCGGCGCGCAACGTCGCGATGCGCAGCGGCTGGCCCTTGTCGTCCACGAGCTTGGTGCGCTTGTAGAAGCGCGCCTGCGTGGCGGCGGCGGAAGCTTCGGGTAGCGAAGCGCAGGTGGCGCCCGCGGCGCAGATCTGGATGAAATCGCGACGCTTCATACGATGCCTTCGAGCAACTGCACCTCGACCGCGGTGCCCGGCTCCACGTTTCCGGTCGCATCTCCCAGGATGATGAAGCAGTTGGCGTCGCTCATCGACTTCAGGATGCCCGATCCCTGCTCACCCGTGGGCCGCACTTCGAGGGCGCCGTTCGGGCCGCGCGTGAGCACGCCGCGCTGGAACTCCGTGCGCCCCGGCGCCTTCTTCAACCGTGCGGTGCACGTGGCCGTGAACGTCGGCACCGGCGTCACGGGATGCGCGCCCATCAGCACCAGCAACGCATCGCGCACGAATTGATAGAACGTGACCATGACCGAGACCGGATTGCCCGGCAGCCCGAAGAAATGCGCGCCGCCGATCTTGCCGTACGCCAGCGGACGGCCGGGCTTCATCGCGATCTTCCAGAAGACCACCTCGCCCAGGCGCGCGAGCATCGACTTCACGAAGTCCGCCTCGCCGACCGAGACCCCGCCGCTCGTGATGACGACGTCGGCTACCCGCGCGGCCTCCGCGAACGCACGCTCGAGCAGCGCCGGGTCATCGCGCACCACGCCCAGATCGAGCACTTCGCAGCCCAGCCGCTCGAGCATTCCGTAGATCGTGTAACGGTTCGAGTCGTAGATCTCGCCTTCGCCCAGCGGTGTGCCGATGCTCTTCAGCTCGTCTCCGGTGGAGAAGAAGGCGACCCGCAGCCGGCGGCGCACGGACACCTCGCCCACGCCGAGCGATGCAAGCAGGCCCAGCTCCGCGGGCCGCACGGTGCGCCCGGCCTTCAACGCCACGGACCCTGCCTTCAGGTCTTCGCCGGCCTCGCGCACGTTCTGCCCGGTCTTCTGCCCCGGTGCGAACGCGATGGACTTGCCGCTCGCCTTAGCGCGCTCCTGCATGACGACGGTGTCCGCGCCCTCGGGCACGACGCCGCCGGTCATGATGCGCACGCATTGATTCGGTCCTACCTTGCCGGCGAAGGGCTTGCCCGCGAACGAGACGCCGATCTCCTGCAGCGTGGTCTCGCCCTCGGCCTTCAGGTCCGCGCCACGCATCGCCCAGCCGTCCATCGCGGAGTTGCGGTGCGATGGCACGTCCACGGGCGAGAGCACGTCCTCGGCGAGGACGCGGCCCAGCGCGCTGCGAATCGGCACGCGCACCACGCCTTCGATGGGTGCCAGGAACTGGTGGATGAACGCGCGCGCCTTGTCGACCGGCATCGAGTTCGGGTCGTAGTCGTCGGCACAGGAGGCTTGCGTGATGGTGAGCGTGGACATGGGATTCAGGCCGAATGCAGCGGCAGCGATGCGAGTCGCTCGATTTTACCGGTGCGGCCCACGGAGAGGAGCACGACCTCGCGGATCACGTCGGTGTGATCGTCTCCGAAGACCTCGCGCGCTTCCTCGTAAGCGGCTTCCAGCCGCGGCCATTCGGCCTGTCTCGCGAGCGTGATATGCGGCTCATACGTGAATTCAGGGCGCAGGTGCGCCGCCAGCGAGCGCGTGTAGAGCCGGTCGTGCAGCTCGACGATCGCGCTCGCGCCGCGCGAGGCCATGAGGAAGACGAACTCGTTCGCATGCATGCGCACCGCGCGGAACGACACCGGAACCGGGGGCCATCGAGACACCACGCGCCGCACGTGGGTCTCGACCTGCCGCTGCGTGAGCGCCGTGCCGAACGGGAAGACCAGGCTCAGGTGCGCGGGGATGAGGGAGGCGGCTGGATCATGTTTCGCGCGAAAAGCCTCGATGCGCTCGATGCCGCGAAACGCGGGGAACCACGCGACCGCGAAGCGCGGCAACGGCGGGCGCGGCGCGCGGCGCAGGCGCGCCATCGCTAACCCTCGCGCGGCTCGAGCTTCGCCAGCTCCTCGCGCGTGTTGATGTTGAGGAATGCCTCCGCCTCGTCGTCGAACGGCACTTCGACCATCCGCAATTGCGCATACCACTTGTCGATCTTTCGCTGGCCGGAGCCGAGGAAGTCCCGCAGCGAGGCGTGCACGTCGCGGCGCATGAGGCAGAACACCGGGTGCGGCTGGTCACCGGTCTTCGCCGCCGCGATCTGCGCATCCGCTCGCGTCATCGCAGCGTGGAGCCGCGAGACGAGGTCGAGCGGCAGGAAAGGCGAATCGCACGGCACCGTCACGACGAGATCGTGGGAGGCGTGCGCCAGCCCGCGCTCGAAGCCGGCCAGCGGACCCGCGAAGCCCTCGATCTCGTCGGCGATGACGCGATGGCCGAAGCGCTCGTAATCGCCGGGGTTTCGATTGGCGTTGATGAGGACCTCGGCGACTTGCGGCGCGAACCGCTCGATCACGTGCGCGACCATCGGCTTGCCGCGAAACACCTGCAGGCCCTTGTCCACGCCGCCCATGCGGCTGCCCTGGCCACCCGCGAGGATGAGGCCGGTCGCGTCAATCGGACCCATGAATCGGCGCCCACTCGGGACGTTCCTCGGTGAAGACATTGACGCTCGGGGCACGATCCACCGGCGTCACGAAGAGCGCCAGAGGCAGGTGCACTTCGTCCGCCCACTTGGGGTTCTCCGATTCGAACGTGAAGCGGGTGCCGCAGCGCCCGCAGAAGCGGCGATGCGTGCCTTCGGAGGAGAGGTAATCGCGCAGGAGCTCTTCGCCCTTCGCGTAACGCACCTGTGCGCGCTTGAAGCCGATCCATGTCACCACGCCGGCCGCGTGCGTGGTACGGCAGCTCTGGCAGTAGCAATGCGCGCAGAAGCGCGAAGGAAAAGTCGCGATGAGCTCCACGCCGCCGCAATGGCAGCGCGCGGTGGCCGTGTCAGGCATGGGCTTTCGTGCGCACGAGGCGATGCTCGCCGGTGAAGACGAGGTAGTGCTTGCCCACGGCGCGTCCGATCATCGTGATGCCGACCTGCTTGGCGACCTCGTGTCCCATCTTCGTGAGGCCCGAGCGCGAGACCAGCACGGGGATGCGCATCTGCGCGGCCTTGATGACCATCTCCGAGGTGAGGCGCCCGGTCGTGTAGAAGATCTTGTCGTCGCCTTCCACGCCTTCCAGCCACATCCAGCCCGCGATCGCATCCACCGCGTTATGGCGGCCCACGTCCTCGACGAAGGTGAGGACTTCCGATCCCTTCGCCAGCGCGCAGCCGTGAACGGCCCCGGCCTGCTTGTAAATGGATTCATGCAGGCGCATTGCGTTGAGCAATGCGAAGAGCGTTTCCTCGTCGACGCGCATGTCGTCGTTCAGGCGCACGGACTCGATGTCCTCCATCAGGTCCCCGAACACCGTGCCCTGGCCGCATCCGGTGGTGGCCGTGCGCTTGCTGGTGCGCGCCTCGAGGTCGCGCAGCCCCGCGTAGGTCTTCACCACCACGGCATTCACGTCCCAGTCGACCTGCACCGATTCGATCTCGTCGATCGAGCGCACCAGCCGCTGGTTGCGCAGGAATCCGATGGCGAGCGCCTCGGGCGCGGCGCCCAGCGTCATCATGGTGAGGATCTCGCGCTTGTCCACGTACAGGGTGAGGGGATGCTCGCCCGCGATCGGTGTCGGGACCAGCTCGCCTTTCTCGTCGCGCGCATCCACGGTATAGGTCGCAGGACGCGCGGCGTTCGTGAGCTCAGGGCGGCCCACGGCTCAGCCCCCGATGAACGACATCTCGACCTTGCGCTCGCGCGCGGTCTGCGCCGTGCGGATCTCCGAATACCGGTCGTCGCGCTGCTGCCAGATGCCGGCCATGGCGGCCACGAGCTCGTCGTGCGATGCGCCGCCGCGCAGCAGGGTCTTCAGGTCGTAGCCGCGCTGCGCGAAGAGGCAGGTGTAGAGCTGCCCGTCGGTGGAGAGGCGCGCTCGCGTGCATGTGGAGCAGAAAGCCTGTGTCACGGAGGAGATGACGCCGATCTCGCCCGCGCCGTCGCGGTAACGCCAGCGCGCGGCGACTTCGCCCATGTAGTTCGCGTCCGCGACCTCGAGCGGAAACGCCGCGCCGATGCGCCGCACCACCTCGGCCGAGGCGATCACGTCGTCCATGCGCCAGCCGTTGGTCGAGCCCACGTCCATGAACTCGATGAAGCGCACGATGTGCCCGGTGCCGCGGAAGTGGCGGGCCATGTCCACCACCTGGTGGTCGTTCACGCCGCGCTTCACGACCATGTTCACCTTGATGGGGGCGAGCCCGGCGTCTTGCGCCGCCGCGATGCCCTCGAGGACCTTGGCGACGGGGAAGTCGGCGTCGTTCATCGCGCGGAAGGTCGCATCGTCGAGCGAGTCCAGGCTGACGGTCACACGGTCGAGGCCCGCGGCCTTCAGCGCGCGCGCCTTCGCCTTGAGCGCGGAGCCGTTGGTCGTGAGCGTGAGGTCCACACCGGGCAGCGCTCGGCGCAGCATCTCCACGAGCTTCTCGATGTCGCGCCGGAGCAGGGGCTCGCCGCCGGTGAGGCGGATTTTGCCGGCGCCGAGCGCGTGCGCGGCGCTCGCCGCACGCACGATCTCCTCGAAGCTCAAGACCTCGTCGTGCGGCAGGAACGGGTAGTCCGCGCCGAATACATCGCGTGGCATGCAGTAGGTGCACCGGAAATTGCAGCGATCCGTCACCGAGATGCGCAGGTCGCGCAACGGGCGGCCGCGGCGATCCTGCATGGGACCGTCGCCCGCGCGTGCAGCCGCTGCGGGAAGGGGAAGCACGGCGCGCAGCTGGGCGAGCGGGATGACGGTTCGAGCCATGGATACGGAATATTATAGAGGCGACATGACTGAAAGACCGACTCACCGCATCGCGGTCGTCCTCGAACGATTTCCCATCGAAAGCCGCTGGCAGACGCACGACTGGCGCGTTTGCTCGGTCATGCCGGACGTGGGCGGGGACAAACGCGTGCTGAGGGATACGCCGGAATCGCTGCAGGTGCTCCATCCCGGCTTCGATGCGACGCTCTTCGAGGATGAGGCCGAGGGCCACTACCTGAACGTCTCCACCGAGGAGCCGAGCGTCTTCGTGGCCCTGCGCACGCCCGAAGGCGGCGGCGATCCCTATCCATTGCAAATCACAATCTCGTACAACGAGGCGGCGCGCTGGATGGATGGCGGCGAGCGCGTGGAGCGCGTGCCGATGTGGCGCGAGATGGCCGAATGGATGGCCGAATGGGTCGAGCGCAATTATCGGCCGGAGCCGAAGAAGCGCCGCAAGCCACGCTCCTTCGACGGCCAGGGCGAGCTGCGCGAGAAGAAGATGACATGAGCGACGACAACTTCATCTCGCGCTGGTCGCGGCGCAAGCACCAGGCGCGTCGCGGCGACGAGGTCGAGCCGGCGCCGCCGCCTCCTGCCGCCCCGCCGGCCGTCGAGACGAAGAGCGTCCCGACCGCGGCGGATGCGCCCGAGGCTCCCGTGGAGACGCCGCCGCTCGAATCGCTCACGCCGGAATCGGACTTCACGCCGTTCATGAATGCGGAGGTGGACCCCGGACTTCGGCGCCAGGCCTTGAAGACGCTCTTCTCCGATCCCCGCTTCAACGTGATGGATGGGCTCGACGTCTATATCGACGACTACAGCAAGCCCGACCCGCTGCCGGAGGGATGGCTCGAGAAGATGACCCAGGTGGCGAGGCTGGGGGATTACCAGCCTCCGAAGGTGCCGGACGAGGAAGCGGCCGGATCCGAACCCGCGGAGGAGGTGGCGCTGGAGGCGCAGGCGCTGCCCGACGCGCACGTGCCCCCGGAAACGCAGGCGCTGCCGGAACCCTTGCCGATCGAGGACGATCCGGGCGTGCCGGAAGGCTCGCCGAAGCGGGCTTGATCGCGCCACTCCATAACGCTTGCTGTACACTCCCCCGTAATAAGGCATAAGCCAGGCTCCGGGGAGGACCAAGGGGCCATTACGAGGAGCGTCGCCCCGGCATAGCATCGGGGAAGACGAATGAACGGCAGAACGACAGGATGAGCGCAGGTCTTGGAGTGCCCGCCGCATCGCACGCGGCTTCTCCCTCGGGCATCGAAAATCCCGACGAATTCGCTTTGCTGGAAACGCGCGGCTGGTCCTCGCCGTCGGTCTCCTGCGCGCCCAAGGTCGCCGCGCTCGCCGCATTGAAGGACATGGCGCCGTCGAAGGACGTGGCCAGCGTCTCGTACGTCTCGCGGGGGAACGTGCTGGTCGTCTCCGGCGAGGCCCACGGGCAGCGCGCTCGCGATGCCGCGGCCATCCTGGCGCGCAACCTTCCCGTTACCCTCCTCGAGCCGCAGGCGCCCGCAGCCGGCGATTTCACGTCGTGGGCCGGACGCATCGAATCGGCGACCGGATGGCTGGGCGAATTCAACGTCACGCTCGCCGCGCTGCGGGCGGGTGTCGACGCGCAGCCGGCCGCGAAGCCCGTGCAGGCTCGCTTCGACTTGATCCTCGACCTCGGCGATGCACCGCTCTTCGGCATGCGCCAGCCGCCGCAGGGCTATTGGCGTCCCAGCGAAGGCGAGACGGCGCGCGCCCTCGAAGAGATCGCGGGTGCGGTGGGCGAATTCGAGAAGCCGCGCTACTTCGCATACCGCGAGAACATCTGCGCGCACAGCCGCTCGCAGGTGGTGGGTTGCGATGCATGCATCGAGATCTGCTCGACCGGTGCGATCAGCTCCGTCGGCGATCACGTCAAGGTCGATCCGCACCTGTGCATGGGCTGCGGCGCTTGCTCGAGCGTCTGCCCCTCGGGAGCCATGTCGTTCCAGTTTCCGCCCCTGTCGGATCGCGGCGCGCAGCTCAAGCAATTGCTGGCGGCGTATCGGGACGCGGGCGGCGCGGACGCCTGTGTCGTTTTCCACGATGGCGCATCGCGCCGCCTTCTCAACGAGGCCGCGCTTGCCGGCCAGGGCTTGCCCGCGCGCGTGCTTCCCCTGGAGACCTGGCACGTCGCCTCCGTCGGCCTCGACCTCATGCTCGCCGCGGTCGCTTTCGGCGCGTGCCAGGTCGCGGTGCTCGCCGGCGCGGATGCCGACCGGGAATACCTGGCTGCCCTGAGGTATCAAATGTCGATTGCGCAGTCGATCGTCACGGGGCTCGGCTATGAAGGGACGCATTTCGCGGTGATCGAGGCGGCTTCACCGGCGGCGATCGCAGGCGGCTTTGCCGCGCTGGCGCCGGCGCATCACTCGCCGGAGAGCGCCACGTTCCTCGTGGGCGACGACAAGCGAACCGTGATCGAATTCGCCGTCGAGCACCTCGCACGGCATGCACCCGTGGCTGCCGAGGTCATCGGCCTGCCGGATGGAGCGCCCTTCGGCGAGATCCGCGTGGACCGCGACAAGTGCACGATGTGCATGGCGTGCGTGGGCTCCTGCCCCGAATCCGCGCTCATGGACGGGGTGGACAAACCGCTGCTCAAATTCCTCGAGCGCAACTGCGTGCAGTGCGGGCTGTGCGAGAACACCTGCCCCGAGAGCGCGATCTCGCTCGCGCCGCGGCTGCTGCTCACGCCCGCGGTGCGCGAGGTGCGGCTGCTGAACGAGACGCAGCCCTTCCACTGCATCAGCTGCGACAAGCCCTTCGGCACGAAGCAGATGGTCGACGCGATGATGGGAAGGTTGACGGGACATTCGATGTTCACCCAGGGTTCGGCCCTGAAGCGCCTGCAGATGTGCGCCGATTGCCGTGTGGTGGACATGATGTCCTCGAAGGCGGAGATGTCGATCCTCAAGATGGGAGAGCGCCCGTGAGCGCGCAGGCCGTCGCCGCGCCGGTGAAGGTGCACCGCCCCCTCTCCGCGGAAGACGCGGCGCGGGCCAATTTCTATGCGCTCCTGGCGCGCCTGCTCACCGGCGGGCCCGACGAGGCCTTGCTCGGCAATCTGGCCGACGCGGAGCCGCTCGGCGGCGAAGCCGATCCCGCGCTGGCGGCCGCATGGCAGGCGCTCGTGGAGGCGTCGAGCGGCGCGGATGCGGATGCCGTCGCCGAGGAATACGAGGAGCTCTTCATCGGGGTGGGGAAGGCGCGCATCTCGATCTACGCAGGTTTCCACGGCGGCGCGCCCGCCGTCGATCACCCGCGAGTGCGCATTCAGGCGGATCTCGCCGCGCTCGGGCTCGCCCGCACCACGTCCACGGAGCCAGAAGATCATTACGCCATCGTCTTCGAGACGATGCGCGTGCTGGCCGGCGGCGGCGCGGGACGAGAGCCCGCCGGCATCGCCGAGCAGAAGCGATTTTTCGACCGTCATGTCGCACCCGGCGCCGCGCGCTTCTTTGCCGTCGTGACTGCGGATGCGAAGGCGAATTACTATCGGCGCGTCGCGGCCCTGGGGGCCGCATTCGTCGCGCTGGAAACGGGATCTTTCGAGCTGGATTGAACGCAGGTCCGTGAAAGGAGACGCCATGAAAACCACGAAAACAAATCGCCGCAAGTTCCTGATGGCCGCCGGTCTGGGAGGCGCGGGCGCCGTCGCCGCCGTTGTCGTCGGCAAGGAAGCGGCCCAGGCGCCGCAGCCGGGCGCGCAGGCATCGGCTTCGCAGCAAAGCGGTTACCGCGTCACGGAGCACATCGAGAAGTACTACAAGACGACCGAAGTCTGAGGAGCCCGCCATGCTGCTCACGCGCAAGTCCGAAGCAAAAGCCGAAGCCCTCAATCCGCTCGCACGCGCGGCCGCCGCGCTGGGCGCCAAGCCCGTCGACCGCCGCACGTTCCTCAAGGGGACGGGCCTCACCGCGGGTGCTGCCGCCTTCGCGAGCCAGCTGCCGCTCAACATGATCGGCGAAGCCAAGGCGGCCGCCGCCAAGGCGGGCAAGACCGAGGTGAAGCGCACCGTGTGCACGCACTGCTCGGTCGGATGCTCGATCGACGCGATCGTGGTGGACGGCGTGTGGGTGCGCCAGGAGCCGGTCTTCGATTCGCCGATCAACCTGGGCGCGCACTGCGCCAAGGGCGCCTCGATCCGCGAGCACGGCATGACCGAGCATTCGCATCGCCTCAAGTACCCGATGAAGCTGGTGGACGGTAAGTACCGCCGCATCAGCTGGGAGCAGGCGATCAACGAGATCGGCGACAAGCTGCTCCAGATCCGCAAGGAAAGCGGCCCGGACGCCGTGTTCTGGATCGGCTCGTCCAAGCACTCGAACGAGCAGTCGCAGATGTTCCGCAAGATGGTGTCCATGTTCGGCAGCAACAACATGGACCACCAGGCGCGCATCTGCCACTCGACCACCGTCGCGGGCGTGGCCAACACCTGGGGCTACGGTGCGATGACCAACTCGTACAACGACCTGCGCAACTCGAAGTGCATGTTCTTCATCGGGTCGAATGCCGCCGAGGCGCACCCGGTGTCGATGCTGCACGCGCTGCACGCGAAGGAGACGGGCGCGAAGATGATCGTGGCCGACCCGCGCTTCACGCGCACGGCGGCCAAGGCCGACCAGTACATCCGCTTCCGCTC
>Ga0070658_10005203_pt1 | contig 10585 bp, 11 predicted proteins | sample KBSC13metaG_FD_64664 | JGI IMG/M metagenome (GOLD analysis project Ga0070658, IMG submission 64664) | Corn rhizosphere microbial communities from Kellogg Biological Station, Michigan, USA - KBS C1-3 metaG | ecosystem: Host-associated > Plants > Roots > Rhizosphere > Soil ... | reverse complement strand
GGGCCATTGCTGGGGACGTGCATGGCGTTTCTGAGCTTCGGGCTCGCAGCGTCGGCAACTTATATTGTCAACGACCTGCTGGACCTCGAAGCCGACCGCCATCACCCGCGTAAACGAAGGCGGCCATTCGCTTCCGGTGACCTGTCGCCGATTGCGGGGGTTGCCACAATCCTGCTGTTTGCCTGCACATCGTTCGTGATCGCCATCCTGATCCCTCGGGTAATCACAGCCATCTCCCCCCACTGGGTACTAGATGAGCCGTACAGCTTCCTCGAGTGGCTGGTCCTCTATGCGTTTGCGACGACTGCGTATTCGTTGCGGCTGAAGCGTTCGGTGTTAGTGGATGTAATCGTGCTCTCGGGCCTGTACACGGTGCGTATCCTGGCGGGATCTGCCGCAACCGGAGTGTTGGTTTCCCCGTGGCTTGCAGCGTTCAGCATCTTCTTTTTTCTCTCGCTGGCCTTCGTCAAGCGCTTTGCGGAGTTGGAAGGCATGCGTCATCGGCTTGGCGATGCCGGCGCCGCACAGATCAAGGGACGCGGATATCGCATCTCGGATATGGAGCAGCTTCGCAGCTTTGGCACGGCCAGCGGCTACGCCTCGGTGGTGGTCTTCTCGCTCTACATCGGTAACGAGGTGGCGAAAGGGTTGTACGCGCATTACATGCGGTTGTGGTTGCTGGTGCCGGTGCTGCTGCTGTGGTTGAGCCGGCTTTGGCTGAAGGCGTCACGCAACGAGCTGCACGAGGATCCGGTCATCTATGCCATTACCGATCGCAAGAGCCTGCTGCTCGGCGTGTTGGTGGCGGCAATTGTGGTCTCGGCGATTTAGGCTGCACCAGAAATTGCCGCGATACACTGGATATGCTGCGTCCGCTATAACAAATGAACGAATCCATCCCACCGCTCTCCAGCTACGACGAGTCCTCCCTGAACGCCGCCTTCGCCACTCTCGCCGAAGAGGTGCGCGCAGAAACGTCCGGTCCCATCGATGTCGAGGCGTTTCGACTGCACTGGCTCGGCCGCAAACAGGGCCGGCTGAAGCTCATCGGCGATGTCTGGCTGAAGTCCGCCCCGCCGGAGGCCCGTAAGCCGCTGGGTATGCGCTTCAACGAGCTGAAACAGCGGATAGAAGCGGCGCTCGAGCAGGCTGCGGCCACACCTGCCAGGCGCGCTGCCGGGAAAGGCATCGACATTACGCTGCCCGGGATCGTGCGGACGCCCGGCGTCGAGCATCCGCTGGTGAAGACCATGCATGAGGTCGTGCGCGTCTTCCATCAGCTCGGCTACTCCACGGCACTTGGGCCCGAAGTCGAGAGCGACTTCTACAATTTCGAGGCACTGAACTTTCCGCCGAATCACCCTGCGCGCGATACGCAGGACACTCTGGTCGTAGCCCACCAGCAGTCGAAGCCAGCGCGCGACCGGCTGTTGATGCGCACGCATACCTCGCCGGTACAGATCCGCACCATGATCGAGCAGGGTCCGCCGGTGCGTATCGTGGTGCCCGGGAAGGTGCATCGCAACGATGCCGCCGACGCCACGCACTCGCCGGTCTTCCATCAGGTGGAAGGGCTTTGCGTGGACAAGGACGTCACGTTCTCCGATCTGAAGGGCACGCTGAGCCACGCGATGAAAGCTTTGTTTGGCGCAGACGTGAAGACGCGATTCTTCCCCAGCTTCTTCCCGTTCACTGAGCCCAGCGCTGACGTGCAGATCAGCTGCATCTTCTGTGGCGGCAGGGGATGCCGCAAATGCAAGCACTCGGGCTGGATTGAACTGCTGGGCTGCGGCATGGTGGATCCCGCGGTGTTCGCCAGTGTCGATGAGCAGCGGGTAGCGCTGAGCAGGCCGCCCGCGTATGACTTCGCTAAGGTGAGCGGCTTCGCGTTTGGCATGGGCGTCGAACGCATCGCGATGATCCTGCACGGTGTGAGTGACATCAGCCTCTTCTATTCCGGCGACATGCGCTTTCTGGAGCAGTTCGCGTGAACATTCTGACAAATTGGCTTCGGAAGTACGTGCCGGGCCTTTCCATCACTGACCGCCAACTGGCGGACGACCTTACACTTCGCGGCATCGCGGTCGAAGGCGTGCACGATCTTGGCCCGGACAACGGCTCGCTCTTCGAGATGGACATCACCACAAACCGAGTCGATGCCATGAACCACTACGGCATCGCCCGCGAGGCTGCGACCATCTACGATCTGCCGCTGCAGCCGCTCGACACGACGCTGCCGGCCGCGCAGCCCGGCGCTGCATTTCCCGTTTCGATCGAGGCCCCTGAACTCTGCGGCCGCTTTACTGCGCGGGTGCTGCGTGGTGTCACGATTGCGCCATCCGGCGGGGAAACAGCCGATTACTTTTCACGGCTCGGACTCAAAGCCATCTCTAACGCCGTCGACGCCTCAAACTGCGTGCTGCACGGTATGGGACATCCGACGCACGCCTTCGACCTCGACAGGATCGAGGGCGGCATCGTCGTCCGGCTCGCTCGCAAGGGCGAGCGATTGAAACTGCTGGACGGCACCGAGCGCGTGCTCGAAGCCGACGACCTCGTCATTGCGGATCACATGAAGGCGCTCTCCATTGCCGGTGTCATGGGCGGCTGGGATTCGATGATTACACCGGAAACGAAGAACATCCTGGTCGAAGCCGCCTGGTTCGATCCGGTCACCATCCGGCGCAGTTCGCGGCGTCACCTGCTGCACACTGATGCCTCCCATCGCTTTGAACGCGGTGCGGACTTCAACGCGTGCGCGACGGCGAATGCGTTGGTCTCACGGCTAATTCTTGAGTCTGGCGGTCAGGTCCACGGCGACCTTACCGACGTGATTGTCCCCGAACTCCGCGCCAGCACCGTCGGCCGCGCGCCCATTGCGCTTTCGATCGGCGGAGTCCAGCGCCACCTCGGCCGCACCATCGAGGACACTTCCACAGCTTCAGCGCTCACCGGTGAATGTGTTCACCGTTACCTCACCTCTCTGGGATGCGAACTCACGTCTACCTCGCGGGATGCCTTCTCCGTCAAGCTGCCTAGCTGGCGGCTCGACCTTGAGCGCGAGATTGACCTCATCGAAGAGGTCGCACGGGTTTACGGCTACAACCGGTTTGCCGACACGCTGCCCACCGCGCTGCCCATGCAACCTCACCCCTTCGCGGCGAAAGACACAGCTGTCCGCGGGCGCCTCCTCGCACTGGGCTATTCCGAAGCGATCTCCAGCAGCTTCGCCTCGTCGGTCGAGGGCGCGACGTTCGCCGGACACCGCGGCTCTGTCGCGCTTGAGAATCCCTTGTCGGAGGAGGCCGGCATCCTGCGACCGTCTCTCGTTCCGGGAATGCTTGCGATGCTCGGGTATAACCTCAATCGCGACGTACGCGAGGTCCGCCTCTTCGAAAAGGGAACAGTCTTCACGGGCTCGACCGCGCAAGTGAAGGAACTACAGAGCCTCGCTGTTGGCCTGACTGGCAGCCCGAGCGCGAACAGCCTGCACAGCGCCAAAGACGCGGGCATCTTCGAGCTCAAGGGCGTGCTGGACTCAGTTCTGTCGCTATTTGCCACCTCGGCCGAGGACCTGTCGTCCAGCGCTGCCGATATCGTCGCTTTCTCAACCGATACGCCAGAATGGATTGAGCCAGGCCGCGGCGCCGTCGCCCGCGTCAACGGCCGCGAGGTGGCCTGGTTCGGCGAGCTTGCCGGCCCTGAGCGCGAAACTCGCAAGCTCCGCCAGCCCATCTACATCGCCGAGATCGATGTGCAGGCTCTCTATGATCTTCCACTGCGACGCGCAACTGCGCGTGAGATTTCTCGCTTCCAGGCCGTCGAACGCGACTTCTCCTTCACCTTTGCGGATTCGGTGCACTGGGGTGGCATTCAACAGGCGCTGCGTGCTCTAAAGATTTCCGAGCTTACGCGACTCGCTCCAGTGGAGATTTTCCGCGACCCCAAAGCCGCGACCGTGCCCGCAGGTCACTATGCCTTGCTGCTGCGCTGCGTCTTCCAGTCGCCGGAGCGCACGCTGCGGGAGGATGAGCTGTCGCGCTGGTCGGCACAGGTGATTGAGGCTTTGACCAGACTCGGCGGAACGCTGCGCGCTTAGCTGCACTTAGCCGCAGAAAATATGGCCTTCCGCGCTTACCGCGGTGTCACTGCCGCGGAGTTCCGCACTATACTGCCTGTATGAGTTCTGGTATCAGCGTGGATGAATTCCAGGCGCTTGAGCAGAAGGTGCTGCGCGCCGTTGAGATCGTAAAGCGTGAGCGTGAGGCAAGAGCTGCAGCCGAGGCCGAGATCGCAAGCCTGCGGGAGAAGCTGCTGGAGCAGGCCGCGCAGACAAAGGCCGAAGTAGAGGCCGCCGAGGCTCGCGCGCAGGCAATCGAGCGCGAGAAACAGGCAGCCGAGGGCCAAGTTGCGGCGCTGACACAGGACCGTGATGCGGTCCGCCAGCGCGTTGAGAAGATGTTGCAGCAGATGGACGAGCTGCTCTAGTCGACCAAAGGAGACCACATGGCGGAGAAAGAGGCGATGACGACGGCTGCCGGCGCTCCGGACGGCTCCGTGAGCGTCGACATCTACGATCAGGTCTACACGTTACGTGGCACGGACCCGGATCACATTGCGCGCCTTGCAGCGCTGGTGGATGAGAAGATGCGCGCGGTTGCGGCACACGGCACCACCGTCGACTCCCTGCGCGTTGCCGTGCTTGCTTCGCTCAATATCGCCGATGAGCTGATACGGCTCCGATCACGCTACGAAACCCTGGCAGGCAGTATCGGGCAAACGGAAACCACGATGCGGTCCCGTGCGGGTACGCTTGCCGGCATGCTCGATGAAGTGCTGGAGGATCGCCGCGTTGGCTAGCGGAAATTGCCCTCAGCTTTCCTTCCGGTAAAGCAGATCGCGAATCGCCTTTCTGCGGGCTGCGTTCGCCTCGGGATCCTTCGCATCCAGGTCGGCGGTGGTCTCCTCATCCTCATCCGGAACGCTGCACTTCGGGCACCGGTTCGCGAAACCGGGCTTGCCCGGCTTCAGTTCGAACTCTTCATCACACACAACGCAGGTCTTAATCGGAAAAGGCATCTTCTACTTCTATCTCTCGGGCTAAAGTTTCTAAAGACCCAGGGGCGGAATCTCACGGGATATGCAAATGCCCACACCCGCTGACCTGCTCGGTGTGGGCATTTACGCTGCTGTCCCAGAATAAGACGTTTTCGCTCTTAGAACGAGAGCAGACGGTCGAAAAACCCGCGGTAACGCCGTAGCGCCTGCCGCAGGTCTTCAGTGCTGACGTTGTCGCCTTTGGACCACTGCTCCTCCAGCTTTGAACGTTCGTTCGAGAACTGCTCGGCGATGCGCGTCACTACGTTGGCTACCAGACTGTCTGCCTGTTCGACCGCCCGCCGCGGTTCATCAACGAACGAGGTCTGTACCTGGTCCCAGCGAGCGCGGAAATTATGCAGCTCATCGTCCGGGAAGAGCGGGCCAGCCTCGGCGAGGGCGTTGTTGCTGGTGGTTGCTCCGGCGGCGCCATCAGCAGCGGAGGGACGGTTGGACGGCACCTGCACGGTCTCTGTGTCTGGCGCAATGCGCTCCGTCTCCTTGTCAGGAACAGGTACGGGGCCGCGGTAGAGGACCTCCGAGCGTACCTGCCGGTCCGCCGGACGCCGAACGAGGTCGGCGGTCGTCAGTGTGTCGTCATTACGAAGCGAGTCGCTCATGCGTAACTCCTATTGATTCTGTTTTCGGGATCTCAAGCAGTTCGTCGAATAGGGACCGGAAGTACACCATCGCCTTCCGCAAGTCCTCAGTGGTGGACTCGCCGGCGGCATGACGTTGCGTCAGCTCGCGCGCCGACCGATAGTTCTGAACCAGGGTTGGGTGGGTGACCGAGAGGTCGGCCTCGCGCTGCTCGGCGTCCGTCATCGGATAGCCGCGGGCCGCCATCACGGTGGTGACCAGACGGTCAGCCTGTGTAACGGCCATTGATGGGTCGTCTACGAATTGACGTTGCACCTGGCTCCACTCTGCGGCATAGCGCTCGCGGTCTGCTGACGGCAATGCCCTAAGTGAGAACTTCTTGACGCGTTCCTCCCTCTCCGCGAGTACAGCCTCCGCCTTCGCCGGATTTCCATGCATCCGTACGGTGCGGTCGTACTCGGGCCCAAAATGGCTGCGAAGGTGTTGACTATGCCGGCGACGGGAGAGAAGAACGGCCGCGACGGCCGCGATCACCGCAATAAAGATGACGAGAACAACAATGGTTCTTGTATCCATACGATTCGTACCTCAGATGAGTGAGATGCGAACGAGCTCACGCCGGGCAGGCTGCGGAACGCGACCGTTGCGTGCCGTCAAATGTTGTCATAGTGAAGGGGAAATATCGCTCAGATCACCACTCACTCCGGCATCCTTCGGTGTGGCAGGCGCGGCCCCGAGATGCCTCTTCCTCCAGCCCACCCAAAATACGAAGGCCCAGCGCTCGGCTGGGCCTTGGGAGTGCGTTTGCTGGTGGCTACATCTTCACCGACTTCACCTTCAGCGCATCACCTTTCACGTCGGCATCCACCGTCACCTTATGACCGGCATGCGGCACCAGGATGTCAGGATTGGTGATGGTGTACACCTTCTCGCCGACGATGAGCACTGGCTTCTCGCCGCCCTGGATGCACTTCTGCGCGCAGGCGGCATGGTCTGCACTGGCGGCTTTGTGAGGATCCTTGGCGCACATTGCGTCGGAGACATATCCGGTGAGGCTTTCGGCGAAGGCACCAGTACAGGCAAAGCTGAGAGCGACTGCGGTTACTGCGACGAGTTTTCTCATAGGTAAATTTCCTCACGGGGAGAATCTGCTGCGCCGGGAAGTATAGCGTATTCAGATAAATTCTGGATTCCTCAACCGCAGACTGGGTGGCGACCTGCATCCAATCAACCGTGCTGACCATTCGACTTCTTTTTGGCTGCATACTGCTGGGCTCCATGGTTGCTTCCGCTCCTGCGCAAGCGCACGCGACACCGGCCGCCCAGAAGCAACCCACAAGAGCAACTCAGTCCGGCGACGAGGATCAGTCAGAAGACAACCACTCGCCGATTCGGCCCGGCCAGGTGCACGATGCAGTAATCTGGCGCGATCCCGGCCGCCTCGCTCGTGAGGACCTCTTCTACGGCCAGGGCGGCAAGAAGGGCCAGCCCGCTCCTCCATTTCAGTTCATTGAAGAAGATCGGCAGCAGAGCACCCCGAAATTTGACGCCCGAGATGCCGAGGGAAAGAAATGGCGCGTAAAACTCGGGCACGAGGCACGGCCGGAGGTTGTCGTGTCCCGCTTGCTCTGGGCAGTCGGGTACTACGTTCAGGACGACTACGTCCTCCCCGAGGCTGATATCGCAGGAATCCACATGCATCGTGGCAAGCAGTACATCAAGGGAGAGCGCATCACGGACGCACGGTTCGCACGCAAACCCAGTGGCCAGCATAAGATCGCCACGTGGCGCTGGAAGAAGAACGCTTTCACAGGCACTCGCGAGCTAAACGGGCTTCGCGTCATGATGGCCCTGGTCAATAGTTGGGACCTCAAGGACGAGAACAACGCCGTATACGAGGATAAAAAATCCGGGCGTCAGCTCTTTCTGGTCAGCGACACCGGCTCTTCCTTCGGGCGTACCGGACTTCACTTCACCAATGGCCCGTCGAAGGACAACCTCAAGGCCTATGTGAGTTCGAAGTTCATCGTGCGCACGACCGAAACTACCGTCGACTTTGCCACGCCGACGCCGTCGTGGAGCCTTCTAGCGGAGACGCTCGGGTTGGCGACCAAGCAGTTCCTGCGCCGCCAGCGCATGCTATGGATCGGCCGCAACATTCCGCGCCAGGATGCGAAGTGGATTGGCGGACTACTGGGCCAGCTCAGTCATCAGCAGTTGGTCGATGCCTTCCGTGCAGGCAACTATCCGCCCGAACAGGTCGAGCAGTTCGTGCGTGTGATTGAGGCGCGAATCAAGGCGCTAAACAGCCTCTGATTCATACTGTTCGCGAACCTGGATCGCTTTGGCCACATGACGCCGCCGCAGTACTATGGCCGAAATTAGGAAACCACCCCCGAGTCCAAGCAGCAGGATGGTCGGCGGTTCAGGTGTCGGATTCAGCGCCTGGAAAGCGGCGTTCGCAATCAGCGAGTCGGTATACGTGGTGGGGTGCTTACTATCCCAGTAGAGGAAGGTGTTCGGATTGCAGCCCGGAGTCGCATTGCATGCGGCCGTAACATTACTGAAGCCGTACGCGGCCGGGTTGGCCAGAATGCTGCCGAAGAGCGAGTTGATATCGAGCCCGGTGACGTTCACTCCCAACGCCTGGAGCATCGCCAGACGCGTGGCCCATTCCGCGTTGAAAGCACCGGAGGCGCCGTTCGCTGCGGCTGAAAGCGCAGGATTGACACTAAAGCCGGGGGTATCACCCAGCAAGGGCAGATTGAGCCACAAAAAATTGTCGGCTCCAGCCGCATGGAGCGCCAGGATCTGGTTGGCAATACTATCGGCGGCAGCTATCGGATTCAGACCGTCGATGATGTCGTTTGCGCCACCCCAGAGGGTATAAAGGGCGCTTGCCGGAGCACTCGGGTTTGCGGCAAGGAATAGCCCGACCTCGGTGTCCATGCTTATCAGTCCCGACGTGTCGGCGCTCCCGATGGCGTAGTTGGTTCCGCCAGTGGGAGCCAGAAAGGGCAGCGGGTCAGGGACGCCGAGCCTGATCGCAAGCTGATCCACCCACAGACCTACAGGGCCGGAGCCGGACTGCGGATTAGTAAAGTAACCCACCGGAAATGGAACCAGAGGGACGGACCGCGTTGCGTATCCGGCACCGGGTTCAACCCCGAGGGTGGCAATGGATGCATTTCCGGGATCGGACAGGCTGTCGCCGAAGCTGACGATGCCGCTATAGCTCGCCGCAACAGCTGCAGCAGGTGTGGCCAATGCAGCCGCCACGAGGACCAGTGTTCCAAGACGCATGGCTTCATATACCTCAGTGTTCTATTCGAGCTTGGATGCAGCCAGCGCCAGCCAGGCTGTGAATTCCTCCTCATCAATTCGCTATTTGCAGCTTGACATCTGTTTGCCCGAGGCAGAGGATTCCTTAGTCTCGCCGGGCCCAAATCAAAGAAAAGAAAAGGTGAATCATGAAAGTGCCTATCGGAAGTATCGGTAAAGTCTTGTGCCTGGCTTCGTTGAGCATCTCTGCTGCAGCCCAAAGCAACGCCTGGAACGGCCACTGGAAGGCCGATCCCGCCAGCCTCAAATACATGGGCCCGGAGTACAAGGTCACCACCGACGCTAACGGTTACACCATCACCCAGGGAACGAAGACAACGAAAATTGTCTGCGATGGCAAGCCGCAGAAGACCGACAACAACATGACCTCCTGCATCAAATCGGGCGAGACGTACATGCTCGACGTCACTCGCGGTGGGAAGCACCTGCGCAAGACGACCATTTCGTTGTCCTCGGACGGCAAGACCCGCACCAGCAAGTCCGAGATCACACCCACAGACGGCAGCAAGCCGTACACCGTGACGATGGTGTCAAATCGGGTCTCCGGGACCAACGCTTCGGGCGTGTGGAAAGAGACTCAGTTTGGGTCGTCCGATGACAACGGAGTTGTCTCCATCCAGGTCAAGGGCGACACCATCGCATTCAAGGAGACCGACTACCCGGCTCCGGTCAACTGCAAGCTCGACGGAACCAAGACCAAGCTGGGCGACGGTACAGTATCGCTGAAGCTGGCCGACCCGCACACCTTGAAGGCAACCTACCGCGATGCGGACGATAAGATTCGCCGCGAGAACACGTTCGCCCTCAGCGCCGATGGCAAGAGCATCATCGAAACCGACGTGACGCCTGCTCCCGCAGTCTCGAAAATGACCGTAACGCTGCACAAGATGTAAACAGGCCGAGGCCGAGCCGCAACACCCGGTGCGCTCGCACACGCGCTTGGCGGGCGTGCTCGGCCCGCTGCATTCCGCAGATCACCTTTTGCGTGGTTTGTACATCTAATCTGTTGACATTGAGGGATTTGCGGCGTCCAAAGAGACGGACGCTGCTGTTGTACGCTGCCGGTTGAGTGGGATTGCGAGAAAGGATTTTCTGCCATGGAGCAGGAGACCCCGCAACTTGGGCTCGAAGAAGGTTTCGTCGATGTAGCTGGTGCCCGCGTCTTTTATGTGCACGCCGGTAGCGGGCCGCCGATGCTTCTCATTCATGGACTTATCGGCTCCAGCGCAAACTGGCGAGATACCATTCCCGCCCTCGCCCAGCGCTCCAGTGTCTACGCTATCGATCTCGTCAACATGGGCCGCTCTCAGTGCATCGGCTGGGTGGACCCGCGGCTCCGTCCCACCGCACGCCGGATCATCGCCGTCATGGATGCGCTGCATCTCGATCAGGCCGATATCGTCGCGCACTCGCACGGAGGCGCCGTTGCTCTCATGCTGGCAGCGCTCTATCCCAAACGCGTGCGCCGGCTGGTTCTGTTCGCGCCGGCCAATCCTTTCAGCCGCTCCAGCGATCCCATGATTCGCCTCTACAGCACTCCGTGGGG
>Ga0070658_10005202_pt1 | contig 10585 bp, 9 predicted proteins | sample KBSC13metaG_FD_64664 | JGI IMG/M metagenome (GOLD analysis project Ga0070658, IMG submission 64664) | Corn rhizosphere microbial communities from Kellogg Biological Station, Michigan, USA - KBS C1-3 metaG | ecosystem: Host-associated > Plants > Roots > Rhizosphere > Soil ... | reverse complement strand
GCACGAGCGCCCACATGACGATCGCGAAGTCGACGAAGACCATGCCGAGCGCCGACGGCGCGCCGCGCACGACCGTGAACGGCAACGCAGCGCGGCCGCGCGTGCGAGTGACTGCGAGCTCGGTGATGGCGGACGCGACGGCGGCGGCGGCGAGGGCGGCAATCCACTCGTAGCGGCTCCACTCGCCGACGAGCAACTGCCAGAGCCACCACAGCGTGATGAAGAAGAGGAAGAACGCCGCGACGTGCTTCACGCCGCGGCGTTTTCCGCTACTGGCCCTGCTTAACCCCGGGCTCGCCCCACTCGAGTTGGATCGCGCGGGACGGCGTGCCGCCGGGCTTGTTCGCCTCCATGTCCTTCTTGAAGAGCGGCAGCACGACCTTGCCGGCCGCGGACTTGAGCATCATCGCCGTCGCCGTGTACCAGGCGAGCGCGGCCGAGATGACGAAGATCCAGCCGGCCCAGTGCTCGGTGCCGACATTCGGCGACGTCAGGAACGCAATTGCCGCGACCGCGGAGCCGGCAGCGAGCGTGCCGAGCACCGCCGTCACGCCGCCGTTCCCTTCGAGGAACGCGCCGAGCGTGCCCGAGAACGTGATCGCGGCGAGCGCGATGAACCAGAACCCGAGCGCGTGGTCGAGCGTGCCGCCGGTGTGCAGCACGTGCGTCGACAGGAGGACCTGGAGCAGGCCGTAGCCGATCCAGAACGCGCCCCACATGCCGTGCATCGCCGTGGCGACCGCGTCGCGCGCCTTGTACGACCACATGCCGGCGAGGAATTGCGCCACGCCGCCGAACGTCAGCGCGAACGGCCACAGGTAGCCCGGTGTCGACGCGTTGCCGTACCAGCCGGCCATGTTGGCGGCGACGATGAACGTCGCGCCTGCGAAGCCGAACAGCCCGAGGACGGACGGCGCCGCGATCGGCTGCAGATACACACGCGGCCGCGCGAAGTCGCCGTACCACCCGTCGGGGTCGTGGTTGAGCGCCACCCCCGCGGAGGCGCGCTCCCGCCGTTCGTCGATCGTGCTCATGCAATCAACCCCTTCGTAGTACGATCAGTGACACTTGCAGCATTCCCTCACGAAAATGCCTGCAAACCTCAAGGTTTCTTCCGGTTCAACCTGAGAAACACGACTCCCGTGGGGTTCACGAAGCTCCTGCAGCAATGGCCGGTCGTCAAGCAGCTCCGCGACGGCGACCCTCTCGCCCTCGGCCCGGCGGCCCAGTCGCCGCGCTCGAAGTCGCTGACGCCGCGGATCGACGAGGCCGAGCACGTCGTGCAGTCGATCTGCCCGTACTGCGCGGTCGGCTGCGGTCAGCTCGTCTACGTGAAGGACGGCGAGGTGACGCACATCGAGGGCGACCCGGCGAGCCCGATCTCGCGCGGCCGTCTCTGCCCGAAGGGGCAGGCGTCCAAGAGCTTCGTGCAGTCGCCGCTGCGCGAGTACAAGGTGAAGTACCGCCGTCCGTACGGCACGCAGTGGGAAGAGCTGTCGCTCGACGACGCGATGGAGATGATCGCGCAACGCATCATCGACACGCGCGCAGCGACGTGGGAGTACGAGAAGGAAGACGGCTCGCCGGCGAACCGCACGACCGCGATCGCGCATCTCGGCGGCGCGACGCTCGACAACGAAGAGAACTACCTCATCAAGAAGCTGTACACGGCGCTCGGCATCGTCTGTGTCGAGAACCAGGCCCGCATATGACACAGCTCCACGGTCCCCAGTCTGGGGACCTCGTTCGGGCGAGGCGGTGCGACGGACTTCCAGCAGGACCTGCAGAACTCCGACTGCATCGTGATCATGGGCTCGAACATGGCCGAGAACCACCCGGTCGGCTTCCAGTGGGTGCTGGAGGCGCGCGAACGGGGCGCGAAGGTCATTCACATCGATCCGCGCTTCACGCGCACGAGCGCGATGGCGACGAAGTGGGTCGGCATTCGCGCCGGCAGCGACATCGCGTTCCTCGGCGGCGTCGTCAACTACATCCTCCAGAACGACCTCTGGTTCGAGGAGTACGTCAAGCACTACACGAACGCGCCGGTGATCATCGGTGAGGAGTACCTGGACACCGAGGATGCGGACGGGCTCTTCTCCGGGTGGGATCCCGAGAAGTCGAAGTACGAGCCGACGAGCTGGTCGTACGAGGGAATGGAGACGCACGGCTCCGCCGGCGAGCGCGAGACGAAGGGGCATCAGTCGCACGGCGGCCACGGCGGCGGCCTGTCGCACGGCGAGCCGCCGTCCGAAGATCCGGACCTGACGCATCCGCGCTGCGTCTTCCAGTTGCTGAAGAAGCACTACCAGCGCTACACGCCCGAATTCGTCTCCGAGACGTGCGGCGTCTCGGTCGAGGACTTCCTCTTCGTCTGCGAGTCGCTGACGCAGAACTCCGGCCGCGAGAGGACGAGCGCATTCGTCTACTCCGTCGGCTGGACGCAGCACACCGTCGGGGTGCAGTACATCCGCACGGCCGCGATCATCCAGCAGCTGCTCGGCAACATGGGGCGTCCCGGCGGCGGCATCGTCGCGCTGCGCGGGCACGCGTCGATCCAGGGCTCGACCGACATCCCGACGCTGTACGACACGCTCCCCGGCTACCTGCCGATGCCGCACGCGGAGGACTACGGCGGCTTCGAGAACTTCGTGCAGTCGAACATCGCGCCGACCGGCTGGTGGGGGAAGTTCCGCAACTACTGGGTGAGCCTGATGGTCGCGTACTTCGGGCCGCACGCGAGCGAGGACAACGACTGGCTGTTCCACAAGCTGCCGCGCATCGACGAGGACAACTCGGCGTACTGGACGCTCGAGCAGATGCTGAACGGCAAGGTGAAGGGCTACATCCTCGCCGGCGAGAACCCCGCTGTCGGCAACGCGAACGCGAAGGCGCACCGGAACGGCTTCGCGAAGCTCGACTGGCTGGTCGTGCGCGACCTCGTCGAGATCGAGTCCGCGTCGTGGTGGTACGACAGCCCGGAGATCGAATCCGGCGAGTTGAGGACGGAAGAGATCCCGACGGAGGTCTTCTTCCTACCGGCGTCCGCGCACACGGAGAAGGACGGCTCGTTCACGAACACGCAGCGTCTGCTGCAGTGGCACTGGAAGGCGACCGAGCCGAAGGACGACGCCCGCAGCGACCTGTGGTTCTACTTCCACCTCGGCAAGCGGATCAAGTCGAAGCTCGCGGGCTCGGAGGAGAAGCGCGACGAGCTCGTGCAGCTGCTCCAGTGGGACTACCCGACGCACTCGGCGCTGCTCGAGCCGAGCGCGGAGACGATCCTCAAGGAGATCGGCGGCTACGAGACGCAGTCGGGCAAGGCGCTCGGCGGCTACAAGGAGCTGAAGGACGACGGCTCGACCGCGTGCGGCTGCTGGATCTACGCCGGCGTCTACAAAGACGGCGTCAACCAGGCCGCGCGCAAGAAGCCGCACTGGGAGCAGAACTACGTCGCGCCGGAGTGGGCGTGGGCGTGGCCGGACAACCGGCGCATCCTCTACAACCGCGCGTCGGCCGATCCCGCCGGCGATCCGTGGAGCGAGCGCAAGAAGCTGATGTTCTGGAACGGGCAGAAATGGGACGGGATCGACACGATCGACTTCGACGAGACGAAGCCGCCGGACTACGTGCCGCCCGACGACGCGGAAGGCCCCGACGCGATCAAGGGCGACCACCCGTTCATCATGCAAGCCGACGGCAGGTCGTGGCTGTTCGTGCCGCAGGGGATCAGCGACGGGCCGTTCCCGACGCACTACGAGCCGCACGAGTCGCCGTTCGACAACACGCTCTACTCGCAGCGCGCGAATCCGGCGCGGCAGCAGCACAAGGATGCGCCGTGGGACCCCTACAACCCGATCGAGGGCGAGCCCGGCGAGGAGCTCTTCCCATACGTGATGACGACGTACCGCCTGACCGAGCACCACACCGCGGGCGGCATGTCGCGGTCGGTGCCGTACCTCGCCGAGCTGCAGCCGGCGATGTTCTGCGAGGTCTCGCCGGAGCTCGCCGCCGAGGCCGGCCTCGAGCACGGCGGTTGGGCGACGATCTACACGACGCGCTCCGCGATCGAAGCGCGCGTGCTCGTGACGAGGCGGATGAAGCCGCAGACGGTGCACGGCCGCGTCACGCACACGGTCGGCCTCCCGTATCACTGGGGCCAGCGGCTGCTGACGAGCGGCGACAGCGCGAACGACCTGATGCACGCGGCGCTCGACCCGAACGTGCACATCATGGAGACGAAGGCCGCGACCTGCGGCATCCGCCCCGGCCGCCGGCCTCGCGGCAAGGCACTCATCGAGTTCGTGGAGTCGCTGCGCGCGCAGACCGCGAAGACCCGTCCGGAGCCCGAGGAGTCGCGCAAGACATGAGCGTGCTCGAGACGAGCGGCATCGACGCCTGGGGCGACGAGAAGCACGAGCGCATGGGCTTCTTCACCGACACGTCGGTGTGCATCGGCTGCAAGGCGTGCGAGGTGGCGTGCAAGGAGTGGAACCTGATCCCGGCCGACGGCCAGGAGTTCCTGAGCCGCTCGTACGACAACACGGGCGAGCTCGGTTCCGAGACCTGGCGCCACGTCGCGTTCATCGAGCAGGAGAAGCCGCTGCGCGCGGACGACGGCTCGGTCGGCCTGCGCTGGCTGATGGAGTCGGACGTGTGCAAGCACTGCACGCACGCCGCGTGCCTCGACGTCTGCCCGACGGGGTCGCTCTTCCGCACCGAGTACGGCACGGTCGTCGTGCAGCAGGACATCTGCAACGGCTGCGGCTACTGCGTGCCGGCCTGCCCGTTCGGCGTGCTCGAGAAGCGGCACATGCCCGCGCCCGAGGCGCTCCCGGCGTTCCTCGGCAACAAGGAGGACGGGCGCGTCTGGAAGTGCACGCTCTGCTACGACCGGCTGAAAGGCGGGCACGAGCCGGCGTGCTCGCACGCGTGCCCGACGAAGTCGATCCAGTTCGGGCCGCTCGACGAGTTGCGCGAACGCGCCGACCAACGGCTCGCGAAGCTGAAGCACGAAGGGTGGAACGGCGCGCAGCTGTACCTGCGCGACCCGGACGACGGGATCGGCGGCGCAGGCGCATTCTTCCTCCTGCTCGACGAGCCTGAGGTGTACGGCCTTCCGCCGGACCCGGTCGTGACGACGGCTGACCTGCCGGAGATGTGGGTGAACATGGCGACCGCGGCGGCAGTGCTCGCGGTCGGGATCGTCGGCTCCTTCCTGTTCGGACGCGAATGACGCAGTCGTACTACGGTCAGCCGGTCCTCAAGGAGCCCACGTGGACGTGGGAGATCCCGTGCTACTTCTTCACGGGCGGCCTTTCGGGCGCGTCTTCGGTGCTCTCCATGTCGGCGAAGCTGTTCGGCAACGAGAAGCTCTCGCGCACGGCGCTGTACATCGGCGCAGCCGCCGACGCGGTCTCGCCCGTGCTGCTGATCTCCGATCTCGGACGGCCCGAGCGCTTCCATCACATGCTGCGCGTGTTCAAGGTGACCTCGCCGATGAACGTCGGCTCGTGGATCCTCCTCGTGAACGGCGGCGCCTCGAATACCGCTGCGGTGCTCGAGCTGCTCGGCATCCTCAAGCCGATCAAGCTGCTCGCGGAATTCGTCGCGGCACTGTTCGGCCCGCCGCTCGCGACGTACACCGGCGTCCTCGTCGCCGACACCGCGATCCCGGTCTGGCACAACGCGCGGCAGGAGCTGCCGTGGATCTTCGGAGCGAGCGCCGCTGCGTCGGCAGGCGCAGCCGCGTCGATGTTCCTCGATCCGTCCGAGGCAGGACCGGCACGGCGGCTCGCGGTGGCGGGCGTCGTCGCCGAGGGGGCGTTGATGCAGACGATGGAGCTGCGTCTCGGCGAGGTCGGCGAGGTCTACCGCCAGGGCGCGGCATCGAAGTTCTCGTGGGCGGCGAAAGCGCTGGCAGGCGGCGGCGCAGCGCTGCTCGCGACGCGCGGGCGCAGGTCGCGCGGCGCCGCGGCGCTCGGTGGGGCGATGGTGTGCGCCGGCGAGCTCTGCCTGCGCTGGGCGGTCTACAAGGCCGGCTTCCAGTCGGCGCGCGACCCGAAGTACACGGTGAAGCCGCAACGCGAGCGCGCGAACCGGGAAGGGAGCAAGGCCAGTACGCTTCCTGCGTGAGCGACCTTCCCCCGTTCGACTTCGATCCGGCACCGCGGTCGGACCGCTGCGAGAAGTGCGGGGCCGGGCCTGACGGCGACCTGCGCTTCGTCATCCTTCGCGGCCGCACGCGCTATCTCGGGCGGACGCTCTGCGACCAGTGCACCGAGGAAGTCCTCGAGGCGATGATCGCGGCGCAGCCCGAGACCGACAGCTAGACCGTGTAGTCCTCGCCGCCCGGCGGCGCGCCTGCCTCTTCCTTCGGCTCGTGCGGCTCGCCGTCGAGCCGCGACGGCTGCACGTGCAGCAGCTCCTCGACGACGTCGTCCAGGCTCTCGTACTTCTTGTCCTCCGGCAGGGTGCGCAGGCCGTCGAGCAGCCGCGGCTCCGTCCGCTGCTGAACGGCGTACTCGAGCAGTTGCGGCTTCTCCGCCGGCAGCGTGATGCCGGTCAGCGTCGTCTTCAGCTCGGCTGCATCCGCAGAGTCCACAGACCCGTGGTTTCCGCGTAGGAAACGCGGAAACGCCGCTGCCATGACCGAGCTCGGATTCGCACTTTCCTCTGAAGATCACGCCCCGAACGACCTCGTCGAGCAGGCGGTGCTCGCCGAGAGCGCGGGCTTTTCCTTCTGCCTCATCTCCGACCACTACCACCCGTGGATCACGAAGCAGGGCCACAGCCCGTTCGTCTGGTCGACACTCGGCGGGATCGCACACGCCACCGAGAAGATCCGCGTCGGCACAGGTGTCACGTGCCCGCTGATCCGCATCCACCCCGCCGTCGTCGCACAGGCCGCAGCGACGGTCGCCTGCATGATGCCCGGCCGCTTCTTCCTCGGCGTCGGCACGGGCGAGAACCTCAACGAGCACATCCTCGGCGACCGCTGGCCGCTGCCGGACGAGCGCCTCGAGATGCTCGAGGAAGCGGTCGAGGTCCTGCGCCTCTTGTGGCAGGGCGGCGAGCAGACGCACCGCGGCAAGCACTACACCGTCGACCACGCGCGCGTCTTCGACCTGCCGGACGACGACATCGACGTCTACGTCGCCGCCGCGCAGCCGAACGCAGCGGAGCTCGCAGGACGCATCGGCGACGGCTTGATCTCGACGTCACCGGACGAGGAGGTCGTGAAGAAGTTCGGTCAGGACAAGCCGAAGCTCGGGATGATCCACGTCGCGTACGACACCGACGAGAAGAAGGCGTTGAAGCGCGCGCACGAGCTGTGGCCGAACACCGCGCTGCAAGGGCCGCTCTCACAGGAGCTCGCACTGCCGAGCGACTTCGAGGGCGCCGTGCCGATGGTCGGCGAGGAGGACGTGGCCGAGTCGGTGCCGCACGGCCCGGACCCCGCGAAGTACCGCGATCTGATCGCCAAGTACGAGAAGGCCGGCTTCACGCACGTCTACATCCACCAGATCGGCGACAACCAGAAGGAGTTCTGCGAGTGGGCGGCACAGAATCTTCTGACCGGCTGATCCCCGAGCCGGAGACGATCTACGAACGGACGAAGGAGGAGGGCAAGCGTCGCCTCCAGCGCCCGATCGTCGAAGAGATCTCGACCGCGCTCGCCGCCGGCTTCGACATCGTCGCGGGGATCGTCGTGCTCGGGCTGCTCGTGCACTTCACCGAGCGGCACTTCGGCAAGGACACCGCGCACGTGCTCGGCTCGTGCGGGTTCGGCGTCGGCTTCATCTTCCTGATCGTCGGTCGCGGTGAGCTCTTCACCGAGAACTTCCTCGTTCCGCTCGCCGGCCTCGACCACGAGGACGGCGACACATCGTGGTGGAACGTGTTGAAGCTCTGGACGATCTCACCGGTGTTCAACGTGCTCGGCGGCCTCGTGATGATCTTGATCCTCTCGACGCACAGCGTCCTGCCGTACGGCACGGGCACACCGATCATGGAGACCGCTCAGACGCTGCATGCGAACGGCGTGCTCGCCCTGTTCCTGAGCGCCGTGTTCGCCGGCGGCCTCATCACGGCGATGACGTGGTTCGTCGAGGGGCAGGCGACGATGATGCCGCGCGTCGTCGTTGCATGGATCTGCGGCACGATGCTCGCGCTCGGGAGCTTCAACCACGTGATCGTGATCACGCTCGAGCTGATCTTCGGCTACCGCTACGGCGCCCACTACAGCTGGCTCTTCATCCTGGGCAACTTCGGGCTGGCGGCGGCGGGCAACATGGTCGGCGGGATCGGGCTCGTCACGCTCAACCGACTGACTCAGGGACGGGCGGGCAGCAGCTAGATTCGAGATGTGGACACGCTGCGCGTCGGAGGTCAGTCGTACTCGATCTACCGGCTCGATTCGCTGCAATCCAAGTGGGACGTGGCGCGGCTGCCGTACACGCTGCGGATCCTCCTCGAGAACGTCCTCCGCAACGGCTCCGAGGCCGAGGTGGAGGCGGTCGCCGGCTGGGTCGCGGCCGACGAGCCGTCCCGTGAGATCTCCTTCATGCCGGCGCGCGTCCTCCTCCAGGACTTCACCGGCGTCCCCTGCGTCGTCGACCTCGCGGCGATGCGGGATGCGATGCGCGCGCAGGGCGGCGACCCCGCGAAGATCAACCCGCTGATCCCGGTCGAGCTGGTGATCGACCACTCCGTGCAGGTGGACGAGTTCGCGACGCGGCTGGCGATCGAGCGCAACGTCGAGCTCGAGTTCGAGCGGAACAAGGAGCGCTACGCATTCCTGCGCTGGGGCCAGAGCGCCTTCGACAACTTCAAGGCCGTGCCGCCGAACACCGGCATCTGCCACCAGGTCAATCTCGAGTTCCTGTCCCGCGTCGTCGAGTCGCGCGACGGCGTCGCGTTCCCCGACACGCTCGTCGGCACCGACTCGCACACGACGATGGTCAACGGCCTCGGTGTGCTCGGCTGGGGCGTCGGCGGCATCGAGGCGGAGGCGGCGATGCTCGGCGAGTCGCTCTCGATGCTCGTGCCTCAGGTCGTCGGGTTCAAGCTGAGCGGCCGGCTGCCCGAAGGCGCCACCGCGACCGATCTCGTGCTGACCGTGACGGAGATCCTCCGCAAGGTCGGCGTCGTCGGCAAGTTCGTGGAGTACTTCGGTCCGGGCCTGTCGTCGCTCGCGCTCGCCGACCGAGCGACGCTCGGGAACATGAGCCCGGAGACCGGCGCGACGTGCGGCTTCTTCCCGGTCGACGACGTGACGCTCAAGTACCTGCGGCTCACCGGTCGCAGCGACGAGCGCATCGCGCTGGTCGAGGCGTACTGCAAGGAGAACATGCTCTGGCACGACGTCGACGAGCACCCGACGTACTCGCAGGTGGTCGACCTCGATCTGGGCGACATCGAGCCGTCCCTGGCCGGACCGCGGCGCCCCCAGGACCGCGTGCCGCTCGCGCATGCGCGCGATGCGTTCATCGACGCACTCGACACGTTCGGCGTCCCGTACGGCAACGGCACGTACGACAAGGAGGTCGCCGACTCGTTCCCCGCGAGCGACCCACCGACGGGTGACGGGACGACCGACATCGACAGCGAGCCGTCACACCTCGCAACCGTCGACAAGAAGCGCGTGCCGGTGCGTGGCGAGGAATACGCGCTCGGGCACGGCTCCGTCGTCATCGCCGCGATCACCTCGTGCACGAACACGTCGAACCCTTCGGTGATGATCGGCGCCGGGCTGCTCGCGAAGAAGGCGATCGAAGCAGGGCTGCAGCGCAAGCCGTGGGTCAAGTCGTCGCTCGCGCCCGGATCGAAGGTGGTCACCGAGTACTACGAGCGCAGCGGCCTCGACCGCTACCTCGACGAGCTCGGCTTCAACACCGTCGGCTACGGCTGCACGACGTGCATCGGCAACTCGGGCCCGCTGCCCGACGCGATCGTCGAGGCGGTCAACGAGGGCGAGCTCGTCGTCTGCGCCGTCCTGTCCGGCAACCGCAACTTCGAGGCGCGCATCCACGGCGACGTCAAGGCGAACTACCTCGCGTCCCCGCCGCTCGTCGTCGCGTACGCGCTCGCGGGCCGGATGGACATCGACCTGCTGCACGAACCGCTCGGCGAAGGGACGAACGGGCCGGTCTACCTGCACGACGTCTGGCCGACGCCGCAGGAGATCGACGAGACGATCGCGTCATCGATCGACGGCGACATGTTCACGCGCACGTACGGCGACGTCTTCACGGGCGACGAGCGGTGGCGCGACCTCGACGTGCCGTCGGGCGATCTGTTCGCGTGGGACGACGATTCCACCTACGTGCGGCTGCCGCCGTACTTCGACGGGATGTCGCGCGAGCCGATCCCGGTCGAGGACATCCACGGCGCGCGCGTCCTCGTTGCGCTCGGCGACTCGGTCACGACCGACCACATCTCGCCGGCGGGCGCGATCCGCCCCGATTCGCCGGCCGGCACGTACCTCGTCGAGCACGGCGTCGAGCGGCGCGGGTTCAACTCGTACGGCGCACGGCGCGGCAACCACGAGGTGATGGTGCGCGGGACGTTCGCGAACGTGCGG
>Ga0070658_10005201_pt1 | contig 10587 bp, 11 predicted proteins | sample KBSC13metaG_FD_64664 | JGI IMG/M metagenome (GOLD analysis project Ga0070658, IMG submission 64664) | Corn rhizosphere microbial communities from Kellogg Biological Station, Michigan, USA - KBS C1-3 metaG | ecosystem: Host-associated > Plants > Roots > Rhizosphere > Soil ... | reverse complement strand
CCAGATATCGCGCCCGACGGCCGGCCCAGTCCCTACGACGCGATCGTCTCGATCTGATCCGCTCCCATACTCTCGAGTGCCGCCACCCCCGCGGGGATGGCGACCGCCTCCGCCGCCGAGATCAGCGCTACCACGTCACGGCACGTCTGGAGGTGGTTGCGAAGGATCACCCCTTCGGCGGAGTACATGAAGCTGTGGCGGAACAGCAAGCCCAGCGCGGCCGCGCGCGATAGAGGCCGCAAGGACCATGTCTGTCCGCGCCGCCGGCTTCGATCCAGGAAGACGATCTTCTGAACAGGTGACCGCGCGTCCAAAGCCAGGAGGGCGCGCCGCAGCGGCTCCACGGTCACCCGCTCGCTTCGTCGGGTGACCAAAGTGTCCGTGGCGGTGGAGAGCCAGTCCTGGATGGCCGCTTCGGCGCCGTCCAGGATGGCCGCCTTGCCGTCACCTTCGGCTATCACCGCGACGTCCTCGCACAGCGCGCGACCCTGCGGCGAGTGCTGCGCCAGCACGCGCGCCGTGGTGGTCTTGCCAGCGCCGCTGTCGCCGGAGAACAAGACCCCGCGACCGTTGAGCTCCACAGCTGAGGCATGCAACGCCAGGCCGCACCAGCGAGCGAAGATCTTCGGGGCGAAGATCCGCAGGGCGTCGCTGATCCTCTCGTCGGATGCTCCGCGCAGCCCGACACCCACCGCCAGCACACATGATCCCTTGTCGAAGGAGAGCGCCACGGTGTCGTCCTGCCGCACCGTCAAGGTCTGCTCGTCCTCGTGGAAACGAGGGAGCCCGGTCGGGGCCCGCCGATCGAGCGCGGCCGCGCTGGCCATCGCCCCGCCGACCAGCGCCTGCGCCCGGGAAGCCGGCACGCGCAACCTCTCGGCGACCGATGCCACGGCCAGCTCTGTCGACGAGCAGGAGAGCAACGCCGTCCACACGGCGCCACTGTCGGCGTCGAGCTGGAAGTAATTGCCCGAGGGCAGGTGCAGGAGGAGACCTCCGTCGTCGAACGTCGCCGCTGCAAACTCGTGCCCCAGCCCGCTGACGTCGGGGACAGCGCCCTCCGTCATGAAGCTCCGTGACGGTCGCTCATGGCAGCGGCCATCCAGTGCGCGTCGGTGGTCATGTCGCGGTCGTGGGGCAACTGATACATGTGCTGGTGGCGCCAGGGGGCGCGCCACGAATGATATAGTAGGCCGATGTCGGCCGTGTCGACGGAACCGCCCCTACGCGTCTGCCGGGACGTGGTGAGCCGGGACGTCCACGACGGCGTGCTGCTGGTCCATCTGGGCACCGGTCAGACCTGGAAGTTGAACCACGTGGGCGCTGCCGTCTGCCATGGGCTCCAGCAGGGCCACCCGCTGCCGCAGATCACCGGCGACGTGGCCAGCCGCTTCGGGGTCGACGTGGTCACTGCGCGGCGGGACATCGATGCGCTGATGGCCGACCTTCGCAAGGCAGGCCTCGTCGAGCCGCAGGGCGCCGGCTGAGGCGGATCCGGTTGAAGGCCGCGTGAACGCTCCTTCGATTGCGGCCACCGATGGTCCCGGGCGGGACACGCTGGAGCGCGCCCGGTCGCTCGCGCGCGCGCTGCGCGCGACATCCGTCACGGCCCCTCCGCTGGCCCTGGACGCCGCCACCGTCGAGCTGGCCTGGGCCGAGCAGCTGGCCCCTTGGCTGGGGGCGAAGATCGCTGCCGGCCAGGTCGAGGTTCCCCCCTCGGACGCAGACAGCCTGGTCCGCGAGCATCAGATGTGTGTCGCCTCCAGCGTGGTGCGCGAACATGTTGGCGCCTCGTTCGTGGCCCAGTGCCGGCGCGCCGCCATTCCCGTGGCGTGGCTGAAGGGCATGGCCATGATCCCCCGTGTCTTTCGTCCCGGCGAGCGGTCGATGATCGATGTCGACGCGCTGGTGCCGCCGTCGCGATGGGACGAGGCCTGCCAGCTCGCGGCCCACTTGCCGGGCGTGCGACCAGTGATCTTGCCGTCACGGGCGTACACCACCGCTCACGACTATGTGCGCGCCTTCACCGGCCCGGCAGGCGTGACCATCGAGGTGCACCGCTTCGTGTGCGAATCGTCCCTGTTCGGAATCGAGTATGAGGGTCCGGACGGTTTGTTCGGGCGCGGCAGAGCGGACGCCGCCGGCCTGGTGGCGCTGGACGAAGGAGATCTGTTCCTGACCCTGGCCGCCCACGCGGCCAAGCACACGTTCGAGCTCCCTCTTCGATCCTTCTTCGATGGCCTGGCGATGCTAGGGCGCGGGGGGCTTGCCCTGGACGCCCTGGCCGAGCGCGCCGCGCGCTGGGGCATGGGCACCGCCTTCCAGCTGTGGATGCGCACGCTGCACGCGCTGGCACCGTGGCTGGTGGACGCTCCTTGCAGCCAGTCGCTGCGCTGGCCGTGGCTGGCGGAGCGCCTGTGGACGCGCACCCACGACGCCGTTGCCTGGCAGCGCTTCGTTCGCCTGGCATGGATCTCCGATGATCCCGCGAAATGGGCACGGCATGTCCTCACGCGGATCGGCCTGAGGGTGGGCGACGCCATTCAGGGTTGATACGGCAGGCGCGGAATCGACGCGGATGCCGCCTCAAGTCGAGGCGGAACTCATCCGAATCAGTTGGAGAAAATGCGTCCCTGGTCGGCCCGCATCCTGTCTTATCTGGCCGTAGCCGGCGCGGGCGCGATGTTCCTGGGGGTGGTGGCCCTGCTCCTCTCCAACTGGTGGATTCACCGGCCAGGGCAGCCGTGGACCAGATATGACGCGCTCACCGACGTACCGGCGCGCGAGATCGCGATCGTCCCTGGCACGGGAGATCGAAATGGTGAGGTGCGGGATCGGCTGCGCTCTCGATTGCTGGCCGCCCTGTCGCTCTATCGCGCTCACAAGGTCAAAGCGATCCTCGTGTCCGGTGTGGGTCAACGTCCGGGCGGCGGCGACGAGGTGTCATCGGCGCGGGCCTGGTTGCTGTCGCACGGTGTGACCCCCGCGCACATCCTCACCGATCCCTGGGGGCTCCGCACGCTGGCCACGATGCAAAGGGCGGTGAAGACGTTCGGCGTGACGAACGCGATCATATGCAGCCAGGTGCAGCACATGGACCGCTCGCTCTTCCTGGCGCGGGCAGCCGGCATCGACGCCGTCGGCTTCGTCGCCTCGCAGCGCGACACCTTGTCCGGCTATGAGGTTCGCCTGGAGACGCTGAAGGCAACGCTGGCGGTCGCGGACATCTATCTTCTTCACCGCATTCCGGATGTGGCCCGCAGCGGGGAGACGGTCGCGTCCGCGCGCTGACCGCCCCCGTTTGCGGTGAGGTCGCCGCGACTGGCCTGCCCGCGGCTGTCCTCAGAACCCCCGGCCCAGCTGCGCCCGCGCCGCGGTGGCCGCGTCACGCGCGCGCAGCACGCCGTGGAGGGCCGCGAAGCGCAGGAAGTCGCGCGAGCGATCGAGGGTGGGGTAGAGGAGAACCAGCTGCTCCAGCCTGCGGGGCAGGGGGAAGCGCGGCTCGCCCGAGCCGTCGAGATCCAGCGCGGCGCCCAGCCACGCTCTTCGCAGGGCAGAGGGCCGCAGGCGGTCGAGCACGTCAGCCGATACAGTCGCTCCGCCGATCCGCTGCGCGTTCGTGAGCGTCAACCACGCGGCCGATGCCACGCCGGCGGCGTGCGCGGTGACGAGCAGCGCCTCCCGATCGACCGCCGTTCGCTGGAGCAGCAGCCAGGCGTCCAGGTAGCGCAGCAGCCCGAACCGGTAGTGGTCGTGCGCCTGATTGGCCGCCATGACCAGCAGCTCGTCGGCGGCGGTGAGGAAGTGCGCGGGCGCGTCGAACAGGGTGCCCGGCTCGGCGCGCTCGAGCATCGCCGCGACGGGGAAGCGATAGCGGGCCGGCTGCGCGGGGGCCGTGTGTACGTCCACCAAGCGCGCGCCTGCCATCGCGGGCGGGGGCATGAAAGTTCGCTCGTGGCTGGCCTTCACGCTCCAGGTCCGGCCGGCGGGCGTGACCATGAGGGTGAAGCCGTGACGGCCCAGCAGCGCGTGCAGGCGGCCCTCGTCCGCGGGCGCGATCAGCAGGTCGACGTCGGTCATGGCGCGCGTCCAGGGCTGGTCGTAGTAGCGGGCGGCGATCGCGGCGCCCTTGTACACGACGACGCGCATCCCTTCACGGTCCGCCTCCGCCAGCGCCGGGCCCAGCGCCGCGGCCGTCACCACGTGCGTGGCCCAGGCGCCGCGATCGATGCGCTCCAGCTCGGCCCGCAGTGCGCCCGGGCAGGACGGCAGCTCGCGCAACGCTGGCCCGACGATCGCCAGCGCATGCTGGGCGCGGGCCGCCTCGACCAGCCGCTCCGGCGCCGGTAGCCCCTGCGGCAGCGGCGCGCCGGCGCGCCACGCCGCGGCCTTGGCGCAGGCGATCAGCGCCGCGTCTCGTCGCGGTCGATCGCCACCCAGCGCATCGCCAGCAGGCGCCGCCACGCCCCTCACCGGCCCGCCGTCAGCCGGCGGCCGCCTTCAGCTTCTTCACCTCGGCGATCAGGGCGGGGATGGCCGACTCCCACGTCGCGACCAGCCCGTAGTCCGCGACCTGGAAGATCGGCGCCTCGCCATCCTTGTTGATGGCGACGATCACCTTCGAGCCCTTCATGCCCGCCAGGTGCTGGATGGCGCCCGAGATGGCCACCGCGACGTACAGCTGCGGCGCCACGATCTTTCCCGTCTGGCCGACCTGCAGATCGTTCGGCACCATGCCCGCGTCGCAAGCGGCACGGCTGGCGCCGAGCGCGCCGCCCAGCAGATCCGTCAGCTCCTCGAGGATCTTGAAGTTCTCACCGGCCTTCATGCCGCGCCCGCCGGACACGACGATCTTCGCCTCGCCCAGATCGGGCCGCGCGCTCTGCGTGGCGTGTATGCCCAGCACCTCGGCGCCCAGCGTGTCGACGTTGCCGACCGCGCCCCCCTCGACCTTGCCTGGCGCCGCCGCCGGCGCAGCCGCCGCGAACGCCGTCTGGCGAACGCTGATGACGACGACCGGCGAGGCGATCTCCACGTCCGACAGCGCGTTACCGGCGTTGGTGGGCCGGCGAAACTTGTTGGGCCCGTCGACGCGGATCACGTCGGAGGCCATGCCCGCAGACAGCAGCGCCGCCGCCCGCGGCAACAGGTCCTTGCCCAGCGAGGTCGCGGTGCCCACCACCGCGGTGGCGCCCGCCGTCTGGACGGCCGACGCGATCAGCGGGGCGTAGGTCTCGGCCAGCGCCGGACCCAGGCGCGCGTCGTCGAACGCGATGACGCGATCGGCGTACCGGGCCACGTCGCTCGCCGCCGCGCCTACCCCCTGGCCGATCACCACCGCGACCACGGGACCGCCATGCTTGGCGGCCAGCTCACGCGCCGCCGTCAGCGCGTGCAGCGACGCCGTGCGGATGGTGCTCCCCGAGACCTCGCAGAACGTCAGCACGGCGCCCATCAGATCACCTTCGCTTCGTTGTGCAGTTTCGCCACCAGCTCCTCGACGCTGCCCACGCGCGCGCCGGCCTTGCGGGCGGGCGGCGCCTCCACGGACAGCGTGCGCACCAGCGGGCTGACCGTGGCGCCCAGCTCGGCGGCGGTCAGCTCCTTGATCTCCTTCTTCTTGGCCGCCATGATGCCCTTCAGGGACGCGTATCGCTGGGTCTCTTCCCACTCGGCGTCGGCGCCGGCCAGGGCCTCGTTGCGCACGGCCTTCTTGGCGATGATGCGCAGGTCGACGGTGACGACCGCCGGCAGGCGCACGCGCTTCTCCTCGACACCGGCGTCCACCTCGCGCGTGGTGGTGGCGCTCTTGCCGTCGGCGGCGACGTGGATGGTGGCCAGGAACGTCGCTTGCGGCCACCCCAGCAGGCCGGCCAGGATCTGGCCCACCTGGTTCGAGTCGCCGTCCACCGTCTGCTTGCCCAGGATCACCAGGTCGGGCTTCTCGCGCTCGACCACCTTGGCCAGGAGGCGCGCCACCGCGTCCGCGTCCATGGCCGCGTCGTCGCCGGCGATCAGCAGGCCGCGATCGGCCCCCATGGCCAGCACGCCGCGCAGCTGCTGCGAGACGTCCTTCGGGCCGATGGCGACGGCGACCACCTCCCCGGACCGCTCGCCGCCCTTGCCCTTCTCGGTCAGGCGCAGGGCGGTCTCGACAGCGTACTCGTCGAAGGTGTTGATCTGCCAGGTGGCGCCGGTGAGGTCGATCTTGCCGCCGGCCAGCTTCAGCTTCTGCTCGGGGTTGGGAACCCGCTTGCACGTGACCAGGATCTTCAAGGGCTGTCTCCCGTGGTCTGACGAAGGGAAAAGAACAGGAACGGAAAAACCAGAAAGCGCGCCTGGCGACTCAGCCGCTGGCCACTTTCAGAGCTTCTTCCAGACAGAACAGAATCTCGTCATCCAGATCGACCAAGTAAACGGTCGCCGGTTTGGCCTGCCGGTGGGCGCGCAGCTCGTCCACGATGGCGCGCGCGGCGTCCGACGGGTCGACGCCGCCCAGCCCGGTGCCCATGCCCGGGATGGCGACCAGGTCGAAGCCGTGGTGGGCGGCGGCCAGCAGGGCCGCCCGCGTGGCGCGCCGGACGTTCTCGACGGCCACCTTGGTCCCGGGCTCTTCCATCGTGGGCGCGTGAATCACGTGCTTCGACGGTAGCTGGCCCGCGTTCGTCACCACGGCCGCACCGACGGCGATCGGCGCCATCGACATCGCCTCGCGCTGGATGGAAGGACCACCCTTGCGGGACAGGGCGCCTGCCACACCCCCGCCCATGATTCCTAGTGAATTCGCGGGATTGACGACGGCGTCCACCGGCATGGTGGTGATGTCCGTCTTGGCAAGATGGACCTGCATTGGAGGGGACCCGACCGTCCCACTCTATCATCACTCCCCCGGGAAATAAATTTCCAAGCGGTCATCAGGCCGCTCTGGCCCGATTCGGCGCGACTTGCGGGGGGCTACGCGAGGAGCTGGTCCAGCTGCGCTTCGACCCGCGCCTCATCCTCGGCCTGCGCGACCGACAGCTCCTGGACGATCAGGCCGCGGGCCGTGTCCAGCATGCGGCGCTCGCCGAACGACAGGGGCTTCATCACCTTCAGGCGATACAGATCGCGGAAGACCTCGGCCACCTCGAACAGCGACCCGGACCGGATCTTCTCCATGAACCCACGGTAGCGGCGGTTCCAGGTCTGGCGGTCCAGGTGAACGTCGCGCTCCTTGAGGATCTGCATGACCTCGCCGATCTCGTCCTTGTCGGCGATGCGCCTCAGCCCGACCTGCTCGGACTTGTCGATCGGCACCAGGATCCGGTTCTCGCTCTCCAGCACCCGCAGCACGTAGAAGCGCTGGATGTTGCCGAAGATCTCTTTTTGCTCGATGCCGAGCACCTCGGCCACGCCTTGCGACGGATAGACAGCCTTGTCACCAATGGCGAACTCAGCTTGCACGAGCCACCTCCGCTGTATCCCCGGTACCGACGAACTCGCCGATATTACAGAAGATTTTCATTGCCGATCGCAGCGAACGGCACACGGTACGAAATCGCGGCCCTCGGTGTCAAGAGCGATGACCGCCGTGGTTACGTGCTGGCGGATTTTTGGTAACGAAATCGCGTCGGAGCGGACACCGGAAGTTGTCCGAGATTTTTGTACATCCATCGGGCGCCGGAATTGGGTTATTTTCCGCGGGGCCATGTCGTACGGCTTCAGCGATCCGTTCTCCGCGGCTCCCCCTTCCGTGCAGATCCGGCGTGTGGGGGGATGGAAGGGGCTGGCCGGCCTGATGGTGGCCGCCGTCGGCGTCGGCTTCGCCGGCTACGTCTACATGAGCCCCTATCAGAAGGCGACCAGGGCCCTGCAGGACCGCACCGCCGAGCTCAGCAAGGTGCGAGGCTCGACGGACGATCTGTCCTCGGAGCGCGATCGGCTGAAGGCCGAGATGGCCCAGCGGCAGGCCGCCGAGCAGGAGAAAGCGGCCGGCGCTTCCAAGCGGCACGAGACGCTGTCTTCCCTGGGGGCCGAGCTGAAGACGGCCCTGTCCGGGGTCGGGGCCGCCGTCGCTGCCGACGACGCGCGCGTCACCGTCAGCTTCGCGACGCAGAGCCTGTTCGAGCAGCCGACGTCGGTCGCCATCTCGCCCCAGGGCGACACGGCGTTGCGGGTGGTGGTGGCAGCCCTGAAGAAGGCCGGCGGGCGCGCGCGCGTGAAGGCCCGGCTGATCCCCGCGCCACCGCCCCGTGAGCTGGGTCAGTTCAAGAACATCGGAGAGTTCGAGATGCTGCGCGCGGCGCGGGTGATGCTGGTGCTGGCCGCGAACGGAGTCCCCGGCGATCACCTGATCGTGGCAGGCGATGTGGCTGGGCCGCGCAAGACCAAGAACGGCATTCCCGATCGATTGGACCTCGAGATCGACGCCGAGTGATCGCGGGTCCCACGTGGGGAGCGCGGGCAGGGGGGTGGGGCGATCGACCAGCGCGGGCCTGGGCCGCTGCCGACGCGCGCGGCGCTGGACGTGCGGAGTCCTGCTGGGCGCGGCGCTGGCCGCGGGGCCCAGCGCGGCGCGCGCCTACGACTTCGTGCTGACGTCGCGCACTATCGGGCAGGGCTACGCCGAGCGGCGCTACGGCGCGGGCGGCAGCGCGGAGTTGCTGACCCGCCGCCGCCTGACGCAGTACCTGAACCTGTCCGTCTTCAACATCGAGCCGGACCACTGGCACGGCCCCGACGCCGAGCGGAACCTGCTGTCGTTCGAGGTGGCGATGCGGTTCGACGGCGACTTCGGGACCTACCTGACGCGCCGGCCGTCGGGCCCCGACACGATCGGCGAGCTGCAACAGAGCCAGGTGGACATCCTGTACGCCTACCTGCTGGCCCGCGACGTGGGGGGGCACCTGGACGTGCAGCTGGGCCGGCAGCTTCACTATGACCTGGTCGACTTCTATTCGTTCGACGGCGTGGACGCCCAGGCGCACGTCGGCCACTTCGTGACGGCCCAGGCGTTCGCCGGCACCGAGGTGCGGGGCGACATGCCGCTGTCGGCGCCCATCTACGAGATCGACGGCACCAGCAGCGGCTCGCGCGATCCGGCCACCCGCCCCGAGCAGAGCAGCGCCTGGCGGCCCATGGTGGGCGCGGCGCTGGCGCTGGGGGACGCGCTGCGATCATTGCCCGCCGACGTTCGCATGGCGTACCGGAAGACGTTCTCCGACACCGTCGACCCGCGTCCGGGGGATCCCGGGTCGGGCGTCAACCACGAGAGCGTGTCGATGACGGCCGACGCGCGCTTCCGCGATCGCGTCTTCCTGTCGGCCGGCGCGCGCTACAACCTGCTGGTGGCGGCCTGGGACGATCAGCAGGCGTCCCTGCGCTTCCGGCTGGGCGCGCGCCACGCGCTGTCCGCCGAGTACAGCTACCTGGCGCCGACCTTCGACGGCGACTCGATCTGGAACATCTTCGCGGCGGGGGCGTACCGTGACTTCCGCGCCTCCTACGACGTCGAGCTGTCGTCGCTGTGGCGGGCGCACGTGCGCGGCTTTTACCGGCTGTTCATCGACCCGCCGGGCACCCCGGCGGCGCTGTCGGACGCCATGCCGGGTGGCCACGACGCCTACGGCGGCAACGCGGGCGTCGAGCTGCGCACCGTGCGCGGGCGGGCGCGCGCGGAGGCGTACGCCGAGGCGGGCGCGGGTGGGTGGAAGGTGGGCGGCGACGTCTCGGCCCGCTGGAACATCCGCCCCAACCTGTTCGATCTCGAGGGAAGGCTGACCGCGACGTCCTGGCGCTCGGACGACGTCCCGCAGCCGCAGGACGCGTTCATGGTCGGCGGCGGCCTGGGGTGCGTGTATCACCTGGGCCGCAAGATGCGCGTGCACTTCCTGGGCGAGGACAACTCGGGCACCTACTACCGCGCGCAGGTGCGCGGGCTGGCGATCCTGGAAATGGACGTGACGCTGTGACGGATCGCGGGGTTCGTTTGCTGGCCTTGACCGGCGCGGCGGCGCTGCTGGCGCTGGCCGTGGCGCCCGGCCTGCGGGCGGTCCACGCCGCGTCGCCGTCGCAGCAGCCGGCCCCCGTGGCGGTTGGCGATCCGTCGCCCGTCGTCTACCCGCCGCCGACGTTGCCGCTGGCCTTCGATCACGCGCGCCACGCCCAGCGCGGCATCGCCTGCCAGCGCTGCCACGCCGCCGCCGCGCAGTCGCTGTCCGCCAAGGACAGCCTGCTGCCGCCCGAGAGCAGCTGCCGCCCCTGCCACGACATCGATCGCGCTCAGCCCGCGAAGGCGGTCGCGCCGGGCAAGCCCGCCGCGCGCTGCGATTCGTGTCACCCCGGCTTCATGCCGCCGCCGGGAGACGCCGGGCGCTTCGTGGCGCCGCCGCGCGTGGTGCTCCCCACGGCGGCCCTGAAGTTCAACCACAAGCTGCACGCCGATCGCGGGATGGCCTGCGCGCTTTGCCACGCCGGGGTGGAGAGCGTCGGGCTGGCGACGACGGCCGAGATGCCGAAGATGGCGCTGTGTCTGGGGTGCCACGACGGCAAGCAGGCCACCGCGCGCTGCGCCGCCTGCCACGTCACGCTGCCCGACGGGCGCCTGCG
>Ga0070658_10005200_pt1 | contig 10588 bp, 9 predicted proteins | sample KBSC13metaG_FD_64664 | JGI IMG/M metagenome (GOLD analysis project Ga0070658, IMG submission 64664) | Corn rhizosphere microbial communities from Kellogg Biological Station, Michigan, USA - KBS C1-3 metaG | ecosystem: Host-associated > Plants > Roots > Rhizosphere > Soil ... | reverse complement strand
GCGACCCGATCCGCCTCGATCTGAGGATCCTGCGAGACATCCATCGTCGGCGCCGGTACCGGCGACGGTTGTCCCGGCGTGCCGCTGGACATCACGGCCCCGGGCGCGGCCGGCGACGGCCCGGCCGCGGCCGGTCCCGCGCCGGCGGGTGCTCCGCCGCCGCCCAGCTCGTACGGATCCACCCGACCCTGCTGCGGCGGCGGTACCGTGCCGAGCAGGAACGCCACCTCGTCACCCCATCCCGACACCTCCTGGTTGATGAAGGTGCTCGGCCAGTCGCGGACCCTGATGACCGCCCCGAACTCCGGGTAGTACTCCGTGAGCGGGGCAGCCGGACCGAACACCACCTCGAACGGGAGGACCAGCTTCCCGCCTGGCGGCAACGCGAACTGGTCACCGAAGTGGAAGTTCAGCTCCACGCCGGTCCCCCAGGCCACCGCCTCCTGTTCTCCGTTGACCCACTGCCCGGTCACCGGGTTCTGCATCCGCACCGTGATGTCCTGCTGCGATGAGGTCGCTTTCCCGGTGGCGACGTTGAGGAGCGGCGCCGGCACGACGGTCAGCGTGTACGGCGTCGTCTGCGTGATCTCCAGCGTCGGATGGATGGTGCCACCGGGCGGCACGACCTTCGGTATGCCGGTGATCTGCTCAACGGCCATTCCGGACGCTGTCGCCGGCGGCGATGCCGGAGCCGGCGGGGACGGCGACGGGGACGGTGGCGAAGTCGACGGCGACGACGATGGCGACGACGTTGGCGGTGGAGTCGCCGGCGCGGTCTCCGCGTGAGCCTTCGGCGCGGGAAGGGCGAAGACTACCAGCGCCAGGGCCGCCGTCGCGGTTACGATCGCGGCCGTCGCCGCGCGCGCGGGCGGCGTGCGTGACGGCGCCGCGCGGGTGCTGCTCGAGTCCGTCATCCCGTCGGGTTCCCTCCACTCGGCTGCGGTTGGCACAGCGGCCGACTGGCGACGTCGGCCGCCTTGCCGAAGGTCGAGAACTGCTCGAGTACCCCGAGCTTGAACTGCCCCCAGTACGTGAAGCCGCCGTCCCAGGCGTCGGTGACCGCGACGGGCAGCGTGGCCGGCGGATCGACGTCGGCCACGACCACGGCGGTGAGGTAGCCACAGGCGCCCGAGATCGGGTCCAGGGTGGGTACCGGCCGGGCTACGCTCGGCTGTGCGGCGGTCAGGTACGCGTTGTTGACGTGCGCCAGCGCGTACTGCTGCCGTTGCGGGTCCCACTCGTAGGTCATGGCGTACACCCGCACCCGCGCATTGGGGCAGTGGGTGAAGTAGTCGCTGTACTCCGGGAGCATCGGGTCGCTGTTCGTTACGAGCGGAAGGTCACGCCGCGCGCAGAAGGCGGCCACTCCGCCGGGTACCGTCGCGCCAATTGCCGACGGGGTCGACGCGGACGCGGAGGCCGACGGTGCCGGCGCGGAGGCCGACGGCGCGGGCGCGGAGGGCGCGGCCGAGACCGGGCCGGCCGAAGCGCGCGGCGGTGTCGTCGGCGGCGCCGAGGGCTGCGGCCGGCTGAACCACAGGACGGCGGCGGCGACCAGCGCCACGAGCAGTGCGGCGGAAAGGGTGCGCGTCGCGTCGCGACGCGCGACGCGGCGGCGCAGGGCGTCCACGCGTGGCCGCTCGGTCGAGGCGATCGATGCCTCGCGGAAGGCGGCGAACCGGCCGACGAGCGGGTCGGGATCAGACACTGGCCACCTCCCCCTCGTCCATGCCGAGCAGGCCCTGCAGCGTCGCGCGACCCCGGGACAGCCAGGACTTGACGGTGCCGTCGGCAACTCCGCAGAACTCGGCTATCTCGTGGACCGAGAAGTCGGCGAGGTAGTGCAGCACCACGGCCTGACGGTGGTGACGCGGCAGCTTCGCCAACGCCGCGACCAGATCGGGGTCGATTCCCTCCGTACCCGCCTGCGCCGAGGGCAGGAGGTCGCGCTGCCAGCGCCGGAGCCGGACGGTGCGCCGCCACCGGCTGATCGCCATGTTCCAGGCCACCCGCCGTACCCAACCTGTCGGGTCGTCGAACCGCGCGATCGTGTGCCAGCGTGCGTAGGCGCGGCAGAACGCCTCCTGCGCGAGGTCCTGCGCCTCGGCGTGGTCGCCGACGAAGGCGTGCAGTTGTGCGGTCAACGGCCCGAACGACGCCGCGTAGAACTCCGCGAAGTCGAGGTCGGACACGGGCCGGTCTCCAGGGCTGTAGGGCGGGGTAGGAGTCCGCAGTTTAGACCCGCCGGTACCGGAAGGGTGCCCCCGTGGCGCCCTTCCGGTACCCCCGCGCATCAGCTACACGCCGGCAAGGCTCCGAGGTTGCAGTCGCGACGCGGATTCCCGGATCGTGGACGGCCGGGCGGCAGGAGGAGCGGGGTCGACCACCGCGCTCACGCGAGCGGCCCGTCCGGTGTGGACGGATCGGCGGGCGGCGCTTCGGAGCGGGCCGCGACCCGCGCGGCGTTGACCACCGACAGCAGCAGCAGATTGACCACCAGCGCCGGTACCGCACCGAACTGGTCCAGGGTGAACTTGAAGACCTGACCGACCAGCAGGTCGATGGTCAGGGCCAAGCCGAACAAGCGCAACGCCGCCGCGCGGTTGCGGCGCAGCCGGATGGCGCCCACGATCCCGAGCACGGTCGTCACGATCGTGGTGAGCACCGCCGCCACCGCCGCGCCACCCTCGCGGTGATGGCCACCGTCGATGATCGCGCCAACCACCAGGAACAGCAGGGGCTGGGCGATTATCCAACCGGCCGCCGCGCGTACCGGCCAGCGGCGCCCCGCGAGCCGGTCACGCGCCTCGCGTACCCGGTCCACGAGGTGGTACCACGGCCGGACCGCGGTCTCCTCGCGTTCGGGCAGCGCCGCGAGCAACCGCACCACCGCGTGGTCCAACTCGGATTGCGGCGCCCCGACGGAGCGGATCGCGTGCGCCCGCTGGCGCGCGGTCACCCCGAACACGACCCCACCCAGCGCCACGTCCACCGCATCCGCGCGTCGCTGCAACGGGCTCGGCGGCGCCGGACTCCGCAACCAGCGGTCGAGCACCACGAGCAACACGAAGACCAGGTAGATGATGCTCGCGGCCGGCCGGTAGAAGTAGTTGTTGTCCGCGGTGAGGAACTTGCCCACCTCGTCGAGGAACAGTCCGAAGCCCACGCCGCCGACGATTGCCGCGGCGAGCCGTACGGTGTGTCCATAGAGGACAGTCGCGAGCCCGATCGCCACGACCATCAACACACCGCCCCACAGCACGTGCGCGATGTGCAGGCCGCCCGTACCGAGCCTCGGGTAGCCGGTCGCGCCGAGGTACGCGCGGATCAGCAGCACGGTACCGATGCCGGACAGCACGAAGGCCCGCAGGTAACGGGCGGCGTTCCCAGCCCGTACCGCTCTCAAAGGGACTGCTGCCTCACCCAGGTCCGTACGCACTTCGCCAGCTTTGCCGAGTACCGGTCGCGATTGCATCGGGTGCCACCCCTAGGTGATCAGCGAGTCGGTCGTAGACAGGGTTGCGTTATACCGGGTATGCTACCCCGCATGATATCGAGTGCGGCGGGATCAGCGGTGACATCGGGGGTGGCATCATGAGCGTCCGGCACGCGCTGCTGGCGCTGCTGAGCGAGGGCCCGAAGTACGGCCTGCAGCTGCGCGAGGAGTTCGAGGCACGCACCGGCGAGGTGTGGCCGCTCAACGTCGGTCAGGTGTACACGACCCTGCAGCGGCTGGAGCGTGACGGCCTCGTCGAGTCCGACGACGACGCGGAACCCGGCCCGCAGAAGGGTTTCCGCATCACGGCGGACGGCGCCGAGGAGCTGGCCGGCTGGCTGCGTACGCCGCCGGATCTCGCATCGCCGCCGCGCGACGAACTGGTGATCAAGATTCTGATCGCGGTGCGGCTGCCCGGCGTCGACGTGCACGAGGTCATCCAGTCGCATCGCCGGTACCTGGTCGAGTTGATGCAGCAGTGGACCCGACTCAAGGAGGAAGAGGGCGATCTCGACCTCGGCCTGGCGCTCGTGGTCGACGCCGAGCTGTACCGGCTGGACTCGGTCGTACGGTGGCTGGACACGGCCGACGGCCGGTTGAAGCGGGCCGCGCTCGAACCACCGGCCCCGGCGAACGGTCCGGCGCCACGGATCCGGCGCCGGACGGGGGCTCGCCGATGAACGCCGTGCTGGAGTTGCGTTCGGTGTCCAAGACGTACCTCGACGGCGCCGACGAGGTGCACGCCCTGCGAGCGGTGGACCTTACCGTCGAGCCGGGCAGGATGGTCGCGGTCATGGGTCCCAGTGGTTCCGGCAAGAGCACCCTGCTCACCATCGCGGGAGCGCTGGAGACGCCGACCGCCGGCGAGGTGGTTGTCGCGGGCCGGCCGCTGTCGGCGATGTCGCGCGATGACAAGGCCCGGCTGCGGCGGCAGTCGATCGGCTATGTGTTCCAGGACTTCAACCTGCTGCCCGGGCTTACCGCGGCCGAGAACGTGGCACTGCCGCTGGAGCTCGACGGGCGCTCGGCCGGCAAGGCCCGCGCGGCCGGGCTGCGCGCGTTGGAGCAGTTGGGCCTGGCCGATCGCGCGTCGCGGTTCCCGGACCAGCTCTCCGGCGGCGAGCGGCAGCGGGTGGCGATCGCCCGTGCCGTGGTCGGGGAGCGCCGGCTGGTGCTGGCCGACGAGCCGACCGGCGCGCTCGACTCGGCCAACGGTGAGGCCGTGATGCGGCTGATTCTGAACGCCTGCAAGGGCGGGGTGGGCGCGGTGGTGGTGACCCACGACGCGCAACTCGCCTCCTGGGCCGACCGGGTCGTGTTCATCCGCGACGGCCGGATCGTCGACCGCACGGCCCCGCGCCCGGGCCCGGATTCCTTGCTGGCCGAGGAGGCCGCCCGATGAGCGTCGCGGTCGAGGATCCGCCGTTGACGTTCGGCACCGGCCACGGCGGGATGCCCGCGCGGCGCGCCGTGGTGCGCTGGGCCTGGCGGATGTTCCGCCGCGAGTGGCGCCAGCAGGCGATCGTGCTGGCCCTGTTGCTGATCGCCGTGGCGGCCACCACCGCCGGGCTCGGCATCGGCGCCAACGCCCCGTCGGAGGCGGCCGTCTTCGGTACCGCCGATCACCTGGTGACCCTGTCCAGCACCGGCACGCAGCTCGACGCCGACCTCGCCAAGCTACGCGGCTCCTTCGGCACCATCGACGTCATCGAGCACGGGAAGAAGATCCCGGTACCCGGATCGGCGAACGGCATCGACCTGCGCGCCCAGGACCCCAACGGCGCGTACGGCCATGAGCTGTTGCGGCTGGACGCCGGCCGGTGGCCGCAGGGCCCGGACGAGATCGCGGTCACCGACCGCGTGGCGAGAATCTTCGGTCTGCACGTCGGCGGCGCCTGGGACCAGGGCGGCGAGCGGCGCACCGTGGTCGGTCTCGTGGAGAACCCGCTGAACCTGAACGACGCGTTCGCTCTCCTGGCACCCGGCCAGGCCACCGCGCCGGACAACGTCGACGTGCTCATCCGGGCGTCCCAAGCGGACTTCGTCCAAGCACCGAGGCCGGACGACGCGAGCATCCAACTCCGCTCGGCGAGCGAGGACACGTCCGCCGTGCTGGTGCTCGTACTCGCCACGATCGGGCTGGTGTTCGTCGGCCTGCTGGCGGTGGCGGGCTTCGTCGTGATGGCCCAGCGGCGGCTGCGCGCGCTCGGCATGCTCGGCGCGATGGGCGCGAGCCATCGGCACGTCCGGCTGGTCATGCTCGCCAACGGCGTGGTTACCGGCGGAGTGGGCGCGCTCGGCGGCGCGCTCGTCGGGGTCACCGGTTGGATCGCGCTGAGTCCCCGGCTGGAGCCGCTGCTCGGCCACCGCATCGACCGGTTCAAGCTGCCCTGGACGCCATTGCTCATCGCCGTCCTGCTGGCCACCGTGACCGCCGTGGTGGCCGCCTGGTGGCCGGCCCGTGCCGTCGCGCGCATTCCGGTCGTCGCCGCGCTGTCCGCGCGACCGGCACCGCCGCGGCCCGTGCACCGGTTCGCGACGGTCGGCGCGGTGCTGCTGGCGCTCGGCCTGGCCGCGCTGTACCTGGCGCGGCAGACGAAGACGCCGTTCATCCTCGGCGGGGTACTGGCCACCGCGATCGCGCTGCTGCTGCTCGCCCCGATCGGCATCGCCGTCATCGGGCGGCTCGCGCGCCACGCTCCCCTGGCGGCGCGGCTGGCAATGCGCGATCTGGCGCGCTACCGGGCCCGCTCCAGCGCGGCGTTGGCCGCGATCGCGCTGGCCGTCGGCATCGCCGCCGTGGTCGCATTGAGCACCGCCGTCGCCGTGGCGAAGGCGGCGACCCCCACCGGAAGCAACCTGCCCGCGGACCAGCTCATCGTCTGGCTGACCCCGGAGTCCATGTACGGGCCGGTACCGAACCTCACGTCCGCTCAGGAAGACGCCGCGCGCAAACAGGTCGACGCGATCGCCACCGACCTGCACGCCACCTCGGTGGTACCGCTGACCGGCGCCATCGACCCGGACGTGCCACTCGATCGCGGTGGCCGACCCCCGATCATGCTGGGCAAGCCGCACCCTCTGGGCAACCGCGGAGTCGAGTACCGCAGCTACGAGTCCGTACCGGTGTTCGTCGCCACGCCCGAACTTCTCGCGTACTGCGGCATCAACCCGGCGAGCGTCGACGCCGGTACCGACCTGCTCACCCCTCGGGCGAGCATCGCCGGGTACGACCTCGTCGGCGGCGGGGCCCGCAACTGGCAGCCAACCCTGCAGCACGTCTCGCTGCCCAACTACAGCTCGCTGCCCAACGTGCTCATCACGACGAAGGGCATGACCGCGAACCGGATGCACCTGACGGCGATCCCGGTGGGTTGGCTCGTCAAAGCGCCGCGGGCGCTGACACCGGACCAGCTCGACAAGGCCCAGCAGAGCGCGGTCGCCGGCGGGCTCAACGTCGAGTCCCGCCCGACCGGCGTGGACCAGGCGCGGCTCGCCGACGACTTCACCGCGGCCGGCATCGTCCTGGCCCTCGGCGTGCTCGCCATGACCGTCGGGCTGATCCGCAGCGAGACGGCCCGGGATCTGCGCACCCTGACCGCGGCCGGCGCGCGGCGCAGGACCCGGCGCGCGCTCACCTCCGCGACCGCCGGGGCGCTGGCTCTCGGCGGGGCGGCCATCGGTACCGCATGCGCGTACCTGGCTCTGCTGGTGTGGTACCACCAGGAACTGCACTGGTTGGCGCATCCACCGGTACTCAACCTCGCCGCGCTCCTGGTCGGTCTGCCGATCGTCGCGTACCTCGGAGGGTGGCTGCTGACCGGACGGGAGGCGCGGGCGATCGCCCGCCAGCCGCTGGACTGACGGGCGCTGAACGGCGGACCGAAGCGACCCAGCGAGCCGCACCCGTCCACGACGCGGTCCCACCACAGGTCGAATACACCCTGACCGACCTCGGCCGGTCACTGGTCGAACAGCTCCCCGGACTCTGCCGATGGGTCCACGACCACCGGACCGAGCTTCAGGCCAGGCCGTGCTCGTAGGCGAACACGACAATCTGCACCCGGTCGCGCAGCCCGAGTTTGCGGAGGATCCCGCCCACGTGTGTCTTGACCGTCGACTCGCTGGCGAACACCAGCGCCGAGATCTCCGTGTTGGACAGGCCCCGCACCACGGCGGCGAAGACCTCACGCTCCTTGTCGGTGAGCGAACCGAACGCCTCCGGCGGCCGTACCGGCGCGCGGAACTCGTGGTCCAGCAGGTTCGTGAGATCCCGCGGGGCGAGTACCGCGTTGCCCGCGTACACGGTGCGGATGGCGTCGCGCAACCGCGCCGGAGTGGTGTCCTTGAGCAGGAATCCGCTCGCCCCGTACCGGATGGCCGTGGCCGCGCGGTCGTCGAGGTTGAACGTGGTCAGCACGATCACCCGCACCGGCTTGTCCCGCCGCGCGATCCGCTCGGCCGCGAAGATCTGCCGGGTCGCCTCCACACCGTCCATCTCGGGCATGCGGATGTCCATGAGTACGACGTCGGGAGCCAGATCGTCGACGAGTTGCACCGCCTCGCGGCCGTCCGCCGCCGTACCCACGACCCGCATCCCCGGCTGGGCATCGACGATGACCCGTACCCCCTCGCGGAAGAGTTCCTGGTCGTCAATGAGCGCGACGTCGATGTCGGGTGCGGTCATGCCGCTTCTCCGGTCGACGGCGGGCGTACCGGCACGAACGCGACGGCCGTGAAGCTGGGATCGTCGGGCTGGTCGTTGCGCGCCACGTCGAGCCAGCCACCCACCGACTCCAGCCGCCGTCGCATGCCCGGGATCCCCTGTGCACCGTTCTCGACCGCGAGCGAGACCGTGGCGGATACATCGACCGCGTTGCGTACCTGGAGGCGCAGCATCCGGTCCCCGCTGGAGCGCTCCGGCCAGCGCCGCTCGACCAGTACCGTCCGGTCGCGGCGGCCGTGCTTGATGGCGTTGGTGAGCATCTCCTGCAGCACGCGGTAGGCGACCGTCTCGAGTTCGGGCGGCAGCGGGCGAACCTCGCCGACCTCGGTCGAGACGACCGGATGGCCGCTGGCGCGTACGGTCTCGATGAGCTCGTCGAGCCCGCCTGGGCGTACGGCGGCCGGCTCCGGTCCCGGCGTGAGCACCTGACGCACGTCCTGCAGGGAGGTCCGGGCCGAGGCGGCGATGGTCTGCATGGTCTGTTTCAGCCTATCGGGATCCTCGATGAACTGGGCCGACTCCGCCTGAGCGAGGATGACGGTGAGGGAGTGCCCGACCACGTCGTGCACGTCGCGGGCGAGCCGGTTCTGCGCCTCCCGCAGCCGGGCGATCTCGTGCGCCTGTTGGGCCTCGCGCTCCGCGACCTGGCGGGCCGCCTGCGCGGTCTGCGCCCGCGACAGGAAGCGCAGCGCCAGGCCGGCGAGGAAAGGGGTGCCCAGCAACAGGATGCCGAGCGGCAGGATCAGACCCGACAGTCGCAGCGGCGGCCCGGCCGACATCAGCAGCCGGATCAGCACCTTCCCCGCGAGGCCCGTGTCGATCGCGCCGGTCTGGACCCCCAGCACCGCCAGTCCGGGGATGAGACCCACGGAGACCGCGGCGGCGAACACCGTGGGCGTGCGCCCCCAGCGCGCGGCGGCGAACAGCACCACCGCCAGCGACGCCTCGGCGAGCAGAACCGGTACGCCACCGACCAGTTGCACGAAGCCGGCCGTCCAGGCGACACCCAACGCGGGACCGGGCGCCCAGCGGGCCGCGGCCACCGCGCCCGCGACCAGTACCACGAAAAGCACCCCGGATCCCGGCGAAACCGTGCCGACCCGGGTGAGCTCGACCAGTCCGACCGCGACGACCGCCAGCGCGATCGCCGCGGCCGCCGCCCACTCCCGGCTCCTCATCCGCCCGGCACCGGTGCCTGGCGCCGGCCGCCGTGGCCGGCCAGGGCGTCGACGATCAGCATCTCCAGCAGTCGCGGGTACGGGACGCCGGCCGCCGCGAACATCCGCGGTACCTGCGAATGGCTGGTGAATCCGGGCGTGGTGTTGACTTCGTTCAGCACCGGAACCTCCCCGGTGAGGAAGAAGTCGACGCGCGCCACGCCGGCGCAGCCGAGCGCGTCGTACATCGCGATCGCCGCCCGCTGTAGCTGCCCGGACTGCGTACCGGACAGCCGGGCGGGCACGAGGAACCGCGCGGAGCCGTCGTACTTGGTGGCGTGGTCGAAGATCCCGGCCGCCGGGGTGACGATCTCCAGTGCCGGAGCCACCATCCGGGTACCGTCGGGCCGGCCGAGTACGGCGACGTCGATTTCGCGACCATGCACCACCTCCTCGACGAGTACCCGGTCGTCCAGCGTAAAGGCCGCCCCGACGGCGGCGGCGAACTGTGCCGAAGTGCGCGCCAGAACGACCCCGTGACTGGAGCCGGCCGCGACCGGCTTGACCACCACGGGGAGGCGGGTGGCCGGCGGTACGTCGCGGTGGTCGGACCGGTCGCGGGTCAGCAGCGTACCGGCCGCCGTCCGCACTCCGACCGCGTCGGCCACCAGCTTCGTGGCCCACTTGTCCATCGCCAGCGCCCCGGCCCGCACCGGAGAGCCGACGTACGGGACCCCGGCAAGGTCGCACAGCGCGGCCATCGTGCCGTCCTCCCCGCCGGGGCCGTGCAGCATCGGTACGGCGACGGCACAGGACCGCAGCACCCGCACCGCCCCGTCCAGCTCGACCGGCCGTCCGCCGGAGTCGAACCAACCTCCGCAGCGGTCGATCGTCAACGACTCGACCACGTACCCGGCCGAGGTGAGCGCCCCGGCCACGCTCTCGGCGGAGGCGAGCGACACGTCGTGTTCGCAACTCGTACCGCCGCCGATGACGGCGACGCGGGCTCCGGTCATGACGACTCCTCCGGGGATGTGACGACCCGGCGCAGCCGCGGGCCGAGCCCGGTGACGACCTCGTGTTCGAGCGTGCCGCCCCAGCGCGCCCACTCGACGGTGGTCGGCTCGCCGTCCTTCCCCGGCCCGAAAACCGTTGCCACATCACCGATCCGGGCCGGGCAGGCGGCGATGTCGGGTCCGAGATCGATGA
>Ga0070658_10005197_pt1 | contig 10590 bp, 7 predicted proteins | sample KBSC13metaG_FD_64664 | JGI IMG/M metagenome (GOLD analysis project Ga0070658, IMG submission 64664) | Corn rhizosphere microbial communities from Kellogg Biological Station, Michigan, USA - KBS C1-3 metaG | ecosystem: Host-associated > Plants > Roots > Rhizosphere > Soil ... | reverse complement strand
GACCTCGATTCGGCGACCGCCGCTCTGACTGCGGCGCTGCAATCCTATGGCGTTCGCGTGCTAGGCACCTACGAGACCGAGGCCGGTGTCTATTCGGAGCCGCTTGAGCTTCTTTCCGCCCTCTACAACGGGGAGACCCGTCCGGTGCTGCTGCCGCGCCCGGAGCAGGACCTCGGCCAGCACATTCCTTATTCCCGCGTCAGCTTCGGCCTCGACGCCCTTGAGATCCGCGGCCCCGCGCAGCGCGGTTTCGCGAGCATCCTCGGGATCAAGGAATATCCCGACGCCAGCCGCGCCGGGCTGCTCGATTCGCTGCTTCGGGTCCCGCACGAGCTGGTCGTCACCGAGAGTTTCGCGCCGATCGAACGCCAGACAGCGCGTGAGCGCATCGACCTCTCGCTCCGTCGCCTGAAGAGCGCCGACGAGGGTGCCGCGACCGAGCGCGCCGAAATGCTTGCGGCGCGCGATGCCGTCGGCGCCGGCCAACTGAGCTTCGGCGACCACCACTTGAGTCTGCTAGTGCGTAGCGGCTCGCCTGAGATGCTCGAGAGCGCCACCGCCGACGCAGCGGCCGCACTCGCCGACATCGGCGCAGTCGCGGTGCGCGAGGACGTGAACCTGGAGCCGGCCTTCTGGGGCCAGTTCCCCGGCAACGAGCAATATGTGGTCCGTCGCGCTTTGATCTCCAGCTCCAACGCAGCCGGCTTCATCTCGCTTCACGGTTTCCCGATGGGGCGCGCTACCGGCAACCATTGGGGCGAGGCGGTGACCGTCCTTGAGACCACCAGCTCGACGCCGTTCTTCTTCAACTTCCACGAGGGCGACCTCGGCAATTTCACGATCATCGGACCCTCCGGATCGGGCAAGACCGTCGTTCTGAACTTCCTTGCCGCACAGGCGCAGAAGTTCTCGCCGCGCACGATCATGTTCGACAAGGACCGCGGATCGGAGATTTTCCTGCGCGCGCTCGGCGGCCGCTATGAGCGGATCACGCGCGGTGCCGCGACCGGATTCAATCCCCTCGCGCTCCCGGATTCCGCAGTGAATCGCGCCTTCCTGCGCGAGTGGTTGGCTAACCTCCTTCAGGCGGAGGGTGCCGAGGAAGAGACGGCCATTGCGAAGGCGATCGACGAGATTTTCGCCCATGGTCCCGAGCTCCGCCGGCTGCGCTTCATGCGCGACCTGCTGGGCGGTGGACGCAGGCCCCAAGCGGGGGACCTGCCGTCGCGCCTCGACCCATGGATCTTCGACGGCGAGCACGCTTGGCTGTTCGACAATCGCGACGACGAGCTCGATTTCGACAGCAGGGTGATCGGCTTCGACATGACCGAACTGCTGGAGGACCGGCGCCTGCGCACGCCGGTGCTGCTGTATCTTTTCCATCGCATCGACGACCGCCTCGACGGCAACCCGACCATGATCCTCATCGACGAGGCCTGGAAGGCGCTCGACGATCCGATGTTCGCCGCGCGAATCCGCAACTGGATGAAGACGCTTCGTAAGCGGAATGCGATGATCGGCTTCGCTACCCAGTCCGCTGCCGATGCGCTCGACAGCTCCATCGCCTCGGCCATTGTCGAGCAGACCGCGACGGCGATCTTCATGCCGAACACCAAGGCTCGCGAAGAACATTATTCCACGGGCTTCGGGCTTAGTGCTCAGGAGCTGGACTATATCCGCAGCCTGCCCGCGCACAGCCATTGCTTCCTCGTGCGCCAGGCGAATCGCTCGGTCGTGGTACGGCTCGACCTTGGCGCCATGCCGGACCTGCTGACGGTTCTTTCGGGCCGCGAATCCAGCGTGCGTCGGCTCGACGAGCTGCGCGCGTCGGTGGGCGACGACCCGGCCAATTGGTATCCGCTGCTTACTCGCGCGCCGTGGCCCGGATCGCCCCCGAGCGATGACGATTTCTGGCTGGAAGCCGCCGAATGAACCAGTGCGCCCCCTTCGGCACCGACGGCCCTTCGGGCGTCGCCGACGCGCTGGCGAAAGTCGATTGCCTCGCCAGCGACGCGACCGCGGTGTCGTTCGGACGGCTGTTCGGTGCTCACGGGAGCTTCCAGACCGCGCTCACGATAGTCCTCACGCTCTACGTCGCTCTGCTCGCCTTCAACCTCCTGACCGGCCGGTCGGCCCTGCGCGTATCGGTGCTAACGCCGCGGATGATGACGCTTGGTCTCGTGCTCACCTTCGCCACCTCGTGGATCGCCTATCAGTCGGTGGTGTGGAACCTCGCGACTGGAGCGCCCGATGAGATCGCCAGCGTTCTGGTCGGGACGCAGGGCTCGGCAACGACGATCTTCGCCCAGCGGCTCGACGGCGTCTTCACCGCCATCACGGAGGCGGCGAGTTCAATTACCCCCGCGGCTCCGGCGAGTCCCGGGGTGCCTGCCGCGGTTGCCGTTCCGTCGATGGCATCACCGGCCAACATCCTGTCGATTGCCGGGCTGATCCTTCTGCTCGGGACCGTTGGCGTGCTCGTCGTGTGCCGCTTGGCGCTCGCAGCGCTACTGATCATTGGGCCGGTGTTCATCGTCCTCGCGCTGTTCGAAGGCACGCGGGGCCTTTTCGAAGGTTGGCTCAAGAGCGTCGCGATGTTCGCGCTAGTTCCGCTGCTGACCGTCGTCATGGGAAGCGGCGCATTGGTCGCCATCGCGCCGATGGTTGCCGGTCTCGGCGAGGGCGGGGCGCCGATCGAGCTCAAGAGCGCGGTATCGATCCTCGTCGCCTCGATCATCTACGTCGCCCTGATGCTCGTCGTGTTCAAGGTCGCGGGCACGCTGACCAAGGGCTGGCGGATGGGTCGTTCGCACGCGCTCGCCAATGCACAGACGAGCGGAATGTTTGCCGGTCATCAGGAGCGCGCGCTCGCGCCGGGGCTCGCTGCAGCGTCCGCGACGGGCATCAGCTCCGACAGAGTCCGCAGTACGGTCGCCAGTCTCGAGACCAACAGCTCGTCGCACCGGCTGCTGACCAGCGGTCCGGCGCTTGCAGCCGTCGCTGCTCCGATGCCCAGGCCCGCTCTTCCCGCTCCGAACGACGTGCGCAACCAAATGCGCTATCTCCATCACCGGGTTGCCGGTGTCGCCTCCACCCAGTCACGAGAAATGTTGTGATGATCCGCAAGGTTAGTGTTGCCGCGTTGGCGGTCCTTGGTTGCAGCCCAACGGGTGCGACCGCGGACAGCCGTATCCGCTCCTTGGCCTATGATCCGGATCGGATCGTCCAGGTCGTCGGAAGAACAGGGATTCAATCGACGATCCAATTCGACGGCGACGAACGCATTCAGAATGTGGCCGTCGGGGATTCGTCCAAATGGCAAGTCACGCCCAACCACGGCGCAACCCTGCTGTTCGTCAAACCGCTGGCTGCGGGCGTGCGGACCAACATGACCGTCGTCACCGACCGCCGCACCTACATGTTCGATCTGGTTGCGGGAGATAGATTCGCGACCCCGGTCTACGCGCTGAAGTTCAGCTATCCGAATGAGAAGCGGCCCGAACAGGCGGTCAAACCCCTCGATCAGACCGGATCTGTCGCCGCCGGCACGCAGCCCCAGCAGCCCGTGACGATGACGGCCGAGAGACTCCATTTCGATTGGCAGAGCAAGGGCTACGGCAAGCTCATTCCGTCGCGCATCTTCGATGATGGCACCTCGGTCTATTTGTCGTGGAACCGCGAGGTTCCGCTGCCCGCAATCCTGACGATGACCGATGAGCGCAAGGAAGGTCCGCTGAATTACCGGGTGAGTGGCGACTATATCGTCATCAGCCCGATCCCGCAGAACATGGTGCTTCGCTACGAAAAGCGCGTGGCAATGCTTTGGACGACGCGCCGCGTCGTTCCCGCACCGGCGCCGGCGCCGGTCGTTCCGGCGGCCAATATTGCGCAGCGCATGGCGTCCGTTCCGGCGCCGCAGGCCCAGGCGCCGGCGGCCGGGACGGTCAAGGTCGCCAACGTGACGGCGCTTTACTCCGACAAATTGACGGGTGGCAGGGAATGACCAGCAATCGAGCGACCATCGAAGCGACTGGCAAAACCATTCGCGGTCCATGGGACGAGCCGCGGCCCTCGCTTCCCGTCGCGGTCCCGCCAACCGACCCGCGTCTGGAGCTGAGCGAGAATGCGCTCGTCGTTGCCAGCCAAAATGCGTTTCCCATCGTCGCGACGCGAAAGACACGCCGCGACAATCTCGGCCTTGCCGCCGGCGGTGCAATCGCGTTGGTCCTGGGCGTCGCGACCTTCGTGTCCTTGAGCTCGAGCCGTCATGGGGCGGTCAGCCCTGCGGCCGCTCCGACCGCCGTCACTCAACCGCAGGCCGGTCTGCCGGTGCCCGCCGCGATTCCGGGCCGGCCGATGGCGATGCCGCCAGGCTCGGTGCCCGCGACCAATCCGCAGGCCGGCGCAATGCCCGGGATGAATCACATGCCCGGAATGGCGCCGATGCCGGGAATGGCGCCGCCGGCAGCGCCGGTGCTCGTCTTTGACGGCAGCACCCCTTCAAGTTCGATCGTCGCGTCCGCCGGACCGAACAGTCCTCGGCAGGCCGACGGTGCGCCGGCATTGCTTGGCGGGAGCGAGCCGGGGAGCCGAGGCTTTGCGAGCGACAGCTCGTCGGTTCGGTCGACCAAGCTCGCCGAACCCGCCAACACCGTTATCCAGGGCACGCTCATTCCCGCCGTGCTTGAGACTGCAATCGACACCGATGTGCCGGGCTACGTCCGTGCAGTGGTCAGCCAGGACGTGAAGTCGTTCGACGGCAGCCGAGTGCTCATCCCGCGCTCCTCGCGGCTGATCGGCGAGTATAAAGGCGCGACCCAGGCCGGCCAGCGCCGCGCCTACCTGATGTGGACGCGGCTTGTGCGCCCCGATGGCGTCTCGATCGCGCTGGCTTCGCCCGCTGCCGATCTGTCGGGTCAGGCGGGCATTGGGGGCGAGGTCAACAGCCACTTCTTCTCGCGGTTCGGTTCGTCCATCCTGCTCTCGATCCTCGGCGGTGCCGGCGGGCTCGTCACCGGTGGTGCCTCGACGGTTATTGTCGGCGGTGCAGGCCAGAGCGCGGCCTCGGTCGCGGCCCAGCATGACGGCAACCGTGGCCCCACGATCAAGGTGCGTCAGGGCGAGCCGATCCGCGTCTTCACTGCTCGCGACCTGATCTTCTCCGAAGGCGGCGCGGGATGAGCGGGACCGACGAGCCGGTCACCGTCGACGGGATCGATCCTTTTCTCGACGCTTACCTTGAGCCGTTTCGCGGCTGGCTCGCCGAACCCGACGTCACCGAGCTATTGGTCAACCGGCCTGGCGAGGTCTGGATAGAGCAGCGCGGAGAGATGACTCGCCATGACGCTCCGGCTGTCGATGACGGGTTGCTTCAGCGTCTCGCCGAGCAGGTCGCTCGGGTCAGCCACCAGGGAATCAGCCGTGAGCGCCCGCTGCTCGCCGCCATGCTTCCGAACGGAGCCCGCGTCCAGTTCGTCGCTCCGACTGCGACGCGCGCACACTGGGCGGTTGCGATCCGCCGCCATTGCCTACTCGACATGCCGCTCGAAGCTTATGGCAACGGCCCCCTCAAGCCTCAGCGCAAGACGGAGGGAACAACGCCTGAGGCCGATCCGATCGGCTTCCTTCGCGAAGCGGTGGCGGAGCGGAAGACCATTCTTATCAGCGGCGGCACGTCGACCGGAAAAACGACTTTCCTGAATGCACTTCTTCGCGAAGTCCCGCCCGGAGAACGGGTGATCGTGGTTGAGGACACCGCTGAAGTGCAGCTTCACGGCCCCAACGATCTCGGGTTGATCGCGGTCAAGGGGGAGCTGGGCGAAGCATTGATCAACACCGACGACCTGCTCCAGGCTGCGCTTCGGCTTCGTCCCGACCGCATCCTGCTCGGCGAGCTTCGCGGGAAGGAGGCGGTGAGCTTCCTGCGGGCGGTCAATACCGGCCACCCCGGCTCGTTCAGCACGATCCACGCCAACTCCACTAGCGGCGCCCTAGAGCAGCTTGCGCTGATGGTTATGCAGTCCGGCCTCGGCCTCTCGCGCAGCGAAACGATCGACTATGCCCGTTCGGTCATCGACGTCGTGGTCCAGCTCGGCCGCGAAGGGGCAGAGCGCAAGATCGTCGCGATTGAGGAACTCTCTCCGCGGCCCGAGTCTCGGGAGCCGACGCTGCGCGGCGCTTTGGACAAGCTTCGCGCTGCCTAGCCGCGGCTGACCCAAAGTAGTTCAAGGCCGCACGCTCGGTTGCGCGCACGCACGGCAGCCGCCAGAACCGCTGGTGCCGGCCATGCCATCATCTAAGCCATCGACGGCCAAAGCCGCCTCGGTCCGCGACAGCAATGTCGCTGTGGTCACGGTCAATTATCGTACGCCGGAATTGACCAAGCGCTGCCTCGCAGCGTTGGCCGCGGAGCGCGAAAGGCTGCCGCGGCTGCGCGCGGTCGTCGTAGACGGAGGCTCGGGCGATGACTCAGCGGCCGAGTTGGCCCAGGCGCTCACGCATCCTGACTATGCCGATTGGGTCCAGTTCCTCCCATTGCCGATCAACGGAGGCTTCGGTTGGGCGAACAACCAGGCAATTATGACTCTTGCCCAGGCGCCGGATCCGCCGGATTTCGTCCACGTTCTCAATCCCGACGCTGAAGTGGCCGAAGGCGCGGTTTTAAAGCTCGTCGAAGAGCTGGCATCTCATCCTCGGTGCGGCGCGGCCGGCAGCCAGTTGGTTGCCCCAAACGGATCCGCTGTACCCTCGGCCTTCCGGTTTCCCTCGCTGGGGCGGGAGTATGTTGCTGCCGCGAGATCGGAGGCCCTCGGCAGGTTCTTCGGGATTGAGCCGACCGTGGTCGAAGCGACGCAAAGCACCGAGGTCGATTGGGTTAGCGGCGCGAGCGTCATGCTGCGCGCCGACGCCTTGCGCGACGTCGGGCTCTTCGACGACGGCTTCTTTCTCTATTTCGAGGAGGTCGAGCTCTTGCACCGGCTCAAGTCCAAGGGATGGAGCGTGCGCCACATTCCGGAGAGCCGGGTCGTTCACGTCGAAGGTGCCTCGACTGGAGGGCCGGCTGCGCGGGCCCAGCCACGGACCTGGTATCAATCGAGGCGGAGATATTTCGCGCTCACCGGGGGTGCCGGGTCTTTGGTCGGCGCGAATTTGGCGCGCTTGGCAGGCCGAGCCACGGGTCTCGTCAAGGCCGTTCTCGGCCGCCGACGCGGTGACGGGACGCGAACGACGGATCTTCTGCGTTCGGGGCTGTGGCCCGGCCAGCGCGACGCTGTTCCGTCAGTTCCTGCTTGGGGCGATGCGCCCGGTAAGTCTCCAGCGTGGATGGTGGGCCGTTGACCTCGACCGACGCGATCGTTGCAGTCGTCATCGGCCGTAACGAAGGTGAACGGCTCGAGCCGAGCCTGCGATCAGCGCAGGAAGCCGGGCTTGAACTGGTCTACGTCGATTCCGGATCGAGCGACGGCAGCCCAGCCGTGGCACGGCAGCTAGGCGTTGCAACAATAGACCTCGATCCTACCCGCCCGTTTTCCGCCGCGCGCGGACGAAACGAGGGCCTGAGCGAAGCGCTACGCCGCTGGCCGGGCGCCGCCTTCGTAATGTTTCTCGACGGCGATTGTGTTCTCGAACCCGACTTTCCTGCTGCTGCCTTAAGCACCTTTGAGCAGCATCCGGAATGCGCCATCGTCACCGGACATCTGTCCGAGCGGCATCCGGAGGCTTCGATCTACAATCGCCTCTGCGCAATAGAATGGAGGTCGCCCGCAGGCCGCATCGAAAACATGAATGCGCTGGGCGGGATCATGGCCGCCAGGATTTCGGCGCTGGCCGAGGTAGGCGGCTTCAACGAGGAAGCGATCGCCGGCGAAGAGCCCGACCTGGGGGTGCGGCTTGGCCTCGCGGGTCATTCGATCATCAAGATCGACCGATCGATGGCGACGCACGACGCGCAGATGCTCCGGTTCGGGCAATGGTGGAAGCGCGCCGTCCGTGGCGGCCATGCCCTTGCCCACCGCTATGCGCGGCACGGCAAGACCCGCTTTCGTGATGGAGAACGCGAGATCCGGAGCGTGCTGTTTTGGGGCTTCGCACTCCCGCTTCTCAGTCTTGTGCTGCTTTGGCCGACGCGCGGCTTCTCGCTAGTGCTGCTCGGCGGTTACGGACTGCTCGGCTGGCGCGTATACCGGCATTATTTGGGCGCGGGAATTTCCGGTCACGACGCGCGGCTGATGGCCCGCTTCATCCTTATCGGCAAGTTCGCCGAGTTCCTCGGGATTTTGCGCTACTGCGCAAACCGCCTGCGCGGCCGGTTCCGCATCATCGAATATAAGTGACCTGCCACGCCGCCCGACTGGCGGCGGGCAGGTCCAGAGTTACTTCTTCCGGCCGATGCCCTTGCCGGGCTTGCTAGCCGGCAGAGGCTGCGGGCACGCCTGCGTCAGCGGAATGACGCTCCCGTCTGGGCACACTTGCGTAGTCGGCGTGGGCGCGGGCGCTGGCGCTGGCGCCGGTGCTGGCGCGGGGGCCGGGGTAGGCGTCGGGCTCGGGGTTCCCGGAAGGCTGCTCAATGCGACCCTCTGGCCCATTGGGAACCCTGCCGGCCACGGCATATCGGCGCCGGCCATCAGGTGACCCTCGCCCAGTCCGCCGCCACCACAGCTCTCGTGCAGGTTGATACAGCCCGCGTGCCACATCGCCTTGACGGTAGGCGACCAGCCTTCCCAATAATCCATGTGAAAGGTGGATCCGGCCTTCGCTCCGGCGACCATTTCATCGCTAACCAGGTGCCAACTGGCCAAGTTGGCATCCACGGTGAAGTGGATCAGCACTTCCATGTCGGGGATCATGTAAGGATGGTCGGCCGGGCACGCATTGAACAATTGCGGAGAATACCACGGGCCGGTTCCGTAGCTCATGTGGCTGCGGTGATCGGCGGTGTCCAGGTTGACGCCGTCCCAGCAATTGGGGCCGCTCGCGGCCACCACGATGTGCGCGCCGACGGGACAGCCTGCGGCAGCAAGATCGGCGAGGTTGGAATAGCGGCCTGTCGCTCCCGAAGGCGGCGGCGTGCCATTTTCATCGATCCAGCACGTCCAGAACGCCATGCCGTCTCCGACACGCAACGTCTGCATGTTGTAGCCGAACACGAACTTGATGCCATTCGGTAGATCGACGCACTGGCCGAGATGTTGTGCCGAAGAGAGCGAGCACAGCGGGTCGCTTGCCGCATTTCGCTTATAATAGAGCGTAATGTAGTCCGGCTTAACGGCGTTCCCGACACCGTCCAACATCGCCGGGAACCAGTAGGCGGAGCGGTTGAACGGCGTGGACGACTGCCCGCAGGTGGTGCCGCCGCTGGTCCGGAGCGACTGATAAGTCGAATTGGCGTTCGTGCCTGTATTGCCGAAAAACTGATGCAAGTGGCTGACGCCCGGCTGCCCGGGATAGACCAGCGGATCGTCGCGCATGAGTTGTCCGGCGGTGCAGAACATCCGGAATGCGCCTAGCATCGGATCGCTAACGACCAGCGCCGGCTTGGTTTCGGGGATGAGTCCCGAGGTCCCATCAAAATTATCGGCGATCGCTGTCTCGCCGACCGCGCCGGGGCTCGTGACGCCGACAGCCATGGTTGAGACGCCGGCGGTCGTGGCAACCGCAACCGAACCGCCTTCTGCGGTAGTGGCCGTCGGCTGATTGGTGTCGATGCCGCAGCCGGACGCGAATAGCATCGCCGCGACAATGAATAGCCGTCCGAATGAAACCATAGCACCCTACCCCCCAGCAGGTTGCTCGGACCCTATGGTTCAGCGTCTTGCCGAATGGTAAAGAACGGAGGCGTAACGATTGGCTGAGCGCGTTTGTGTCCCGAAATGGGTCAAACGAAGAGGCGATGGGCAATCCGCTGTAGGCGCGGGGGCACCCAGTCGTTGATGAAATGTTGCCTGCGGACCTGCCAATCGGTCCTGTCGCCCTGGCCGGGCCGGACCTGGAAATTCGTGTTCCGCTTGGGCAGCGCGGCCAAGCCCGCCTCATGCGCGGTGTAATAATAAGTGGCGATCGAACGTCTTGACCGCTCGGGTGGGCAGGTGAGCGGGTCCGGATGACCGTGAAAGCTGTCGAGCGCGGTGTTGAAGATCACGGCGCGCCCGAACAGCGGCGCGACTTTCTTCTCACATGCCTTCATGCCGCGGTCCCACAATTCCAGCGCACCGCCAAACTCGTCGGACCAATCCTCGTTAAGATAGATCAGGAGGTTGAGCTTCCGCTCGAGCTTGAGATCTTCGTGGATGTTGAAATCGGCGTGGACGCCAAGATGGCCGCCGATCTTGGTTTCATGAAGGCCGCCGCCCACGAAATGCGGATCTGGGATCAAACCCGCAATGCCCGTCATCTCCTCCAGGAATGCAAGGAACGCTTCGCCGTTGAGCTCGGCGAAGAGGTTGCGAACGACCGCTGAATTGCTGTCGTTGGGTGAGAGCTGGAACTTGAACCGCTCCTGGTCACGGTCGAAGAAGGCCTTGCCCTCGGTGGACGGAAAACCGGCTAGCACTTCCCGAAGCAGGTCAGCGGGAAGGAAATCGTCGATCACGA
>Ga0070658_10005195_pt1 | contig 10590 bp, 9 predicted proteins | sample KBSC13metaG_FD_64664 | JGI IMG/M metagenome (GOLD analysis project Ga0070658, IMG submission 64664) | Corn rhizosphere microbial communities from Kellogg Biological Station, Michigan, USA - KBS C1-3 metaG | ecosystem: Host-associated > Plants > Roots > Rhizosphere > Soil ... | reverse complement strand
GCTACTGCCCGGTAATCCCGCTGCGGCGGGCGCCAGACGGCGAGGTCCAGCTCGAGGACGCGAACGTCCGGGAACCGCTCGCGCAGGCGCTGCGCGCGGCCGGCGTGCAGCTCCACCGCGACGACCCGCGCGCCCTCCCTCAGCAGGTGCTGGGTGATCGCGCCGCGGCCCGCACCGAGGTCGACGACCAGGTCGCCGGCGGTGACCCCCGCCGAGCGCACGAGCTCGCGGGCGTGGCGGCTATCGAGCTCGTGGAACCCCCACCGCCTCCGCTGGGCGGACACGGAAGCGGAAGGCGTAGGTGACCATGGGCGTCACCCTGACGGCTGGCGGCCAGGTGACGCGACCGAATATCGAGGCGGCGCCCTGGTGCTCGAGGGCTGGCAGTCGTACCGTCCTGAGACGTGGCGGACTGGCTGTCGGTCGAGGTGTTCGACCAGCCCGGGCTGCCTGCCTCCGGATGGCTGCGGAGCTGGCACGACTCTCTCGTGGAGACCGCGCTGTCGTCGGGGGCCACGTTCTGGGACAGCCACGAGCACGCCTGGGGAGTCGTGCTGGAGTTCGCCTTTCCCGACGAGACGGGCCGCGACCGCTTCCGTGAGCACCCGGCACTGGCAGCCGCTCTCGACAACGTTCCCGATCCGGTGCGTGGTGTCCTCGTCTACCCGCACCGCGGTGGTGGGTCCGGTGCGCGCCAGCCGAGGCGCCCCCGGCCTGTGCTCGGGAGCGGCTCTGCGGAGGAGCCGATCCCGCGCGGCTGCGAGCTCGTCTCAGCCGTCGGCGCTCAGGTCGCGTAGTCAGAGGTTGGAGTCGGCGGCCGGGAGGTCGCCGGTGGTCGGCGCCCCGATCCCGGAGGCCGGGCCGTCGACCCGTGGTGCAGGCAGCCCCAGGGTGTAGGCCGCCATCGAGAGGGAGCCGTACGCGCATCCGTCGATCAGCACGTCGGTCGCCTGCTCGCTCGCTGCCGCCAGACCGGCGAGGTAGAGAGCCGGGATGAAGTGGTCAGGGGTGGGAGCCGCGAGGTCGTAGTCGGCGTGGGCGTCCAGGGTGGCGAACTCGGCGGGGTCGTCGAGCATGCGTTCCCTGGCTGCCGCGTCGAAGCGCTGAGCCCAGTCGAAGCCGCCGTCCGGGAGCGACCGGTCCATGCCGCGCAGGTTGTGCACGACGTTGCCGCTGCCGACGACGAGAACCCCGCTGTCGCGCAGTGGCGCGAGCCGTGCGCCGAGCTGCAGGTGGTAGTCGAAGCTCTTGTCGGCATTGATGCTCAGCTGCACCACGGGGACGGACGCGTCCGGGAACGCGTGGACCAGGACGGACCAGGTGCCGTGGTCGATGCCCCAGCTGTCGATGTCGGCTCCGACCCAGTTCGGCTGGACCGCCTCGGCGATCTCCTCGTACAGCTCCGGCAGGCCTGGGGCTGGGTAGTCGACGGCGAAGAGCTCCTGCGGGAAGCCGTAGAAGTCGTGGATCGTGCGCGGCCGCGCCATCGACGTCACGGCCGTCGCGTTGATGTACCAGTGCGCGCTGATGACGAGGACGGCGCGCGGTCGCGGGACCGCCTGGCCGAAGGCGCGCCACGCCTGCGTGTAGCGGTTGAGCTCGAGGGCGTTCATCGGGCTGCCGTGGCCGATGAACGCGGCAGGCATCGGCGCCGTCGTCTCCATGCGGACGTTCTACACCACGTTTGACGTTGCCCAAACTATTCGGCATCCTAACTATGTGCCTGTCGAATCAACGTCCACGGTCTCCTCGGGGCGCGCCCTTGCCTGGCTGGCGCGCAACCTCGAGCTGGCACTGGCGGAGCTCGACATGTCCCCGTCCCAGTACCGCCTGCTCGGCATGCTCGACGACGCCGAGTCCTTCGCGTCGTCCCTCGCGGAGAAGCTGACGGTCTCGCGGCCGAGCATCACGACCCTGGTCGACGGCCTCGTCGCCCGCGGCTTCGTCGAGCGCGGGGCAGCCGCCGGCGACCGGCGCAAGGTGACCCACACCGTGACCGAGGCCGGGCGGGCCCAGCTGCGCCTGGCGGACGAGGCCATCAGCCGGGCCATCGAGCCCATCCTCGACGAGCTCTCCGCGAAGGACGCCCAGCACGCGCGTCGCGGCTTTGCCGCGCTGGGTGAGCTGCTCACCGAGCGACTGGCCCAGCTGCACTCATGACGACTGTCGACGTGCCGCCCCAGCGGCTGGTCCCCGTCCCGACGCCGCCGCCGACGAGGCACGCGGCCCCGCGCGCGACCATCCGCCCCGACGACGGCAAGCGCTGGATCCTCCGCGCCGCCCCCGTCGTGCTCAGCCACTGGGTGACCTTCTCCTCGGCGCTGCTCACGTCGGTGGTGAGCCTCGTCATCACGATGCAGCTGCCCGACGTCCTCAACCAGGCGATCAGCCAGTCCCTCGCCCTGCACCGAACGCCCTTGTCGCACTACGTCTGGGAAGCCGCGATCCTCGGCACCGTGGCGGGTGTCGCCGGGCTCGTCGCGCGGCAGCTGATGATGCGCGTGGCCTACGCCATCGAGTCGGACCTGCGCAACATCCTCTACGCCCACCTGAGCCGCATGTCGTTCTCCTTCTACGACCGCCACCAGTCAGGCCAGCTCATGTCCCGGGCCAACAGCGACATCCGCGCCGTGCAGATGTACCTGACGTTCGGGCCGTTCATCGTCGTCCAGTGCCTGGGTGCCTTCATCGCCTTCGGCTTCATGCTCAGCATCGACGTGCCGCTGGCCTTCGTCTCCATGGCGACGATCCCGTTCGTGTCCCTGTCCGCCGTGCGCATGCGGCGCGGCCTGCAGCCCGCGTCATGGCTGATCCAGAGCCGGCTCGCGGAGGTCGCGACGATCGTCGACGAGAACATCAACGGCGTCCGCGTGGTCAAGTCCTTCGCCAGCGAGGAGCGCGAGCTCCGCTCCCTGCGGCGCGCCGCCGACCGGCTGGCCTGGGCCTACGTCAAGGACGCCGACCTTCGCGCGCGCTTCACGCCGGTGGTGCAGAACCTCTCGCAGCTGGGGCTGGTCTTCGTCCTGCTGCTCGGCGGCTACGAGGTCATCCACGGCCACCTCGGGGTCGGCGCGATCCTCGCCTTCTCCTCCTACATCGTCATGCTGCAGGCGCCGTTCCAGATGCTCGGGATGCTGGTGATGATGGGCCAGCGCGCGGGTGTGTCCGCCCAGCGCGTCTACGAGCTGCTCGACGAGAAACCGAGCATCGCGGACGCCGCGGACGCGACCGAGCTCGTCATCCTCGACGGGACGGTCCGCTACACCGACGTGACCTTCGGCTACCCGGACGGACCGCTGGTCCTCGACGGCTTCGACCTGGAGCTGCACCGCGGCGAGACGGTGGCACTCGTCGGCCGGACAGGCTCCGGCAAGTCCACGGTGGGCCGGCTGCTGAGCCGCTTCTACGACGTGAGCGGCGGGTCAGTCACCGTGGACGGCCAGGACGTGCGGGACATCACGCTCACCAGCCTGCGGGCCGCTGTGGGCGTCGTGATGGAGGAGCCGTTCCTCTTCTCCGCCTCGCTGCGGGACAACATCGCCTACGGCGTGCCGCAGGCCAGCGACGCGCAGGTGCGCGCGGCGGCGGTCGCGGCCGGGGCCGACTCCTTCATCCAGGAGCTCCCGGACGGGTACGCCACGGTGGTCGGCGAGCGGGGGTACACCCTGTCCGGCGGCCAGCGGCAGCGCGTCGCGCTGGCCCGGACGCTCCTCGTCGAGGCACCGATCGTCGTCCTCGACGACGCGACGAGCTCGGTCGACGTCGAGGTCGAGGCTGCCATCCACGACGCCCTGCGGCAGCACAGCGCCGAGCGGACCGTCCTGCTCATCGCTCACCGGCTGTCGACGATCAGCCTGGCCGACCGCGTGGTCGTCCTCGACGGGGGCCGGGTCGTCGCGAGCGGGACCCACGCGGAGCTGCTGGCCACCAGCCCTCTCTACGGGGAGATCCTCGCCCAGGCAGCAGGTGATCCCGCGTGAGCGTCATGGGCGGCTTCGGCAGCGTGCTCGGCGGCACCCCGCAGGCGGGGAAGCCGCTGGCCGGCGTCCCCGACGACCTGCGACCCGGCCTGGAGAGCCTGCTGGCGCAGGAGCCTCCCGTCGTCGAGCACCCCGAGGTCTTCTCCTACCTCCCGTCCCGCACGGAGCGGAGCCGGCTGTCGCTGCTCCGACTGGTCTTCGCCCACTGGCGGCTCGGTGTCGGCTCGATCGTGCTCGTGGCGATCATCTCGGTGTCGAACCAGGCCGGTCCGCGGCTCGCGGCGTGGGCCATCGACGTGGGCATGGTGCGCGAGCGCAGCATGTCGACGGTCACGGCCATCGCGCTGCTCTACCTCGCCTCCATCGTCGTCACGGCTGCCGCCCAGCGGTCCCTGGCCCGGGTGTCGGGCCGGCTCGCGAGCGGTGTCATGAACGACCTGCGCGTCCGGGTCTTCACGCACCTGCAACGGCTCTCGCTGTCGTACTACACGCGCGAGAAGGCCGGCGTGATCATGACGCGGATGACGAGCGACATCGAGAACCTGCAGCAGCTGCTGCAGGACGGGCTGGCCCAGATGGCGGTCCAGGCGCTCACGATGGTCGTCATCAGCGCCGTGCTCCTCGTCATGAACGCGAAGCTCGCGCTGCTGATGATCGCCCTGACCATGCCTCCGCTGCTCGCCATGTCGGTGTGGTTCCGCAGCCGCTCCGAGTTGGCCTACCAGCGGGTCCGCGACGGCATGGCCGCCGTGCTGAGCGACCTCTCGGAGAGCCTGCGCGGGATCCGCGTCGTGACCACGCACAACCGCGCGCCGTTCAACGTCGCGCACCACCGGTCGGTCGTCGGCGAGTACCGGGACGCGAACAACGCCGCCGCCCGCGTGAGCTCCCTCTACGGCCCCGGCACGCAGCTGCTCTCCCTTCTGGTGCAGGCGATCCTGCTCGCCGTCGGTGGCCACATGGTCGAGCACGGCAGCCTGACGCTCGGCGAGCTCGTCGCCTTCTTCCTCTACTTCAACCGGTTCTTCCAGCCGATCCAGCTGCTCGTGCAGCAGTACACGACCTACCAGCAGTCGCGGGCGTCCATCACCAAGCTGCAGGCACTGCTCGACGAGCAGGCCGAGGTCGTCGAGTCCCACTCCCCGGTCTCCCCGGAGGTCATGGGCGAGATCCGGCTGGAGAACGTCACGTTCGGCTACGTCCCCGCCGTCCCCGTGCTGCGCGGCCTGGACCTCACCGTGTCCGCCGGAGAGACCGTTGCCTTCGTCGGGACCACGGGCGCCGGGAAGTCGACGATCGCCAAGCTCGTCACTCGGCTCTACGACACCACGTCCGGCCGGGTCCTCGTCGACGGCGTCGACGTCCGCGACTTCTCGCTCGCGTCGCTGCGACAGCAGGTCGGTCTCGTGCCGCAGGAGGCGTTCCTGTTCGCCGGCACGCTGCGCGACAACCTCGTCTTCGGACGGCCGCACGCGACCGACGCCGAGGTCGAGGCCGCGGTGGACGCGGTCGGGCTGACGAGCCTTGTCGCGTCGTTGCCGGCCGGGCTGGACACGGAGGTGCTCGAGCGAGGCCAGTCCCTCTCGGCCGGCCAGCGGCAGCTCGTCGCGCTCGCCCGCGCCTTCCTCGCCCGCCCCCGCGTGCTCGTCCTGGACGAGGCCACCGCCAACCTCGACCTCGCGTCGGAGCACGCGGTGGAGCATGCGCTCGATGCCCTGCTGCAGGGACGCACGGCGATCCTGATCGCACACCGCCTGACGACCGCCATGAAGGCCGACCGCATCGTCGTCGTCGAAGCGGGCCGCATCGCGGAGTCCGGCAGCCACGAGGAGCTGGTGTCCGCGGACGGTCGCTACGCGCGGCTCTACGAGGCCTGGATGGAGCACGCCGGCGCGGACGCGTGAGTGGCCTACCATCGCGCCATGCCAACGGGGGTCTGGCTCGACGTCACTCCGACGGCACCCATCGACCCCCACGGGCGATACGAGCTCCCCACGGAGCTGGCGAGGCTGATTGCAGAGGTTGGGCAGAGCTGGCAGGGGGCCCTCTCCCGCTCAGGCAACGGGCCGTGGCGATTCAACCTTCGGGTCACGGGTCCCGACCGGTTCGACCTGGGCCGCAGGCTGGAGGAGGACATCCGCCGACTCGGCTACGCCGTCGACCTATCGGTCGCCCGGTAACCCTCTCCCGCGAACGCCGCCTTCCCGACCGCTTCCGCCCTCGTCGGGAAGCGGCGTTATCGACACGCGGCAATCACGGGCTCTGCGTCTATGAGCGGGGCACGGGACGGAGTGGCCCGCTGTAGGTGACGCAGGAGCAGCCTGTGGACCAGCCGAGGTCGCGGTAGTACAGCACGTTGCCGTTCTGACCGTTGCCGAAGTCGATGCCGAAGGTCGTGACGGGTTTGTAGCTCCTGCCGACGCGCGGGTAGGCAGCGCGCCAAGTCGCCGGGGTGACGGGACCGGAGACCAGCCGCGCAGCGGCAGCCCAGGCGTAGATGCCTTCGCAATAGACGGTCGCGGTGATGCTGGAGTGCCGGTCGGTGTTGCTCTCGCCCTGCTTGGCGATGAGGTTGAGGCAGGCGCGCTCACGAGGCGTGGTTGGGTACTGCGATACCTCGACGTTGGACAACCACAGCGAGCCAATGCCCTGGAAACCCTGCACCTGCGCGGGCGGCGCGGCCTTCGCGACGAACCAGGCGGCGGTGGAGTCGCCCATGCCGTAGGTAGGGCGGTACTGCTGGTTCTCGGCGCTCTGCATGAAGAGCGTCGCGATGATCCCGTTCGGCGCGATGAAGACGACGTCCTTGATGCCGTCGGCCTTGAATCGCAGCACAGCGCTGTTCACGTCCGCCACCGCGTTGACCGTGTAGGAGTCGTAGGGCAAGCCGAGAGCCTTCAGCGTCGGCACCTCGGTTGCGTTGAAGACGCGGGCGTACTGCGGGTCGGTCCCGTCCACCACGACGCCGACCTTGCGCCCAGACACCAGCACGCCTCGCTCGGTCAGCCGGTGCAGCAGGAGCGCGCTCTCGCGGTTGAGGCTCATCAGTGACGGGCTGAAGAAGTTCCCTCGGAACTCCTTGTAGAGCTCGTCGTCACCCGCGCCCAGAGAGGCGTTCACCAGGGGAACGCCGTGCTTGGCGATGCATGCGAGCAGCGTGGAGTTGATGTTGATGACGGTCACCACGAACTGCGCGTGACCGTCGTCGATGAGGGTCGCGCAGTCGGTCTGACGGCCCTGGTCTCCGCTAGCTGCATCCCAGTCTGCGAAGACGGGCTTGATCGGGTGGCCGTTGATGCCGCCGTGGGCGTTGATGTCGTTGACGATGGCCGTGATCTCTTTGTGGCCGTCGCCGAAGTTGACCGGAGTGCCGAAGCCGCTCGCAATGAACTGGTTGCCGCCCTGGATGGTCTCGAACCCCACGATGATCGGGCTCTTGTCTCCGCCGAGCGCCGTCGAGGTACCCCCGCCACCGCTCGGGCCCACGCCCGTGGCGTTGGCGGCGCTTCCGACGCCCGTTGCGGGAACGTTCCCGGTCCCGCCAGCTGTCGCGCCACCGCCGACAGCAGGTCCTCCCGCGCCGGCACCGGACGCCCCCGGAGCTGCGCTGACCCCGTTGCTTGCCCCGGTGCCCGGACCCAAGCCGGACTGACCGGCCCCAGCCATCTGCTGGGCGCTCAAGGGGACGGTTGTGCCACACGCTGTCAGGAGCAGGACGAGCAAGAGCCTCGCTGGGAAGGGGCGCATACCGCCGGAACGTAGAGGCAACTTTCGCGGGCCAACAACGTGGACACTCTCCACAACCGATCAAGTCGGGTGTGCATCTCACTGTGAGGCGCACGGGCCGACCAACGTGCCGAATGCGGACCTCACTCGGGCCCTGCTGCCCTCCGCTGTCGGCAACGACCTTCGGTACTTGTTCAAGAGGCGGCGTTACCAGGCCACGTCAGCCACGCGAGAACCGCTTGATCTGGCTGGGAAGGGGCGCGGGGGTGCCCCCGTGTGTCACGGACATGGCCCCGCAGCACCTGCCTTAGGGGGCAAAGGCTCTTTCATCCGTCGCGGCCTGATCCCGAAGTGATTCGCCTCGCAGCATCGCGACCGCAGTGATGAAGATCCAGACGAACAGCAGACCTGGAACCATCGTGATCACCTGACCTTCGAGGGAGAAGAATCCGGTCGGAACGACGAAAGACGCGAGCAGGAACAGGTGTGCCCCACCCGCCAGAAAGGCGAGGATGCTCGTTACCTGCGGCAGCAGTCTGTACTGCGCGTTCACCCAGGCGTAGGCGCCCAGGGCAATCGCTGTGGGAAGTCCGGACATCGCAAGCAACCCAAAGGTCAGGTCGTACAACATCGAAGCGCCGGAAGCGTCGGGCACTCGCAACACCAGCACGTCAAAGCATGTGAAGCCCGCAAGAAGCAGCAGGACGAAGCCCGCGACGCCCATCGCAAAACACACCGGTAAGGGATCACCGTCCGACGTCACCCGACGCAGTCGACCCCACGTGGCCGCACCGAAGACCAGCCAGAGCGACACACCCACGGTGTTCAGGACCATGAGCCACTGCAACGAATGCCTGTGGCCATGCACAAACGCAACCACCCCAGTACCCGAAGTCGTCGTGCCGGGGAAATCCCAGATCGGAAAGACGAACAGTCCGATCACTGGAAGGGCGACGCCGAGAACTCCGGCCCACGCGCAGAGCGCGCGACCCACGAACACGCCCGTCATCGCCCAGAGGATAACCGCGGGACCCGCACGTCGGCGCCACGCAGATGTGGCGCGCGGAGCCAGGTACCCGGGCAGGCGTGGGCGGTGGAAGAGCCGCTCGGGCCCGGCCACTGCAGGTGCCCCAGCCGGTAGGGGTTACGGGCTGTTGTCCTCCGGCTCGTGCTCGTGAACGACGATCGTGTTTCCTTCAGTCGCCTCGGGCGCGATGAAGTAGCTCTGCGCGTGGTGAACTCCATCGGCGGAGAGGCGATGAGACAGCTCGTCCTCGCGCGCTAGTGCTTGCCGTTCAGCAACCTCGATCGGCGTCGTCACGTAATGCACCACGAAGCCGGCTCCTCGTTCACCAGCCCAGATGCGAGCTTCGCGTCGGCGTTCGGGGCTCCAGTGATTCCAGTCCAGGACCACATCCACGCCGACGCTGAGGACGTTCCCGGCCATCTCCAGGATGAGATCACGGCAGGCCGGCAGACGCTGTGCATACTCCTCGTCATCGAACCTCAGCGCGTGGAGTCTGATCATCCAATCGTCAAGCCCAAACCGAACGGCGGGCAACTCACTCGCGAGCTGTCGTGCGAGCGTCGACTTGCCGGCCGCAGGGAGCCCAACCATGACGTGAACGGTTGGGCCTGACACGTTCGGACCCTAGACGACCACACCGAGACCTCGCTATCCGCAGAGCACCAGGCGTCGGCCGCCGGGTAGCGCGCGTCCGACTCAGCGGCGCCGTTCGGCGACCTCCCGCTCCCACTCCGCCTTCGTCATGGCGGGACCAGCCGGCACGCCATACAGCCTGGCGACGGCTTGATGCACTGCCGCCTCCTGCTCAGTCGTGAGTTCCGGGCGGCCCTCGTTGCGGAGCAGCTCTTGAGCCAAGCTCGTTACGTGCTTCGCGGCGGAGGTGTTTGTGCGCACCGGTCAAGCATCTTCCTGAGCACGGGTGAGCGCCAGGGCCATATCTGGAACGGCTTCTTGAAGGAAGAGCCCTACTTGACCGAACAGATCAGTGTGACCGGCACACGCTCGCCTGCGGCGACGTGCACATGTGAGATTCCGCAAGCAGCATCGCCGCTGCTGCCGCTCACCGTGTAGTCGCCTGGCGCCAGCTCTTGCAGTGTTCGTCGGCCCTCGAACACCGTGACCTTCGTCGTGCGGCCGTGGGACGTTAGGCGGACTTCCCCGGGGCGGAGAAGCGGCGTTGCGGACGGAAGTGGCGGTGGTCCACCCGCGTAAACGAGGCCAACCGCTGCCATGCCGGTTTGCCCCACCCTGGCGGGCGAATGGTTCGAGTGGCCGCTGCAGGCGGCAGCAACAACCGTGACGCTGACTGGCACCAGGCGCTTCACGCGCATGTGACGGAGCGTGCCACTACTCACCTCCTTGCACTGGTTCTTGGCAAGAACTCCCCACTCGCCTGGACCGCAGCCGTCCTGGTACCCCACATGAGCACCGTGCTACCGAAATCGCCGTGCTCCGCGCCATGCGGGCGTGCGCACTCGCCCTTGGATGGGCGAACGCGAACGAGTTGGGCTACTGCGAGTCTGCGCGCCATGCGGCCTCGGCTTGTCCTCATGTGCGGCCTCCCTGGCGCCGGCAAGACGACCCTTGCGCGCGAGATCGAGGCTGAGACGGGCGCGGCGCGAGTGTGCGGCGACGAGTGGATGGCTGACCTGGGGTTAGATCCCTGGGACGGGTTTCGTCACCGGCTGTGGCCTCGTCTGGACCGACTCTGGAAGCAGATGCTGGCGGCTGGGCTGAGCGTCATCCTGGAAGACGGAGTCTGGCAGCGGTCGGAGCGCGACAGCCTGCGGGAGTACGCGGCAGATGCCAACGCAATCACCGAGATGCACTACTTCGACATCCCGTTCGACGCGCTCT
>Ga0070658_10005194_pt1 | contig 10591 bp, 10 predicted proteins | sample KBSC13metaG_FD_64664 | JGI IMG/M metagenome (GOLD analysis project Ga0070658, IMG submission 64664) | Corn rhizosphere microbial communities from Kellogg Biological Station, Michigan, USA - KBS C1-3 metaG | ecosystem: Host-associated > Plants > Roots > Rhizosphere > Soil ... | reverse complement strand
TTTCCGCTGGTGGCCTCGATGAGCGTGGCCCCGGGCTTGATGAGGCCGCGGCGCTCGGCGCCCAGCACCATCGAGAGCGCGGGACGATCCTTCACCGACCCGGCGGGATTGTTTCCTTCGAGCTTGGCGAGCAGCACGTTCGAGGTCTTCCCCGGGATGCGCTGCAGGCGAACGAGCGGCGTGTTGCCGACGAATTGTTCGAGCGTGCGGTCCATCGTTTCGAGTTTACGTGGGTTCGAGGCGAGCGTCGTCGATGCACACGCGCCCCGGGCCCTGGAGCGTGGCGCCCAGCTCCAGGCCGATGGCCTGCGCGGGGACGGTGAACTCGATGGCCTGGCGCTCCCACGTGGAGCCGCGCGACGCGAGGCGCTCCTCGTGGAGCAGCATGCCCGCGGAGCCGTTCACCAGCACCCAAGGCCCGGCGCCCGGCCCGGTGATGCGCTCGCCCTTCACCGCGATGGAGAATCGCAGCCGCCGGCCACGCAAGGCCTCCGCGGGAACGGATTGGGACGCGACGGCCCAGGGCTCGTGGGTCACGCGCTCGATGCAGAGGCTGCGAGCGCCTTCCGCGGCCGCCGACCCATCCAGCACGAACCGGAACGAATCGGGATCGGCGTGCATGGTGCAGGACCAGCCTTCGGGGCATCGGTCGCCCGCGCGCGGCGCGCTCTCGAAGCCGGCGTTGCGCAGCGGGATCGCCACGGCCGCGCTGGACGCCGGCGCGGGCGCATCCGGAGGCGTGGCCGCGCAGGCCGCGAGCATCGCGGCCGCGGTGACGGAGGCGAGCCTCAAGCGCCCTCGCCTGCCTTCAACCGCGTGTCCACATAGCGGCTGACGCCCTCGTTCACCCCCAGGAAGGGAGCCTGGTAGCCGACGGCGCGCAGCGCGCTCACGTCCGCCTGCGTGAAGCTCTGGTACTTGCCGACCAGCTGCGCGGGAAACGGGATGTACTCGAGCATCCCCTCGTCGCGCAGCTGCTCGATCGAGAGCTCCGGCTCCTTGCGCGCACGCCGGATCGAATTCACCGTCGCATGCGCCACCTGGTTGAAGGTCTCGGCCTTGCCCGTGCCCACGTTGAAGATGCCGGAGATCTCGGGATGGTCGAGGAAGAAAAGGTTCACGGCCACCACGTCGTCCACGCAGACGAAGTCGCGGATCTGCTCGCCGGGACCGTAGCCGCCGCTTCCCTCGAAGAGCCGCACACGGCCCGTACCCATGTACTGGTTGAACATGTGGAAAGCGACCGAGGCCATGCGTCCCTTGTGCGACTCGCGCGGCCCGTACACGTTGAAATAGCGGAATCCCGCGACCTGGGAACGTTTCTCCTCGAGGCGCCGGCGGACCACCTGGTCGAAGAGGAACTTGGAATAGCCGTAGACGTTCAGGGGCGCCTCGTGCTCGCGCGACTCCTTGAACACGCGGCCGCTGCCGTAGACGGACGCGGAGGACGCATAGATGAACGGGATCTCGCGCGCCTCGCACCAGTCGAGCAGGTCCAGCGAATAGCGGTAGTTGTTCTCCATCATGTAGCGCCCGTCCGCCTCCATCGTGTCGGAGCAGGCGCCCTGGTGGAGCACGGCGCTCACGTCCTCGCGCACGCGCCCTTCGCGCACCGCGGCGATGAAGTCCTGCTTGTCCTGGAAGTCGAAGATCTCGCAGTCCGAGAGGTTCGAGATCTTGTCGGCTCGCGTGAGGTTGTCCACGGCGACGATGTCCTTCTCGCCGCGCGCGTTGAGCGCCTTCACGAGGTTGGAGCCGATGAACCCGGCCGCGCCGGTGACGATGAGGGCCATGGTGCTTTCTCAGGTATCGGTGGAAAAGCTCGCTTCGAGCTCGTCGCGGTGCACGACCGCGGTTCCCAGCTTGCCGACGACGATGCCGGCGGCATGGTTGGCCACGCGCATCGCCGCGTGCAGGTCGGCGCCCGCCGCGACCATCAGCGCCAGCACGGCGATCACGGTATCGCCCGCGCCGCTCACGTCGTAGACCTCGCGTGCGCGCGTGGGCTCGTGGAAGCTTTCCTGCGCGGTGAAGAGGGTCATGCCCTCCTCGGAGCGGGTGACGATGAGCGCGTCGAGGTCGAGCTCGCGGCGCAGCTCCTGGGCGCGCCGGGCCAAGTCGGCCTCGTCCTTCCAGCGGCCGGCGACCTCGCGAAACTCGCTGCGGTTGGGGGTGAGCACCGTGGCCCCGCGATAACGCGCGTAGTCCGAACCCTTCGGGTCCACCAGCACCGGCTTGCCGTGGCGGCGCGCGGTCTCGATCATGCGGCTGCAATGCACGAGGCAGCCCTTGCCGTAGTCGGAGAGCACGACCGCATCGGCCTGCTCCACCATGCGCTCGAATTCGCCCAGCTTTGCGTCGAGCACCTCGTGGCTGGGCGCGCGCTCGAAGTCGATGCGCAGGAGCTGTTGCTGCTGGCCGATGACGCGCAGCTTGACCGTGGTCGAAAGCTGCGCGTCGCGATGCAGCGAGGCTTGAACGTTTTCCCGTTCGAGCAAGCCGGCCAGCGACGCGCCCGCCTCGTCGTTGCCCACGATCGAAAGCAGCGAGGCCTTGCCCGAGAGCGACGTGATGTTGCGCGCCACGTTGGCTGCCCCGCCGGGACGCTCGTCCGTGCGCTGCACCAGCACGACCGGCACCGGCGCTTCGGGCGAGATACGGCTCACGTCGCCGAACCAATAGCGATCGAGCATCACGTCCCCCACGACGAGGACGCGTGCTTGCGAGAATTCCGGAAGGAGTACGGCGCCTGTCACGCGGGAGCGGTTGCCGCACGCGGCTGCCGGCCGATCGCGTAGTAATCGAGGCCATGCCCGGCGACGACCGACGGCTCGTAGAGATTGCGGCCGTCGAAGATCACGGGCGTCTTCAGCACGGCTTTCAGCTCCTCGAAATCCGGGCTGCGGAAGATCTTCCATTCGGTCACGATGATGAGCGCGTCCGCGCCCTTCGCCGCATCGATGGCGCTTGCCGCGAAGGAGACCCGCGGCTCGCCCTTGTAGATCTTTCCGGCTTCCACCATGGCGACGGGATCGTATCCGGAAACGGTGGCTCCGCGCTCGAGCAGCGCGTCGATGATGACGCGGCTGGGCGCCTCGCGCATGTCGTCGGTGTTCGGCTTGAACGCGAGGCCCCATAGCGCGAAGCGGCGGCCCTTCAGGTCGCGCCCGAAGCGGGTTTCGATCTTCGCGGCGAGCACGCCCTTCTGCCGCTCGTTCGCTTCCTCCACCGCGCGCACGACCTTCAGGTCGACGCCGTTCTCCTTGCCCGTGCGCAGGAGCGCCATCACGTCCTTGGGGAAGCAAGACCCGCCGTAGCCCGCGCCCGGATACAGGAAGTGATAACCGATGCGCGGATCCGAGCCGATGCCGATGCGCACGTGCTCGATGTCGGCGCCGAGTTTCTCGGCGAGCAGCGCGAGCTCGTTCATGAACGAGATACGCGTGGCGAGCATTGCGTTGGCGGCGTACTTGGTGAGCTCCGCGGAGCGGATGTCCATCAGCTGGATGCGCTCGTGGTTGCGCTGGAACGGGCCGTAGAGCTCGCGCATCGCGGAGATGGCCTGCGCGTCTTCGGCTCCGATCACGATGCGGTCGGGGCGCATGAAGTCCTCGATCGCCGCGCCCTCCTTGAGGAACTCGGGATTGGAGACCATGGAGAAGCCGTGCTTGGCGCCGCGCTCGCGCAGCACCTCCGCGACCGCCGCCTTGACCTTGTCGGCCGTGCCGACCGGAACGGTGGACTTGTCCACGATGATGCGCGGGCCATCCATGTGGCGCGCGATGTTGCGTGCCGCGGCGATGACGTATTGGAGGTCCGCCGATCCGTCCTCGCCGGGCGGCGTGCCCACGGCGATCATCTGGATCGGCGCGTAGAGCGCGCCTTCGCGCGGATCGGTCGTGAATGACAGCCGGCCTGCCGCCATGTTGTTGCGCACGACGACGTCCAGGCCCGGCTCGTGGATGGGGATCTCGCCTTCGCGCAGGCGCGCGATCTTGCGCTCATCCACGTCGAGGCACAGGACCTGGTTGCCCATGTCGGCAAGGCACGCGCCGGTAACGAGACCGACGTAGCCAGTGCCGATGATGCTGACCTTCATGCGGGGGTTCCTTCCTGCAGCGATTGGCGGATGGATTCGAGGGTCGCGACGGGATCGCGAGACTGCGTGATGGGACGCCCGATGACCAGGTAGTCGGCGCCCAGGCGCACCGCTTCCACCGGTGTAACGGTGCGCGACTGGTCGTCCGCAGCGCTCGTCGCGAGACGGATGCCCGGGGTGACGAGCTTGAAGTCGCGGCCATGGCTCGCACGCATCGCGGGGGCTTCCTGCGCGGAGCACACGATGCCATCCAGGCCGCACTCACGCGCGAGGGCGGCCAGCCGCTCGACGTTCTCGGCCGCCGTGCCGCGATAACCGATGCGAGCGAGGTCGGCATCCGCGAGGCTGGTGAGGATGGTCACGCCGGTCAGCAACGGCCGTTGGGGGACGACGTCGAGGGCCTCACGTGCCGCGCGCAGCATGGCCGCACCGCCGCTCGCGTGCACGTTGAGCATCCACACGCCCAGGCGCGCGGCCGCGCGGCATGCGCCCGCGACCGTGTTCGGAATGTCGTGGTACTTGAGGTCGAGGAAGACGTCGAACCCGCGCTCGCGCAGCCTCGCGACGACGTCGGGGCCTGCGGCGGTGAAGAGCTCCTTGCCGACCTTCACGCGGCAAAGCGAGGGGTCGAGGCGTGCGGCGAGCGCGAGCGCGGCCGCTGCGTCCGGAAAATCGAGGGGAACGATGACGCGCCTAGAGTCCAATCTGCATCCTCGCGAGGTGGCGGCCGGCCGTGTCGAGCTCGGCGGTGCGGCGCGGCGGGAATGTCTCCCACCCGCCGCATGCGGGGCATTGCCAGAAGAACTGCCGCGCCTTGAAGCCGCAATTGGCGCAGAGGTAGACCGCGAGGGCCTGCGCATGGGAATGCACGAGGTCCTTCATGAGCGTGAGGTCCTGGCGCCGCTCCGGTGGCGCGCGCACCAGCTCCGCGTCGATGAGCCGATCGAGGCCCACCAGCGTGGGATTGCGGCGCACCTCGTCGCGCACGAGCCGCCACGCGGCATCGTCGCCTTCATGCTCGGAAGTCGCCTGGTATACGACATTCAGCAGATCGAGACCCGGATAGCGATGCTGCAAGCCGCGCAGCAGCGAGAGCCCTTCGCCCAGCCGGCCGAGCGACTTGTAGCTCTCGAGCATGCCCTCCGCGGCGAGCCCGAAGTACGCCGGATCCTGCTGCTCGATGGCCTTCCACGCCTCGATGGCTTCCTGGTGGCGGCCGGCGCGCGCCAGCCACTCGCCGCGCAGGATGTTGGCGCGCACGCATTTGCGATTGGCCTCGAGCGCGCGGTCCAGGTGCTCCTGCGCCACCACGCCGCGGCCGTGAAGCTGCTCCCCGATCGCGAGCTCGCAGTAATAGTTCGCGATCTCCTTCTGGTAGTTGCGCTTGGCGCTCACCTCGAGCTTGCGCGCGGCGTCGATCGCCTTCTCCCAGTCCTTCTCCTGGATGTAGATGTCGAGGAGGTGACGATGCACCTCCGCGGACGGATCGACCAGGGCCATCTTCGCCAGCACCTGCTCGGCATGGTCGAGCAGTCCCGCCTTGAAGAAATCCTGCGCGAGCTCGAAGGACGCCTGGCGGCGCTCTTCCTCGGGCAAGTCCTCGCGATTGACCAGGTCCTGGTGCATGCGGATCGCGCGATCCACCTCGCCGCGGCGGCGAAACAGGCTCCCCAGCGCGAACTGCAGCTCCACCGTCTGCGGGTTCTCCTTGGCCACCTGCAGGAACGACTCGATCGCCTTGTCCGGCTTGTCGTTCAGCAGGAAGTTGAGCCCGCGGAAATACGACGAGGGCATCGAGCGCGACTCGTGCAGCAGCGACTTGAGATCCACGCGGGCGGCCATCCATCCCATCCCGAAGAACACCGGGAGGGCGAGCAGCCACCAGAACTCAAATTCCATGGACGTCCGGCGGCGGCACGTCGCGCCCATCCGCGGGCGACACGATCGCCGAGATGGCCGCCTGCTGCTGCGCGTCGCGGCGCAGCTTCTGGATCTCGCGGCGCTGGCGCACGACCGTGGGGATCCACGCGAGCAAGCCGATGATCACGCCGGTCACGAAGACGATGAGCATCACGAAGACGAGCGGCGCCTTCCACGTCTGGTCGAGGAAGCCGCGCAGCTCCACCTCGTGGGCGTTCTTCACGGCGAACCACACCAGGATCACCACGACGAGGAAGCGGACGACCCAGATGACGGGCTGCATTCGGTTGATTGCTCGGGAAATTGACCCGCTATTTTACGCTGCGCCGCTTATTAAGGCGGGGAATCGCCGATGGCCGCCGATGACCGCCGATAGCCGCCGATAAAAAGTGCTGGGTGTTGCTTCGAATCTGCACCGCGAGCGCAACGGGCACGGGCACTCATCCACGGGTTTGTCGGCGGCTATCGGCGGCCATCGGCGATTCCAGCCTTAATCGCGCAGCAAAAAAAACGGCAGGCCGAAGCCTGCCGTTTCATGAGCAAAATAGAGTCAACCCTGTTCGTGGTAATCCACGCGTTCCCGCAGCTCCTTGCCCGCCTTGAAGTGCGGGACGTATTTGCGCGGCACCTGCACCTTCTCGCCCGTCTTCGGGTTGCGCCCCGTCCGCGGGGGACGGTAGTTCAACCCGAAGCTGCCGAACCCGCGGATCTCGATCCGATTGCCCGACGCCAGTGTCTGCGACATGGCGTCGAGCATCGTCTTGACCGCGAGCTCCGCATCCTTCGGAGCGAGCTGGCTATGGCGCGCGCTCAACAGCTCGATGAGCTGCGATTTGGTCATGGCGCGGTTCTCCCCTTCCAAGGTTTCCCTCGCTTTCCTTACTCGGACTTACCGCCCAGCTTCGCCTTGAGCAGCGCGCCGAGGTTGGTCGTGCCCGCGCTGGCGCTCGACTCCGCTGCGTGCTTCTTGAGGGCGTCGGCTTCCTCCGCCGCGTCCTTCTGCTTGATCGAAAGCTGGATTGAACGGGATTTGCGATCGATGTTGATGATCACTGCCTCGACCGTATCGCCTTCCTTCAGGTGCGCACGGACGTCCTCGACGCGGTCGCGGGCGATCTCGGAGGCGCGCAGGTAACCTTCCACGTCCTTCTCGAGCTCGATGATCGCGCCCTTGGGCTCGATCGCCTTCACCGTGCCGTGAACGATGTTGCCCTTGTCGTGCGTCGTCACGAAGTTGCCGAACGGATCGCCCTCGAGCTGCTTGATGCCGAGCGAGATACGCTCGCGCTCGACGTCGATGGAGAGCACGACGGTCTCGACTTCGTCGCCCTTCTTGAGGTTCTTGACCGCTTCCTCGCCCGGGGCTTGCCACGAGAGGTCCGACAGGTGCACCAGGCCGTCGATGTTGCCCGGCAGGCCGATGAACACGCCGAAGTCGGTGATCGACTTGATCGTGCCGCGGACCTTGTCGCCCTTCTTGTGGTTCATCGCGAACTCTTCCCACGGGTTCGGCATGCACTGCTTCATGCCGAGCGAGATGCGGCGGCGGTCCTCGTCGATCTCGAGGATCATGACCTCGACCTCGTCGCCGAGCGACACGACCTTCGCGGGATGCACGTTCTTGTTGGTCCAGTCCATCTCGGAGACGTGCACCAGGCCTTCGATGCCCGACTCGATCTCCACGAACGCGCCGTAGTCGGTGATGTTGGTCACCTTGCCGAAAAGGCGCGTGCCCTGCGGGTAGCGGCGCGAGATGCCGATCCACGGATCCTCGCCCAGCTGCTTCAAGCCCAGCGAGACGCGGTTCTTCTCGGCGTCGAACTTGAGCACCTTCGCGGTGACTTCGTCGCCGACCGACAGGACTTCCGTCGGGTGCTTCACGCGGCGCCACGCGAGGTCGGTGATGTGCAGCAGGCCGTCGATGCCGCCCAGGTCCACGAACGCGCCGTAGTCGGTGATGTTCTTCACGACGCCCTTGACGGTGGCGCCTTCCTTCAGCGTCTCGAGCAGCTGCTGGCGCTCGACGCCGGCGGTCTCCTCCATCACGGCGCGGCGCGACACCACGACGTTGTTGCGCTTGCGGTCGAGCTTGATGACCTTGAACTCGAGCTCCTTGTTCTCGAAGTGCGACGTGTCCTTCACGGGACGCAGGTCGACGAGGGAGCCGGGCAGGAACGCGCGGATGCCGTTGATCATGACGGTGAGCCCGCCCTTGACCTTGCCGGAAACGACACCCTTGATGATCTTGGCGCTCTCCAGGGCCTGGTCGAGCTCGGCCCATGCGGCGAGCTTCTTGGCCTTCTCACGCGAGAGCTTGGTCGAACCGAAGCCGTCTTCGAGGGCTTCGATGGCGACCGACACGAAATCGCCGGGCTTGACCTCGACTTCGCCGCGGTCGTTCTTGAATTCCTCGACCGGGATGGTGCTTTCGGATTTGAGACCCGCGTTGACCACCACGACGTTGGGGTCGACCGAAACGACCTCGGCGGTAATGACTTCGCCGACGCGCATTTCCTGGCGCGCCAGGCTCTCCTCGAAGAGAGCGGCGAAATTCTCGGTGGGCGGGGTTTGGGTTGAAGTAGACAGCATGAACGGCTTTCGAAGAAGTTGAACAACGCCAGGGGCCACGCTTGCGCGTAACCTCCTGACACCCTTGGGCTTTCACGCCCCGTGCGGAAGACTTGCCCTACCCTGCCGCCTTGTCGCGCCACCAGCCGAGGATGCGTTCGACGGCCTCGTCGACGGCCAGCCCCGTGGTATCGAGAAAAATCGCGTCGGGATAATGCCTTAGCGGAGCCACGGCACGGGATGCATCGCGCGCATCGCGGCTCGCCAGATCTTCGACAACGTCCTCCATTCTCGCACACATTCCCTTTTCCATCAACTGCTTATGCCGCCTCTGGGCGCGTGTGTCCCCGTCGGCGGTAAGGAACACCTTGAGGGCGGCCTGCGGGAAGACGACGGAGCCCATGTCGCGCCCATCGGCGACGAGGCCGGGCGGCTGGCGGAAGTCGCGCTGGCGCTCGAGGAGCGCCTCGCGCACCGAGGGTTGCGAGGCCACGCGGGAGGCCACCCGCCCCACGTCCTCGGCCCTCAGGGCTTCGGTGACGTTCTCGCCGCCCAGGCGCACGATCCCGGGCTCGAAGGCGATCTCCATGCTCCGGGCGAGAGCCGCCAGCCTCGCGCCGTCATCGAGCGGCTCGCCGGCCCTGAGCGCCGCCAGCGCCACCAGCCGATAAAGCGCCCCGCTGTCTAGGTAGTGGAAGCCCAGCGCCTGGGCGACGCGCGCGGCCACGGTGCCCTTGCCCGAAGCTGACGGCCCGTCGATGGCGATCACCGGCGCGGTCATTCGACCAGCGCCTCGAAGACGTCGAAATACTCCGGGAACGTCTTGGCGACGCACCCCGGATCGTTGATGCGCACGGGACGCGGCCCGAACGCGGCGAGCGAGAAGCACATCGCCATGCGATGGTCGTCGTAGGTGTCCACGGTCACCGGCGCGCCGCGAGCACCCGGCTCGAGGAAGCCTGCGGGCGGCTCGATGCGCAGGAAATCGGCACCCTCCTCCACGCGCGCGCCGAACTTGCGCAGCTCGGCCGCCATGGCCGCGATGCGGTCGGTCTCCTTCACCCGCCAGCTTCCGATGTTGCGCAAGCGGCACGGGCCCCTGGCGAAGAGCGCCAGCACCGCCGCCGTCATCGCGGCATCGGGGATCAGGTTGAAGTCGAGGTCGAAGGGCTCGAGCGGCGGGCGGCCCGACACCTCGATCCACGTGTCGCCGAACTCGACCTTGGCCCCCATCGCCGCGACCACGCGATAGAAATGCACATCCCCCTGCGCGCTCGAGCGACCCACGCCTTCCATGCGCACCGGGCCGCCGCCGAGCGTGCCGGCGGCCATGAAGTACGAGGCCGACGACGCATCGCCTTCCACTTCCAGCTCACCGGGCGACTGGTAGCCCGCGCCGCCGGGGAGGTCGAAGGATGCCCAGCCATCGCGCTCGACGCGCACGCCGAAGCGCTCCATGAGGCCCAGCGTGAGGTCCACGTACGGCTTCGAGATGAGCTCGCCCTCGATCTCGATGCGCGCGGCGAGCCCCGCCGCCGGCAGCGCCATCAGCACGCCGGAGAGGAACTGGCTCGAGACATTGCCCCGGATCGCGATGCGCGGCGCTTCGACCGGCTCGCGCGGTGAAATCGCGAGCGGCGGGAAGCCCTCGTTGCCGAGGTAGCGGATGCGGGCGCCGGCGGGGCGCAGCGCATCGACCAGGTCGCCGATGGGGCGTTCATGCATGCGCGGCACGCCGACCAGCTCGTATTCGCCGTCGGAGAGCGCCAGCACCGCGGCGAGCGAGCGCGCGGAAGTCCCCGAGTTGCCGAGGAAGATCTGCGAGCGCTTGGCGGGGAAGGCGGCGCCGGCGACGCCGTTCACGCGCAGGTGTCGCGGGCCGTCGATCTCCTCGACGCTGACGCCGAGGGCGGCGAGCGCGCCACGCATCACGCGCGTGTCGTCGGAGTCGAGCACGCCCGTGAGCACGGTGGCGCCGCGCGAAAGCGCCGCGAGCAGCAGCGT
>Ga0070658_10005192_pt1 | contig 10592 bp, 10 predicted proteins | sample KBSC13metaG_FD_64664 | JGI IMG/M metagenome (GOLD analysis project Ga0070658, IMG submission 64664) | Corn rhizosphere microbial communities from Kellogg Biological Station, Michigan, USA - KBS C1-3 metaG | ecosystem: Host-associated > Plants > Roots > Rhizosphere > Soil ... | reverse complement strand
GTGATGTCCTTCTTCGGATCGTAGGGCAGCTTCGAGAACAGCAGCGTGTTGATGGCGAGCGGGCCGCCGATCGAGATGCCGATCGTGCCGCCGTCGGGCGCGGCCTTGGCGACAGCCTCGGTGCCGATATTGCCCGATGCGCCCGGCTTGTTCTCCACGACGAACGCTGAATCCGGATACTGCTTCTTGAGCCCGTCGGCGATGATGCGGGCGACGATGTCGGGCGTCGAGCCGGCGCCGAACGGCACCATGATGTGCACGGCCTTGGCCGGCCAGGTCTGCGCCATCGACGGCGCGGCGGCGGCGATTACGAGCGAGGCCGCGAGCGTGAGACGTTTCAACATATCTTAAATCCTCCCCTTCAGGTGGCGGTTCGGCCGAGAAAGACGCCGCCGCGTTCCAATGTTTGCTGTAGTTTAGGGACCGCAATATCGGCGCAGCCCGTGTTGCCGGCAAGCGAAAGATGCGCCGCGGTGCCCGCGGCCTCGCCCATGACGAAGCATGCGCCGGAGACGCGCGCGGCCGACTGTCCCTCGTGCGTCATCGAGGCGCAGCGGCCGGCGACCAGGAGATTGTCGAACGCGCGACCGGCTGCGGTCGTCGGTACCAGCATGCGATAGGGCAGGTGGTTATAGCCGCGCGAGCCCGGGATGTCCGGCCAGCGCCAGACCACGTCGCCGGCGACGTGCATCTCGAGCGGCCAGCCATTGACGCCGATCGTGTCGTCGAAATCGGCGCATGAGGTGACATCGTCGGCCGTCATGGTCGCCAGTCCGACGATGCGCCGCGTCTCGCGGATGCCGAGTTGCGGCGGAATGTCGACGATGTAGGCGTTCGAGAAGCCGGGCGCCTCGCGCTTGAGGAATTCGAAGAAGCCGCGGGCCTGCCTGCGGCCGTCGATCTCGCCGGCGCTCAAGGCGTGCGCATCGGTGCCGTCGATGGCGTGGCCGTCGGCATCCTTCACCTGCGTGACGTTCACGCGCCATTCGCTCGTGTGCTTCTGCGGCCTGATGATCGCGCCCTTGCGCGGAAACCGTTCGCCGCGCGCCTCCGCCGCCTGCATCAGCGCGGGGATGGTCTTCCACGCTTCGCCGGCTTTGACAGGATCGACGTTATTGAGCCGGAACATCATGCTCGGATAGAGCATGTCACCCTTCTCGAAGCGCGCGCCGGCAAACGCCGCGAGATCGCCGTCGCCGGAGCAATCGATGAACACCTGTCCCAGCATCGCCATGCGACCGGACTTGGTTTCGACCATCAACGCGCGGAGGCGCGCCTCGCCGTCCATGACGACGCCGACGGCGAGCGCGTGAAACAGAATGTCGACGCCTGCCGAGAGCAGGAGATCGTCGGCGGCGATCTTGTAGGCGGCGGTGTCGTAGGCCTGCGCGTGCGTCTTGCCGAAGATCATGTGTGGCGTGTTGAGGCCGCCGAGCCGGTCGATACGGCCGAGCAGGTCGTCGGCGACGCCGTGCACGACCTGGCGGATGTCGCCGTAAATGTTTGCATGCAGCCCGCAGAAATTGGTGACGCCGGCGGCGGTGCCCATGCCGCCCAGGAAGCCGTAGCGCTCGATCAGCAGCGTCCGGCGCCCCTGCTTGGCGGCGGCTGCCGCGGCGGCGATGCCGGCCGGCCCGCCGCCGAGCACGACCACTTCGTATTCGCCGCCGACCGGCGTCTCGCGTGCGGGCTCAACGAGGAATGCGGCATTCGCGCCTGCGGCCATTGGCACATGTCCCATGCAGTCACCGCGGCTTGCATTGGCCGCGTCTATCCTTTACTGCGGCGCACAACGTTTGGGCAATCGCGCGGCAAGCCGGAAGGCGCGACATGGGACTGAGCATCCTCGTCCTCGGGCTGGCGATCTTCGTCGCCAACCATCTGTTCGTGACGTTCCGTGAGGCGCGGGCGGCCGCCATTCGCCGCCTCGGCAAGCCGCTCTATCACTCCCTGTTCGGCCTCGTATCGCTGATCGGCCTGGCGCTGATCGTGTGGGGCTTCGCGCTGTACCGGGCCACCGGGTGGGTACAGATGTGGACGCCGCCGGCCTTCATGCGGCACGTCACCATCGGCCTGATGCTGATCGCCTCGATCCTGATCGCGGCCTATCTCATCCCGAGCCACATCAAGGCACGCGCCAAGCATCCGCTGCTCGCCGCGGTGAAGGTGTGGGCCTTTGCGCATCTTCTCTCGAACGGTGACCTCGGCGGCATCATCCTGTTCGGCGCGCTGCTCGTCTGGGCCGTCTACGCCTTCGTCACGGCGAAGCATCGCACCGACGTCTCACTGCCGGTCGCGCCGCGCGGATGGAAGAACGACGTCGCCGTGCTGATCGCCGGCATCGCCATCTTCCTCGCGCTCGGCTACTGGTTCCATCCGCACGTCATCGGCGTGCCCGTGTTCACGAGGTAAGTCATGTCCGTGCAGAGCGACATCCGCCGTCTGACCGCGCCCGACATCCGCGCGCGCAAGAACGGCGAGGCGATCGTGATGCTGACGTCCTATCACGCGCACACGGCGGCCATCGCCGACAAGCATTGCGACGTTATCCTCGTCGGCGACTCGCTCGGCATGGTGATGCACGGCTTCGAGTCGACCGTGCCGGTGACGCTCGACATGATGATACTGCAAGGCCACGCGGTAATGCGCGGCTCGCGCCGCGCGCTCGTCGTCGTCGACATGCCGTTCGGCTCCTATGAGGCGTCGAAGGAGCAGGCCTTCATGAGCGCGGCGCGCGTCCTGAAGGAGACCGGCTGCGGCGCGATCAAGCTGGAAGGCGGCAAGCGCATGGCCGAGACCATCCGCTTCCTCGTCGAGCGCGGCGTGCCGGTGATGGCGCATGTCGGACTGACGCCGCAGTCCATCAACACGATCGGATCGTTCCGCGCTCAAGGGCGCAGCGAAGCCGACTGGGGGCCGATCGAGCAGGACGCGCTCGCGGTGTCGGAGGCGGGCGCCTTCTCGGTGGTGATCGAGGCGGTGGCCGAGCCGCTTGCGCGAAAGATCACCACGGCGGTGCCGATCCCGACCATCGGCATCGGCGCCAGCAATGCCTGCGACGGGCAGGTGCTGGTCATGGAGGACATGCTCGGCCTGTCGCCGCGCGTGCCGAAATTCGTCAAGCGTTACGGCGATCTCGGCCCCGGCATCGAGAAGGCGATCGGCGACTATGCAGCCGAGGTGCGTTCCCGGGCCTTCCCGGGTCCGGACCACGTCTATCCGATGAAGAAGCCGAGCTGACCGTCAACCGCTGACGCCACGTCTTCGATCTGCTGCGGCTCGCCGGCGACGCGCGGGCCGCAGTCGTTTTCGAGGCCCGGTTGCAGGACCATTGCACACCTGTGTAGGTTGTGCTAAATACATCATGCTCTGAATGGTTGCATCGACCTACCGGCTCCCGCGGGGTCTCGCGCCAGCCGCAGCCGAGCGACTCTTCTGATCCCCACGCGACTGCTCAACCAGCGAACCAGCAGGTCCCGCCGGCGTCACCGGCGCGCGCGATCGCGCTCGGCCCTGCACAACGAGGAGGACGAAATGGCTGCACCGACCGCCGTCACCAATCTTCAGAACCAGTGGTACAACACGCTTGCGGCCGCAGTCGGCGGCAATGCGAACTTCCAGATCGTTCAGCCGAACAATCCCGTCTCGGGCATGTCGACGGACGACCAGGTCTGGCAGTATTTCAACAACCTGCCGCCTGCTTCCCTGAACAACAATCTGACGCTGTCTGGCGGCAACCAGTTCTTCGCCAACTATACCGGCGTGCTGTCGCAGCTCGTGTCGAACGCCCTGACGAACTTTCAGAGCGTGCTCGGCAGTTACTATCCGCTGTGGCAGCGCTATCTCGCGAGCGTCAGTCCGCTGCCGCCGCTCAACCAGTTGCCCAACGTCTTCTACACCTGGGCGATGGTCAACGCGCTGACCGTGGCGGGGCCGGGACGGTCCTCGCTCGCCGCGGCGCTGCTCGACCCGATCTTCGCCGCGCAGACGATGGCGCTCAACACCGGCAGCTTCGTCAACAACACGCCGAACTTCACGCAGGGCGTGTCGGCGCTGCTCCAGCAGGTCGCCAATGGCGGCTCGGTGCCGGCGATCAATTTCGACAGCTCGACCGCCAGCTCCAACGTCACCAACACCTGGGCGCAAGGCAATAGCGGCATCTTCTTCGGCATCTTCGGCCAGGGCGACCAGACGACGTCGCAACTCACTCAGGTGTTCGCGTCCGACCGGGTGACCGCGACGATCTCGTTCCAGAAGCTCATCACCTTCGTCGCCGATCCGCCGGGACCGCCGAACGGCTGGTATTCCTCGAGCGCGCTCGGCCAGGCGAATGCGGCCAATACCGGCGGTGCGCCGTGGCGCGCGGGCGCCATGCCGAGCTGGCAGAGCACCTTCGGACCGAACGGCAACATGCGCTACTTCCTGGCCTCGCTCGTGGTGGCGGACGGGATCAGCGCCACGATCACGTCCTATGCGAGCTATTCCTCCTCGCAGCAGACGCAGATCACGCAGAACTCGAGCTACGGCTTCTGGCCTTTCTACTGGGGCTCCGGCTCGAGCACCTACACCAACTCGGTGAGCTTCAACTCCAACTCGAACCTCACCTACACGATGACGTCGCAGGCGGGGAACCCGCTGATCATCGGCGCCTTCGTCCTGCCGGCCGGCCAGTACCTCGGCGGCAATCAGGAGATGGCGTCCTTCGTGATGATGCGGTGACGGCTGGAGACCGGCCAAAGCCGGGGCGGGGCGCGATCCCTCGGGCCGCGCCCCGGCTCGCCGTTAGCGCCTTCTCAGCCCTTCAGAATCAAAGACTTGCGGCCCCTGCCTTGCCTGTGCCACATGGCTGCCCTACGGGGAGCCGGCGCGGGGGGCCGAGATCGGCGACGCGCGTAAGGGGAGAGCGGCGTGGCCGACATCTTTCATGAAGTCGACGAGGAAGTCCGCCGCGAGCGGCTGGCCAAGATCTGGGAGCGTTACAGCGGGCTGATTATCGCGGCTTGCGTGCTGCTTGTCGCGGCCGTCGGCGGCTGGCGCGGTTACGAATGGTACGTGGCGCGGCAGGCGGCCATCGCCGGCAGCCAGTTCGAGGCCGCGGTGACGCTGGCCGAGGCCAACAAGTCCGCCGAGGCGCAGACCGCATTCGACAAGGTCGCCGCCGAGGCCCCGGGCGGCTATCGGACGCTGGCGCGTTTCCGCGCCGCCGCCGAACTCGCCAAGACAAAGAAGGACGAGGCGGTGAAGGCCTACGACGCGCTCGCGTCCGACGGCTCGCTCGGCGCGTTGTGGCAGGATCTCGCGTCCATCCGGGCCGGTCTGCTGCTGGTCGACACTGCGCCGCTCGCCGAGATGCAGAAGCGGCTCGAGCCGCTCGCCGACAGCGGCCGCGTCTATCGTCACAGTGCGCGCGACCTGCTGGCGCTGTCGGCCTGGCGCGTCAAGGACGCCGCCGCCGCCAAGAAATATCTCGGCATGATCTCCGGCGACGCCGAGACGCCGCCGGGTATCCGCTCGCGCGCCGATGTGCTGGCCGCGCTGATGGCCGGCAACGGCAAGAGCTGAGGGACCGTCCATGCGTATCCATCGCGTCGTCCTTGTCGCGCTCCTCATCGGCATCGGCCCGGTGGTCGCCGGCTGCGCCGACGGCTTCGACATGGACAAGCTCGACGTGTTCAACCTCAACAAGAAGAAGCCGCTGCCGGGCGAGCGTCATGCGCTGTTTCCGGAGGGCGTGCCGGGCGTGCAGCAGGGCGTTCCGCCGGAATACTTGAAGGGCAACGTCGCCCTGCAAACCGGCGCGGCCGTGCCGATCGAGCCCTTGAAGCCGGAAGAGGTGCAGCCGGCCCAGACCGCGGAAAAGGCGGCCGAGGAAAAGCCGAAGCCGAAACCGAAGAAGCGCGTCGCCGCCAAGCCGAAGCCGACGCGCGTCAACGTCTCGCAGAAGCCGTCGCAGCAGCCTGCACAGCAGCCGGCTCAGGGCGCTGCGCCCTGGCCGTCATCGGCGCCTGCGCCGCAGCCTGCACAGCAGCCGCCGCAGCAAGCCGGCTCGCCTTGGCCCGATCAGCAGCAGCCGGCGCCCGCGCCGTGGCCGTCGGCGCCGCCGCCGGGCACCTTCAGCAAGCAATAGGCGCTTCCAGCGGCAGGCGCGTCAGCGGGCCCGGCAGGCGCGTCGCCGGAATACGGTGCGTTTTCGCCGCGCAGCAGCTAGATAGGCCCGCATGAGCTTCACCGTCGCCATCGTCGGACGGCCGAACGTCGGCAAGTCCACTCTGTTCAACCGCCTCGTCGGCCGACGCCTCGCGCTGGTCGACGACCGGCCCGGCGTGACGCGCGACCGCCGCGAGGGCGAGGCACATCTCGGCGACCTCACCTTCACCGTCATCGACACTGCCGGGCTCGAGGAGGCCGCGCCGGAATCGCTCTTCGGCCGCATGCGCGCCCAGACGGAAACGGCGATCGGGCAGGCCGACGCCATCTTCTTCATGATCGACGCGCGCGCCGGCGCCATCCCCGCCGATCGCGCCTTCGCCGAGGTCGCGCGCAAATCCGGCAAGCCAGTGGTGCTCGTCGCCAACAAGTGCGAAGGCCGGTCCGGCGAAGCGGGCCGCATGGAGGCCTATACGCTCGGTCTCGGCGAGCCGATCGGCATCTCGGCCGAGCACGACGAGGGCATGGTCGATCTCTATGACGCGCTGGTCGCGGCGCTGCCGGAGAAGACGGCGGCGGAACGAGAGGAGGCCGCGCGCGAGCGCGATGGCCCGCATCCGATCCGCGTCGCCATCGTCGGCCGGCCAAACGCCGGCAAGTCGACGCTGATCAATCGCCTGATCGGCGAGGAGCGGCTCCTGACCGGCCCCGAGGCCGGCATCACCCGCGATTCCATTTCCGTCGATCTCGACTGGCAGGGCCAGCCGTTCAGGCTCTACGACACCGCCGGCATGCGGCGGAAATCCCGCATCGACGAGAAACTGGAGAAGCTGTCGGTCGCGGACGCGCTCAACGCCATCCGCTTCGCCGAGGTCGTGGTGGTCCTGCTCGACGTTGACAACGCTTTCGAGGAGCAGGATCAGCGCATCGCCGATCTCGCCGAGCGCGAGGGCCGCGCCGTCGTCATCGCCGTCAACAAGTGGGATCTGAAGGAGCACACGCCCGGCGCCATTGGCAGGCTGCGCACGCAGGCGGAAGAGAAGCTGATGCAGTTGAAGGGCGTGCCGGTGGTCGCGGTCTCGGGCCTGACCGGCGAGGGGCTCGACCGGCTGATGCAGGCGATCATGGACGCCTATGAGGTCTGGAACCGGCGCGTCTCGACCAGCGCGCTGAACCGCTGGTTCGAGGAAGCGGTCTCCGCCAACCCGCCGCCGGCGGTGTCGGGCCGCAGGCTCAGGCTCAACTACATCACGCAGGTGAAGGCGCGGCCGCCGAGCTTCGCGCTATTCTGCACGCGCGCCGACGCGCTGCCCGATTCCTACAAGCGCTATCTCGTCAATTCATTGCGCGAGGTGTTCGAACTGCCGGGCACGCCGATCCGCCTGATGCTGCGCGAGAAGGCCAATCCGTTCGAAGGCCGGGCGAAGCGGAAGCACTAGCGTCGTCCTGCGCGCCGGCCGCTTCCGCACCTATTGCAGAAGCCGGTTTGGCTGCTACCTTTCGCTCATGCAGCCGGGGGTGACGGCTGTGCCGGAGCGGCAATCTCCTGCACGATCGAACGCCTTCGGGGTCGGCCCATGAAGATGAGCAAGTTCGGCTATTTCGCCGAATTCGTCCTTTTTCCGCCGCTTGTCATCCTCGCCACGCTGATTGGACTTCACCGGCCGATGCCGCCGCCGCCGCTCGCCTGTGTGGCTGTGTTCGTCGCCGGTCTCGTGGCGTGGACTTTGCTCGAATATCTGCTGCATCGCGGCCTGTTTCACCACGCGCCGATCCTCTCGGCGATCCATGCGCGACACCACGAGTCACCGAACGACCTGATCGGCACGCCGGCCTGGGCGAGCGTGCTGATCGCCGTCATCGCGGTCGCGAGCCCGGCCTGGGCGATGCTGGGGTTCGACTTCGGCACGGCTGCGACGGCGGGTCTCGTCTGCGGCTATCTCTGGTACGTGCTCGTCCACTATGCGGCGCACCACTGGCAGCCGCGGCCGGGCTCATATCTTTACCGGACGCGCATGCGGCACGCGCAACATCACCACCAGTCGGAGCAGGGCAATTTCGGCGTGACCACGAGCCTGTGGGATCACGTCTTCGGTACGACGCTGGAGGCGCCGTCCGCCCGCCGGGCGCGACGATGACGCCGGGCCGCGCCTGCGCGCTATTCCGGCATGCGGAAGCTCAAAAACTTTCCGTCCTTGTAATTCCAGACCTTGCCGCTCTCGGTGCACGACGGCAGGCACAAGGGCACGATCGCCTTCGCGACGTCTTCCGCCGGGGTCAGCGTCGCCGGATCGACGCCCGGCCAGCCGCCGGCATACATGCGCGTGCGTGTCGGTCCTGGACTGAACGCGTTGACCTTGACGTTCGTATTGGCGCTCTCGGCGGCGTAGGTCTGCACCAGCATGTTGAGGGCGGCTTTCGCGGCGGCGTAAGGCCCGACATAGGCCTTGCCACGCCAGCCGAGCGACGAGGTGATGAACACGGCGCGGCCGGCGTCCGAGCGCTTGAGCAGCGCGTCCATGGTGCGGATCAGCCACCAGTTCGCGGTGAGGTTGACGGCGATGTTGCTCTCGAAATCCTTGCGCTCGACATGGTCGAGCGGCGACAGCGGGCCGAGCACGCCGGCATTGCCGACCATGACGTCGAGCTTGCCGTAGCGCTCGTTGAGCGTGAGAGCGAGGCGGGCAATGCCGTCCGAATCCTTCATGTCGACCGGCACCAGGGTGGAGGAGCCGCCGGCGGCCTTGATGCGGTCGTCGAGCTCTTCGAGGCCGCCGCTCGTGCGCGCCACGGCGACGACATGCGCGCCTGCCTGCGCCAGCAGCACCGCGATCTCGGCGCCGATGCCGCGCGAGGCGCCGGTGACCAGCGCGATCCGATCGGTGAGGGGTTTGTTGTTGTCGGTCATGATGCTCGTCGTCATGCCCGGCCTTGTGCCGGGCATCGACGCCTTTCCTTACTGACTGTCTTTTAAAGACGTGGATGGCCGGGACAAGCCCGGCCATGACGGCGCTGAAAGATTGTCAGATCGCTTCGGCCAGCAGCGACAATTGCCGCGGGCTCGCCTGCTGCGCGGTGAGGTCGGAGAGCGGCGTCGGATAGTCGCCGGTGAAGCAGTGATCGGTGAACTGCGGCCGGGCATTGTCGCGGCCGGGGAAGCCCATGGCGCGGTAGATGCCGTCGACCGACAGGAAGGCGAGACTGTCGGCGCCGATGAACTGGCGCATACCTTCGAGATCGTAGGTGGCGGCGAGCAGCTTCTCGGCGTCCGGCGTGTCGATGCCGTAATAGTCGGGGTGCTTGATCGGCGGCGAGGAGATGCGGAAATGCACTTCGGTCGCACCCGCTTCGCGCATCATCTGCACGATCTTGCGCGAGGTAGTACCGCGCACGATTGAGTCGTCGACCAGCACGATGCGCTTTCCCGCGACGACGGCGCGGTTGGCCGAGTGCTTCATGCGCACGCCTTGGTCGCGGATCGCCTGCGTCGGCTGGATGAAGGTGCGGCCGACATAGTGGTTGCGGATGATGCCGTGCTCGAATGGAATGCCGGCGGCTTGCGCGAAGCCGAGCGCCGCGGGAACGCCGGAGTCCGGCACGGGTACGATAACGTCGGCCTGGGGCAGCGCCTCGCGCGCGAGCTCGGCGCCCATCGCCTTGCGCACGTCGTAGACGTTGCGGCCGCCGACGACGGAGTCGGGACGCGCAAAATAGATGTACTCGAAGATGCACGGCCGCGCCGTCTGCGGCGGAAACGGCTTGTGCGACTGGAAGCCGTCCTCGTCGAAGATCACGACCTCGCCGTTTTCGACGTCGCGGACGTAGGTCGCGCCGATGATGTCGAGCGCGCAGGTCTCGGACGCCAGGATCGGGCAGCCGTCGAGCTTGCCGATGACCAGCGGGCGGATGCCGAGCGGGTCGCGGGCGCCGACGAGCTTCTTGTTGGTCAGGCCGACGAAGGCATAGGCGCCTTCGAGCTGGCGCAGGCCCTCGATGAAGCGATCGACGAAACGATTGCGCCGCGCCCGCGCGACGAGATGCAGGATCACCTCGGTGTCGCTGGTCGACTGCATCATGGCGCCGTCGTGGACCAGCGCCTTGCGCAGCGAGATGCCGTTGGTGAGGTTGCCATTGTGCGCGACCGCAAAGCCGCCGCCCTCGAGCTCGGCGAACAGGGGCTGCACGTTGCGCAGGATGGTCTCGCCCGTGGTCGAATAGCGCACGTGCCCGATCGAGGCGGTGCCGGGCAGGCGGTCGATGACCTCGCGGCGCGAGAAGGTGTCGCCGACGAGTCCGAGGCGGCGCTCGGAGTGGAAGCGCTGGCCGTCGAAGGAGACGATGCCGGCGGCCTCCTGGCCGCGGTGCTGAAGCGCATGGAGGCCGAGCGCGGTGATGGCGGCCGCGTCGGGATGGCCGAAGATGCCGAAGACGCCGCATTCCTCGCG
>Ga0070658_10005190_pt1 | contig 10595 bp, 5 predicted proteins | sample KBSC13metaG_FD_64664 | JGI IMG/M metagenome (GOLD analysis project Ga0070658, IMG submission 64664) | Corn rhizosphere microbial communities from Kellogg Biological Station, Michigan, USA - KBS C1-3 metaG | ecosystem: Host-associated > Plants > Roots > Rhizosphere > Soil ... | reverse complement strand
TTTCGATGAGCGCCGCGGAGTCCGCCCTGGAAGGCTTGTCCGCCGCCATCACGGCGGACACTAACACGAGACCCGTGAGGGTATGAATCAGATAGCGCATGGGGCGCCCTTTTCGGGGCGAGTATATCACTGACCGCAGGGGATTCGCCGCGTCTCGCGCGGCAATTCCCGTTGCGCCGCGCGCCCATTAAGGTGAAAATTGCGGGAAATCGGACCCCAAAGCCGGGTGTATACTGGCCGATCATGAAGATCCTGATCGCCCTTCTCGCAGGCGTGATTTCCATTTGCGCCCAGACGCCGACACCCGCCGAAAGCATCGAAGCGGCACGGAAAGGGCCGGAGTCGCCCGCCATGAAACAGCGAGTGGCCGGGATCACCACCCCGGCTCAGGTCATCGTGTGGGGTCAGGACTACCTTTTTCTGGGGACATCGGCCTCGCCCGCGACTATCTCGATCGATCTCGAACCGGAGAAGGCGATGGCACAGGTGGACGCGAACCATTGGATGCTGCTGGCGAAAATGCGCACCGGCGTGCTGCATGAATACCAGCTCTATTCCGCGGGCAAGCCGCTCGGCAATCGCGGCGACGCGGTCGGATACAACCCGGATTCTTATCCGCAGCCCGGCGTGGCGCACGGCAAACTCAGCGAGAAACACACGCTGACGAGCAAAATCTACGATGGCATGAAATATGACTACTGGACCTATGCGTCCGCCGGCGTGGATCCAAATGTGCCGGCGGCTCTGATGGTGTGGCAGGACGGGCAAGGTCTGGAGAACCCGCTGGGCGGAATCCGTCTTCTTACGGTGACGGACAATCTGGTGGCGCAGGGACTGTTGCCGCCCATTGTTCACGTGATGATAGCGCCCGGCACATCCCCGCAGGGCCGCCCCATGCGCTCAATCGAGTACGACACGGTGAGCGATCATTATGTCCGTTTCCTGATGGAAGAGGTGCTGCCGGATGTCGAGAAGACTTACAAGCTCCGGCAGGATGGCTATAGCCGCGCCATCGCGGGAGAGTCGTCAGGGGGTATCTGCGCGTTTAATGCCGCATGGTTCCTGCCGGACAAGTTTTCGCGCGTCCATTCGGCGGTGGGAAGCTTCACGTCGATTCAGTGGCGATCGAAAGAGAATAATGACGGCGGCAACGTGTATCCGTTCATGGTCCGGAAGGATCCAAAGCGAAATATCCGGGTTTGGATGAGCGACGGCAGAGACGATCTCGAGAATAACCACGGATCGTGGCCGATGCAGGCGATCCAGATGGCGAATTCCCTGAAGCTCAAAGAATATGACTTCCATTTCCGTTTCGGAACCGCGGCGCATGGCGGGGCTCAGGCCGCGCTGGATCTGCCGGAGTCGCTGATGTGGCTCTGGCGGGACTACGATCCGAAGAAGACGACACAGGAATTCACCATGGATCCCGCCGAAAAAGATAAGCCTTTCTTCCGCGTGAATACTCTGAATCGCGAGGCCTGGTAGCCCCGCCTCTTTTCACGCAATGATGGCTGCGCTGGGGGTCTATTACTCGAACTGCGTCACTCTAATTCTGCAGGGCGATCTGCGAGCTAACTCCTCGCAGATGACCGGGATAGCCGATACCGATTCTCTATAGCTCTTCCCCCGGGCAGCTGTAATCACGCCTCCCACGAATCAGCCGGATTTTTTGTCTTTCCCTGATTGACATCCACCCTGGAATTGTGATCTAGTAATTGGCACTGGTGATTTAAGGTTCGACCAATTGTCAGGTGGGACTACCCTACAAAGGGGAGGGGACATGAAACATATAACGAGAAGTTTGTTTTTAGCAGGCCTCGCTGTAGCTTTGTTCCTGCAGCCGGCTCCAGCGCCGGCTCAGATTACGACAGGCACCGTGGCGGGACGAGTCGCGGACTCGTCAGGCGGTGTTATTCCGAACGCCCAGGTAGTTCTGATCAGCCAGGCTCAGAATACCAGGAGTTCAGCGGTCCAAACGAACAACAGCGGCGACTATGTGATTCCGAACGTCAAAGCCGACACGTACAAAGTGGAAGTGACGGCCCCGGCGTTCAAGACAGCAGTGGTAGAAGGAATCGTAGTTACGGGCGGCGACCGCGTCGGCGTTCCGGTAATTACGCTTCAGGTGGGTGGAACCACCGAAACAGTAACCGTCACCGCGGAAGCGGCGCTTCTGCAGACTCTAAGCGGCGAGCGTTCGTATGCGATCGAAAACAAGTCGATCGAAAGCTTGCCGATTGCGCACGGTAACTTCACGAGCGTGGTTGCGTTCGTTCCCGGCGTGGATGGCGGCAACGGTACCTCTGCCGGCGGCACACGGCTGGGCGGCGTCGGCCAGAACAACATCATGATGGACGGCATCTCGGCCATGGATACAGGTAACAACGGCCAGATGATCGCCATGAACGTCGAATCGATCGGCGAAGTCAAAGTCCTGACGCAGGGCTATCAGGCTGAATACGGCAGATCGAGCGGACTTCAGATTACGGCCGTGACCAAGAGCGGCACGAATCAGTATCACGGCGCCGGATACGGCATCTTCACCAACACCGAGTGGAATTCCAGAGCGTGGAATACGCAGAAGAACGGCGATACTCCGACGTTCTCTCACCTGAACACCTATGGATACACGATCGGCGGTCCGGTAATCATCCCGAAAGTGTATAACGGCAAGAATAAGTTCTTCTTCTTTTATGCGCATGAATACAGGCCCCAGTCGATCCTCTCGAGCGGCGGCGTCATTCGCATGCGTCTGCCATCTGCTCTGGAACTGGCGGGCGACTTCTCGCAGACCCGCGACAAAGACGGCAACGTAATCGCTCCGATCAAGGACGCCCAGAACAACGGGGCGGCTTTCCCCAACTCAGTGATTCCGCAAAGCCGCATGTATGCTCCGGGTCTTGCAGTGCTGACGCGTTACCCCGCGGCGAATCTTACCCAGGCGGCGGGAACCAATTACAACTATCAGGCGAACCCGGCGAGCTACAATCAGCTGACGCAGCAGCCTGCGGTCCGCCTCGATTATCAGTTCACGCCGAATGTCCGCATCTCAGCCAAGTACTCCGGTCAGATTCAACGTCCGGTGCTCCAGATTGGGACTATTCCGGGTTTCAACGACGCCTATGTGCCGTATCCGACGATCACCAATTACGGGGCAACGTTCGATTGGTCCATCACACCTTCAACCTTCCTCGAAGTGACCTACGGGAGCATCAAGAACCAGCTCGCGGGCGGTGGCAACGGCGGTCTCGATACGGGCGCGGAGTCAAACCGGCTGAAGAGCCTCCAGGCTTTCCCGATGTTGTATCCAGATGCCGGTGTGGTGAGTTCGCAGTACTACGATTACACCGTCCTTCAGAAAGAGAAGCCGGTATTCTGGGATGGCAAATCCGTGAACCTCCCGCCGCTCTTCGGATGGGGCAGCCTGATTAGCGGTGGTCCGCCAAACCTGCAGTTCCCCGGCTGGCTGAATGTCAACCACACCCAGGACGTCGCGGGCAGCCTGACGAAGGTCATCGGACGCCACACGTTCAAGGGCGGCCTCTACCTGAACCACAGTTACAAAGCGCAGAACGTCGGCGCGGGTGGCATCGCCAACCTGAGTTTCCAGGGTTACGTGAACTTCGGCAACGATACGACTAATACGCTCGACACCGGCTTTGGTTATGCCAATGCCGAACTCGGAATCTTCCAGCAGTACCTGCAGGCTTCGAAGTTCATCGAAGGCGACATGGTCTATAACCAGTTTGAAGGGTTCCTCCAGGATAACTGGAAGGTCACCAACCGCCTGACGCTGGATTATGGTCTTCGCCTGGTGAATCAGCAGCCGCAGTATGACATCAACGGAACGATGTCGAACTTCTTCAATGACAAGTGGCAGGCGTCTCAGGCCCCGGTTCTCTATGTGGCCGGCTGCAACAACGGCGCTTCCACGTGTTCGGGCAACGCTCGAAACGCGATGGATCCGCGCACGGGCCAAATCATTTCGGCAGCCGGCGCGGCAAACACGCAGGCACTCATCGGCACTCCCGTGCCCGGTACCGGCAATCCAACCAACGGCATCCTGGCCGCGGGCAAAGGGATCGCGAAGACGGATTACACGTGGCCGGGGCTGGTGCTCGGTCCGCGCGTCGGCTTTGCGTACGACGTCACCGGGAAATCCAACTGGGTTATCCGCGGCGGCTTCGGCGTATTCTACGATCGTCCCGATGGAAACACGGTATTCTCCATCCCCGGGAATCCGCCAGCCGCGACAGCGCAGGACCTGCGCAACGGCACACTGGCGACGCTGGGCAGTGGTGGCCTGAGCCCGCAACCGGTACCGGCACTGGTTACATTCCAGTACAACGCGAAGGTTCCGGCATCGCTGCAGTGGAATCTCGGCGTCCAGAAATCGCTCCCAGGGCAGATGGTGTTAGACGTGTCGTACGTCGGCAACCATGGGTATGATCGCCTCGGGGCGCTGCAGGGCGGCGACACGCAAAACCAGAACGCGGTGGATATTGGTAGCGCGTACCTCGCGAAGTATCAGGATCCGACGCTCGGTACGCCAGCGTATGCAGGCGCGTCCGCGTACACGACGAACCTGCTTCGTCCGTACGTCGGTTACAGCACAATCAACCAGAATACGACCGATTTCTGGGATACGTACCACTCCATGCAGGTGACCCTGAACCGGCGATTCAGCCATGGGCTTTCCTTCGCGGGCGCCTACACTTATGGCATTTCGCTGAAAGGCAACACAGGCCTGGTCAAGCGGTATGTGCATAATGCCGATGGCTCAATCAGCCTCCGCGCCGATCAGGCGCAGTATGAGGCCCTGAATGAGAACCTCGACCGTAAACCGCACTTCTTCAAGTTCAACTCGACCTGGGAGCCCGCGGGTATCAGCCGGGCAGGCGGATTCGTTCACCAACTCACGAAGGACTGGCAGATGTCCGGCATCTGGACGCTGGCTTCCGGAAATGCTTACACGCTCGGCTACGGCTACAACAGCCAGGGCTCGAACGTGAACATCACGGGGTCGCCCGACTTTGGCGGCATGGTGACCATGAACAACGTCGGCAGCGGATGCTCCGGCAATGTGTACTCCGAGTTCAACGGAGCGGGTGTCACGGGGCCGACATACGGCAGCGTGGGTCTCGAATCAGGCCGCCTGCAGCTGCGCGGCTGCGCCACAAACAACGTGGATACCTCCATCGTCCGGCGCTTCCGCTTCTGGAAGTTCCAGGAAAGCCGCCGGTTCGAGTTCCGCGCGGATATCTACAACACTCTGAACACGGTGCAGATCACCGGTATCAGCACGACAGCCACGTTCAACACTCCGGCCGGGATGGCGCTGCAGAACGCCGAATTTAATTCGACTGGCGGCATCAACAACGGCAAACAGTTGCCCAAGAACGCAGGCTTCGGCGCCGCAAACAACGCCGCGGCGATGCGCAGCATACAGCTCGAAGTTCGCTTCGGTTTCTAAAGTCGCAGTACGGTTCGTAAAAAGAGGGGGGAAGGCACAGGGCCTTCTCCCCTCTTTTGTTTGTGCGAGGCGATTCGGCTGGGGGCGATCCAGGGATGATCGGCCGCCTGTCTCAGGTATCATAGACGGCGCGAAGATCGCGAATCGGTGCTCATCCCGAGCCCGATCAGCGTGCCTGCCCGTGCGGCGCAACACGGGCGCGCAAAACATCGCGTTCGATCCGAACGTCGTGTGGGGAATGAATGATCCGGACACTTCGCTGCTGAAGGTCCGGAAAACTGTTCCGTTCCCGGTCCGTACGATCCGCGTGATTACCCGGCTATCCGGGTAATAAAATGGTGCGCAGTCCGATGAAGCTTCGCATCGTTTTCGCTCTCTCTGCAGCCGCTGTGGGATCCATCTGCGCATCCGCGGCGGTCATCGGCGCGAACATCGCGGCGCCGCCTCTCACCGAAGAGCGGATCGCCACGCTGCCCGCCGCACAAGAGCCGGCATGGCGGAAGTACCTGGCGCATTCGATCTCGCAGATGCGCGCCGACCGAGCGGCTCTCCAGGCAGAGATGAAGAAAGCCGGGCTGGAGGTTCCGGTCGTTCCCCCCAGTGGATCGGCCGCAAAAAGCATTCCTCTCGATAAACCCGCCGATTGGTACGCGGGCGCGGAAGCACGGCGCATCGCGAAGATCGTCGTCTCATTTCAGACGCCGGCAGGCGGGTGGAGCAAAAATCTCAATCTGGCGGATCACGCCCGCGCAACCGGCGAGCACTTTGCCGGCAATAATTCGTCTCCCGTCCCGGGCGTTGCCGATTTCGATACGTCCAAAGATCCGAAATGGGAGTATGTGGGAACGCTGGATAACGACGCGACAACCACCGAGATCCGCTTCCTCGCCAAAGTAGCCGCGGCCAACGGGTCCGACAAAGAAGCGACGACATGGCGTACGTCATTCCTCCGCGGCATCGAATACATTTTGGCGGCGCAGTATCCGAATGGCGGATGGCCACAGATCTGGCCTTTGCAGGGCGGCTATCACGACGCAATCACGTTCAACGATGACGCGATGACGAAAGCGCTGATGGTTTTATTCGATGCGGCGAACGGGACGGCCGAGTTTGCGAGCGTTCCGGCGAATCTGCGGACGCGAGCCAAAGCAGCCGTGGCGAAGGGCATAGAAGTCATACTGGCGACCCAAATCGTGACGAATGGCAAGCGTACCGCGTGGGGGCAGCAGTACGACATGCTGGATTTGAAGCCCGTCGGGGCCCGGAACTACGAGCCGCCATCGCTTTCGAGCGGCGAAACGGCGACAGTGCTGCGTTTTCTGATGGAGCTTCCGGCGCCCGCTCCCGCCGAAGTGTAGGCCGTTCGCGCCGCGGCCGCATGGCTGAAATCGGTGGCCGTCTATGGCAAGGCCTTTGAGCGCGGGCCGAACGGACGTACCTTGATGTCCGCCCCGGGCGCAGGGCCGATCTGGTCGCGCTATTACGAAATCGGTTCCAACCGCCCGATCTTCGGCGATCGCGACAAAAGCATTCACGACGATGTGAATGAAATTTCGCTGGAACGCCGGAACGGCTACAGTTGGTACAACGCGGGGCCGAAAGCCGCGCTCGACCGGTTTGTCGAGTGGAACGCCTCGCGGCAATAAAACTTTACGTCGCGCACTATAATCAATTGTTCCCATGCGGCGAAGCAGTGTATTATTTTTTCTTGCCTTTTGCCTCTGTGGGCAAACTCTCGTACCCCCCTCGATAAAGACACAAGTCGACCCTATATATCCGCCGGAGCTGAAGCATTATCTGGTCGATCACGCCACGGCGAAACTCACCATTGACGACAATGGCGTGCCGTTTGCGATTGAGTCCAATGTTCAGATTCCGGACAACGAGGTGAGCGCCCTGCGGAAATGGCGATTCGAGCCGGCGCGCCAGGGCAAGAAGGCCGTGGGCGTTGAGATTTCGCTCGATCTCCCTGTCCGCCGCCCGCTTTCCCAGGCGGATGGGTTAGGGAGGCATTGGCAGCAAACGAAGGAATACCTCGACGGTTGCAAGACGGCTCGGGACCTGGACGAGAAAGGCGCAGCCGCACTCGATCAGGCAATTGCGCGCAATCCCGCCGATGTTCAATCGCGGCTGGTCGCGGTTTGTTATGAGGAAATGCATGATTCTCCCGCGAACGCCTCGGGCCGCCTCCGGCAGGCGAGATGGTTTGCGGAGATCAAGCCGACATTTGAATGGCTGGGCGGCCCGGGAGCGACTCCGCGGCGCGAACTGGCCGGCACGGAGGACTATGAGGCGCTGCGCAACCTGTGGAAGCAGAAACTCGCCGGGAATTCAGGCGACGTGGCCGTCCTCGACAATGCGACGAACTTCCTGCGGATTTCAGATCCGGAAGACGCGGCCGGGGCGCTCCTCAAGGCGACGAAAATACCCGATCATGCCGTGGATCTCCTCGGCGGCCTGTATGCATTCGCCGCTTCCGGCGTGACCGCGGTCAATCCTTCGGGCGGCGCTCCCGCGGCGCGCGATGAAAAACTGGCGGCGGCTTCGTTTGCTGTTCACGCGCGCGAACAATTGCTGAAGACGGAGAACATGCGCCTGCTGTTCTCCGCGCTGGACACCATGAGGGGCTCGGTCGACCCAGTGTTCTGCCACGCGCTGCTGGACCGGGCAAAGGAATTCTACGCGGAGGCGCACGCGGATTGCGATGGCGCGCCGGAAACCCAAAGCCAAACGCTTCGCATCGGCGGCGCGGTTGTGGCGGCGAAACTGATCAAGTCGCCGCATCCTGTTTATCCGCCGGACGCGAAGGCCCGCGGGATCACCGGTACAGTGCACTTCCAGGCTATGATCGGCCACGACGGAAAGATCAGCGATGTGGAATTACTGGGCGGACCTTTCGCACTCTACGACGAAGCGCGCGCCGCCGTGCTCAAGTGGGAGTACAAACCGACAACGCTCAACGGCAAGCCTGTTGACGTGATCACGACGATAGACATCAATTTCGCGCTCAACCGCTAAGCGCGGCTATTTCAGTACGTACGGCTTCTCAACAGTAACGGGCGCCGGCGCCTTCGGCGCGTCGATTGTTGCCGCGCCGGCCAGCCCCTGCCTGTCACGTTGTGGATGCTCAGCAGCGCGCCGGGATACCCGGTCACGTGAATGTTTTTGATGTCGGCGTTCTTGATATTCGTGAGCGAGATGCCCTTCGCGCATTCGCCGGTCACGTTCGCCAGAGTGAAGCCGTCGAGGGCCTTATCCGGATGGATACCTGTGCCATCCACGAGCAACGGGCAATCCTTCACCCTGACATTCGTGAACCGGAAATTACGGATTGTCGGAATGCCTTCGAGACCGGGAGCCGGGTCCTGATCCTGCAGGCCGCTGTTCAGGATGTTGAAGCGGAGAAATCCGCCGCCGGTTCCGGAGACATCCAGATCATTGGCTGTGATGCCCTCGATGAAGGCTCCCCGGCCGGGGCGGCTCTTGATATAAAGCGCAAACGTTTTGGCCCTCATGAATTTGCAGCGCTCGATGCGGACATTGCGGATGCCGCCGGAAGTTTCGCTGCCGATTCCGATACACGCGAAAATCGAATCCGCGAAAGTGCAGTCACTGATCTGAACGTCTTCGGTGGTCTGCAGGAGCTTGTAGCCCTCCATGCCGCGCCCAGACTTTAGGGAAATGCAATCATCGCCTGTGGAGATGTCGCAGCCCTGAATGCGCACATGTTTGCAGGAATCGATGTCGATGCCATCGCCGTTGCCGCCCGTGCTGCGGATCGTCAGATTGCGAATCGAAATGTTCTCGCAGCAGGTGGGATGAATGCTCCACATCAGACGGTGTTCGGTGGAGAAGTCTTCGAGTCGGATATCGTTGCAGCGGATGAATTCGATCAGAGCGGGATGCCGGAGCGGGTTCTGGGGCGTCGGGCGGCCGCCGAGAGCCGCATTGCCCGCGATCTTGCCTGGTCCCACTACGGCGATGTGTTCAGCGTCGAGCGCATAGATGAGCGCGGTGCGGCCGGGTATCCATTTGCCTTCCCAGCGCACCTGCATCACGGGATAATCGGCGAAGTCGGGCGTGTCGGAGAAGTTCGCGTCCTTTTCGAGACGAAGCGCCACGTTGGAACGCAGCGCGATCGCGCCCGTCAGGTAGTTACCCGCGGGCGCGAGAACCTCGCCGCCTCCAAATACCCAGCAGCGGTCGATGGCCTGCTGCAGCGCAGCGGTATCGCGAGTCTTGCGATCGCCCTTCGCGCCGAAGTCGAGCACGTTGAGGGTAAGCTTCGCCTGCTTGGGGGCGGAGCGTTGCTGGGCCCTGGCCTTCGTCTGAGGCAGCAGGAGAAGACCGGCGGTCTGTATGACGTTGCGGCGCGTCGGGGGCATGGCAACGCGAGAATACCACGCCCGCGGGGGACCCAGGTTCTCGTATATGATGGACAGCTGAGGTATATGTTCATGTCTCAAACTATTTCCCGCCACCGCGCCGCCGGGACCGCGCTTGCCGCGCTGATTGCCCTGCCAACCGGCAGCTTTCTGTTTCAATCCCAGGCCGCTGATGCCACGCCGCCGGTCCGAATGACCAAAGCCGAAGATCACCAGCGGACGATGGATCTGCTGCACATCAAGGATCTCCGCCGGGGCAAGGCTGGCCGAGACAAGACCGACCCCAATTTCGCGAACTATGACGAATCGAAGGCGAACCCGTTCCCGAATCTTCCCGACCCGCTGACTCTGAAGAACGGTAAGAAGGTCACGACCGCCGCCGACTGGTGGAATAAACGCCGTCCGGAAATCGTGGAGGATTTCGACCGCGAAGTTTATGGCCGCGTGCCGAAGAACGTTCCGAAAGTGAAGTGGGAAGTTGCATCGGTGACGAACGGAAAAGTGGGCGACGTGGACATCGTCACCAAACAACTGGTGGGCGTGGTGGACAACTCGACGGATCCCGATATCGAGGTGAAGATCGCGCTTTCATTGACAACGCCCGCACACGCGACGGGTCCTGTACCGGTGATCATGCAATTTGGCGGCGTCGGCGGCGGACCGAATGCGGCTGCAGGGCAATCAGGTCCCCCGTATGGTCCGAATGCGTTCAACGCGCCGCCGCCTGGGCGCGGACC
>Ga0070658_10005189_pt1 | contig 10596 bp, 11 predicted proteins | sample KBSC13metaG_FD_64664 | JGI IMG/M metagenome (GOLD analysis project Ga0070658, IMG submission 64664) | Corn rhizosphere microbial communities from Kellogg Biological Station, Michigan, USA - KBS C1-3 metaG | ecosystem: Host-associated > Plants > Roots > Rhizosphere > Soil ... | reverse complement strand
TGCAAGTCGTAAGCACGGGCTTGCGCTATCTCGTCGTGCCGGTTCGAGCGGGCGGCCTCGGGAACGCGCGTGTAGCGCACGATCTCGGCGCGTTGCTCGCAAGCTTCGGCGCACAGTTCGCGGTTCTGCTCGATCCGCACGCGCGCGAGATTCGGCACTGGAACAACGACGGCGTGATCGAGGATATTGCGACCGGCAGCGCAGCCGGCGTCGTGGCCGCTTATTGCGTACGGCACGGTCTTGCCTCGCCCGGCGAGACGTTCGCTCTCGCGCAGGGTCGCTTCGTCGGGCGCCCCAGCAGGATCGAGGTTCGCGTCGACGGGTCCCGAGGCGAGGGGCTGTCCGTCCAAATCGGCGGCCCGGTCTCGATTGTCGGGCGGGGCACCCTGAACCACGCACCGGCGGCGCTATGATCGTTCGGACGTGGAGCGGCCGCGTGCCGTCCGAGCATGGAGCAGGCTTCCACGAGCATCTTCTCGCGACAGGCGTGGCCGATTATCGCGCCCAGCCGGGCTGCGTGGATGTCCGGCTGTGGTGCTCGGATGACGGAGTGACTGCGACCTTTACGCTCGTGTCGATCTGGACGGACCTATCGGCGATCCGCGCCTATGCCGGAGATCGACCGGAGATCGCCGTGCTCTACCCTGAAGATGAGCGCTTCGGGCTCGAACCCGACCGTAACGTCCGTCACCACACTCTCTTGCTCGCCGACCCACGCGTGTCCGGATGACGGGCCCGCGCATGGTGAGCGCCGACGAGCTGCGCGCTGCGGTCGGCTTTGAAGAATTGATCGAGCCGATGGCGGAGGCCTTCGCTCAATCCAGCGCCGGCGCGGCTCAGAACGGGCTCATCGTCATGTTTCCCGGCGACCGGCCCGAAGACGGCGACGTCTACGTCAAGACGGGCGTGGTGCGCGGGCGGGAGCTTTATGTCGTGAAAATCGCGCCGTGGTTCGCCGACAATGCGCGCGCGGGCCGCCCTCAAGGCGGGTTCGTCGCTGTATTCGATAGCCGCACGGGACACGCGCGCGCGATCCTGAACGACGAACACTATCTTTCGGACATCCGCACCGCCGCGTCCGGGGCGGTGGCAGCGCGGCTTTTGGCGCCGGCGGTGGTCAACACGGCCGGTGTGTTGGGAACTGGCGTCCAGGCTGAGCTTCAGTGCCTCGCGCTGCATCATGAGCGCTCATTCAGTCGTTTGATGATCTGGGGTCGCGACGCGGCCAAGGCGCGGGCGATGATAGAGCGGCTTCGCTCCCGATTGCCTGATGTAGCCTTCGAGGTCGCCCCGGATATCGAGGCTGTCGTGACCGTCGCCGATGTGCTGATCACCGCGACGCTTGCTCGCGAGCCGCTGGTCCACGGCGCCTGGCTGCGCCCCGGGCAGCTGGTGATTGCGGTTGGCGCCGACGATCCAACCAAGTGCGAATTGGACGCCACGGCACTGCTACGAGCCCGCGTTTTCGTCGACTCTTTGGAAACGACAGCGGCCAACGGCTGCGTGCATCGTGCAATAACCCAAGGGCACGCGCTCGATCGGCTCGTGACAGCCGAATTGGGTGAAGTCGTCTCGGGCACCACCCCTGCGCGGCTCGACGCGGAGGACATCGTCATCGCGAAACTCGTCGGTATTGGCGCGCAGGATGTCGCCGCGGCCCAAGTCGCCCTGCGTCGACTGGACGAGCGGAAAGCCGCAGCCGCCTAGCTCGGCGGATCAGTTCATTTGCCGATACAAGAGCCTCGTTGCGTCGGCCAAAACGGGTGCACACATCTGGAGCGCCCAATGACCAGCATCCGATACTCGCTACTGGCGGCGACCGTCGTCCTGACCGGCGCTTCCGTCTCTTACAAAGCTTGCGCTGCGACCGCCGCGGAACTCAACGCGAACGGCAGGGCCGCGCTCAGCCGACTGTACGCGCAATCCGCAAAGGCGTCGGCCCTGGGCCGGAGCGCTCATGCGATCCTGGTGTTTCCCAAGATCGTGAAGGCGGGCCTCGTCATCGGCGGTCAGGGAGGCGAAGGTGTGCTCTTCGTTCGCGGGCGGCCGACGTCATATTATAAAATCCACGCGGTCTCGTATGGGCTCCAGGCCGGCGGACAGTCGTTCAGCTACGCGCTCTTCTTCATGAACGACAAAGCGCTCAACTATTTGAACCGAAGCGACGGCTGGGCGATCGGTTCGGGGCCGAGCGTGGTCGTGATCGACAAGGGCAAGGCCATGAGCACGACCTCCACGACGATCGCCGAGGACGTGGCGGCCTTCCCGTTCGGCCAGAAGGGCCTGATGGCGGGCATGGGTCTCGAAGGCTCGAAGATCTCGCGCATCAACAAATAAGCGCACTCGGCTCCCGCCTGCCATGACGGTCGCATGAGCGGCTTTGCGCGGCCGGCGATCGCGCCTTACATATCCGCTGATGAAGCCCGTCGTCTTTATTCATACCAACGACAAGCAGATGCTGGGCGCGCTGGTGTCGGCGCACAGCTACCGTCGCAACAGCCGAACGCCGGACGCGTTCGACGTGCGGATCCTGCGCGCCGAGGATGTTCCGGAGTTGCAGGAGATGGGGCGGACCTTCCTGCGCGGCGGGCACGAGCGGGCGTGGGACCCCGACGATCTTCAGTCCTTCACGCCGCTTCGTTACGCGATCCCGGAGCAGATGGGCCATCAGGGCATAGCTCTGGTCACGGACCCGGACGTTTTCGCCGTCGGCGACGTGGCGGAGCTTTTCACTCGCGATCTTCAGGGCAAGGCGATCTGGTGCCGCCCACGTCCCGGCTATCACAAGATCACCGATCCACTGGCGACGTCGGTGATGCTGCTCGACTGCGGCAAGCTGGCGCACTGGAAGTTCAAGGAAGATCTCGAGGCGTTGTGGGACCACCGCGTCGATTATCTCGACTGGATCAACCTCAAGCGGGAGAAGCTTGAAACCATCGGGCTGCTGGAACCCGAGTGGAACGACTTCGACCACCTCACACCGCGGACCAAGCTGCTCCACAATACCAAGCGGCGTACCCAGCCCTGGAAGACGGGCTTGCCGGTCGACTTCACGTTGCGGGAGCGGCGCGGCTTGATGAGCTTCGTGATGCCCATCGTGCAGACCGTTGCTCCCAACTACACCCGGCATCCCGACCGTAAGCAGGAGGCCTATTTCTACGGGCTTCTGGCCGAAGCTCTCGATGTGGGCTCAGTCTCGCGCGATCAGATCGAGAGGGAAGTCCGCCTCGGCCATGTGCGGCCCGATTCTTTCGCGCTCATCGATCGCTATCGCGGTCAGCTGTGGCCGGCAGAGGCGACTCCAAAAGCTGCCTGACGCGCTCCGCCACTAGCTTGGCATAATCGGGTGGGCTGCTGGCTTTTGGAGCCACCAAAGTTCCGCTGAATCCCTCTTTCTCCAGCGTGCTCCAAAAGAACCGCAGATCGCGCGGGTAAAGACGACGCCCGGGGCGAAGCCGATCCATGATTGCCATGACGAATTGCCCGAGACCGCTCTTCGCAATCGGAACCAGCCCCACGGGCTTTCCCGTTGTCACCGCATCCGCCACCATCGCGACGCTGTCGGCAGTGACGAAGATCTCATCGGCCGCGTCGACGAGGGCCGGGTAAGCGGGTGGCCCGTCACCCGGCTCGAATAGGAAGGGCACTGACGATCCTTCCAACGCCTCCCGAACCGCGGCCAGCACCTCGATCGGAGTGCGAGGACTGCCAACCGCGAGCACCGAACCGCCACTTTCCTCGCTGACCTTCGCGAGGTGCTGGATCGCGGCGCGTATCCCTTCGATCGGAAGTCGCCAATAGAGCGTCGGTCCGCCGACCAGCAGCAGCCGCCGCGGCCTGGGATAGGCGCTGAGCAAGGCCCGGTCGGACTGTTCGACGGTTCGCGCGCCCTGAGGCGTCAGTGCGAACGGGATTCGCAGCACGTTAGGCGCGTCTGGGACCGGATATTCGGGCGTGGGTACGAGAAGATCGAAATGGCGCGGTGAGATTCGCGGGAAACCGAGATGGACCGCCCGTGTCCTGCCGAAGGACCGACGCTTGAGCTCCCGGACCACGGGAACGCTCCTGAGACCCGTCGATATGGTTAGATCGGGCGGCTTGTGCTCGAGCTGCGCGCGCAACCGTGCGTCGACGCTCCGAAACGTGGGACCCAGCACGGCGGGTGGCACCCGTCGCAGGTGGTTGTAGCTGAGCTTCTTCTCCTCGAACGGCATGCCGAGCGCCTCGGCCAGCGCCAGCACCTGGTTGTTGTCTCCGCGGTGCGGACCGGTCAGCGCCCAAACGCGCAGTGGCGGCTTCGAGGGCATTGTCGCGCTGGATCCCCGTTCCCAAATCGGCTGTCCATCATGTAATCGGGTGACGGCGGCCAGGACACAAGCCGCAAGGTGAGGAGCTTCCCATGTGCGGCATTGCCGGCTGGTACCGACGCGGTGGTCGGGCCGTGCCCCAGGACTCGATCGTCGGCCAATGCGACCGGCTGGTTCAACGCGGGCCCGACGAGGCCGGCTATTTGACCGACGGCGACTTCGGCTTCGGCATGCGCCGATTGAGCATCATCGACATCGAGGGTGGCCGGCAGCCGATCCTTAGCCCCGACGGCCGCTATGCGATCGTTTTCAACGGAGAGATCGTCAATCACCCCCTGCTGAGGCGAGAGCTCGAAGGCGGCTATGAATTCAAGACGGACCATAGCGATACCGAGACGATTCTCGCGGCTTTCCTGCGCTGGGGGGACGACGCCTGGCTCAAGCTCGAGGGCATGTATGCGGTCGCCATCTGGGATAAGCTGGCAAAGAGCTTGACGCTCGCCCGCGATCCGATCGGGATCAAGCCTTTGTTCTTCACCGAGCAACAGGGCGGTCTCGCGTTTGCGTCGGAAATCACGGCACTGCGCGATCTGCCGGATCATCGCTTCGACTTGGATGAGGATGGCGTCGACGACTTTTTCTGCTTCGGCCACACGCTTCCGCCGAGGACGATCTTCAAGCAGGTGCGTCCGCTCGAGCCAGGTCACGTGCTTCACATCGGAGCGGTCGGGGAACCGGCGATTCACCGATTCTGGCAAGCGCGGCTCAAGGTCGAGCAGGGCATCTCCGAGGACGACTGGGTCGAGCGCACACGTTCGGAGCTGCTGCGCACGGTCAAGGAGCATCAACTGTCCGACGTCCCGATCGGCGCCTTCGTTTCAGGTGGAGTGGATTCGGGCGCGATCGCCGCGGCGATGGTGCGGACCTCGTCCGAGCCGTTCAAGATGTTCACTGCCGGATTCCCCGGATCGCCGCGCGACGAGACGGCCGCTGCAAAGCGCCTCTCCGAGCATCTGGGCTGCGAGCATGTCGTGCTTCCGATGCAGCCGCAGACGGCGGCGGATGTGCTACCCGCGGTTCAGGCGAGCTTCGACGAGCCGACGGCGGCCAATAGCGCGATCCCTCTTTGGTATCTGTCTCGCGCTGCGGCGGAACATGTGAAGGTCGTGCTGTGCGGGGAGGGCGGCGACGAGCTTTTCCTGGGTTACAACCGTCAGCGCTGGGCGAGGCGTATGGCGCAGTGGCGCCTGGGAGCTCCGGTGGCCGGCGCCATCGAGCGTTTGCCGGAGCTGCCCCTCCGCAAGTGGAATTACATCCGCCAGCTGGCGGGCCGATTCCGCGAGGGCGCAAGCCTGGAAGACGGTTACGAGCGCTTCTTCGCCTCAGTGTCGATCAGCACTCCGGAGCTGCGCGCCAGCATCTACAAACCCGAATTTTTCCGGCGTGAAGAGGATCGCAGCAGCATCGCGTCGCGGGCAGAGGCCTTTTTCCCGCCGGACCAGCGTCAGCCGCTCTCCGATCTCGAAGAGTTCATGATGGGCGATCTCACCGTGCACATGCCGGCGTCCATGTGTCAGCGGCTCGACCGCTCGAGCATGGCCCATTCCCTCGAGGCGCGCGTGCCCTTCCTGTCGCATCGTTTCGTCGAGTTCGCGCTTACGGTGCCGACCGATCTGAAGCTCAGGGGCGATACGGGCAAATATGTGCTTCGTCGGGCAGTCGAACCGTGGCTCCCCAAGGGCCAGCTCGATCAACGAAAGATCGGCTTCCAGCTGCCGCTGGCCGATTGGTTCATGGGCGGCTTCAACGATTTCGCGCGCGAGGCATGGACGTCTTCGGGGGTCGCCGACCTCAACATCCTCGACAAAGCCGGCGTCGATCGGCTGTTCGACGAACACCGCACCGGGACCGCCGATCATGGGCGCATGCTCTACGCCATCGCGATGTTCAGTTGTTGGTGGAGCGACCAGCAGCCGGCGCCCGCCGTCAAGCGGCGGCCACGCGCGTCGACCAAGAGACCCGCCGTCGCCGCGACATGACCCCGAAGGTTTCCGTCGTCCTGCCTGTGCATAATCGGGCGGATGTGCTCGGCCGCGCCATTGAAAGCGTGCTCGATCAGCGACTGCGCGATTTCGAACTGGTGATTGTCGACGACGGCTCGACAGACAATAGCATCGAAGTCGCCAAGTCCTTCACCGACAAGCGCATCCGAGTGGTTGAACTCGGTGAGAATCGCGGGGGCAATGTCGCGAGGAATACGGGCGTTCGATCGGCCAGCGCTCCTCTGATTGCCTTCCTCGACAGCGACGACACCTATCTTCCGGAAAAGCTCGAGCGCGTCGTGGCCGAATTCGAGGCAAGGCCGGAAATGGAGCTGCTGGTGGACAGCTTCATCAAGGTCCAGCCGTCGGGCGCACGGGTCGTGCGCAACAATCCGGTGATCGACGACCGCGAAACCTTTCGAAGAGCCCTGTTCACGCGTCAATTGTGGAAGGCGACCCCATCGATCTCGGCGCGGCGAGATGCGCTTCTCAGGGTGATGTTCGATGAGACGCTTCGACGGCTTCAGGACTTCGATTTTTTGATCCGGGCATCGGAGACTTTGAACTGCGCATCGACCGATGCGGTGCTGTGGGTCAAATATTGGGACGCCAATGCGATCTCCGGCCAGGACAATATGATCTCGGCGAATATCGAGCTGGTCCGCCGCCATCCCGAATATCTCCACGTCCGCGAATTTCGGCCCGGCCTGGCCTATATCCTGCGCTTATCGCTGTGGCGCAGGCTCAAGAAAGCGAACCTTCCCGGCGCAGCGCGCGACCTGAGGCAGCTATCCGCGGCGTTCGGCCCCCGAGAAGCGGCCCGTCTGCTGTGGGAAGCCGGCTTCCCGCGCCGCTTCGTTCAATAGCTGAACACGGGGTCGAGATTGGCGGCTACGAACGCGTCCACCCTCGCCGCATTGTCGGGATCAAGCCTTTTCCGATAGCCGCCGCTGCTTCCGCTCCGAACCTTGAACGAAGCCTCGTCGCCCTTTTTTGCGGCCTGAAGACGCGATGACCGGAAATATGCTTCGCGCTCGCGCCGCTTGAGGTTTCCCAATTCGCCGAACTCCGCGGCATCGTCGATGTCCTCGGCGGTGACCTCGAGCCCAACCTTGTCGGAGAGGTCCTTGAGCGTGGCACGCGGATCGGTCAGGAAATCCTCATAGCGTACGATGCCGACGCCGGTCCGATGACGTGCGAGCTCCGCCCATTGGTTCATGAAGCGAACGATCGCGGGAATCCCGCCCTGATCGCTCCACACGAACGTCTCGAGCGGCTGATTGGCGAGGCGTTGCCGCGCTCGGTCGCGGCTGCGGTGCTTCAAGTGATGATAACGAGACACGGCGACGTCCCCAGGATGACGCGCGAGCAGAACCACACGGCAATGTTCGTAGTCGGAGGGATCGAGCTCGATCTCGTCTGCCGTCCTCATCGCGTCGCCGGCGTGGGTGAAGAGCAGTCGAGGGACTCTCGCCGGGGCGCTTCGGAGCATCGGAAATTCGAGCAGCCTGCGCTCGTCGATTCCGAAGCGCCGCTGGAACAGCCGGCTCAGCATGGCCCGAACGAAGGTTCGCCCGGACTTCGGGAACGAGATCAGCACGACATCCGCGTGCCTCAGCCATGCGGCGTCGCGTAGATCCCGCCGGACGCGCCGAGCCCACGACCCCGGGACCACCCGCAGCGCCTGCACCGCCATACCGTCGATGATGTCGCGAACTGCCATCCCGTCCGGCTCTAACGACCCGCGCCCTCGCTTCAAAGTCGCCGGCTGGCAGCGAGGCGCCTGTGACCTTATGTACGCGCCCATGGCACAGGCAAAACCACCCGCGGGCAAGGCGCCCGCGCGCAAGTCATCCGCGAAAGGCTCGTCGAAGCTCCCCGCCGTGACGATCGTCATCGAATGGGAAAATGCTATCGACGTCGAGGACAAGTGGACGCAGGCCGCGATGTCGGCACTCGAGGCTGAGCTGGCGGCGGTGGGACCGAAAATGTCGGCCAAGCCGCGGATCATGTATCTCTACGACAAGAACTCCGTGGCGGCGGGGACCATCGAGCGAACCCTTGCCGCAACCGCGCCCCGGATCCGCGAGCTCGCCGACCTCGAGATCGTCCCGACCGATGGGCTTACGTATTACAAGCTCAAGAATTTCGGCATTGCTCGCTCGAAGACCGAAATCTCGATCATGCTCGACAGCGACGCGGCGCCGCAGCCGGGCTGGCTGGAAGGCTTGCTGAAGCCCTTCGCCGACCCGGAGATCATGGCGGTCGGCGGCTTCACGGTTCTCGGCTACGACGATTTCCTGTCGAAGACCTTTGCCTTGAGCTGGATCTTCGATCTCAAGAGCGAGCGCGACAAGACCGTCAAGCGCGAGAAGATCCACGCCAACAACTGCGCCGTGCGGACGGAATGGTTCAAGAAACATCCGTTCCCCGATCTGCCGGCATTCAAGAAGCAGTGCGGCTTCTGGATCCGCGACTTCACCGCGCGCGGGTTCAAATATACGCGAACGGCCGAGGCAATGACCGTTCACGCGCCGCATCCCGGTTACAAGTTTCTCGCCTGGCGCGCCTGGACCATGGGACTCGACCGCGATTACCAGGCCTTCCAGACCGGCACCCGTTCGCGAATTGGGCGATTTGGCTATTCTTTCGAATTTTTCGGCGGCAAGGTCGGCAAATCCTGGGGACGCATCATCGCCAAGGGCGGCCAGGTGGACCTGCCCGTCTGGCAGCGACCCGCAGCCATGGCCGTGTCGCTCGGCTTCTACGGGGTGAGCCTGGTCGCCGAGATCGGCAGCGCGCTGACCCGGCGGTTCGAGCCGGTCGTCGACGAGCGTCAGCGCGTGTTCACCAAGGTAACGGCATCATAACAATCGGATGATCGATCGCAGAGCCATGCTTGGACTGGGCGGAAGCGCGGCCGTCGCGCTCCTGCTTTTCGGCCGGTCGGGAAGTGCGAGCCCCGGTCTCCACTTCGCGGTCGATCACACACCGGATCAATGGCGCCGCATCCTCGGGGCGCAGCGCTACGCCATCCTCCGCGAAGGGGCGACGGAGCGCGCGTTCACAAGCCCGCTGCTCAACGAACATCGCAAGGGCGTGTTCGCCTGCGCCGGCTGCGCACTCCCGCTGTTCAGCTCCTCGACAAAATTCGAGAGTGGAACCGGCTGGCCGAGCTTCTGGAAGCCTCTGGCGCGCGCGGTGGTCACGCGCGAAGACCGCAGCCTGATGATGGAGCGCACCGAAGTGCTCTGCGCGCGCTGCGGCGGGCATCTCGGGCACGTCTTCGACGATGGCCCGAAACCGACCGGCCTACGCTATTGCATGAACGGCCTGGCGCTTCAGTTCCGCGCCGGGGCGATCGCCTAAGCGACGATCCTCAGCGTTCCGCGCTTGCCCGGCGCCGAATAGCACACGACGCCCAACTCCTGCTGAAGCCGTTCGAGCTCACGCTCCTTCGCTTCGCGGGTCGCTTCGGCATAACGCCTCTCGATCTCAGCTTCTTCATCCGTCTGATCGCGGAAGTAGGAGATCGTGATTCGCCGGCCGAAGACTTCGTCGCCGCGAAGCCTCAACTCCGGCTCAGAACCTTCGGGAAGCTCGTCGCGCAAGTCGACCAGCTTGCCGATGAGTTCATCGAGCGAGGTGTTCTCGCCAATGTCGACGAACTCCTTGACGCGTCTATTCATTCGTGACCCTCCCCGGCCCCGGGGCGATAAATACTGCCGCCCCGAATCCGCGTGCAACGTCGAATGTGAGATTATCCCCAAGAGAGTTTCCGGCCTGTGAATTGTTCTGAACGCGAGGGTGCAAAAGCGGCCGCCCAATCGGCTTTCTCAATTTCGGGTCGCAAGCATCGGATGGAGCTAAGCCACTAAATTGGCGAACATTTTTAATGAGCGGCACCATCGGATAATGGATCAGACGGCCAATATTGCCGAAATGTCACAGCCGAAACGAAAACGTCTTCGACGCCCCCAGTTTTCCACTAACCGCATGGCGACGGGGCGAGCGCAACCGCTAGATCGTGGAAGGCATTCGAGGCGGAACCGCTGCACATTGCGAAAGAGGACGCGTTCAGGTTGATGCCTGAGAATTGCGCTTATATAGCCGCCCTTCCTTTCCAAGGCCGCTTCCGGAGACGTGGGTGAGTGGCTGAAACCAGCGGTTTGCTAAACCGCCGTACGGGGAATTCCCGTACCGAGGGTTCGAATCCCTCCGTCTCCGCCACCTGCCTTTTCAAATCA
>Ga0070658_10005188_pt1 | contig 10598 bp, 7 predicted proteins | sample KBSC13metaG_FD_64664 | JGI IMG/M metagenome (GOLD analysis project Ga0070658, IMG submission 64664) | Corn rhizosphere microbial communities from Kellogg Biological Station, Michigan, USA - KBS C1-3 metaG | ecosystem: Host-associated > Plants > Roots > Rhizosphere > Soil ... | reverse complement strand
GGGCCAGCATCAACGTTCTGTTGACGGGCGAGACGGGGGTCGGCAAGGAGGTCCTGGCACGCGCCATCCATGCCTACTCGCCGCGCGCCAAGGGGCCGTTCATGGGCATCAACTGCGCCGCGCTCGCGGAGCCGGTGCTGGAGAGCGAGCTGTTCGGCAGCGAGAAGGGCGCCTTCACGGGGGCGCTGTCTCGGGCGGGCCTGTTCGAGGCCGCGAACGGCGGCACCGTGTTCCTCGACGAGGTCGGCGAGCTGTCCCCGGGAACGCAGGCCAAGCTGCTGCGCGTCCTGGAGGAGCGCGTCGTGACCCGCCTGGGCGCGACCCGGCCGCGGCCCATCGACGTGCGGTTCGTGGCAGCCACCAATCGAGACATCGAGGCGGACAGCGACCAGGGCCGGTTCCGTCGCGATCTCTTCTTCCGGCTGAATGGTGTCACGCTCCTCATCCCGCCGCTGCGTGAACGACCGCTGGACATCGACGGTCTGGCGGCGTCGTTCCTGGCGGCCGCCTGCCGGGACCTGGAGCGAACACCACTCACCTTCTCCACGGCCGCGCTCGACCTGCTGCGCCGGCATGCCTGGCCTGGAAACGTCCGAGAGCTGCGCAACGCCATCGAACGCGCGGCCGTCATGTGCACCGAGGCCGCGATCCTGCCCGAACACCTGCCGCCCTCGCTGCTGGCGGCGACGCGAGCCGTGGGAATGCCGGTGCCCGCGCCGGCAGCTTCGTCACCGGCGAGCGGGTCCCCTGGAACCCAGCCCGGCCAACCTTCGAACCTTCAGGCCGAGATGAAGTCGCTCGAACGCCAGAGGATCATCGAGGCGCTGGCGAATTGCCGGGGAAACCAGAGCGAGGCGGCGCGGCTGCTTGGCATGCCGCGCCGGACGCTGGTGTCCCGCCTCAGCGAGATGGGCCTCACGCGCCGGCAGGCGCCGGATCTCGAGAACTGACCGGCGGATAGCGGGGGCTCGAAGGACGATGGCAGGCTGGCGGGCGTGACGGCTGTAGCGACCCTTCCCGAGATCATTGCAGCGCGCTACCGGCCGATTCGTCTGATCGCCACCGGTGGGATGGGCTCGGTCTACGAGGTCGAGCACGCCGCGACCGCGGAACGCCTGGCGCTGAAGGTGCTGGCGTCGGGCGCGAACGCTTCGGCCGAGGCGCTGGTGCGCTTCCGCCACGAGGTCCGCGCCTCGGCCCGCATCAAGAGCGAGAACGTCGTGCGGGTCATCGACGCCGACCTGGCGCCGGAGCTGGGCGGCGCGCCCTTCCTTGTAATGGAGCTGCTCGAGGGCGCGGACCTGGAGCGGGCCGCGACCGCTGCGCAGCCCACGCCGGCGACGGCGGTCGAGTGGCTGCGCCAGGTGGCGCGAGCCCTCGACAGGGCCCACCAGCTTGGCATGGTCCACCGGGATCTGAAGCCCGAGAACCTGTTCCTGACCACCAGGGACGACGGCGCGCCGCTGGTCAAGATCCTGGACTTCGGCATCGTCAAGATGGTGGAGGAGGCGACCGGGGCCACCAGCACCGGTCAGATCGTGGGGACGCCCAAGTACATGGCCCCCGAGCAGGCCACCGCGAACGCGCCCGTCACGCCGGCGACCGATCGCTGCGCGCTGGGCCTGATCGCCTACCGCCTGCTGATGGGCGAGAGCTACTACCAGGGCGGCGTCATGGCGATCCTCGGTCAGCTGCTGCACGGCGAGCTGCAGCCGCCGTCGGCGCGCGGCGGGCGCCTCGGCCCCGCGTTCGACGCCTGGTTCCTGAAGGCCTGTCACCGCGACCCGCTGCAGCGGTTCACCTCGGCGTCGGAGCAGATCGAAGCGCTGGCCCGGTCACTGGGGATGGACGACCCAGCCACCATACGGGCGCGCGAAGTCTCCGCGCCTGCCGCCAGTCCTGGACGCGTTCGTCGGGCTCTTCTGGTCACGGCGTTGATGGCGGCGGCGTTCGTCGCGGGCGCGGCCACCGAACGTGGCGCCACCACCAGCAGCGACAAGAAACCCGCGGCCTGCGGGATGCCCATCGTCGGGGTGACGGAGGGCTGTGGTCCCTGCATGGCCCAGGCATGCTGCGCCGAGGCCGAGGCGTGCTCCGGGGCGGCGGGTTGCGTGGCGCTGGAGGCCTGCCTGCGCGCCTGCGAATCCGGCGATGCGATGTGCCGCTCCCGGTGTCACGCCGCCGCCGGACCCGTGGCGGACTTTCAGGAGGGTCTCGAGAGCTGCCGGGCCGCCCACTGCGCCAAGCAGTGCCTGCCCGGGCCATGGGAGTGTCTGGGCAGGGTCAAGTGGCGATACCCAAGCCTCAAGCCGAAGACCATCGCCATCAAGACCAGGGCTGTGTGTCTGGCCTGCGGTGCCGGGGGAGGGCACGCGCCGGTCCCGGGCGTGACCGTGCGGCTCTGCTCGCTCGCGGATCCGAAATGCGGCGTCCCGCTGGCGGAGAGCATCACCGACGACGGCGGCGCGGCGATCCTGAGGGTGGACACGTCCCTGTACCCGCCGCCGCTGGCCGCCTTCGTCGAGCACAAGAAGGGCGGTTTCATGGACTCGCTGGTACACGTCAGCGTGCCGCCGATCGGGGGCGACCTGGACATAGGCCAGACGAAGATGCTCGACCCCCAGGTGAACGCGGCCCCGGGCGCGTCGATGCTCGGCACCAAGTACGATCCCACGCGGGCGACCGTCGACGTGCTCGCGCTGGACTGCAACGGGCAGCCCGCCCCCAAGGGCGTCGTCGTGACCTGGCTGGATCGCGACGGTCAGACGGCGACCACGCCCTACTTCGTCTACTCGAAGTCGGCACACGCCGTGAACTTGCCCGTCAATGACGCCGGCATCGTACGGGTCGTCGTCCGGGTCGCCGAGACGAATCAGCTGGTCACCACGGCCAACGTCGTCGTTCGCCCGGGAGCTCTTTCTCTCGTCGACGCAGCGCCCGCGCCCTGAGCCGGGCCGGTCGCTCCTGGTCGCGACGTCCGCGACCAAGGCGGACCTCATTCCAGGAGCGCGGCGACGTCCCTGATGCAGAAGCTGAAGCTCCTGGCTCCCCCGGGGCTGGTGGGCACCGTGAACTCGATCGAGATCAGATGGGAGGGATCGACGGCCGGTGGATTTTCGAGATACGGGGGCCCCGCCACGTCCTTCCATCGAAACTGGTTCTGGCCAGCGTGGACGGGTGAAGTCTCCGCCGTCGCGCCCCCCCACAAGGGCGGATCGCCACCGCCCTGGTGCGCGCGGACCTGAACCCGAAGCCCGGCGTTCGGGGGCGGCTCGGAATCGATGTGGAAGGCGAGGCCTGACACCCGATGGGGGGCAGCGTCGTAGGGCTCGCCATCGTTGAGGGTGAGACCGATGCGCGCTCCCCACAGGTTGTCCCAGTCGGGAACCCCGTCGGCCCGGGCGATCGTCCTGGCAGCGACCCCCACCACGCACATCCCCAGGTCATCCGTCGGCCGAAAGCTGGGGGAACGGAGATCGGGCGTGATGAACCGCGAGCACGCTTCCGCGGGTTGTTTCGCCTTCTTCTGGCAATCGCCGGCGTCGACGGCGGCGAACCACTGGCCCCGGATTCCCGTCGCCCCTGTCGTCGAATCATGGACCCGACCGTTCTCGTCGGGCACCAGCGCTTGCTTCGCGCCCCGGCTTGCGGGTGCCACCGGCGATGTGTTCGCGGTGGGCTGGCAGCCGGCGCCGCCTGCTGCCACGGCGGCCAGCAAGCCAGCTTGCACGATCGCCAGGACGAGGGGTTCGGCGATGAGTCGGCGCACCAACGTAGAATCGCCTCGCGGCGCCTGCGATGCAACGCGGGAGTCCCCCACGACGCGAGACCGCCCTTGTGGGCTCGGCTGGGCAGAGCTTGCTCAGTTGCGCACAGCTCGCTCAGTGGCTCGGCACGCGAAGTGGCGGCCGGTCGGGCGGAAGGGCATGGCCCCCGCCTTGCTGGGAGCCGGGCCAGGAGGAACGGAAATGAAGAAGAAGATTCTCGGTATGGTGGTTTGGGGAAGTCTCGGCCTGGTGGCAGCTTGTGGTTCCAGCAGCAGCAGCAGCCCTCCTGTCACGACGCCCGCGGGCTGCGTGGACCCTACGGGCGCCGGCTGCAAGATCGCCGTCGCCGACGGATCGTTCGTGAAATGGACGGGGCCGGTAATCGACGCGGCCGCGGGGGGCGCATCGAGCGCGGTCGTCTCGTACGCGCCCGGGAGGTTGTGCTTGTCCGGCACCGTCGATGCCGGTGCCAACAACACCGGTTGGGGCGCCATTCTCATCGCCGGCCTCGCCGACATCGACCCGACGGGCAAGCTGGTCGCTCCGTTCAACGCTTCCGCGCTGGGCGTCAAACAGGTTCGGTTCAACCTGGAAAGCCCGCCGCTTCAGGGCGTCCTTCCCGGGATCACGCAGCTGACCAGCGCCGATTGTACGCAGGTCCCCAGCTGCGTGACGTCGTTTGCGCTGGGCGCCCCGGTCACCAATCCCGGGTCCTTCACCGCCAAGCTCAGCGACTTCACGCAGTCCGACGGCACCAATGCCAACAGCAGCCTGGATCAGACCCTGATCACCAGTTTGCAGCTCTACGTCCCGGTCTTGCCGGGCATGGCGGTCCCCTACGATTTCTGCATCGACGATCTGGCGTTCCTGGGCGCCGACGGCAAAGAGCTGAAGCCGTGACCCTCCGGCGAGGCGTCGTCTTTGCCCTCGCCCTCGCCGCCGGGTGCGGCTCGGAAACGAGCGGCACGGCCCCACCCCCGCCCTCACCCGCTGTGGGAGCGCGGACAGGTTGCGCCGGGGCAGCGACCAGTTCCGTGGCCCCTGGCGGCTACTACGTCAACGGCAATACGATCTGCACCGCCGACGGGCGCCCGCACCTGTTCCACGGCGTCGATCGCCCGTCGCTGGAGTGGTCCAGTGTCGGGGAAGGCCTGTCCGCCGCTGACTTCCAGCAGATGGCGTCGTGGAACGCGAACGTGGTGCGCATCGCCCTCAATCAGGCCTTCTGGCTCGCCGCCTCTCCCGTTTACGATCCCGGCTACGCGCCCCGCGTCGACAGCGCCGTCGCCTGGGCCGAGGCGGCGGGCCTGGACGTCATCCTGGATCTGCACTGGTCCGACGCCGGCGTCCTGGGGAGCTGCCGCGCCTCCTGCCAGCAGAAGATGCCCGACGCCAACTCACTGACGTTCTGGTCCGACGTCGCCACCCGCTACCAGAATGACGGCCGCATCCTGTTCGAGCTGTACAACGAGCCGCACAACGTGAGCTGGAGCGTCTGGCAGTCCGGCGGCGACACCGGCGACGGCTGGCAGGCGGTGGGGATGCAGCAGCTCTACGACACCGTGCGAGCGACCGGCGCCCAGAACCTGGTGGTGATAGGCGGCCTCGACTGGGCCTACGATCTGTCCGGCGTGCCCGCCCACCGCATCGCAGGCACCAACATCGTTTACGCGACCCACGCCTACACCGGCGGCGCCAGCGAGATGCTCGCCCGGTTCTGGGACGTTTACTGGGGCTTCCTGACCGCGACCGATCCCGTCCTGGTCACCGAGTTCGGAGACAGGACCCCCGCCTGCTCGACGACCTACGGCGCCGACGTCATCGCCTATGCCGACCAGCACGCCGCCGGCTGGACCGCCTGGGCCTGGTACCCGAACGGATGCACGTTCCCGTCGCTGATCGAGGACTGGGCGGGCACGCCGTCGTCGCTGGGCGCGGTCGTGAAGGCGGCGCTGGGGGCCCATGGGCACGACTGATCCAAACAGGCTTCGCTGTCGTCTCTGCCCCGGACGGTCGCGCCCCCGGCGCCGCACTCACTTGCCGGCGCTCGTGTTGCTGGTCGTGGTCATCCCGAAGGTCGGCAGAGGGAGGCCGACGCCCACGAACCCGTACCAGCGCCGAGCCGCGACGTTGTAGCCGATGCCGCCCTGCAACCAGTCGCGAACGATCGAGAGCGCGGCGCCGATGCCGACCTCGGGCACGCCGTCGAGATTGAAGTCGAGCGCGGCCACGCTGATCCCGAGGCCGGGGTTGAGGACGTTGTTCCAGAACGCGCAGCCCCGCCAACCCTTCTTGAGAAACGCGCTGTAGGCGGGGGCGGCCTGGAAGGGAGTCTTCCCGCCGGTGTCGCTCGGCTGGCGCGGGCGATTAGCGAACACCAGCCCGGCGGAGGTCTCCACATGAACCAGCATTCGCCGCAGGCGAAGCTGCTCGATCTCCACATCCTGGTTCGGTGAGGCGGTCCCTTTCTGCACCCCGAGCTTGATGACCACCTCGTCGCCGTCGGCGCGAGGGCCGGTCAGCTCGAGATCGAGCTGGGACGTCGCCGGCAGATCGGCGAGCTCGAATCGTTTGACCTTGTCCCCGAACTCCAGCGTCGCGGCGTTGAGGTTGGCGACGACGGAGCCGGCCGTGATCTCTCCCCACACGGTCGAGGCCTCGGCGTCGACGGCCCTCTTGAGCGCCGCCGCGGCGTCGAGGACTTCCCTGGCTGGAGTCTGGAGCGCCGCTACCGCGGACGTGAGGTCCTTCCTCAACCCGTCCACCTCCTTCTCCACGGCGGCGAGCCGGGTGGTCGCTTCTCGGACGGCGGCCGTGGCGGCGGCGGGCAGTCCCGCCGGGTTGGTCTTCGCGGTGTCGGCCAGGCTGGTGATGGTGGCTTCCAGCCATTTGGCCTGCTGCCCGAGATCGACGGCCACCACCTTCACCTCGGCGGCCAGTGGCGGGGCCGCCTTCTCTGCCGCGGCGACCAGGTTGTCGCAATCTTGTCGCAGCGCCTGGAGCGCCTTCAGGGTCTCGGGAAACGAGCGCGCGGCGAGGTCGAGCACGACCGCCTGGGCGACCGCGGCGCCCCCTCCGGCGTTGATCATCTTGGCGGCGGTGGCGGCGTTCTGGTACTGCTGTCGTTGCTCGTCGGTGAACACCAGCCGGAAGCGTTCGACCTCGTAGCGGGTCTGGTCGGCGTAGCTGTCGAAGCCGGGCAAGTGGACGGGCTGCGTGCCAGCGGAGGCGCCCAGCCAGGCGCCCAGCATCAGGCGGACACCCTCCTTGGCCAGGGCCGCGTTGAGCTCCTGCTGAAGCCGATCGATCTCCTCATGTCCGGCCTGCTGAAGGGCCGAGAACTGGGCGGCGGTGCTCTGCCCGGCCGCCGAGTCGAGCGCGCGATCGAGGGCGGCCCGAAATCGGTTGGGTCTGGCGGTCGGGGCCGCGTCCTTCGGCGCGCTCGTGGCGTAGTTCAAGAGGATGAGGCCCGCCCGCGCCCGCAAAGAGCCGGTCTTGTCAGCAGCGGGCTGGGAAAGGGCCCTGGTGAGCTCGGTGATGCCGTTCTGTAGAGTCACGTAATCGGCGACCAACGCCGCGGTCTCGGAGCCGGACGCCCCCCCGAGCCGCGCGGCCAGCACCGCCCGGTCGATGGTGATTCCGATGGTGCTGTTGATGTCGACCGTGGCGGCGCCGGGCGTGACGTCGTGGCTGTCGCCATCGATGTCTCGTTCGACGAACGTCAGCAAAGGGGCCGGCGGCGGCGCCGATGCCGCCAGGGCAGCTTGTGCCGACGCGACCAGCAGCAGCGAGACCAGCAACGAAGCGCGCTTCACCTCAGGCCTCCGCTCGGAGAAAGGCCTGCACGACGCGAACGTTGTCGGCGTCCTCGGTCGTCAGGATCACGTCGCGGATGTCGTCGCCGATCGAGGTGGTGAAAGCAGCCGCCTTGCCGCCCAAGATCTGGTCGATGAAGCCGGGTGAGGCCTCGGCCAGCCCTCGGATCTCCGAGGCGATGTCTTCGACGGAGCGGGCCCAGATCACCCAGCGCGGCTCCGTGTCCTGGCCGGCGAACTTGCCTGCCTTCGAGACCAGCGCCTCGGCCGCGGACCCCGCCCCCACGACGACGAACAGGACGAACGGCTCGTCGTTCACCATCTCGTGAAAGATCCGTCGGGCGTCCGCGGGGGTGTCGAGAGGCAATACCTTCGTCTTCCGGAACTCCATGGGGTGTCCTTTCGTGTTTGCGCTGGCTGGCCCCTATGAACGAACGACCCGGGATTTCTTTCCCATTGTCTGCGCCGACAAGCGCCGCCAGCGCGGCTGGCTGCGGCGAAGCACCTGCCCGGTCCCAGGCGCGACGCCTTGACCCAAAGCCTGGTGGGCTTCATAAACCAGCCTGCGATGCGCGCCCTTCGGGCACACGAGCGAGGCGGCCCTGAGCACCTCGTAGAGGAAGAAGCGCCGATGCCGTCGCCCGGCATCGGGGACGTGCTAGTTCGCGTGCAGGTCGCCAGCTTCACCCCGACCGAGCTCGATTGGCCGTCGACCTGGGTCGATCGGGCCGGGCGGGATCGACGACCGTCCATCCCCGGCCACGAGGTGTCCGGCGTGGTGACCGCGCTCGGTTACGGAACCACCGGCGTGACGGTGGGGGACGCGGTGTACGGGCTCACCGACTGGTACCGCGACGGCGCGGCAGCAGAGTACGTGGCCGTGGAGGCCCGGAACGTGGCGCGAAAGCCGGACCGCCTGGATCATCGGACGGCCGCCGTCGTCCCAATGGTGGCGCTGACCTCCCAGCAGGCGCTCTTCGACCACGGTGGCCTCGCGTCCGGCCAGACGGTGGCGGTTCTGGGCGCCGGCGGCGGCGTGGGCACCTTCGCGGTGCAGCTGGCCCGGGCCGCCGGGGCGCGGGTGGTTGCCGTCGCGCGGCCGTGGGCGACCGACGTCTTGCGCGCGCTGGGCGCCGAGGTCTTCGCCGACGTCGACTCCGCGCCGCTGTCGAAGGCGGACCTGATCTTCGATCTCGTCGGTGGCGAGATGTTGCGGCAGGCGTGCGCGGTCGCCAGGCCGGGCGCGACCGTGGTCTCGGCCGTCGAGGCTCCAAAGGTCGACGTGAACCGCCGCGGCCTGTTCTTCGTCGTCGAGCCGAACCGCGCGCAGCTTCAGGAGCTGGGGGCGCGCATCGTCGCCGGTGAGCTCCGTCCAGTCGTTGGCGGAGCGTGGTCACTCAAGGAAGGGCGCGCGGCGTTCGAGGCGAAGCATCGCGGCGGCCAGCCAGGCAAGGCCGTCCTCCTCGTGGCGGACGAGAGCTGACCGTCAGCGCGGTTCGCCGTGCGGCATCTCAACGATCTGTGAACGCGGCCTATGGTTCGGCGAACGATCGCATCCCGGCGCCGACGCGGGCTGGCGTCGATCATCTTTATCGAGCTGGGTCGGAAGGAGGACGACGTCGACCGGCGCCCGCGACGGTCATCGATGACACAGGCGCCATGACGCCGCCCCTCAGCGCTCGCGGTGCTGCGGCGCGAGCAGTCGTGGTGCTGTCGCGCTCCGTCGTCAGGCTCTCTGCTTCGATCGGCGGCGCCGCCTGAGGCCGCCCGCGATCAACAGACCACACGCGCCCAGCAGGAAGCCCGGCCGGCTGCTGCCGCGGACACCGTCTCGCGCGATGGCGCAGGCGCAGCCGCTGTCCGAGGCGCCTGTGGCAGAGCCGCCCGGGCCTTCGTTCCCGGTGGCGCCGCCTGAGGCAGCGGAGGTGCCGCCCGAGCCGTTAGACGTTCCCGTGATCCCGCCTGACCCTGCGGCGATGGCGCCACCGGTGCCCGGGATTGCGCTTCCACCGCTGCCTGCCGCGACACCGCCCGTGCCGCGGGTTCCGCCGCTGCCTGCAACAGCGCCACCCGTGCCCGGGCTCCCACTTCCCCCGCTGCCCACCGCAGCGCCACCCGCGCCGGAGCGTCCACCGCTGCCTGCGGCAGCGCCACCCGTGCCGGGGCTGCCACTGCCGCCGCTGCCTGCCCGCCCGCCGGCACCACCTGTACCGCCCGCCGCGCCTCCAGGACCGCCCGCGCCGCCGCCCCCGCTCGCTCCGCCGTGGCCGTCGCTGCCGCCCGAGGGCGCCGGTCCCGTCCAGGCATTCTGCAGCTGCGCCAGGCCCGACTGGTTCGGCACCGTGAGGACCAGGTTCGCGCCCGTCCCGCTGCGCGTGGTCATGCTGTACCAGTCCCCGTCCTTCAGACCGACCCAGTAGAAGCTTCCCATGTTCCAGGCGCGCAGCTGGCTGCTCATGCCGCGGATGTACGCCTCGAAGAAGTTCGTGGGAGCCTTGCTGTAGTCCAGGGAATCGTAACTCACGCCGTTCTTGCTGCCGGGGCTCATCGGCCCGCCCCACTCCGTGCACACCGTGCGGTCGGAGTAGCTGCCGACCTCACCCTTGAGGTGGCTGACCCACTGGGACTCGCTGTTCCAGGTGTCGGAGCCGAAGAAGCTGTAGTCGTGGACGGCCAGCAGGCACCCGTCCAGCGCGCTGGACGACGCGACGGCGGGAACATTCTGCGCATCGCCGGTCCCGTCCAGGATCACCCTGCCCCGCGGGACGGTCGGAAACTGCGTCAGCCAGCTGGTGTACAGCGAGATCAGGTCGTTCGCGCTGTAAGGGTTCGGCTCGTTGAAGATCTCGAAGTAGGCGTTCGCATTTCCGCCGTACTTGTCGACGACCGTCTTCCACATGTTCCAGAACGCGTTCATGTCCGCGGGCTTGTTCGTCTTGGCGCTGTCCCAGTAGCACAGCACGACGCTGCCCTTCGACAGCACCCCGTCGATCGCCCCCGTGTACGTGTCCCAGTA
>Ga0070658_10005187_pt1 | contig 10602 bp, 7 predicted proteins | sample KBSC13metaG_FD_64664 | JGI IMG/M metagenome (GOLD analysis project Ga0070658, IMG submission 64664) | Corn rhizosphere microbial communities from Kellogg Biological Station, Michigan, USA - KBS C1-3 metaG | ecosystem: Host-associated > Plants > Roots > Rhizosphere > Soil ... | reverse complement strand
CCGTCCTCGGGGTCGACCTCGATGGTGGTCCACTTGCCCTCGACCTTCGCCCCGACCACCGCCATCTTGCCGCAGGTGCCCGCGCCCACGGTCCGCACCAGCACGTCCCCCTTGGCCAGCTCCTCGGGCGGCACGCGCGCGTAAAGGCCCGTGCTTTCGTTGGCGGCCTCGGCCTCCAGCAGCGTGGCCGACCGCAGCGCGCTGGGGTAACGCCACCAGCGCGGCGGAGCCTGCGTCCGATCTTCCTCGATCTCGGGCACGATGCCGCCCGCCTTCTCGATGGTCTCCCAGGCCACCACCGCGGCGCGGTCCCAGCCCCGCCAGCCCCGCGGGGTCATCACCGGATCGTCCTGCACGCAGGTGGACGACCTGTCGGCGCCGTTGGTCCCCTTGTCCCCCACCTTGGGGCCCAGCGGGGTCTTCGCGGTCGAGGCGGCGCCGGGCTGGGCCGTGGGCGGCGCCCCGGCACCGGCGGGCACGGCGCGCGCCTGACCGCCCGCCAGCAGGGCGGCCACGGTCGCCACACCCATCGTGCGGTGCAGGCGCGGCAGGTTCGGCGGCGGCCGACGGTGCGGACGTGGTTCGCCGGACGCGCGCACGCGGGAGCTCCTCAGACCCCGATGAACAGGCGGTGGCCGAAGTTCGGCTCGAGATCCGACGCGAAGATCTTGTCGGCCGACGTCTTCACGTCGTAGACGGCGCGCTTGAACTCCAGCACCTTCGTCTCGGTGTCGAACAGCACGTAGCTGGCGCGCGGATCGTAGTCCCGCGGCTGCCCGACGGAGCCGACGCTGATGATGTACTTCCAGCCCGTGCGCAGCTCGAACTTCTGCGCCACCACGTCGCGCGCGCCCGTCTCGGGGGACAGCGCGAACGCCTTGCACAGGTGCGAATGGCCGATCAGCGTGAGCTCGGCCATGTCGGACCACATGGCCAGGCACTCGGCGGCCTGGTCCTTGGCGAAGATGTAGTCGAACTCCTCGACGTTCAGCGGCGAGCCGTGACAGAAGTGAACGTCACCCTCGCGAAGCTGATACGGCAGGCTCTTCAGCCACTCCATGTGCTCGGGCTGCAGCTGCTTCGCGTGCAGGTCCAGCGCGTGGCGGGCCGCGTGATAGTAGTACGAGTAGTCCATCCGTCCCGCCACGGCGGCGTCGTGATTGCCCAGGATGGTATGGGCGGCGCGGGAGCGGATCAGACTGCAGGTCTCGTTCGGGCTGGCCCCGTAGCCGACCACGTCGCCCAGGCAGATCGTTCGCTCGACGCCGTCGGCGTCCATGGCCGCGAAGCAGGCCTGCAAGGCCTCGATGTTCGCGTGAATATCAGAAACGATGCCGAGCCGCATTCCGTTTTCCGAGGAATGCGAGAACCTAGCATCGATGGAGGGCGTTGTCCGCTATTGCCGTCGGAAGATGGCCGGCGGAGCGCAGTCGCAACCCTGGGAGGGCTCCCCGCCTCCCGCGATCGGCCGCGGCTATTGCAGGCGATCGACCAGGGGGGTCGAGTCGACGACGACGCGGCCCAGGACCGAGCTGAGCTCCACGACGGGGCGGTGTTCGGCCACCGTGCTGGCGCCAGTCCCGCGCACGGCGACGCTCGCTGTCACGGCCCGCAGACGGTCGCCCTTCTGCCACAGCGTCGCCAGTGGAATCGACGACACCACCGGAACCGGCGATCGGGCCCGCAGCTCGAAGCCGGCCGGCGCTCCCACCACCGCGACGCGCACCTCGCCGCCGTAGCTGCGCAGATCGTAATGGCCGTTGGGGCGCAGCACGCCGAACAGCACCACCGCGCCCGTGGTGGCGGACAGCCTGACCTCGTCCGCCCGGATGTCGTCGGCGCGGATGTCCCCGTCCACCACGCGCGCCTCGACCCGGGTGCCGCCCAGGCGATCCAGCTGCATGTGCCCCTCCACGCCGTCCAGATCGACGTCCCCTTCCACCTGCGCCACCGTCTGTCCGCCGCGCAGCTGGTGCGTGATGACCCGGCCGTGCACGTCCGACACCGCGATGCGGCCGCCCGTCGTCTCCAGCCGGGCGCCCGCGCGCAGGCCGCTCACGGTCAGGTCGCCGCCGAAGGTCTTCGCCTCGACGCCCAGCTCGGCCGGCACCTCGACCACCAGATCGACCCGGCTCGCGCTGAGGGGCAGCGCGCGCTCGCGACCGCCCGCCTCCACGCGCGCCTCGATCGAGATCTCGCCGCCCGCCCAGGCCGTGAAGTGCACCCGCAGCCGCGCCAGCGCCTCCGGCGAGGTCGACTGCTTGTCGGCCACGATGTGGATGGTCTCGCCGCGGTCCCAGGCCCGCACCGTGATGGCGCCCAGCGGGTTGTCGATGCGCAGCCGCTCCGCGCCCGGGATGGGGACGATGATCTCCCGCCCGTCCACGGCTCGCGGGGTGGACTCGGCCGCGCGCGGCGCGGCCGGGGCGTCCGCGGCCCAGGCGCCCGGCCCCAGCAGCAGGAGCCCGGCCGCCAAGACGGCGCCCTGGCGCGCGCGCATCAGCGCAGGCCCTCGTCCAGCCCGGGAGAGCCCCGGTGCACGGCCTCGGCCAGGAAGTCGATCTGCCTCTGGTAGGCCGAGAACAGCATCTCGGCGACGGCGCTGTCTCCGGGATCGCGATCCGCGACCGCCCGTGAGTGCACGATCGCCTCGTCCAGACGGGCCAGCCGCTCCGCCACGCGGGCGCGCGTGTCTGGCGCCCACAGCGCCTGCTCGCGGTCCAGGATGACGCGCAGCCGGCGCGCCGCATCGGCGTAGGACGCGGCGGCGCGGTCCAGCTCGTGCTCGGCCTCGGCCAGCAACGGATCCGCGCCGGCGCCCGGTGATACGGCCGGCGCCGCCGCCTCGCTGGCCGGCCCGGCGTGCCCTCGTACGAAGATGTCGGCGCGGCCGATGGCCAGCCAGGCCACGCAAGCGGCGACGGAAGCGCCGGCCAGCGCTCCGAACAGCCACGACGGCCACGACCAGGCCCGACCGTCGTCGGCCTCCAGCGCGCCCGCGATGGTCGGCCACAGGGTCGGCGGCGGTTCGGGCCGGGCCAGGTCCCGGAGCGACGCCGTCTGCAGCCGCAGGCCGGCCGCTACCTCGGCGCACGGCGGGCAAGCGTCGACATGGGCGCGCACGACCGCGGCGTCGCGCTCGTTCACGTCGCCCGACACCCACTCGGACAGCCGCTCGGCCGTCACGTGCCGCGAGGACGTCCCTGACCCCGCGGGCGCGGTCACGGCTGCCCTCCCCGCTCCGGCTGCTTGCGCCCCACGTCGGCGGCCGTGATGCCGCTGGCGGCCAGGATCTCGCGCAGGCGCGCCCGCGCCTTGTGCAGCTGCGACTTCGAGGTGCCGACGTGACAGCCGAGCACGCTGGCAATCTCCTCGTGCTCCAGCCCCTCGATGTCGTGCAGCACGATGACCGTGCGGTAGCCGACGGGCAGCGCCTCCAGACCTCGCTCGAGGCGGCTGCGCAGGGCCGAGTCCCCCTCGTGCGGATCGGCCACCAGGGGCAACTCGGCGGCGCGCGCCTCGAACGACTCCGCGGGCGGCGGCCGGCGCGACCGGTGGGAGAGCGCGGCGTTCACCGTCAGCCGGTAGATCCAGGTCCCCAGCGCCGAGTCGCCGCGGAAGCGCGGCACGCCCCGGAAGATGCGGATGAACGCCTCCTGGGCCACCTCTTCCGCGTCGGAAGGGCCGGCGATTCGCGACGACAGCGCGAACACGCGCCGCTTGTAGCGGTGGTACAGGGCCTCGCGGCTGCCCGGCGCGTTGCGGCGCACCGCCTCGACCAACGCCGCCTCGTCATCGGTGCCTCGCTGTTCGGAGCCGAGCGTCAAACCTATCCCTGAGTTCTGGTCGGCGGCGGCGAGCATCGTGGGCGTCGGTTCTTTGATGGGACTCTCCCTTCCCCGGGTTGCCTGGACGCCGTTCGAAGCGTCGAAATTACGAAATCGCGGGGGCCGCTTCCCGGGGGTTGGTGTTTCGGGGCGCGATGTTACAGTGGCCAGCCCCATGCGGTCTGTGATTTTGGCCTGCTTCTTCTTGTCGGGTGCGTCGGGGTTGGTGCTGGAGATGTTGTGGACGCGGCTGCTGACCCTGGTCTTCGGGTCCACCACCCTGGCCGTCTCCACCGTGCTGACGGCGTTCATGGGGGGGCTGGGGCTGGGATCGTTCCTGGCGGGTCGGATCGCCGACCGGCTGAAGCACCCGGTGAAGACCTACGCGCTGACGGAGGCGGCCATCGGCGTGTACGCGCTGCTGGTCCCGGTCGTGATCTCCTTCTACCCGGCGCTGAACCGGGGGCTGTGGTCGGCCTTCGGCGATCACTACACCGTGCTGTCGGTGCTGCGCTTCCTGGCGTCGGCCGGGCTGTTGATCGTGCCCACGACGCTGATGGGCGCCACGCTGCCCATCCTGGCGCGGCACTTCGTGCAGCGCCCGTGGGAGCTGCGGCGCATCGGCCTGCGCATCGGGACGCTGTACGCGGTCAACCTGTTCGGGGCGGTGGCGGGGGCGTTCCTGGCCGGCTTCGTGTTCCTGCCCAACATCGGCATTCGCTGGACCAACGTGACGGCCGCCTCGTTCAACCTGACGCTGGCGGCGGTCATCCTGATCACGCGTCGCCTGCCCCGCTTCGCCGAGAAGGCGGGCGCCGAGGAGACAATCGACGAGCTGCTGGAGAAGGCCGCCGCCGAGGGCCAGGTGAGCGCCGCCGCGGCCCTGCCCCCGCCCGCGAAGGTCACGGCCCGATCGCGGCAGGTCACGCTGGCCGCCTTCGCCGTCTCGGGCGGCACGGCGATGACGCTGCAGGTGCTGTGGACGCGCGCGCTGGCGGTCCTGATCGGCTCGTCGGCCTACTCGTTCACGCTGATCCTGCTGGCGTTCCTGATCGGCCTGGGCGCGGGCTCGGCCCTGTTCGGCCGCATCAGCCAGAAGACCGCCTATCCCGTGCGCTGGCTGGCGGGCCTGCACCTGGGTATCGCCGCCTCGATCGGGGTGTCGTACCTGTTGACCGATCGGTTGCCGCTGGTCTTCACCTGGCTGCTGGAATCGTCGAGCTTCGGCGTCGACGGCGTGCTGATCTGCCAGTTCGCGCTGGCGTGCATCGCCGTCCTGCCCACCACGATATTGATGGGGGGCGTCTTCCCGCTCACCATCCGCATCGCCTCGGCCCGCATCGACACGGTGGGCAAGGACATCGGCTATGCGTACGCGCTGAACACGGTGGGCGCCATCATCGGGTCCTTTCTGTCGGGCTTCGTGGTGCTGCCCAAGCTGGGCTTGCAGCGGGGCATCTACCTGGTGGTGGCGATCGGGCTGGGCCTGGCGGCGGCGCTGTTCGCCTCCGCGCCCGCCCTGTCGCGACGGAAGCGGGGCCTGGCCGTCGGTGTGGCCGTGGCCATGGCGCTGATCGGCCTGGCGCTTCCCCGCTGGAACCTGATGCTGTTCTCGTCGGGGTTCTTCCGGGTGTCGATCGCGCGCGATTACATCTACCGCAAGCTGCACAAGAAGGAATGGAAGTACCCGCAGCTGGCGTTCTACGAGGACGGCGTCGCCACCACGGTCTCCGTGGACCGCTGGGGCAAGACGCTGTCGCTGAAGAACAACGGCAAGGTCGACGCCTCGAACGAGGGCGACATGCCCACGCAGATCACCGTGGGTCTGCTGCCGCTGCTGCTCTACCCCGGCGATCACCCGCCCAAGGTGGCGTTGATCGGCTACGGCTCGGGTGTCACCGCGGGCGCCATCACCCAGTACCCCATCGGCTCGCTGGAGCTGGTCGAGCTGGAGCCGGCGATTCTCTATCGGGCCTCGCACCTGTTCGACGACGTCAACCACAAGCCGCAGGAGAACCCGAAGGTCACCGCGCGCGTCGGCGATGGCCGCAACTTCCTGACCCAGCGCCGGGACAAGTTCGACGTCATCGTCAGCCAGCCCTCGAACCCATGGCTGACGGGCGTGTCGAACCTGTTCACGCGCGAGTACTTCCGCGACATCAAGCGCCGCCTGGCGCCGGGAGGGATCTTCTGCCAGTGGGCGCAGCTGTACGAGCTGGCGCCCTGGAACATCAAGACCATCTACCGCACGGTGCGCGACGAGTTCCGCTACGTGTACGTGTTCTCGGCCGAGGATCTGTCGTCGGACACGATCCTGATAGCCAGCCAGGAGCCGCTGAAGCTGGACCTGTCCACCATCCAGCGCGCCTTCGCGCATCCCGCCACGGCCGCCGAGGCCAAGCGCGGCCTGATCGAGTCGCCGCACGACGTGTTCGCGTACCTGCTGCTGACGCCCGAGGAGCTGGAGTCGTTCACCAGCGGCTCACCTGACAACACCGACGACAACGCCCTGATCGAGTTCTCCGCGCCGCGCGATCTGCTGGGGTACGCGCGGTTCGACCCCTACCTGGCCAAGGTGTACGGCCCGCTGTGGCCGTATGGCCACCTCACCGGCGTGGTCACCGGCTATGACGGCGACGGGCCGACGAAGAGCGCCCGTTGCGGGCTGCTCGCGCGCAGCTTGCTGGCCCACGGCAAGGCGCGCGAGGCCGAGCTGTGGACCCGGCGCGCCGAGGCTGCCGGTGACACGCCCGAGGCGCGGCACGCCCGCCTGCTGATGCGCCTGGTCTCCACACGCCTGGACCGCGACCCCGAGATCCCGCTGGCGGCCGGCGAGGATCTGGCGCCGCCGGTGGCTGGCCCGAAGACCCCTGCCAAGGACGCGGCGCTGATGACCGAACAGTACCCGGACGTGAAGGCGGCGTTCGAGGCCCAGCGCTACGCCACGGCCTACAAGATCCTCGAGAAGTGGCCGGAGAGCCTGTGGACCGGTCTGGGGTCGGACTTCAGCCTGCTGGAAGGGTTCCTGGACTACAAGGCGGAGGAATACGTGGACGCCGTCGAGGAGCTGAAGACGCTGGCGGCCGACGCCTCGTACGCGGCCCGCCGCCCCGAGGTCTTCTACTATCTGGGGCGCGCCCACTACGCCAACGCCAGCTACACGAAGGCGGTGGCGGCGCTGGAGAAGTTCATCGAGGGACAGCGGGCGCTGGGCCGGCCCCTGCTGCCCACCTCGGCCGAGATCCCGTCCCCGGCGCCCTGACCGCGCCCCGCGGCGCGTGATAATCTGAGCGCATGACGAGTGAAGTCCCCGACGTGGTCGGGGTCGGTGGCCTGGCCCTGGACCAGATCGGGGTCGGCGCCAGCGTACGGGATCCCTGGATCCCGCTGTCCAAGTTCACGTTACAGGCGGGCGGTCCGACCGGCACGGCGCTGGCGACCATGGCCACGCTGGGCGCGCGCGCGCGCTACTTCGGCCGCCTGGGCGACGACGAGTTCGGTACCCTCATCTTGCGGCACTTGAGGGGCATGGGCGTCGATACGTCGTTGACGGTACGGGAGCCCGACCGCCTGTCGCCCTCCACCTTCATCCTGCTGGAGGAGGACAGCCGGCGCCGTTTCATCCGCCACACCACGGGCGACGTGACGCCGCTCGAGCCGGCCGATATCCCCCACGATCTGTTCGATGGGGTGCGGCTGGCTTACTTCGATGCCGAGCTGCCGACGTTGCAGATCGCGGCCGCGACCCGCGCCAGGGCCCGCGGCGCGCGGGTGCTGCTGGGCGTACGGCGCCCCGGGCCCGGGCTGGGCGAGCTGCTGGATCTGGCCGATGTCGTCATCGCCTCGGAGCGCGTGGCCGCCGAGATGTCTCACACCTCGGAGCTGGAGCGCAGCCTGGTCGAGTTGACGAAGATGGGGCCCGAGGTCGCCATCATCACCCTCGGTGACGAGGGCGCCATCGGGCTGCACGAGGACAAGCTGGTCCGCCAGCACGCCGTCGAGGTCGACGTCGTGGACGTGACGGGCGCGGGCTCCGTTTTCCGCGGCGCGTACGGCTACGCCATGCTCCAGGGGTGGCCCCTGGAGCGGGCGCTGCCGTTTGCCACCGCGGCGGCCGGGCTCAGCTGCGCCAGCCTGGGCGGTCAGGGTGGGATCCCCACCCTCGATGCCATCTCCCGGTCGCTCGGCTAGCGGCGGGACCCGGCTGGCGGCGCCTGCTGGCGCCGCGCTTGCCGGGATCGGACTTCAGCGCGAGGGCGCCGAGAGGCCTATCGATTCTTTACCCGCTGTCGGAGGGTCCACGGCATGTCCCCTCTCCCCCTCTGTCGCCGCCTCCAACTGCTGCTCGCTGTCCACTTCGAATCCGGGTCTGGTCTCGTCGAGCATCGCATCTTTCCATTCGAGCGAGCGGGGATCGATGTGCCTCAAGTGCATGGCAGGTACCCTCCCTTCGGATCCTTACGGATTCTGTCTACTGTGCTGTGTGCGGGTCGGTTGTTCAGACACCCCTAGGATTCCAAGATACTCCCATTCTTGTTTCGTGAACCTTTCGAGTTCGTATTTTATTCGTAACCCTGGTCCTTCACGAACCCGGGCGAGACGTTCGCGGCGGTGCCCCAGCGGGACTTCGACCAGCGCGTCTCGAAGGCGTGGATCAACCCCAGCACCCCGCGCATCTGCCGGAGCGCGATGGGCCGGCTCGCGGCCACGTCCTTCTGCTCCCTGGGGTCCTCGAGCTCGTCGTAAAGCTCCAGGCGCCCGGAGGCGGCGACCAGGCGGTAGCGCTCCTCCTTCAGGCCGCGCGCCAGCTGCCCGTCGATGGTGAGGGCCGAACGGGGGGCCAGGCCCGTCTCGTCCCAGGCCAGCGGGACCAGCGACGTCCCCTGGATCTTCTCGCCCGGGGTGACGCCGGCCAGCTCCAGCAGCGTCGCGTACAGGTCCATGATCTCGACGTCCGCGTGAACCACCTTGCCAGTTGGCATGTGTCCGGGGGCGCGAATGATCAAGGGCACGTGGGTCAATTCCTGGTACACGGACTGACCGTGGCCGAAACGGCCATGCTCGCCGAACTCGTCGCCGTGATCCGAGACGACGACCACCACCGAGCGATCGAGCAGGTCGGCCGTCTTCAGGTCGGCCAGGAAGGTCGCAAAGCTATTGTCGCTCTGCGTGATCTCGGCGTCGTGGAGCGCCTCGAGATACGCCTTGTCGTTGTCGTTGATCTTCAGCTTGCCGGCCCCGATCGCCCCCAGTTGAACGCCGGTCTTGGCCGGCTTCAGGGGGCCGGTGTACGGCTTGTTCCAGTACTTTTTCAGGAATTCGGCGCGGGGGGTGTACGCGACGTGTGGATCGACGGTGGCCAGGTAGGCGAACTCCGGCTTCTTCTTGTTGGCCAGCACCCACGTCTTGGCCTGCTTCCACAGGTAGTCGGCGCCGTTGGGCAGGTTCTCCCGGATGAAGTTCCGGTACTGGTCCCAGCCCCGATCGAACCCCCACTTCGACGACACGTAGCCGTTGGAGGAGAAGATGGCCGTCTTGAAGCCCTTCTTCTTCAGATCCTCGGCGATGAAGGCCACGTCCTTGGACAGCTTCGACTCGGCCGAGACCGCCTTGTGCACGGGCGGATACACCCCGGTCAGCAGCGAGGCGTGGGAGGGCAGCGACCAGGTGCCGGGGACCTGCGCCCAGGCGAACCGCGTGGCGTCGGCGGCGAAGGCGTCATAGTTGGGCGTCTGCACCCGGGTCTTGGGGTTGAACACGTGGACCTTGTCGGCCCGCAGCGTGTCGACCATCCAGATGAAGATGTGATCCGCCCGCGGCGCATCCGCCGGCGGCTTGGGGCCGGCGGCCGCCTTCACGACCAGCCGCAGCCCCGCCCAGTCGACGCTGCCGCCGTGAGAGATCAGATCGATCCGGGCGGCCTGGCCCGCCGCCGCGCCCAAGGGCAACGTGGCGTCCGTCCACTTCGTATCGCTGACGGCGTCCAGCAGCACGCGCGGCTTCTGGCCGTCGACGACGACGCGCACGACGGCATGGGCGTGCGCCGCCGCATCCTGGGCGGCGTGGGAGAGGGCCAGGCTGGCGCCGTCCGGGATCTGCAGGAAATAGGACAACCGGGACGACTTGCCGGCGATGCCCACCGCGCGCCGCTTGGCCCCGCCCGCGGTGACGTCGCGCGAGGCGGCGCCCACCGGGTCGGGCGGTGCGCCGGCGGGACCCAGGGTCAGGTCGGTGAAGGCGGCGGCGCTGCGGTGGCCGGCGCTGCCGCTGGCCGCGCGAAACGTGAAGCGCACGCGGTTTTCGCCGACCTTCAGCGCCGCGGCCGGGACGTTCACCTGGTACCGCTTGGGCTTGGTCTCGATGTCCAGGTTCCCCATCGCCTTGTCGTTCACGAAGATCGAGACGCGCTGCTTGGGGGCCAGGCTGCGCACCGTGAACGCCAGCGTGCTGTCGCCCAGGGTGGCGCCCGCGTCGCCATCGCCATCCGTGTCGATGGGCAGGTACACCTGCGCGGACAGACCCGCGACCAGGGCCGCCGGCTTTCCCTGGTCCTTCTCGTCGAGGAACCACGACGTCTTCCACCCGCCGTCGGTGTACTTCAGGAAGTCGAGGCTGGCGGCGTCGACGACCAGGTGACCCTCCCGGTACGACGACGCGTGGACGCGGTTGTTCATCAGGTCCATCGCCACGCGCGTCGACTCGGCGGCCGGCTGACTGGCGGCGGCGACCGCCTTCGGCGGCGGGGCCGGTCCGTTCTCGACGACCGTGAGCGGGG
>Ga0070658_10005186_pt1 | contig 10603 bp, 7 predicted proteins | sample KBSC13metaG_FD_64664 | JGI IMG/M metagenome (GOLD analysis project Ga0070658, IMG submission 64664) | Corn rhizosphere microbial communities from Kellogg Biological Station, Michigan, USA - KBS C1-3 metaG | ecosystem: Host-associated > Plants > Roots > Rhizosphere > Soil ... | reverse complement strand
CTCCTGCCGGCGACCGTTTGGTCATGACCGGGCACTTCGGCTACGCGCCCAACGCCCGGGGAGCGGTCTGGTTCGTGCACCAGGTCTTGCCCCTGTTGAAGCGCAGGCGGCCGGAGACCACGGTGACGCTCGTGGGAATCGAGCCGACCGCTGAGGTGCTGGCCCTGCACGACCCTTCCGCCGGTGTGGTGGTCACCGGTCGCGTGCCGGACGTACGGCCCTACCTGGCGGCGGCGGACGCGTTTGTCGTGCCGGTGCACAGCGGTGGCGGCACCCGTCTCAAGGCCCTCGAGGCTCTCGCCGTCGGGCTGCCGACCGTCAGCACGACGATGGGAGTCGCCGGCATCGAGCTCGGAAGCGATCCGCCGGTGCTCGTCGCGGACGACCCACCGAGCTTCGCGGCAGCTCTCGACACGGTGCTGGGGGACGTTGCGCTCCGCAGGCGAATGATCCGTAGCGGACGCGATCTCGTGTCGTGCAGTTACGACTGGCAGAGCATTGGTGCGGCGCTCGAAGGTGATCTCCTGCGGATCGCAGAACATGACTGAGAAGCCCAGAGTCGGTCGGTGCTTCGTGGTCGGCTGCCCGCGGTCGGGCACCACGCTGGTGCAGTCGCTACTCGCGGCGCATCCGGACGTGTGGTCGCCTCCCGAGACGCACTTCTTCACGCGTCTGGACCACGTGCGGCACCTCGGTCGCCGCCACCGTCGGCGAGCTGCTACGACGCTCCTTCGTGACACCCTGGTCACCATCGGAGCCCCGAGCCGCCGGCTCGCCCGGCCGCCATTTCGTTCGCCTGCCGCTGCTGCGGCGGCGTTCATCCGAGCGATGGACGAGACCGCGGCGTACCAGGGTCGGCAGCACTGGGTCGAGAAGACCCCGGACCACCTCCTGGTCATCGATGCCATCACCCGGCAGGCGCCTGGCGCACGGTTCGTGCACGTGGTCCGGGACGGCCGGGCCGTGGTCGCGTCGCTGTACGAGGTCACGCACGCGCACCCCGACGTCTGGCACGGCCCCTGGGACCTCGAGCGGTGCATCGGGGCGTGGAACCGCGCCATCGAGGTCACGCGGAGTCGTCGCGGCCACCCGTCTCACCTCGTTGTCGGCTATCCGGAGGTGGTCGAGGACCCCGAGCGGGTCGCGCGACGACTGGCGGCCTTCATCGGCTTGCCCTATAGGCGCGAGATGCTGACCGAGAGGCAGGTCGCGGTGGGACGGATCGTGGCTGACCGGGAGCCGTGGAAGGCGAACGTGTCGGATGCCATCGGCGACTCCGGGCTGGCGAAGTTCGACTCGATCCTGACGGCCGACCAGCGGCAAGAGGTGCAGCGGCGCCTGGTCGACGCCTCAGACCTGCTTACCGTCGGCAAGTGACTCGTACCACTGCGCGAGCTCGTGCTCGCTGCTGGTTTGGCTCACGTAGTCCTGCCACCAGCGCAGCCCCCGTCGACCGATGCCTGCAGCCTCGTCCGGCGAAGTCAGCATCCGGACCACCGCATCGGCGAACTCGACCGGGGAGTCGGTGACGGCGGCGAAGCCACTGCCCGCTGGTGCGGCGTAGCCGTCAGCGGCGTTGTGCGTGGCGACGACGGGCACCCCGGACGCCAGCGCCTGCGCAACCCGGAACTTCAGTCCGGCGCCGGCGAAGATGGGCACGACGGCGACCCGGGCCCTGCCGTAGTAGGGCGCCAGGTCGGGCACGAACCCGACGGTCTCCACTCCCTCATCGGTCAGCTGTGGTGCACCTGACCCGACGAGCAGCAGGCGTGCGGTCGGCACGCGGGCCCGGACCAGAGGCCACACCCGGTGGGCCAGCCAATCGAGCCCCTCTCGGTTGGCCGGACGCCGGAACGACCCCACCAGCAGCGCGTTGGTGCCCAGCTCGCTCACCGGCTCGGTGATGGCCGCTGCTGACGCCGGCGATACGACCTTGACCTCGACGTCCAGTCGCTGACGCCAGCGAACGGACTCGCGGGGGTTGAAGACGACGATCCCGCGGACGTGGCGGACGCGGCGACGCTCCGCTGCCCACGCGCCGGGCATCCGGGCGATGCCTTCCGCGCGTCTGCGGAACGAGTCGGCCGCGCGCACCTGGCGGCGCAGCTCCGCGGTCACGATGTCGTGGCTCCACAGGACGACCGGCGCCGCCGCGCGCTCGGCGACCCTCTGCGCCAGGCGCAGCGACTCGACGTACTGCGCCTCGACGACGTGAGCGCCGGCCAGGACCCGGTCGTGCCGTCCTTCGGCCAACGAGCGACGAGCAGCGGTCTCAGCGCGCGGCTCCCAGCCGACTCCGGCCAGCAGCCAGCGAAGGTAGTCGCCGACGCGCTGGACCGGTCCGGCCGCGGGGCGGAACGGAATGATGACGGTCTCGACGCCGGGCGGGGCCGCCACAGTGGGATCGCTCGACGGTGCCAGCAGCGTGACGTCGTGGTGGCCCGCCAGCGCCTCGAGGTGCCGGTAGACGTGCTCGCCGCCGGCGTGCGGCGACGGGAGGGAGGGCACCCACGGGGCCACAACGACGACCCTCAACCGCCTCAACCGCGCACCCGGTGGGCGATCCGGCGAAGGCCGAGTCCGGCTCGCACAACGAGTGAGGCCACCGGTCCCCGGACCGGTCCGAGATGGCGGCGCATGGTCCTGATGGTGGCGTCGACCCACGCGTCGGAGCCGCCGGACTGGCCGCCGACGTGCCGCACGACGACGTCGCGCGCCAGCACGAGGCGTGCTCCACGGGCGGTCGCGGCCACCCCCCAGCCGACGTCCTCGCCGTACACGATCTCGTCGGTCGGCAGGTAGCCGAATCGTTCGAATGCGTCGGCCCGCACCAGCAGGCAGGCGCCGCACAGCCAGCGCGGCACCTCGACCGGTCCCCGGGTCACCTGGCGTCTCGTCCAAAAGAACCCGGAGAGGCGGGGGACCAAGTGGCTGAGGAAAAGGAAGTACCAGGCGACGCTGCGCAGCGTGATCGGCCCGCCAGCGGAGCTGACCCAGACCCTGCCGTGCTCGTCGACGAGGACAGGGCCCACGGCGTCGGCATCCGACTGCTGTAGGTGGCGTAGCAGCGCGGCCAGCTGTTGCTCGTCGATCTCGACGTCAGGGTTGAGCAGGAGGGTCGCCGAATGGGCCGATCCCTCGCGCGCGGGTAATCGCGCTGCAGCGTTGACGGCCGCGGCGAAGCCGACGTTCCGGTCCATGTAGAGCGCCCGCGCCCCCGTCGATCGGGCCAGCTCGGCAACCTGCTGCGGATCGCTGGCGTTGTCGACGAGGATCACGTCGCAGTCGTGGAATACCGGTGACCTCAGGTGCTCGGCGATGCCGTCGAGGCATCGATAGTTGACCAGGATGACCCGAAGGGATCCGCCGTCCAGCCTCCGAGACACGAAGGGAGCGTACGTGAGCGAGCAGCATGTGCCTGTGAGCGCGGAGATCGCGGTCGTTGTGCCCTGTCGCAACGCCGCGCCGTGGGTGGCGGAGGCCCTCGACTCGCTCGCCGACCAGCATTTGGCGCCTCGCGAGGTGCTCGTCGTCGACGACGGCAGCACGGACGGTTCTGCCGACGTGGTGGTGGAGTGGACGGCGGCGCACCCACGGCTGCCATTCGACGTTCGGGTCATCCGGCAGGGACCTCTCGGCGTCGCTGCGGCGGTCAATCGCGGTGTGGCCGAGACAGGGATGCCCCTCGTGGTGCGAGTGGACGCGGACGACCGCGTCGACCGTCGATTCCTCCAGATGTTGGCTGCCGCCCTCGCCGAGAATCCGGCCGCCGGTTACGCCTATCCAGCGATGGTCATGTTCGGGGAGGCGACAGGGCGCTACCACGTGCGCGCCTTCGACGCCGCGGCGCTGGTCTTCGAGGGCAACTTCGTGTGCGCCGGCGCGCTCATGCGCCGCGCTGTCCTCCTCGAGGTCGGTGGCCTGGCGGACCTTCCGGCTTGGGAGGACTGGGACCTGTGGTTGCGGTTTCTCGACGCGGGCTACGAGGGCGTCCTCGTCGACGAGGAGCTCTACGCCTGGCGTCGGCATGGCGTGACGCGCAACCGCCTCGGCCTGGCGCAACGACGGGCGCTGCGGCTGCGCATCTGGTGGCGTCATCGACGCCTCGTCAGGCGGCATCTGCGGCGGGGCGTCCCGCTGGCGCTGCAACGTAGCCGTCACCCGGTGCGGCAGCAGTAGGAGAGGGATCCCGCCCATTATCGTCGCCCCGTGACCCGCCTGCGGTTCCGCCGACGTGCCGACTTCGTGCTGGCCGTGGTCGACGTGGCGGTTGCGCTGCTGACGGCGTACGTCGCCTTCGTCCTTCGCTTCGAAGGCGAGACCATCCCGCACCACTACCTGGCGCGCTACGAGATCCTGACCATCGGCCTCGCCCCGGTGTGGGTAGTGGCAGGGCGGACGTTCGGTCTGTACCGGCGCGCGGTGCTGCGGCCCGGCGAAAGCGTGGTCGAGGCGGCGTTCGAAGCATCGATCGCGGCGGGGGTCGTTCTCTACCTCGTCAACGCCGTCGGACTCGGCGGGAAGGTCTCCCGCGCGTGGATCGCGCTCGTGGTGCTCGGGCTGTTGCTGATCGGCGTCGCCGCGCGAGTCGTGCTGCAGCGCACCCGGCGGATGCTCGTCCCGTTCGGGATCGCTCTCGAGCGCTACGCCATCTACGGCGACGACGCGGCCGCCCGCCGGCTACAGGCCGACCTGACCCGGGCTCCGGGCGCGCCGTTCGTCATCACGGAGCTGATCAGCGACCAGCTGCCCCCTGACGAGATCGCCCGACGTGCCATGAACGCCCGGTTGGACGGGCTGATCGTCCCGGCCGGTCATGAGCCGACCGACGTGGGCCGACTGGCTGGACACCTCTCCGGCCTCGGGATCGAGGTCCTGCTCGCGCCGGGGCTCGGCCAGCTGGACCTGCGGGTGGCGAGCCTGACCACGTTCCACGGCGTGCCGCTGCTGCGGGTGGCCGGTGTGAGCCCGAGGCGGCGCGCGGCGCGGCAACCTGCACACAGGGATCTCAGCAGGGGCGTGGCAATCCTGGGGACGCGGGGGATCCCTGCCAACTACGGCGGATTCGAGACCTTCGCCGAGCGCCTCGCACTGCACCTCGCCAACAGCGAGATCGCCGTCACCGTCTACTGCCGCAGCCACTACGCCACGGGTGAGAAGCAGTGGCACGGCGTACATCTCGTCACCCTGCCGACCATCCGCAGCAAGCACCTGGACACGCCCGCCCACACCGCGCTGTCGGCACTACATCTGGTCCTGACCTCTCGCGTCCGCGATGTCGTCCTCTGCAACGCGGCCAACGCGCCGGTGCTGCCGCTTCTGCGTCTCGTCGGATGCCGCGTGGTGATGAACGTGGACGGGCTGGAGTGGCGCCGCGGCAAGTGGGGCATCGCGGGCCGGTCGTGGTACCGGCTCGGTGAGTGGATGTCGGTGCGGTTCGCATCCGTGCTCGTCACCGACGCCAATGAGGTCCGCACCTACTACCGCATCCGTCACGACACCGACTCGGTGATGATCCCCTACGGTGCGGATACGCCACCACGCGGATTGCCCCTGCCCGACGAGGTGCACGTGCGACCAGACAACTTTCTGCTCTACGTTTCGAGGTGGGAACCCGAGAACAACCCCGTCTTGGTTGCTCGGGCGCACCATGCATCAGATGTGGCGATCCCACTGGTCATGCTCGGCCGAGCGACGTATGACGATGAGCTCGATCGCGCCGTCCGGTCGGCTGCAAGCGATCACACGTTGTTGCCCGGCGCGATCTACGGCGACGGCTACCTTGGCCTTCAGAGCAACGCTCTCGCCTACATCCATGCGACCGAAGTCGGTGGTACTCATCCAGCGCTGATCGAGGCGATGGGGGCAGGGAACCTCTGCCTTGTGCTCGACACCCCCGAAAATCGAGAAGTGGCCGGCGAGGTCGCGTGGATGTTCGCGGACGAAGATGAACTGATCGAATGTCTGCGTCGCGTGGCCGCTCTCGGCTGCGAGGAGTTGACGAGCCTGCGCCTGCGCACCCGTGCATACGCAGCCCAGCACTACTCATGGAAGGCCGTCGGAGACGCCTATCTCGCGCTGATGCGTCCGGCGCTGCCGTCGACCACGGCGACCTAGCTGTGGTGCCCGACAACGGGCAGGTGCAGGACGGGTCACCGAACCGCCGCCTCGTCGGGCGTCGTCAGCGAATGACTGTCGCTACCCTCCCCCGGTGAGCATCGACGCCTGGTGGACGCTCGCGGTCGTCGTCGCGCTCATCGCGGTGCTCGCCAGCGAGCGCCTCGCCGCTCCGCTGGTCGTCATGGGTGCGGTCACCCTGCTGCTCGTGACCGGCGTGGTCGACGTCGACCAGGCATTGTCCGGCTTCTCCAACGAGGCGCCGCTGACGATCGCCGCGCTCTACGTCGTCACCGGTGCCGTCAAACGCACCGGGGCTCTCGACTCGTTCAGCCGGCGCACCACCGGCACCCGGCCGATGCATCCCGGCCAGGCTCGGGCCCGCCCCGCCGAGCTGGCCCGCGTCGTGCTGCCGGCCTCGGGCATGTCGCTGTTCGTCTACAACACCCCCACCGTCGCGCTGCTCGCCCCGCAGACCGCCGCCTGGGCGCGGCGCAGCGGGCGCAGCGCGTCGTGGTACCTGCTCGCGCTCAACTACGCCGTGCTCCTCGCAGGCATGATCACCGCGATCGGCACGACGACCAATGTCGTGACGTCGGGCTTGCTGCGGGCGGCTCATCAGCACCCGCTGGAGCTGTTCGAGCTCGCGCCCGTCGGACTGCCGGTGCTCTTTGTCGGGTTGGCGGTGCTGATCGGTGTCGGCGGGCTAGTCGCGCGGTCTCGGCGTACGCCGAACGAAAGCGCGGCCGGCGGGACACGCGAATACACCGTCGAGATGACCGTGCCCGCCGGCTCGCCGCTGGCCGGACTGACCGTCGAACAGGCCGGGCTGCGCAGTCTCGAAGGCGTGTTCCTCGTGCAGATCGCCAGCGGCGATCGCGTGATCGCGCCGGTGTCGCCGACCGACGCGCTGACGGTGGGGGCGCAACTGACGTTCGCCGGCAACGTCGCGCGGGTCGTCGACCTGCAGCGGATGGAGGGGCTGGTCTCCGCAGAGGAGCGGCACTTCGAGCCGCAGGGGCGCTTCTACGAGGCCGTCGTCGGCGCGAACTCGCCGCTGGTCGGGCAGACGCTGCAAGAGGCGGAGTTCCGCGGACGGTACGACGCCGCCGTCGTCGCGATCCACCGGGCCGGCGAGCGGGTCAGCGGCAAGCTCGGCACGGTCCGGCTGCGGACGGGTGACCTGCTGCTCGTGCTGGCGGGGGACGACTTCCTGCTGCGGTGGCGCGACGCCAGCGACTTCGGGCTGGTGGCGCCGCTGGACGGGGCCGCACCTCCCCCGCGGCGTTCCCGGTCCTGGCTCGTGGGGCTGATCTTGGTGGGCTTCCTGGTGACCGCGGCGACCGGCGTGCTGTCGGTGCTGGAGGCGGCACTGATCGCCGCTTTGGCGGTGGTGGGGCTCGGGGTGGTGACGCCGACCGAGGCCCGGCGGTCCATCGACCTCGACGTGCTGATCGTGCTCGCCGGCAGCTTCGGCATCGGCGCGGCGATCGCGGCCAGCGGGCTCGCGTCGCACATCGCCTCGGCCCTCGTCTCCATGGCACCCTCCGGGCGCGGCTGGACGCTGCTTGCCGTGCTCATCGCCACGGTGATCCTGACGCAGGTAGTGACGAACAACGCGGCGGCGATCATCATGTTCCCGGTCGCGCTGTCGGTCGCGGCGTCGCTGCACACCGACCCGCGGGCGTTCGCGATCGCGGTCACGATCGGGGCGTCGTGCTCGTTCCTGACGCCGATCGGCTACCAGACCAACATGATCGTTTCCGGTCTCGGCGGCTACCGCTTCGCCGACTTCCTGCCGCTCGGGTCGATCCTGACCGTGACGACGGTCGCGATCGCCGGGACGTTGATCCCCCTGCTGTGGTGACCAGAGAAGCGGCTACTTGTCCACGACGTCGTGTTGGCGCCTACTAACCACAAAGCCGAGTTCACGCACGAATGCCGCCGTGACGTGTCACGCTACGAGAGTTCGACTGCCCACGTCGCCCCGGGGGGGCATCCTCATGCGCGCATCCCGCCGTCTGGTCGCCGCTGCTTCTGCCTTGCTGGCTGCCGGCGCGCTCGCCGGTGTCGGCACCGAGGTCGCGTCCGCAGCGCCACCGCCGACGCCGGCCGCGCCGCGCCCGCTGCCGGCTCACAGCGAGCGCCCGGTGTGCGCTCCCCCGGCCGCTTTCACGGCCCGTTGCGACGCCCATGTCGTCACCTACACCGACGGCGTGACGCCGTTAGCAAGCGCCAGCTACCAGTCCGGCTACAGCCCGGCCGACCTGCAGTCGGCGTACCAGCTGCCCAGCTCGACGGCGTCCCCGACGGTGGCGATCGTCGACGCCTACGACAACCCCAACGTGCAGGCGGACCTCGCCGCCTACCGGCATCAGTTCGGGCTACCCGTCTGTGGCAGTGACTGCTTCTCCAAGGTCGACCAGAACGGCGGCACGAGCTACCCGAGTGGCGACACCAACTGGGGCGCCGAGATCGACCTCGACGTCGAGATGGTCTCGGCCGCGTGCCCGAGTTGCCACATCCTGCTGGTCGAGGCCGCGAGCAACAACTTCTCGGACCTGATGACCGCGGAGCAGTACGCGACCAACCACGCCTCGTTCGTCAGCAACAGCTGGGGTGGCAACGAGTTCTCCGGCGAGAACGCCTACGACAGCTACTTCCCGACTGGCGTCCCGATCACGGTGAGCTCGGGCGACAACGGCTACGGCGTGCAGTACCCCGCCGCCTCGCCGAACGTCACCGCAGTCGGCGGCACCAGCCTGACCCAGTCCAACGGAGCTTGGGCCGAGACGGCGTGGAGCGGCGCCGGATCCGGCTGCTCGGCGGTCGAGACCAAGCCCTTGTGGCAGAAGGACACCGGCTGCAGCAGGCGGACGGTCGCCGACGTGTCGGCGGTCGCTGACCCCAACACCGGGGTCGCGGTCTACGACAGCTACGGCAGCAGCGGCGGCGCGAACTGGTACGTCTACGGCGGCACCAGCGTCGCCGCACCCTTCGTCGCCGCAGTGTGGGCGCTGGCCGGCACTCCGACGAGCCCCGCAGCACAGACGCCCTACGACTACACGGGCGGATGGACGGACATCACCTCCGGCAGCAACACGCGTCGCTGCCGCTCCGGCTACCTCTGCCATGCGGTGGTCGGCTACGACGGTCCGACTGGGTGGGGCACACCCTTCGGCGCCAGCGGCTTCGGCGGGGCCGTCGGGAGCAGCCCGACGAATGTCCCGCCGGTCGCCTCGTTCACCGAGTCGTGCTCCGGTCTGACGTGCAACTTCACCGACGCGAGTTCCGACTCCGACGGGACCGTCACCGGCTGGAGCTGGAACTTCGGCGACGGCAGCACCTCAACGACGCAGAGCCCGAGCCACACCTATGCGGCCGGTAGCACCTACACCGTCAGCCTGACCGTCACGGACAACGGCGGCGCCACCGACAGCACCTCGCAGCAGGTGACGGTGACCGGTCCCACGACAGGCGGGTCGGCGGCGATCGCCAGCGCGTCCTGCACCGGAGCGCAGTGCTCGTTCACCGGCACCGGCACATCGCCGCTGACATGGAGCGACACAGCCAACGTCTTGACGACGAACTCCGATGGTTCCGCCACAACGAGGTACAGCTCCCCGACCACCGACACGGTCACCCTGACCGCCGGAGACGGCTCCACGGCGAGCAAGACCGTGACCTGCACCTGGAGCGGGCACGGCCGGAACAAGACGCTGGCCTGCACGCTCACGGGTTAGCGAGCGCCCGGAGCGCCGCTAACCGAGGACCTTGACCCGACAGGTCGGGTCGGTAGCGGTGGCAAGACGCTGGTCGGTGGTGAGCAGGACCTCATCAATGGCCTCGGCGAGGACGACGTACATCGCATCCCAGCCGCGCACGGTCTCGCGCCGGAACCGGGGGCGACGCGTCCCGCCGTACGCCGTAGCGTCGGCCCGGTGCACCAGCGCGACTCCCCCGGGCGCTTCCACGCCCTCGACGGGCTGCGCGGCATCGCCGCCCTCGTCGTCGTCGTACACCACACACTGCTGACGTCGCCGGCCCTCGCGCTGCCCTACCTCGACCCGCACCAGCCGCTGACCGGTGCGGCGCGCTGGCTCGTCTACAGCCCGCTGCACCTGCTGTGGGCCGGCGGCGAGGCGGTGCTCGTCTTCTTCGTGCTCTCCGGCTTCGTGCTGACCCTGCCGTTCCTCCGCCCCGGCGCCGGGCCGGCGACATGGACCGGCTACTTCCCCAAGCGGCTCGTGCGCCTGTACCTGCCGGTGCTCGCCGCCGTCGCGCTCGCGGCCGGGTGGGCGCTGCTCGTGCCGCGGTCTTCGGCGCCCGGAGCCAGCTGGTGGCTCAATGCCCACGACGTACCGCTGACCGCGCGGGCTGCGGCCGACGACGCCGGGCTGATCCTGCGCCACGGGCCCGGCATGCTCAACGGGCCGCTGTGGTCGCTGCGGTGGGAGGTGTTCTTCTCGCTGCTGCTGCCCGTCTA
>Ga0070658_10005185_pt1 | contig 10604 bp, 9 predicted proteins | sample KBSC13metaG_FD_64664 | JGI IMG/M metagenome (GOLD analysis project Ga0070658, IMG submission 64664) | Corn rhizosphere microbial communities from Kellogg Biological Station, Michigan, USA - KBS C1-3 metaG | ecosystem: Host-associated > Plants > Roots > Rhizosphere > Soil ... | reverse complement strand
AGCTCCCAGAATCCGTAGTAGAGGAAGAGGTCGAGCGAGACGAAGACGCCGAACATCGCGACCTGGAGGAGAAGGAACTGGATATAGAAGAGCTTGCGCCGGGTGTCGATGACACGCCATGAGATGAGTACGCCGAGCGGCGCGAGGAAGCCGGTGAGGACGACCAGCCACATGGAGAGGCCATCGACGCCGAGGTGGTAGCGGATGGCGGGTGAGGCGATCCAGCTAATGTTCTGGTCGAACTGGAAGCTGCCGCCGGCGGCTGAATAGTTGTAGTGCGCGGGCAGGTGCAGCGTGGCGATGAAGGTGACGAGGGTGACGGCGAGCGCGCACCACTGCATCAGCTTGCCGCGGTCGGGCAGGAAGGCGAGGAGCACCGCGCCCGCGAGCGGGATGAAGGTGATGATGGTCAGGATGGAGTGGTCTATATTCATTGGTTTAGGTTCATTGGTTTATCGAATCCATAGTGTGCGTCCGAAGATCATGACGAGCAGGACGGCTGCTGCGCCGAGTGCGAGCCATCCGGCATAAGAACGGATGTTGCCCGACTGGGCGCGATTGGCGACGGCCCCGGTTCCGCGGGCAATCGCTGCGGCAGCCTTGCCGGAGCCGCTGACGATGCCGGCATCGACGAGCGTCTCGAGAATCAGGCGGGTGAACATGAGCAGCGGCGTGATGATGAATGCGCCGTAGAACTCGTCCATGTAGAACTTGTTGTCGGCAGCGGCGTAGAGCGCAGGGAACCGCTGGGCGAGCGCAGCCGCCGTGCCGGGCTTCCTGCAATAGAAGAGGTACGCGAAGTAGAAGCCGATGGCGGCTACGAGTACAGAGATGGCGGCCAGGCCGAGTTCGAGTCCGTGGTTCGCGGTGGTTGCGGCTTCGGCGACGCCGTTTAAGAAGACAGGGTCGAGGAAGTGCTCGAAGCCATTGTTGCCGCCGAGCGCGGCGGGAATGCCGACCCATCCTCCGATGACCGAGAGAATGGCCAGGATGACGAGCGGGAGCAACATGATCCAGGGGGACTCGTGTACGCCGTCGGCGTGGTGCGAGTGGTTGTTCTCGGGGTCTGCGACCATTACCGCGTGTGCGCCGGAGTGCGCGTGGACGGCGGCTCCGTGGGCGTGGAGATCGTGGTTCTCGCCGAGGCGGTTCTCAAATCTCTCCTCGCCGAAGAAGGTCTTGAACCAGAGGCGGAACATGTAGAACGCGGTCATGCCTGCGGTGACCAGGCCGACAAGCCAGAGGAGGATATTGCCCGAGGCGAAGGTGCGGTAAAGGATCTCGTCCTTTGAGAAGAAGCCGGAGAAGGGAGGCACGCCGCAGATGGCGAAGACGGCGGCGGTCATCGTCCAGAAGGTGATGGGGATGCGCTTGCGCAGGCCGCCCATGTTGCGCATGTCCTGCTCGCCGCCGAGGGCGTGGATGACCGAGCCGGCAGCGAGGAAGAGCAGCGCTTTGAAGAAGGCGTGAGTGAGCAGGTGGAAGATGCCGGCGGCATAGGCCCCGACTCCGCAGGCCAGGAACATGTAGCCGAGCTGCGAGACCGTCGAGTAGGCGAGTACGCGCTTGATGTCGTGCTGCACCATGCCGATTGAGGCGGCGAAGATGGCGGTGGCCGCTCCGACGAGAGCGACGACACCGAGGGCGCTGGGGCTGCGGTCGAACAGCGTGTGGCAGCGCGCGACCATGTAGACGCCCGCCGTGACCATCGTGGCCGCATGAATCAGCGCGGAGACCGGCGTGGGGCCTTCCATGGCGTCGGGCAGCCAGACGTAGAGCGGGACCTGGGCGGACTTACCTGCCGCGCCGACGAGCAGCAAGAGCGCGATGGCGGTCAGGATGCCGCCATGCCATGCTGGGTTGACTGAGATCGCGTCAAAAACGTGGGTAAAGTCGAGCGAGCCGAAGTTCCGGACGAGCAGGAACATGGCGAGGAGGAAGCCGAAGTCGCCGATGCGGTTGACGATGAAGGCCTTTTTGCCTGCGTTGGCGGCGGAGTCCTTCTTGAAGTAGAAGCCGATCAGCAGGTATGAGGCGAGACCGACGCCCTCCCAGCCGACGAAGAGCAGCAGGAAGCTCGATGCCAGCACCAGTACCGACATGAAGAACATGAAGAGATTCATGTAGGCGAAGAAGCGCCAGTAGCCCTCTTCGTGCGCCATGTAGCCGACCGAGTAGAGATGGATGAGGAAGCCGACGCCGGTGACGACGGCGAGCATGACGAGCGTGAGGTGATCGACGGTAAAGGCGAAGTTGACCTGAAAGCCGGTGATGGCGATCCAGGGGCCGCTCGTTGCGCTGATAACACCGGGCGCGCCGGAGGCAAGCATCGCTGACCACAGCCACACGACGATGGCGGCGGGAATCGCGGTTGCAATGAGCGCGATGGCGGAGACGAGGGCGCGGGGCAGTCTGCGTCCGAGCGTCCCGTTGATGAGGAAGCCGGCGAAAGGAACGAGCGGAATCAGCCAGAGATATTCAGAAGGCATAGAGGTCACGATTTCATCAGGTCGATCTGGTCGACGTTCAGTGTCTGGCGCGTGCGGAAGATGGCGATGATGATGGCGAGGCCGACGGCGGCCTCGGCAGCGGCAACGACCATCACGAAGAAGACGAAGATCTGGCCGCCAATCTGATGCCATTCATGCGCAAAGGCCACGAAGGTCAGGTTGACAGCGTTGAGCATCAGCTCGATCGACATGAAGACGGTGATGAGGTTGCGCTTGATGAGGAACGCGCCTACGCCAATGGAAAAGAGCACGGCGGCGAGGATGAGATAGGCGGCGATAGGGACTTCAGCGTGCATCGACTATTGCTCCTTTCGCGCGAGCACGACGGCCCCGAGTATGGCAACGAGGATAAGGACGGAGGTGACTTCAAAGGGAAGCAGAAGCTTGGTGAAGAGGACGGCGCTCAACTCGGAGATGTTGCTGGTGACGTGGCTCAGATAGCCGCCGATGGCGGTCGAGCCTAAGGCGTTGCGCTCGGTCAGGAAGACGAAGCTCAACAGGCAGAAGATTGCCGCGGCTCCGGGGATGCCGGCCAGGTAGGCGGCGCGGCTGCCGGTGGTTCGCTCCTCGGCACCCGCGTTGAGCAGCATGATGACGAAGACGAAGAAGACCATGATGGCGCCGGAGTAGACGATGACCTGCGCGGCGGCGAGGAACTCGGCCCCGAGTGACCAGTAGAGGACGGCGAGCGAGAGCATCACGACCACCAGCGACAGGGCGCTGTTGATGGGGTGACGCTGCAGGAGCAGGTTCAGTGCTCCCGCTACCGCCAGCGCGCCAAAGATGATGAAGAGTGCGAGGTGCATTTGATCTGCCAGGTCTTTCCTGAATCATTTGAAACGCTAAATGCAGAGGTTTTGGGCCATCTGCGATTGTAAAACAGCCTCTCCGCGCTGACCGGCATGGTTCAGTTTGCGAAAAGGTACCTCAGGGGCTAAAGCCCCTCACTGCTTTCAGAGCTTCTCTGGCACGGGTAAACCCGTGCCCTTAAGCAAAACAAATCAAACTGAGCCACTAAAGTCCTTCATTGCTTTTCAGAGCTTCTCCGGCACGGATAAATTCGTGCCGGAGCAAAACAAATCAAACAGCGCCACTGCTTGCCAGCCGTGATACGGCCACTGCTTGCTAGCCGCGATACGCAAGCGCAAGGCTGGTAACGACGATGTTCGCCATCGCCAGCGGTAAAAGAAACTTCCAGCCGAAGCCCATCAGTTGGTCATAACGGAAGCGCGGAAGCGTGCCGCGCACCCAGATATAGAGCAGAAGGAACGCAAAGACTTTGGCCACGAACCAGAGAATGGGGAAGATGGCCGCGAGTATCGGGCCGCCGAAATCGGCTGGCAACAGATGGCCCAGCGGGCTGGACGCTCCGCCGAAGAACATCAGCGTGGCCACGCAGCTTACGGTAATCATGTTGGCGTACTCGGCCATGAAGAACATGGCGAACTTCATGGAGCTGTACTCGGTGTGGTAGCCGGCGACGAGTTCGGACTCGGCCTCGGGCAGGTCGAAGGGCGAACGGTTGGTCTCCGCATATGCGGCCATGATGTAGATGAAGAAGGCGACGAACTGGAAGCCGCCGAAGAAGTTCCAACTGAGCAGTCCGTGCGCGCTCTGGCTGTTGACAATGTCGCGCAAGGAGAGTGACTGCGCGCGCAGGACGACGCCGATCAGCGAGAGGCCCAGGGCAAGCTCGTAACTGATCATCTGCGAGGTGGCGCGCAGGCTGCCCAGCAGCGAGAACTTGTTGTTGGATGACCAGCCCGAGAGCGCAATGCCGTAGACGCCGATGGAGGTGATGCCGAGGATGACCAGCAGGCCGATGTTGAGGTCGGCGATGTTGAACATCTCGACACCCTTGACGGTCTGCATTCCGCCGAAGGGGACGACCGCGATGGAGACCAGCGAGCAAGTGAGCGCGATGATGGGAGCGAGGATGAAGAGCGGGCGCTCGGAGGCGAGCGGCATCAGGTCTTCCTTGAGGAAGAGCTTGATGCCGTCGGCCAGCGGTTGTAGCAGACCGAACGGACCGACGCGCGACGGGCCCCAGCGGTTCTGCATGTGGCCGAGGACTTTGCGCTCCAGCAGCACCGTGTAGGCGACGGCCGTCAGCGTGATGACGAGCACGACGACAATCTTGAGGACGCTGAGCAGCAGAAATGTCTGGAACGGTGATAGGTGGCTCATTCGTGTTTAGCTTTTAGCTCCTGGCTTTAGCTCATCTGTTGCACGGTTTTACTGGTTGGTCAGCCGGCTGCGGTTTCAATCTGTGTAAGGCCGGAGGCGTACTGGCTTTGGTGCCGGTTGAGTTGCGAAAGCGCGTCGGAGTAGCGCCCCAGTGTGCCCGAGGTGAATAGGGTGTCATTGGCGGGAAGCACGAGGTCGCGGCGATTGCTGATCTGAACAAGGTTGTTCGCGGCTGCTGCGGGTTCGAGATGCTGGTCGTTGCCACTGAGCAATTGAAGACGCAGCAGGTTGTAGCCGGGAACAAGGCGCTGTATCTCGTCGAGGATGGCGAAGGGGTCGAAGGGGCTGAGCCTGGGTTCGAGGTTGTTGGCGGTCAGCCAGACGGCGTGACGGTCGGCCTCTCCAGACTGCGCGCCGCGGGACTGGCCCATGTCGGCGCGGGTTCCAGACAGCCCTTTGCCGAAGGGGACGAGCTTGTGCACGTCAGCGCCCATCTTGTCGGCGATGCGGACGATCATCTCGAAGTCGGTGCGGACGCCGGCGCGGTCGCCTGCCTTCGAGACCAGTTGCAGGTCGCCGTAGCTGTTGGTGACGGAGCCGGACTTCTCGTAAAGGTTCGCTGCGGGCAGGATGACGTCGGCGAGTTGCGCGGTTTCGGTGAGGAACATCTCCTGCACGACGACGAAGGTGTTTTTGAGCGCGGCGGGATCGACGCTGTAGCGCGCGATGGGGTTGGAGCCGACGACGTAAAGCGCGGCGAGTTCGTCGCGTTCGGCTGCCTCGAAGATTTGGAGTAGATCGAGGCCGGGTGTGGTTGGGGCGTTGTGCTCGGCGAAAGCGCCTGGGTTGGCGACGGGTGTGTAGCCGGGGAGCAGATCGGGGAGCAGGCCCATGTCGGCTGCGCCGCGCGAGTTGGCGTAGTCGCCAAGCAGCGCGAACTTCGCGCCGGGGACGGCGAGGCCGAAGTCGATGAGCTTCTTGAGGCTTGCGCCGCGCAGCTCAGAGCCGATGAGGATGAGCAGGTTCGGTTCGCCCTGAACCGCTTCCCGGAAGGCGCTGAGCGCGTTGGCGTCGGCTACAGCGCTGGAGGCTGCTGCGTCGTCTCCAGTGAGATAGCTGGCCAGCGCATCGTAGCCGAAGGGAGCGAGGTGGAGGAAGGACTTTGCCTGGCGGCGGAGCTTGATCTCGGCGCTGTTGGCCACGTAAAGACGCGTGCGATTGTTGCGGACGGCGGTGCGGATGTTCCACGCGGTGCCGGGCGCTTGTTCGGTGGGATCGCCGCCGATGAGGAGAATGGCCGGCGCAGTGAGGGTGTCGCGCAGGGAGGCGGTTCGGCCTGTGTGGCCCGCAAGCGCGGCGGTGAAGGCCACGTAGTCTGCCGTGCGGTGGTGGTCGATGTTGTTCGTACCGAGCACGGTGCGGGCGAACTTCTGGAGGAGGTAGGCTTCCTCGTTCGTGATGCGGTTCGAGCCGATGACGCCGATGCTCTTGCCGCCGCGCGTATCGCGCAGCTCGCGGAGCTTTGTGCCTGCAAAGGTAAAGGCCTCCTCCCAGGAGACGGGCTTCAACTCGCCGTTCGCCTGGCGGACGAGCGGCTGGGTGATGCGCTCGGCGCGGTTGGCGAAGTCGAAGGCGAAGCGGCCCTTGTTGCAGAGGAAGTCGCCGTTGATGCCGGATTTGTCGCGGTTGTCGCCGCGGACGATCTCGCTGCCGTCAGAGGTGGAGCGAACGCCGAGGGTGGTCTTGCAGCCATCGCCGCAGTGCGTGCAGACGGTGGAGACGTGGTTCATCTCCCAGGGGCGCGTCTTGTAGCGATACGCTCCGCTGGTGAGCGCGCCGACAGGGCAGGCGTCGATGCACATGCCGCACTGCTCGCAGTCGAGATGCATCAGGTGGTCGGGCGACTGGTCAGCGGGGATATTAGCAGCGATGACCGACGACGCACCGCGGTTCTGAATGCCGAGCGCGAAGACATCCATGCCTTCGCCGCACATGCGCACGCAGCGGTAGCAGAGGATGCAGCGCGGGCGGTCGAAGTAGACGGCGGGGGACCACTGCTGCTCTTCGCGGTGGTTCTTTGGCTCGGCGTAGAAGCTGTCCGCCGCGCCGTACTTGAAGGTCATGTCCTGCAGCTCGCACTCACCGCCTGCGTCGCAGACGGGGCAGTCGAGCGGGTGGTTGCCGAGCAGCAGTTGCAGCGTGGCCTTGCGCGCCTGGACGATCTCGGGAGTCTCGCTCTGCACGACCATGCCTTCGGTGACCGTGGTGGTGCAGGCGGTCTGGAGCTTCGGCATCTTCTCGATGCGGACGAGACACATGCGGCAGGCTGCCTGCAGCGAGAGGCCGGGGTAGTAACAGAAGGCGGGGATCTCGATGCCGGCGGACTTGCAGGCTTCGATGAGCAAGGTGCCCGCGGGTGCGGTGATCTTTTTGCCGTCTACGGTAAGGGTTACATCTGGCATCTGGTTCCTTATGCTGCTTTGCGAATTCGCTTACGCGGTTGCGCTTTTACCTTTGGGATCGTGATGTCGAGCCATTCGACGACATAACCGATCACGCCTTCCTGCTCGTCCTCAAAGGGAAGCGCAACCGACTTGGTTGCAGGCTCCGGGATAGGTTCACCGTCATGGGCCATCCCCTCAAAGTGAAACTCAAGCGCCTCTTTCATCATGGCGTGCATCTCTTCCAGCGTCTTTCCCGTGGAAACGCATCCTGGCACATCGGGCGCAAATCCAGAATAGTTCCGTTTGCCGCGTTCATAAATGACCATATATCGCTGTTTCATTTGATACCCGCCTGCTTCAGGATACTGTCGCGCGTCTTCGGTTTCAGTTCATCGGATGGATGTCCGGGAATCGTGACGCGTCCCGGCCGAATATCGTGTACAAACTGACGATGGCTCCCCTTTTGAGAGTAGAGATACCAGCCGTTCTTCTCAACCAACTTGATTGCATCGCGTACCTTCAGTGTCCGGCCCCCACAAGCTGCTCAACGGTGATGATGGGCGTCCCGGCCTTGTGGCCTTCGATGTAGTCTTCAAACTCTTTGCGGAATTTTTTGACGAACCCCAGCGTGGGCATCGCAGCAGCGTCGCCGAGCGGGCAGAAGGTGCGGCCCATCATGTTTTCGGCGAGATACTGGACGTTGTCGACGTCCTTCTTCGAGCCGCCGCCGTTGTAGACGCGGGTCAGCGTCTTCTTGATCCAGTCCGTGCCCTCGCGGCAGGGGATGCACCAGCCGCAGCTTTCGTGCTGATAGAAGGCGATGGTACGCAGGGCGAACTCGACGATGGAGACGGTCTCGTCGAGCACGACGATGCCGCCCGAGCCGAGCATCGTCCCGGCCTTGCCCATCTGGTCGAAGTCGAGACCAACGTCGATCTCGTCGGCAGTGAGGACAGGACACGAAGCGCCACCGGGGACGACGGCTTTGAGTTTTTTCCCGTCCTTGATGCCGCCCGCTACTTCGTAGATGGCGCGCTTCAGGTTGTAACCCATGGGCAGTTCGTAGACTCCGGGGCGCTCGACGTGGCCGGAGATGCCGAAGAGGCGCGTGCCGCCGTTGCGCTCCGAACCGAGCTTCGCGTAGGCCTCGCCGCCCATCAGGAGGATGTGTGGGGCGGAGGCGATGGTCTCGGCGTTGTTGATGACCGTGGGGCCGCCGTACAGGCCGACGACGGCAGGGAAGGGCGGCTTGATGCGCGGCACTCCGCGCTTGCCTTCAAGCGACTCCATGAGGGCAGACTCTTCGCCGACCTCGTAGGCGCCCGCACCGGTCTGCGTGATGATGTCGAAGTCGAGGCCGCTGCCGAAGATGTTCTTGCCGAGGAAGCCCTTCGCGTAGGCGTCGGCCACGGCCTTTTCGACAATTTTGAGCAGGTAGCGATACTCGCCGCGCAGATAGATGAAGCCGAGCTTCGCGCCGATGGCGAGTCCGGCGATCATGGTGCCTTCGATGACGGCGTGCGGATCTTCGAGGAAGATGACGTGGTCTTTGCAGGTTCCCGGTTCGGACTCGTCGCCGTTCACCAGCACGTACTTTGGCTTCTCCGAGGTCTTTGGAACGAAGCTCCATTTCATGCCCGTCGGGAAGCCTGCCCCGCCGCGCCCGCGCAGGCCGCTGGCCTTCATCGTGTCGATGATCCAGGCCGGCATCTTCTCCGGCCCCTCGGCGAGGGCCTTCTGGACGGCCTTGTAGCCGTCAAGCTCCAGGTATTTGTCGATGTTGGCCGCGCCCTGGCCAAAGCGGCGGCTCAGCACGCGTACTTCATCGGGATGGCTGACGAGGGTAGGCATTATTTTTCGTCCTTTCCCTGGCCCTTGCGGTAGGTGTCGAGAATCTCGTCAACCTTGATGGTGGTGAGGTTCTCGTGGAAGTCGTAGTTGACCTGCATGGCGGGCGCCCAGCAGCAGGCCCCGATGCACTCGACCTCTTCGAGAGAAAAAACGCCATCCTTCGTAACTTCCTTATGGCCGATGCCTAGCTTGTGCTTGCAGTGGTCGAGAATCTCGTAGCCGCCGCGCAACATGCAGGAGATGTTGGTGCACACCTGCACGTTGTACTTGCCTGCGGGCTTGGTGCGCAGCATCGAGTAGTACGAGAGCACATTGCGCACGTCCAGTTCGAGGATGCCGATGCGCTGGGCGACCTCAGTGACGACAGCGTCTGAGACATAGCCGATCTCGTCCTGCGCGTAGAGCAGCATGGGGACCAGGGCCGAGCGGCGCACCGGATAGATCGTCACCAGCTTGTCGAAGCGGGCGGCCGTCTCGGGAGAGAAGATCGAATTGGCGATAGTGCTCATCGTGTTGGTTCCTGGGCGGCAGGATGAAGCAGATTCCTCCGCTTCGCTGCGGAATGACAATCAAAACTCCTAAGACTCACTCATCATCTCCCGCGCCAGCCTTTCGGCGGCAAGGTCCATCTCTTCTGCGATACCGCTTATTTTAACTGTTCCATCCTCTTCAAACGAGAAGGAGGACTTGCTGCCATTGCCGTCTTCCACTGCATCGTGCGTGAAGCGCATCCATCTGGCGGCCACTCGCAAAACAATCTCATCTGCTCCTACTTCAACAACCGCGTTGTGGCGGCTGTTCAGTCCGTGGGCGGCTGCGTAGGAGCGAAGCAGCGATGCCCAGGAGGTCCAAAGTTCACGGTGGAGTTGCTTATCCAACCCGTACCTCAGGGGCTAAAGCCCCCTTTCACTCATCCAGCGTTGCGGCACGGCTGAAGCCGTGCCCTTAAGCAATACCCAGCGTTTGGCACGGTTGAAGCCATGCACTTGAGCAAAACCTATCGGTCGGTCTCCCCGAGAACAATATCGATAGAACCAATCACGGCCACAACGTCTGCCAGTAGACGCCCTTTGCACATGGTCTCCAGCGCCTGCAAGGTTGCGAACGATGGGTTTCGCATGTGGACGCGGTAGGGTTTCGCTGTGCCGTCGGACACGACGTAATAGCCCATCTCGCCGCGCGGAGACTCAACCGCCTGATAGACCTCGCCCGCAGGAACAGGGAAGCCCTCGGTGACGATCTTGAAGTGGTGGATCAGCGCCTCCATCTGGGTCTTCATCTTCTCGCGCTCGGGCAGGATAATCTTCGGCGCGTCGGCGGTGATGGGGCCTGATGCGGGCATTCCATTCAGCGCCTGCCGGCAGATCTTGACGGACTCGCGCATCTCTTCCATGCGGATGACGTACCGCGCCCAGACATCGCAGTCGTTCGAGATGGGCACTTTGAACTGGAACTTCTCGTAGCCGGAGTACGGCATGTCGCGGCGCAGGTCCCAGTCCACGCCGGAGGCGCGCAGCGGCGGCCCGGTGACGCCGAGAGCGATGGCATCGGCGGCTGAGAGATAGCCCACGCCCTTGATGCGATTGATCCAGATGGGATTGCCGGTCAGCAG
>Ga0070658_10005184_pt1 | contig 10604 bp, 11 predicted proteins | sample KBSC13metaG_FD_64664 | JGI IMG/M metagenome (GOLD analysis project Ga0070658, IMG submission 64664) | Corn rhizosphere microbial communities from Kellogg Biological Station, Michigan, USA - KBS C1-3 metaG | ecosystem: Host-associated > Plants > Roots > Rhizosphere > Soil ... | reverse complement strand
GACCTGTCGGGTCGCCCGACACCTCGACCGATCCTACCGCCGCCGTCTCACCCTGTCGGCGGAAAAACAGGAGGTTTTCGGCTCGTAGGGCACGCTATTGCGTGCCCTACGAGGGAGCCAACGCCCGCGTGAGATCGGCCGCGGAAATCTCGCGGCACCCGCTCACATTCTGCCCCGCCCACATCGGCGAGAAATCGCCACTGCCGCGGCGCTCGGCCTCGGCGCGCAACGGTGACATCGCCGGCGCCGCCAGCGGGAACGGCGGCGCGATCTCGCTCATCGGCCCCAACTCACGCATCGCGCGATTCACAATCCCGCGCGCCGGCCGACCGCTGAAGACGTTGGTGATCGCCGTCGTCTCTGCCGCCTCGCCCTTCAGCGCCGCGCGGTGAACACCGCTCGTCGTGCATTCCCGGCAGAGCAGGTAGGCCGTCCCGACCTGCACGCCGGCCGCCCCGAGTTTCATCGCCGCCGCCACGCCCGCGGCGTCGGCGATCCCGCCGCTGGCGATGACCGGCACCTTGGTCGCAGCCACGATCCGCGGGACGAGGGCGAACGTGCCGACCTGCGTATCGAGGTCGTCCGACAAAAACATCCCCCGATGCCCGCCGGCCTCGAAGCCCTGGGCGATCACGGCTTCGACGCCGCGCGCCTCCAGCCAGCGGGCCTCCTCGACGGTGGTGGCCGAGGCGATCACCTTCGCCCCCCACCGCCGCACCCGCGCCAGCAATTCCTCCGACGGCAGCCCGAAGTGAAAGCTCACCACCGGCGGCTCGAACTCCGCCAGCACATCCGCTGCGGCTTCATCGAACGGCGCCCGGCTCGGCCCCGTCGCGGCCGCCTCCGGATCGAGCCCCAGTTCCATGTAATACGGCCGCAGCCGCGCCCGCCACGCCGCATCCCGCGCCGCATCCGGCGTCGGTGGCGTGTGACAGAAAAAGTTCACATTGAACGGCCGATCCGTCCCCGCCCGAATCGCCGCCAGTTCCTTCCGCAACCCCTCCGCCCCGAGCATCGCCCCCGGCAACGACCCCAGCCCGCCCGCGTTCGACACCGCGATCGCCAACGCACTCCCCTGCACGCCGGCCATGGGGGCTTGGATGATGGGGAGGGAGATGTGGAAGAGGTCGGGAAGGGTCATTGGTGTTTGATTTGTCGGGTGCGATCCATCGCACCGTGACTACGCACTCTGTGGCGGCTCGCGCTTCACCTCAAATGATGGCGGCCGCGGTCCTCGCGGTGGCGGAACCGAAGCACCGGCCGAACCACCGCCGGCGCCATCATCGGGTGGCGGGTTCTCGTGAATAATCCGCTCCCACACTTCGAATCGATGCGCTGCCGTTGATGGCGGGGCTGTGATACCGAGGCGGGCGGCATTCTCCGCGAAATCGATCAACGTCGCGCTTACCGCTCCGTCGATTCGAAACGTTTCATCCCGCCCCAGGTCGAATCTTCGCGTGATCAGCCGACCCGGCGTACGAACAAGGCTTTGGCTAACCAGCAATCCCACCATCTTAGAGCCGACGTTAAGCACCGTGATGAGGCAGTCACCGTTCTCGTTTGTGATAAATACCGACTCGTATAGCTTGCGCGAAATCACGAGCATCGGTCGCCTCCGAGAGTCAGCAATCCCGCCGGTTGCATCCTACTTCCGCCTGCTCGGCGACCATAACTCATTTAGCATCCCGATCCGATGATCGAGCACCCGAATCCATAGGGAGCATCTCTAACTGCCACGGGTCTTCGTTGGACTGTCGGGTGACTTCAACATGATCGTCGAAAACCTCCACCCAAAACCGGTGCGGGCCGTCGTCCTCGAGTAGGACGCCGGGATCACCCTCGTATATCTGCTTGCCAACCTGCACGCGGAAGACCGAATCGTAGAGCTCACGCCACGTGTTCTGATCGCGATCCATTGCCTCCCCGGCGGGAACGCCCTCCACCATGATGGTCAGCCTCGGCGATGTGCTATTGATAACCATCGCGTCGACCGTCTCGCTCGACTTGTTCTTCACCATGAGAATGACCTCATTGCGGGAGGTCTCGTACGCGAACCACGCGAATGCCGCGAAGACGAAGAGCAACGGGATCCCTAGTCCAACGCCGACGATGACAAGAATGCTGCGCAATGCACCGCGGCGACGTGGAGCGGGGGGTGCGTAGGGCAGGTGAGTGTGCATCGGTCTAACGGAAATCTCCACTCCGAGCCTCAGAGGTGCAATTGGACAGTGCGTCCATTGCAGGGAGCGAAGAATCGCACCCTACGCGCTCGAACGCTGGGACGTTGATGTTGGTGCGCATTGCCCCCGGAGATAGCAGCGGATCAAGCCACCTGAACAAACACCGCCGACGTAACCGGTTCTGGAATTTTCTCGCCTTCCTCTCGCAACCCTTCGAGATGAAATTCGATTGCCTCGCGCATGTTGGTTTCGCACTCCTCACGGGTCGAGCCCGTCGCGACGCAGCCGGGAAGATCCGGTGAGTAGGCTGAAAATCCGGTGCTGGTCGGCTCGATGATGATCAGATACTTCATTTGAGACCTCCCTGCTTCAGGATGCTGTTGAGTGTACCAGGGGCCATTTCTTCGTTCGGCTTACCCGCAATCGTAACCAAACCGCGCTTGGTCGGGTGATTGAATTGCCGGTGGCTGCCCCGGGTACGGGCGTGGCGCCATCCGTCGGCCTCGACCAACCGGATCACATCGCGAACCTTCACCGCCGCATCATAGCATGACCGACAGGGACTACTCGTTTGCTTTCCCCACCGGATCGCCACAATACGCCCCCGATGTCTGTCTACCTCGGCGCCCTGCTCATCTTCTGCCTCCGCATCGGCGACGTCTCGGCCGCCACGTTGCGGGTGATTTTTCTGGTCAACGGGCGGCGGCTGCCGGCGACGTGTCTGGCGTTTTGTGAGTCGGCGATCTGGGTGATCGCGATCAGCAACGTCTTCAAGCACCTCGATCACTGGCAGAACATGCTCGGCTACGCGATGGGGTACGCGGCCGGCACGCTGTGCGGGATTACGCTGGACCAGTTCATCGGCATCGGCACGGTGGTCGTGCGGATCATTCTCCGTGACGGCTCGCTCGAATTGCGCGACACGCTGGCGGCCGAGGGGTTTGGGGTGACGGCGTTCGAGGGCGTCGGCGTGAGCGGGCCGGTGCAGGAACTGATTTTGGTGCTGCCGCGGCGGAAGCGGCATAAGCTGCTGCGGCATGTGAAGGAGATCGCGCCTGGAGCATTCATGACGTTTGAGAACGTCGCCGCCAGCCACGGCGGGTATGCGCGGATCGGGCGGGATCATAATAAGTAGCGGGTTGATGCGCTGACGTGGGAGCGAGAGGCGCGTCGCGGTGGTTGGGTGTGCGGAGGATGGCCGCTGAAGCGGCCACCCCGTTGCAGTCAGGCGTGCTGCTTGCTCGACTGCAGGGCGCGGCGGACTTCGCCGAGGAGTTGCTCGACTTTGAAGGGCTTGAAGAGAACCGCGGCCAGGCCTTCCTGGCTGGCGCGGACGATGCAGTGGTTGGGGTCGTAGCCGAAGCCGGTCATCAGGATCACCGGGGCGGGGCTGCCCTTCTTTTTCACCGCGGCGAAGACGTCGTAGCCGGTTTTGTCCGGCATCTTGATGTCGCTGAGGACCAGGTCGTATTCGTTGTCTGTGACCAGGTCGATCGCGTTTTGGCCGCTCGTGCCGACGGTGACGTCGGCGCCGTACTTGCGCAGGATGTCGGCGATCGTGGCGCGAATGTTCGGCTCGTCGTCCACCACCATCACGCGGGCACCGGCGATGATCGGGTCGTCGCTCACCTGAAGGTTCTGGGCACCCAGCACGCTGTTCGGGCCCTCGGCGGCCTGGCGGAGGCTGGTGCGGATGAAATTGACGTTGTCGAGCACCGTCTGCAGCTTGCTGCGCAGCTCGTCGTGGCCGATGAACTCGTCCATCATGCCGCCGATGTCGCTGGCGATGTCGTTCAGCGGGCCGGCCACTTCGGCGTTCACCGTGTCGGTGACCTTGTGGCTGGTTTCGACGCGCTCGGTGACGAGCAGGTTGAGGATGTTCAGCGCGATCGCGACGTATCGGCCGAAGATCTCGGCGAATTGGCGGTCGTCTTCGTTGAAGGCGGCGCGCTGGCGGCTTTCGATGTTGAAGACGCCGATGACTTTATCGTGCAGCCGCAGCGGAACGGTCAGGCTGCTGCGGGCCATATCCAGGCCGGCGACGTAACGCGGGTCGCGCTCGACGTCTGGGCAGATGTAGCTTCGGCCGGTCGCGCCGACGTAGCCGCTGATGCCGTTGCCCTCGGTGCTGGCGTAGAGTTCGACGTTCAGCGCCTCTTCCGGCAGGCCGGCGCTCATCACCAGTTCCAGCTTGCCCGATTTGCGATCGAGCAGGCGGATGGCGAAGTGGTCGAAGTGCATCAGCTCCTTCGTGAAGCTGATGATCTTTTCTTCCAGCAGTTTGAGGCGCTCGGTGACGCTCTTGCGGACGACGAGATCGCTTTCCAGGCGGACGAGTTCGCCGCCGGCGCGGTCGATAGCATCGATTTTCTGCTGCAGGCGACGCGTGCTGGTCGCATCCCACACCACGCTGACGACCTGCACCACCTGCCCGCCCGGCGAAACCACCGGCGAGCAGATCATTTCCATGTACTGCTGGTCATCTAAGTTGAGCGTGTAACGCTTGGAGCGGGAGGGATACGACTGGTTGGGTTCGGGCGGGGCTTGGCTGACTTGCGTGGTGAAGAGCGTGAACGCTTCCTGACACGTGCGCCTTACCTTCTCGTGCACGCGCGCCGGCCAGGCGAGCATGCGCTTGTTCATCCAGTTGGCCCGGCCGTCGCCGTCGACGATGCAGACGCCTTCGCCGATGGTGTTGAGGATGAGCGACGCCTGCTGGCTGACCAGAGCCCGTTCGAGGGGCAGAAAGTCATCGGCATCGCTGAAAACGGCGAGGTACCGTTCGCGGCGAAGGTGGTCGATGGCGTCATCGATATCCGCCGTGGATACGACCTCACACATCGATTGCAGACAATTCACGATCCCCGCGGTGATGTGCGGGTTCTGATGTCCGCTGAGGACGAGAATTTTCTGTTTCTGATCCGACAAAATGTGCGGCCGGAGATTATCCGGCCGGTTCATGCCCGGGAATACCTTACCTGTTCGCTAATCGAGCGGTCAACAAATTCTTACCATTCGATATTAGGTCAGCTGGTGCGCTATGTCGCGGGCGAGCCGCAAGCTTTCGCCAACCGGGCCCGACCCGCTCGCCCGGCGGACCGGCGGCGTACCGTCGGCCGAGCCGAGGACCGATAAAAGCGTGATTCCGTCGCCCGAAAGCGTGGCCCAGGCCCCGATCGGCGACTTGCAGTCCCCATTCAGGGCGGCCACCACTTCGCGCTCGGCGGCGACGCAGACGGCCGTCGGCTCGTCGTGCAGCGGACGCAGCCGCTCGATCACCTCGGCCGCATCGCGCCGGCACTGCAACGCCAAGGCCCCCTGGCCTGGGGCCGGGACCATGAGCTCGCCAGGCAGGATCGCCATCGTGGCCGAATCGAACAGCCCCGCCCGCCGCACTCCTGCCGCCGCCAGCAGCACTGCGTCCACCTCGCCACTGCGCACCTTGCCGATGCGGGTATCGATGTTCCCCCGCAACGGCACCACCTCCAGCGATGGCCACCGATCCAGCACCTGGCACCGCCGCCGCAGGCTCCCCGTGCCGATCCGGCTGCCCTTGGGCAGATCGCCGATCGACAGGCCATCGCGGGTAACGAGCAGATCCCGCACGTCCTCCCGCTTCGGCACGGCCGCGATGACCAGTTCCGATTCGTCCACCAGCGGCATCGTCGTCGGCACGTCCTTGAAACTGTGGACGGCGAAATCGACTTCGCCGCTCAGCAGCGCCAGCTCCAACTCCTTCGTGAACAGCCCCTTCCCGCCCAGCTCGTGCAGCGGCCGATCCTGAACGCGGTCGCCGGTGGTCTTGATGATCACGAGCTCCACGCTCACGCCCGGATTGGCCCGCTCGGCGGCGGCGGCGATCAGCTGACTTTGCGCCCGGGCCAGCAAACTGCCGCGGGTGCCGAGGCGGAGGGTGGTCGATGGCATCAGCTTTCAAACTCCGGCGAATCTTTCACACCCTGCCACAGTTCATCGAATTTCGGACGCACGTACTCGTTCAACTGCTTCGAGAAATCGGCCGGAAGATTGAGTGCCTTGATCAACTCCACAACGTCGGTGAAATCCTTCATCCGATTCACGCCGCCGGTCATGCCGGAGGCCAACTTCAATTCGACAAGGCGTGGCAGCGCGAGCACACGCAGGCCCTCGATGACGACGACCCAATCGTCCGGCTGCGGAAATGCAACCGGCTTAGGTTTTCCATCGCCCGGGTAATCGCCGCTGATTAAAAAATCGATCTGTACCCCGGTTGTCGTGTCACGCAGCTTTTTACTGCCCTTGAACACGTGGAGGTATCCCAATCCATCCAAAGCCTCATGCACTGCTTTCAGCCCGTCCCGTGTGACCAATAAGTCCACATCCTCGGTAAATCGGCGAAAGCCATGTCGATACAAAGCCATCCCGCCGACAATCACGTAGGGAATTCTCAATTCGTCGAGCCGACGGGTGATGCCTCGTAGGGTCGCTTGGACATCGCCTTTTTCCATGAAAAACAGGCTCCCCTGCGTCAAAGCCCAGTTCGGGTCGGCATCAAGCCGGTCCGAGTAGTTGAGGATTTTCTCTGCGGCTTCCACGACCTGAATAGTATCACGCACAATGCGTCCTCACACCATCTTCCTCACTGGCGGCAGCGGCTTCGTCGGCTCGGCCGTGCTCGATCGGCTGCTGGCCGAGGGGTACGCGGTCCACGCGCTGGTCAACCGCCGCCCGATCGACCGGCCGGGCGTCCAGAGCTTCGCCGGCGGCCTGTTCGATGACGCGGCGATTCACAAAGGCCTCGAAGGGTGCGACGCCGTCATCCACCTCGTCGGCATTATCCGCGAGAACGGCGACCAGACCTTCGAACGCATCCACCGCGACGGCACGCGGCGCCTCGTCGACGCCGCCAAGCGGCTCGGCGTCCGCCGCTTCATCCACATGAGCGCGCTGGGCGCCCGCCCCGGCACGGCCAGCCGCTACTACACCACCAAGGCCGAGGCCGAGGCATACGTGAAGGCCAGCGGGCTGGACTACACGATCCTCCGCCCCAGCCTGATCCACGGCCCCGGCGGCGAGTTCATGACCATGGTCGCCGACTTCGCCCGCGGCAAGCGGGCCCCCTACTTCTTCATGCCCTACTTCGGCAAAGGCTTCGTCGGCCACGATTCAGCCCGCATCGCACCCGTGTACGTGGAGGACGTCGCCCGGGCCTTCGTCGATGCGCTGTCGAACCCGAAGACGATCGGCCAGACGATCGACCTCGCCGGGCCGGAAGTGTTTGACTGGCAGGCGTTCTACCGCCTCGTCAGCCAACGCCTGCTCGGCCAGCCGAAGCTCGCGGTCGGCCTGCCCGCCTGGTACGGGCGACTGCTGACCGGCCTGATCCCCGCCAAGCTGCTGCCGTTCAATAAGAGCCAGGTGGCGATGGCGGCCGAAGATTCCGTCGCCGATGTCGCCCCGGCCGAAGGGCTATTCGGGTGGAGGCCGCGGGGGTTTGCCGAGACGTTCGAGGGGTACGCGGATCGGGTCTGATCTGAGGCTGAAGCCAAATTGTAATCCTTGGCCCGGCCAGTGCTTCGGCCGAAAATTGGGTTTGTTTTTTCAAAACACCTTTTCGCACCCCACCCCTCCTTTCCGACGCCGCAAAGCGGCGAGCTCTTGCTCCCTCTCCCTGGGGAGAGGGCTGGGGTGAGGGGAGGTCGGATCAAAAGCCGTTGAAGCGTTCGGACTCCTAGCTAAGCAGAAAGCCTCCCTCCCCGGCCGGGATTCTCGACGTTCCCCCGTCGCCCGCCTCCGCCTCCCCTCACCTAACCTCTCCCCGGCGAGAGCGACCAGAAATCGCCCCCGCGGGCGGTTCCGCGCCCGATAAATGTTACCGCCCCGCCGCTCGGCCGTCGGCGGAGAAATCGGCGGAATTGAGGGGGTCAGTCCGCCCGCCCACCATACAGAATCCAGTCGCCGTCGATTTCTTTGCCCCGCGTTCCCCAGTACGCCGCGATAGCCGGCGCCGGGCCGCCGCGATATTCCGCGGCCCGGCCGCCGTCATCGTCGTGGTCGCCGCCGACGCTGTAGACGACCGGCCTGCCCGCGATCACACGGTAACGCACCGGGCCGCCGCCGACACGGTCGATCGGCACCCTCGGCAAAAACGTCGGCGTCAGCGCCTCAAGCGACGTGGGGTACGACCCATTCCGCCGCCGGTACAGTTCCAGCGCGATTCCCACTTCCACGCCTTCCTTCTCCCCAAGCATTCGCTCGACGTTTGCACGCAGTGACTTGATGGCTGGAAACAGTTGCGCCACGGGCAAGAGCCGAACCGTTTCCCAGGCCGAATCCTTGATCGCGACCAATCGATCGCTAATTGGGTCATCGTCATTGTCCTCGCGAAGCGGCCGATCCAGCGACGCGTCGCCGGTGGCCAGCAGATGATCGAACTCATTCAGCACCGCCCGCCGCGACGCGACCAGCGGCATGGAAGCGCTCAACACTAACTGCCCCGCCGTCGCGCGGGCGGGTTGGTGGTGATCATTCACCGCCCCGGCCAACGCCGCGTGCATGGAGAGGAATTGCGCTCCCTGGGCCGTCAGCGAGCCGTCGCCGTGCCCGTCGTCGGAGTAGGTGCGCTGCACCATGTCGTAAAAGCTGTCGCGCTCGCCGGACAAATCGACCAGCGTCGCGGGCGTGTCGCCGCCGATGCCTGCGATGCGATGGGCGAGCCCGATCAGCTGTGCGTCGGAGAAGATCGCCGGCGACTCGCGCAGCACCAATCGAATCTGTTCGAACGCCATGCGGTCAATGCTCAGTCCGACAAGGTCGCCGATCAGAAAGTCGCCGCGGCGCGTTCGGCCGAGGTCAAACATGGCGTTCAAGTCCCCGATGGCCCGCTCGCCGTTCTTCGACACCGCGGCGTATCGCGCGTCGGCCGACAGCACCTTCGCCAGATCGCGGTGTAGACCTAAGAACGGAAGCAGAATGCCGACGACTGAAGGGTGCGCCGGGTCGGCTTCGGCCAGAACCGGGCATTGTTTCCAGCCGAATTCCGGATCGTATGCCGACCCGTTTGGGCCCAACACGAAGCCCACCGAAGGCAGCGACGCCCCGCGGCGCAGCAGCGCCAAGCCGTTCTCGTGCCGGTCGAGCCACGTTGTCAGCCGCGGCCAGGCAGCGTCGGCGGGTGTGGCTTCGATGAGGTCGCGGTCTTCCTTCCTGTCGATGCGCTCGTCGAAAAACGGATCCCGATTGGCAGGCGAAAGCCCCAGCGCCATCGCCGCCTGCCGCAACACCGGCCACGCCTGCTCCGACGCCGGGCCGGCATTCAGCCGGGCGTTCAGCTGCGCCACGTAATCGAACTTGATCGACGGCTTCAGCAGAAAAAATCGCGCGATCACCACGCCGTACAGCAGCATCAATACGATCACGGCGCGCGTAACGTACTTCGTCACGTGCCAAGCCAGCGGCCGATTGCGCAGCTTAGCGCGTCGGATGAGCCTGGCGGCAATCTTCGCGTTGCCGAAATCCGCCACAACTTCTTCAGCGGATCGGCCGGCCGCCAGGGCGTCGGAAAAGTGGGCGATCAACTCCTGGGCCACCGCAGACTTTTCCAGTCGCCACAGCCGCGTGCGCCGGACGACGCGCACGATCAGATCGCGTGCCGCCTGAGGCAGCTCGGCCCGCCGCACCCGCCGCCGCCAATCCAACCGGCCGTTAATTCGGCCGCGGACGAGGTCACGCAGCGGCGTCTGCCAGATGGAACCTTCCGGATCGATTGCTTCTGACATGCCTGCTCCTGCTCATGTGCCCAGCACACCCAATTTCCCCATCGCCGCCGCGAGCGATTGCCATTGCTGCGTCGCGGCGACGAGCTTCTTTTTCCCCTTCCCCGTCAGCCGGTAGTACCGCCGCTCGCGGCCGTTCTCTGCCGTCGCCGTGCGGCTGGCGACCCAGCCCTTGGCTTCAAGGTTGTACAGCAGCGGGTAGAGCGTGCTCTGACCCATCGCCAGGACGCCGTCGGACTGTTTTTCAAGGGCCTGGACGAGCTCGTAGCCGTACTTCTCGCCGGCTTCCAGCAGCCGCAGCACGGCCACCGGGCCGGCGCCGCGCATCAGGTCGGATTCGATTTTCATGGCCGCACCTCGCGGGCATCGTATACCTTGTCTGGCATACTATGCAAGGGAAAACCTGGCATGGCAGCCGCCTTGGCGAACGTTTGCCCGTCCTTCCGGGGGTTTGCAAAGACCCGCCGAATCGAACGGATCGGCGACCCGCGGGAGAGGATTGTTCACGTAGCTGCGACGCCTGCGTCGCCTCTTTCCGAGCGACCGTTGGAACTTCCACATCGCGAGACTTCGAAGTGGCGACGCAGGCGTCGCAGCTACCGGTCTTCACGGCGTTACCGCGCAACGCCCGGCGTACGGTGCGCCGGCGCGCCGTCCGAGGCGGCGCGCT
>Ga0070658_10005182_pt1 | contig 10605 bp, 10 predicted proteins | sample KBSC13metaG_FD_64664 | JGI IMG/M metagenome (GOLD analysis project Ga0070658, IMG submission 64664) | Corn rhizosphere microbial communities from Kellogg Biological Station, Michigan, USA - KBS C1-3 metaG | ecosystem: Host-associated > Plants > Roots > Rhizosphere > Soil ... | reverse complement strand
GCGCTGCGGCACCGAGTAGCGCTCGAACACACGCCCGTCGAGGAACTCGAGCTCGTCGAAGCTCTCCGCCTCGGGCGAGGCGTAGAGCTCGTGGACCTTGCGCAGGAAGCTCTCGGGGTCGCGCAGCTGCTTGACCATGTGGGCGAGGGCCCGATCGTCGTCGCGCGACTCGGCGATGTCCTTCGGGATCCGCCACAGCTCGACGAAGCGGCGATTGAACAGCGTGATGTGCCCCATGCCGTCGGCGGCGAGGATCCCGTCGGCGGTCGATTCGAGCGTCGCGCCGAGGAGCGACGCCGTGCGCGAGAGATCCTCCGTGCGGCGCGTGAGGTTCGTGATGTCGGTGAAGAACACCGTCACGCCGTCCTCGAACGGGAAGGTGCGCACGTCGAGGATGCGCTCGCCTTCGAGGTCGGAGAGGTGTACGGAGAGTCGCGTGGCGCCGGTGCCGGGCTCGGTGAGCGAGCTGGCGAGCGTGCCTCCGAGCGCAGTGCGCGCGAGGCGTGGCCAGGCGAGCCAGAGCGGTTGACCGAGCACCTTGTCGCGCGGGCGTCCGGACAGCCGCTCGGCGGCGGCGTTCCAGATCACCACCTGGCCCTCGCGGCCCAGCACGAACATGCCCTCGTCGATCGACTCGATCACCTCGAACAGGCGCGCCTGCGAGCGCCGCTCGCGCGTGAGGAGCTCGCCCCGCTGCGCCATGCGCAGTCCGACCATCGCGAGGAGCTGCGTGAGGAGGAGGACGACGACGACCGTCTCGTACGAGCGGTTGGACGCATACTCGATGTCGTCGCGGCGCAGCACGGCGTCGGTCTTGTACCGGTTCTGCATCGCGAGCAGGTCGGCGCGGGCGCGATCGAACGCGGGCGTCGCGACGTGCAGATCCCGCTCGACGGCGACCTGCGTCTGTCCCTCGAGGATCGACGCGATGACCTCGTCGCGTACGTTCAGATATTGCACCCAGTCGCGCGCGAACTGGCGCGCCGCGGCGCGGTCGGCCGGCAGCGTGAGCCGGCGAAGGTGCTCGGCGACGCGCTGCGCGATGCGTGCGTCGGCGGCGCGCGACTCGTCGACGTACTGGACCTGCAGGTTGGCGTCGGTGGTGGTGAGCGCGTAGAGCATGCGCCGCCGCGCTTCCTGCACGTCGAACTGCAGCGCCGCGATGAGATCGAGCCCGCTCACCAGATCGTCGGAGAGCTGGCGGGCATCGCGCGCCGCGCTGCGGAGCTGGTACAGACTGAACGCGCCGGTGGCGGCGCTGAGCAGTGCGAAGAAGACGAGGATTGCCGTGGTGCTGCGCCGGCGCACGAGGGCGCGCGCCCATTCGATCATTGCTCCGGCACCTCCAATCGATAGCCGGCTTCGCCGGGCAGACGTCCGTCCACCCGCAGCGTCTTCACGGTCGCATCCACCTCGCTCACTCGCACGTAGCCGATCGCGCCCGGCACGTTGAAGACGAAGCGCAGCACGCCATTCGGGCTCGCGAGCACGCGCGGCGCACCGATCGCCTCGCCGGTGAACACGGCCTGGAGGAACCCGCGACGATATTCGTCCTCGTCCACGCCGTAGAGCGTCTGGAGGATCGCCTCACGCTCGGGCGTACCCGGATCGCGCATCACGAGCGTCACACGCCGGCCGTTCGACCATCGGCTGCGCTGCCCGCGGTAGAGCTTTCGCAGGTCGGCGAGCGAGATCTCCGACATCGGGTTGGAGCGGTTGACGACGATCGCCAGCGGCTCCGCCTCCTGCGCGGGCATCGCTGCCGGCTTCACGGCCGCGACGAGAGCCGCCACCGCGAACGCCGGCAGGATCCAGTGGACGAGCGTCCGCTGCACGCGTCGCATCAGAACATGAATGAGACTTGGGCGTCGAACCGGCTCATGTCCGGACGCGTGGTCTGATTCAGATGGCTGGTCTGCAGCTTGAGCGCGGCGAACGGCTGGAAGTCGTAGCGCACGCCGACGCTGGGCCCATAGCGCTTGCCGAGGAAGGCGAACAGGGGATCGGTCGTCGGGATGTCGAGGTAGTCCATGCGCACGTACGGGCGCGTCGTGCCGAAGCGTCGCGACGCCTGCGCGTAATAACCGCGCGAATCGCTCGCGGGCGCGGCGCCGAGCGGATCGTGGCGCATGATCATCCCCTCGGTCATCAGCTCGAGCGCGTCGGTCTTGTAGACGATGTGCGCCGCGGCGATCGTCTCGTCGTTCGGTGCCTTGGTGGTGTCGATGAGCGTGAGCCGGTCGCGATAGACGGAGACGCCGAGCTGCAGCCCATCGAGCGCTTCCGGGCGGATCCAGAGCGCACCGTTCACCGAGGGGGTGTTGTTGTCGTTGAGCGCCGGCTGCGTCGCGGGAGCCGCCGACGCCTGGCCGGCGCGCCCGCTCCCGAACTCCGCGAGGTAGTGCAGCCCCAGCGATCCCGAGCGGATCGAGCCCGTGGCCGACACGCCGAGCGTGTGGATCGGGATCACCCCGATGTCGCCGTCGATCGCGTAGATCAGCGGCCGCCCCGTGGCCGTCTGGAACCAGGTCCCGTGGTGATAGGCGGTGTTGTAGTACCCGATGCCCGTGTGATACCGGCCGACCGACGCGGAGAAGACGTCGCTGGGGGAGTAGGTCAGCATGAGCCGCTCGAGGTGCGCGCTGAACGTGTTGCGCGGCAGAGCGGTGAGTGTGGCCTCGGCGATCACGTTGACGGCGTCGGAGAGCTCGGAGCGCCCGAACAGATCGAACTGGCCGAGGGAGAAGCCATTCCGGCTGCCGGTCGTGTCGACCGCCGCGTACTTCATGTCGGCGAACAGGTGGACCTGGAATTGGGGCGAGAACGGGGCGTCGGGGTCGTCTTCGGACGCCTTCTCGTCGGCGGAGCGCAGGCCGTCGTGCGCATGCTGCTCGTGGTCGGCGTGCTGACCGGCGTCGGGGCGATGCGCCGGATGCGCCGTCGCGGTCGCATCCGCGCCGGCAGGCGCCTCGGCGAGACGCATCAGGAGCGCGAGCGCGGGTTCGGGAGGCTCGGACGGCTGCGCGCCGACGTCCAACTCGGTATCCGGCATGCCCTGCATACCGGCGAGTGGGGCGTAGAGCGGACGGACCGTGGGAGACTGCGCCCGGGCGCAGAGGGCCGCCACGAGCGCTCGGGCCGCCGAGTCGGCGACCTGCCGGGGAAGCGCGGAGGACGCGTCATCGGACGCGGGGCAGGCTACGACGAGGTACCGCGCTCCGTCGGCTGTGGCCGCGGCGGCTGGGCGGGGCTGGGCCTGCTGAGTGGCGGGATATCGGGTTTCAGCCTGCGCCGCCGCAATGGAAGGAACGAGCGCAAGGCAGAGGGCTCGAGCGGCGAGATGCATGTTCCGACGGGTGAGGGATGGGCACACCGTCGGGATACGACGCCCGCGACGGCGCTACCGTACTCAGCAAGGACGATCGGGAAGCGGGCTCGGCACATAGAATTGGATGCAAGCGTCACCATTGGTGGCGCTGGCAGGCAGTAGCCGATTGGGGTGGCTTCCCGACCTCGTGTCGGAGTCTCGACGCGGCCGCCCGGGCACTTGAGCCGGGACAAGGGTCGGGGTCAGACACCAAGGGACAAGGGTCGGGGTCAGACACCAAGGAGTCCGACCCGGTTGACCGAAAGCTGATGGGGGTCGGACACCGCGGTGTCCGACCCCCTTTTTATTCGACCCTCTTTTTACTCCGACGGTGCGTTCGCCCGGTCCATCACTGGATGTCGACCCCGACGCGGAGGCCCTTGCCCGCGCTCACGTCCGGCCGGACGAAGAAGTCGGCATAGCGCTCGTCACGATGGATCCGGAACGCGTGCAGCGCGGCGACGCCACCGTAGATGAGCGTGATGTCCGTCTTCGAGAGCGACGACGTGCGCGCCATGAAGTCCACGTCGCTCACCGAGGCGGTCCGCCCGATCGTGACATAGAAGAGGGCGGTGGCGATGCCGCCGGCCAGCACGCCCCGCTCGAATGGAGCGCCGCGATGGTGGGGGACGTCGAGGATCGCCTCGTCCATCGCCGCCTGGAGGTTGAGCCCCATGCTCGAGAAGAGGAACTGCTTGTGTGGGTCCAACTGCGCCGAGATCCCGGAGTAGACGGTCGGGCGACCCTTGTTGATGCCGATCGTCGGGTGGCCCCCAACGGCGTAGGCCGTGACGATGTGCGCGCCCTCGTGGGCCAGGATGCTCGAGGCGAAGCCCGCGGCGAACTTCTTCCAATAGTGGTGCGGGCGGTCCCGCTCGGGCACGGAATCGGTGCGGGTCGAGTCCTGGGCGAGGCTGACGGGGGCGGCCGGCGGTGTTCGGACCGCCGGCTCCTGGGCGCGGAGCGTCGAGGCGGGGGCGATCAGCGCCGCAACAGCGATCGCGACGAGGGGTGGGAGGAGTCGCATAAACAAAGATTTGCTAGTTCACGCGCTTTGCATAGGGGTCGTGGGCGAATGTATCATGATTGGCCCGCGCTGTAGACGACTCTACTTCGCCGCCGATGACTGCCCAACTCTCCGATCTCGAGATCCAGCGCGCCCTCGCCTCCCTTCCCGGCTGGTCGCGCCGCGGTACCGTCCTCACGAAGACGTTCACGTGGCCGACCTTCGCGCGCGGGATCGAGTTCGTCGATCGTGTAGCCAGGGCGGCCGACGCCGCCAACCACCACCCCGACATCGACATCCGCTACACGAAGGTGACGTGCGCCCTCTCGACGCACGATGCGGGGGGAATCACGGAGAAGGATCTGGAGCTGGCTGGGGAGATCGAGAAGCTGGCGGCAGAGCCACCGATATCCGACAACCGATAACGGCGTTACCCTATCCCGTCCCACAAGTCCGTCGCCCCCTTGGGTGCCGCCGTCCCGATCGCGACGAAGTAGTCCTCGGTCGGGGGCATCGCCTCGCGGCGGAAGTAGGCCTCGTGCTCGGCCTGGGTGCGGTGGGCGAAGAAGGCCTCGAGCTTTCGTGGATGCCAGGGCTCGACGGGAATCCGGATCTGGATCGGCTGGCCGGGCTGCCGAGGTGCTTCGTCGGGCTTCGGGTCGGGCCAGGTCACGAGGCAGAGCCGGTCCGGGCAGTGCGGATGCAGCCCGGCGTCGATCTGCTCGGGAAACGCCGTGGTGCCAGCCAGCAGGACCGCCGACGTCGCGAAGCGATTGATCGCCCGATGATCGCGGTGGCCGGTCGGGGCGCCTTCCGGGCCGAAGGTGAGCACGACCTGTGGCCGCTCGCGGCGGATAAAGGCGACGATCTGGCCGATCACGACGTCGGGGTCCGCCGCCGCGAGCGCACCGTCCGGATGGCCGCCATGGTCGACCGCGGCAATACCGAGCAGCGCGGAGGCCTCGATCAGCTCCGCGCGCCGGATGCGTCCCAGCTCCTCGCGAGACGAAACAGGGATGCCGGACGAACGTCCGGCATCCCCGTCAGTGGCTGAATAGACCGAGCAGCGAACGCCTTGCTCGGCGTACTTCGCCAGGGTGCCTCCCGTAGCGAAGGTCTCGTCGTCCGGATGCGCGAAGACCGCGGCGAGCGAGCGCGTCACACGCGTCGTCAGCTGCGCCGACGTCCGCCAGCCAGCAGCGAGAGGATCGCGAGGAAGAGGTTGAGCAGGTCGAGGTAGATGTTCACCGCGGCCGGCACGTAGTCATCGGGCCCGTAGACGCCCGAGCGCACGATGCGCCAGGTGTCGAACACGAGCAGGCCGCTGAAGACCAGCACCGTGCCGCCCGCGATCCAGAGCGAGCCGAGGGCGCTGCCCACGAACAGGTTGATGAGCGAGGTGGCGATCAGGACCCAGAGGCCGACGATGAAGAAGCTGCCCCACGCGCTGAAGTCACGCTTGCTGAGCACCGCGTAGAGCGAGAGCACGCCGAAGGTGGACAGCGTGAGGAGGCCAGCCTGTCCGACGATCCCGGGACTGCTTCGCTCCGCCACGTACAGGACGGGTGAGATCCAGACGCCCGCGATGAAGGTGAAGAGCAGGGTGAGGATCAGGCTCTTCTGCTTCTGCTGGCGCGCCTGCATCGCCATCCAGAGTGGGGCGAACATCGCGATCATCGTGATGAACGGATGCTGCCCGACCGCCTGCATCAGCGCGGGCTGCGTGAGCCCGAACGCGGAGCCGATGGCGGTGACGATGATGCTGACGAAGACGAGGCCGTACGTGCGCCGGACGAGCGTCGCACGCTCCTCGCCAGACCGGACGAGGGTCCCAGGAAACGAGACACCCATGCTGGGGAAAGCTCCGTTGAAGGTATTGAAATATACCCCGGGGATGACGTTTGGTGCGGGTTGGGGGGGATGGGGGGATGGGGGGATGGGGGAATGCGGGAATGCGGGAATGCGACACGGCCTCGGGGCGATGCTGCGCACCCCGAGGCCGTGCCCTCCTCCTCGGCCCCTCAGCCGAGTCGTCTCTCAGTCGGTGTCTGACACCCCTCGGCGGTCAGCCGGGAACCGAGCACCGAAATCCGGTAACAGCGTTTCTCAGCCCCGCTTCCTCAGCTCCACGTTTCCGTTCACCGTCGAGAGGCGCACGCGCCGGCCGCCCTTGCCGAGGGTGGCGCGGAGGTGGCGGGGGTCGACGCGACCGGTGATCGTGACGGGCCAATCGGTCTGGAAGCGGCCGTTGACGGTGCTCAACTCGATGTTGGCGTCGATGTCCTCGCCGAATTCGGCGATGACGCTGCCGTTGACGGAGGAGAACTCGAGGTCGGAATCGCCAGGCACACGGCCCATGCGGGCGTGGACGCTGCCGTTCACGCTGCTCGCCTGCACCGGCCCGCCGGTGCTCGTCGCGTCGACGGAGCCGTTGACGGAGCCGGCTTCCACCTCGCCGGTCGCGCCATCGACACTCACCTCGCCGTTCACCGACCAGGCGCCGAGGTTGACGCCCTTCGGCAACCGCACCTCGAAGTCCACGGCGACGTCGTTGTCGCGGTTGTTGCGGCCTTCACTGTTCGAGCGGTAGCCGCTCTCGGTGCAGGTCGCGTTCTCCGTCCAGAACGCGCACACCAGGATGCTGCCATCGGGTGCCTTGCGGCTCTCGATGCGCACCATCTTCGGATCGCCGCGTCGCCAGGACTTCGTCGCGACGATCTCGACACGGTCGGTGGTGGAGGCGCGCACGTGCACCTCACCGTTGACGTTGCGCACCCGGAGCCACTTGCCCGCCGGGATCTGCTCGTTGAGCGTCCAGGTGCGCTCCGACTGCCGGTCCTGCGCCGACAGCGCGGCGGGAAGGGCGGCGATCAGGAGGGCGGCGAGCGCCGCACGCGAGCGAAGAAGCATGGGTCGAGCTCCGATTGAGGGATGCGTGGTCACTTCGCTTTCGCGGTAGAGGAGAGCGTCACGTCGCCGCTGAAGGTCTCCGCGATGATGCGTGCCGTGCCCTTGCCGAGCGAGAAGTTCATCTTCTTCGCCTGCGCGGCACCGATGCCGTGCTCGCCGGCGATGAGCGTGATCGGGAAGGCGCTGTCGATCTCGCCGCTGAAGGTCGAGAGGCTGAGCTGTGCGCCGACGTTGGCGGGAAGCTCGAGGCGAAGCTCGCCGGAGTGGCTCTGGAACTCATAGCGTCCGCCGTCGACGATGGTGCCGGAGAAGGTCAGGTTGCCACTCGTGCTGTTCGTGCGGATCTGCCGCGATGCCATGCTTCCGAGGTCGATGTCGCCGCTGACCGTCTCGACTTCGACCGTCGATGCGGCGCGGTCGAGGGTCACGTCGCCTGACAGGGTGTGGATCGACGCATCGCCACGCACGCCCTTGACGGTCACGTCACCGGAGAGTGTCTCGACTTCGAGCCGGTCACCGGCGTCGTAGATCTCGATGTCACCGCTCTGGGCATGGGCCTCGATCTCGCCCTGCACTCCACGGACGATGAGCGAGCCGCTCCAGGTACCCGCGGTGAGTCGCACCCCTGCCGGCACCGACACCTCGAAGTTGGCGTCGTTGCAGCCACGGCCATTCGCCGGCTCTATCCGCGCGCTCGATCCGGTGCTCGTGAAGCGGATCGGACCGCGCTCGGTGCGGGCGCGCACGACGATCTGATTGCGGTCGGTGCCCGTCACCTTCACGTCGCCGCCGGGGCAGGAGATGTTCACGGTGCCACGCGCATCGAAGGTGACCGTCGTATCCAGCGCGCTGGCGGACTCCCGCTCGCGCTCCCGACGTTCCTCCATCTTCTCCCGCTCGCGCTCGGCGCGCTCCTGGGCGCGCTCCCGCTCCCGCTCGCGCAGCTCCTGCTGCCGCTCGCGTTCCTGATCACGGAGCTCCTGCTGTCGCTCGCGCTCGCGCTGGCGTGCCTCCTCCTTGCGCTCGCGTGCCTGCTCGGCGCTATCCGACGAGAAGGTGGACTGCGCTCTGGCCACGGCGGGCGCCGTCAGGGCGAGCACGGCGGCCAGAAGGACGATAGTGCGGGACATGGGTCGGGATCCTCTAGGTGCGCGCGGGCAGCATCGCCGCCGTCCGCAGCAGCTCGACTTTCTTCTCGAGCGAATTATTGAGTTCCTTCGCGAGGAAGCCACTCGCGGGGTCCGCCTTCAGCGCCGCGCGACTCTGCGAGATCGCCGAGTCGATCACCGCGATGCTCTGCTCGAGCACCGTGATGGTCCTGGGGTCGAGCTGCGAGTGCCGCGTCTTCACGATGTGGCGCAGCTTCTCGATCTCGCGGTCGTACATCGGTTCCGTGCTACGCATGACGATCTCGCCGCTCCCCACGAGGCGGGTGGGCTGCGAGGGTGCACTCTCGGTCGGGCGCGGCGCGGGGGCACCGCGATGCTCGGCGCTCGGCACACTCGCGGACGGCGTGCTCGGTCCGATGCTGGCGACCGTGGCGCCGCTCGTGCCACTCGGGCCGGCGTTCGGCGCGGACGGCTCGACGGTATCGGGCGCGGGCGTCGGCGTTCCCGTCGCAACCTGCTGCGTAGCCGACGCGGCCGGCGCGCTGCTCTCGTTGAACTTGCGGGTGACGCTGTACGTGATGCCGGCCGTGCAGATCACGAGCGCCGCCGCGGCGACCGCGGGGCGGGCCCAGTTGCGCCGGACGACGATGGTGGACCGCTTCCGCTCGAACGGGATGACCGGCGCATCGATGCGCTCGGAGATGCCGGCCCACAGATCCCGCGAAGGAGTCAGCACGGGGAGCGCCGCCGCTTTGTCGCGAATCGTCCCGATGTCCTCCAGCAACAGCCGGCACTCGGCGCATCCGGCGGCGTGCGTCTCCATGGCCGCGCGCACCGCGTCGGGGGCATCCCCCTCGAGGTAGTCCGCGAGCTCTGCCGCGAACCCGTCGCAATCCAGTGGCATGTAGATGGTCATCGGTTCAGTGCCTCCCGCAGCAGGAGCCTCGCGCGGTGCAGCTGCGCCTTGGTGGCTCCCGACGTGACGCCGAGCATCTCGGCGATCTCCTCGTGCTTGTAGCCTTCGATATCGTGCAGCGTGAACACGCGTCGGGCGCCCTTCGGCAGTGTCGCGATCGCCGCTTCGAGGTCCATCCGGTCGCCCGGGGCGAGGGGACGCGATGGGAGCAGATCCACACCGCCGCCTTCCTCGTCCTCCTCGAACCGCGCCCGGTTCCGTCCCTCGGTCTTTCGAGCGTTCAACACCACGTTCACGGTCATACGGTGCAGCCAGGTGCCGAACGCGCTCTCGCCACGAAAGAGGTGCAGCTTCTCCCACGCCCGTACGAACACGTCCTGCGTCAGCTCTTCCGCCCGCGCACGGTCGGAGACCATGCGGGCACACAGGGAGAACACCCGGTTGACGTGCACGCGGTACAGCCGCTCGAACGCGTGCCGATCGCCAGCGGCCGCGAGCGCTACGTCTGGATCACCTGCGTAGGACGTCGGGACCGTCATCGATTCGGGTAAGGCCACGGCACTCATCAGTCGTCTGGGTCTCCCCCTGTGCACCGGATGGGATACCTGGACGACCCGGAAGGTTTGAAGATCAGGCTGTTCGGGCGGGGAAGCGAGTCAGGAGCGCCGGGAGCTCCTCGATCCGGTCGATCACGACGTCGGCGCCCGCCGCCTCGAGCTCGTGGCGCCCGAAGGCGCCCCAGGTCACGCCGACCGTGACCACCCCCGCCGCGCGCCCGGACATGACGTCGTGGGGGGAGTCGCCGACGAACAGCGCATTGTCGCGGTCGACGCCGAGCAGGGCCAGGGCACGCTCCACCGGTTCCGGGTGGGGCTTGTGGTTCACGCAGGTGTCGCAGCCGACGATCACCGGGATCAGCTCGGCCAGGCCGACGTGGACGAGTGCCTTCTCGGCCATCCAGTCGGACTTGCTGGTGACGAGGGCCATCGGATGGCCCGCTTCGGCGAAGGCGCGGATGGTGTCGACGACGCCGTCATAGGCGGTGACGAGTCGATCGTGGTGCTCGAGCTGGTACGCGCGGTAGCGGGTGAACAGCCGCTGGGCCTCGGCGTCGTCGGGGGCGTACTCGCGCAGAACGGTCTGGAGCGGTCGGCCGATGCCGGCGCGCCACTCCTCGTCAGTGGGTGCGCGGCCGGCGAAGCCGACGAAGGCGTAGCGCGCTGAGCCGAGGATCAGCTCGATGGAGTCGATGAGGGTGCCGTCGAGGTCGAAAAGGAGGGCAGCCGGGGAGGCGGAG
>Ga0070658_10005180_pt1 | contig 10606 bp, 9 predicted proteins | sample KBSC13metaG_FD_64664 | JGI IMG/M metagenome (GOLD analysis project Ga0070658, IMG submission 64664) | Corn rhizosphere microbial communities from Kellogg Biological Station, Michigan, USA - KBS C1-3 metaG | ecosystem: Host-associated > Plants > Roots > Rhizosphere > Soil ... | reverse complement strand
CCGGGCGCCGAGCGGCCGTTCCCGCCGCTCTACGCCTGCCGGCCCATCGTCATCGGGGTCATCTGGCTGGACGATGCGCTGGGATGCCGTCGCATCGGCATCCTGGGTGACGGGAAGTCCGAGGCGGCGATGATGGCCGACTTCGCCGACTTCATGGGCAAGGTGCGGCCCCTGCTGGTCACCTGGAACGGCCGGTCGTTCGACCTGCCGGTGCTGGCGCTGCGGGCCCTGCGCCATGGCGTGCACTTCGGCTGGTACTACCGAGGTGGGGGCTACCGGTACCGCTTCTCGGAGGAGGGGCATCTGGACCTGGGCGACGTGATCGCCGACTTCGGCGCCGCTCGCATGACCTCGCTGGACGGCGCGGCCAAGCTGATCGGCCTGCCTGGAAAGATTGGGGTCGACGGCAGCCAGGTGGAAGGGCTGTTCGAGGCGGGAGAGATGGACGCCCTGCGCCGCTACTGCCTGTCCGACGTGGCGCAGACCGCGTTCGTGTACCTGCGCTACAAGCTGGTCACCGGCGACATCGACCTGGCCACCTACCGCCGGGTGGCCGAGGACTTCCTGCGGGCGCTGCAGCAAGACGGGCGCTTCGACCCGCTGGTGTCGGCCTGCGACCGCGACCGACTGCTGCTGAGCGAAGGCGCGCCGGCGTGAGCGGCGCCGTCGCGGCCCTGCCCCGGTTGCCGCCGCTGCTGCCCCTGCCCCGGTCGTTCTACGAACGGCCCACCGTCGAGGTGGCGCGCGAGTTGATGGGCAAGCTGCTGGTGCGCACCGGGCCGGTCACGCGCCTGGCCCGCGTCGTCGAGGTCGAGGCGTACCTGGGCGTGAAGGACCAGGCCTCGCACGCGCGGCGCGGGCCCACGCCGCGCGCGTCGATCATGTTCGGCCCACCGGGCTACCTTTACGTGTACCTGATCTACGGCATGCACCACTGCATGAACGTCGTGACCGAGCGCGACGGCGTGGCGGGGGCGGTCCTGCTCCGCGCCGCCGAGCCCGTCGAGCTTCTCCCGGACGTGACCCCCCCTCCGATGGTCGGCCGCCTGGCGCGGCCGCTGTCGGGCCCCGGCAAGCTGTGCGCAGGCCTCGGCATCACGCGCGCCGACAACGGCCTGGACCTGACCGCCAGCACGCTGGTCATCGCCGCCGACCCCCGGCCGGCGAAGGACGTGGGCCGGCTGCGGATCCGGCGCTCCCCTCGCATCGGCGTCGACTACGCGGGCGTCTGGGCGGGCCGGCTGCTGCGGTTCTACCTGGCGGGAAATCCCCACGTCTCGGGCAAGCCACGCGACTAGCTGCACCGCTCTGGCAGATCGGGTCGACGGCGCGGATTGCCGGCCGCCGGTCACTATTTTCGACGGCGGTGCACTAGCGCGTTCGGCCTGCGCGACGGCGTGTAGACTGCGGCACCATGCAACTGGTCCGTGGGCGCACCGCCGCCACCGCCACGCTCGGTCGTGAGCTGCGGCGCGCGGCGATCGTGATCGGCAACTTCGACGGCGTGCACCGCGGACATCAGGCCTTGATCGAGACCGCCCGCCGCCTGGCCGACAACACCGGTGGCGAGGTGGTGGCGCTGACGTTCGACCCCCACCCCGCCCGGCTGCTGGCGCCTGGACTGGCGCCGCCGCTGATCGTTTCGCTGCAGCGCCGCGCGCAGTTGCTGGCCGAGGCGGGGGTGGACGTGGTGGTGGTCGAGCCGTTCACGCACGCCTTCGCGGCCATCGAGGCCGAGGCGTTCGGCAGCGAGGTTCTGGGCCGCGACCTGCGCGCCGCCCACGTGGTCGTGGGCTACGACTTCAGCTTCGGCAAGGGCCGCCGCGGTGACACGGCGATGCTGGCCGACCTGGGCGAGCGGCACGGCTTCGGCGTGTCCGTGGTGCGCCGGGTCTCCATCCACGGGCTGACCTGCTCGTCGACGAAGGTGCGCGAGTTCGTGCTGGAAGGCCGGGTCGAGGGCGCGTCCGTGCTGCTGGGCCGCCCCTTCGAGATCACCGGCACCGTGGTGCGCGGCGCCGGTCGCGGGCGCGCCATCGGGTACCCCACGGCGAACATCCAGGATGAGGCCGAGCTGCTGCCCAAGGCGGGCATCTACGCCGCCCGGGCGCAGCTGCTCGACGACGGCGGCGCGGTGGTCGCGTCACACCTGGCGGCGCTGTCGGTGGGCACGAACCCGACGTTCGTGGCCGGCGGCGGGTTGACCGTGGAGGCGTACCTGCTGGACTTCGAGGGAGACCTCTACGGCCGGCGGCTGCGGGTGCAGCTGATCGAGCGCCTGCGCGACGAGCTCCGCTTCGATTCCGTCGCCGCCCTGACGGCCCAGATCGCGGCCGACGTCGCCCGCACGCGCGAGCTCGTCGGATGAATCCCTTCGAGACGGAGACCATGGCCGAGCTGTGCCTGCGACAGGGGCATCGCGACGAGGCGCTGGCGATCTACACGCGGCTGCTGTCGCGCACGAACGACCCCTCCACGCGCGCCCGCCTGGAAGACCGCATCGTCGAGATCGAGACGGCGCCCGCGGAGCAAAAGGGTCCCCCGCGAACGGCGAATGAGGGGCCGGGCGGGCCCCCGCTGGCGGCGCCGGGAATCCGCAGCCGCGTCACCGACGACGTCGCGATCGTCGAGTGGAGCCTGCCCACGGCGACCGCCGGGCCCACCGTGGAATTGCTGCTGGTCGCCCGGACCCCGTCCGGCGTCACCACGGAGCGCCGCTCGGTGCCGGTCAACGCCGCCGCCGGACGGATGGTCCTGTCCGTCCCTGGCCTGCACTCGCTGCGCGCTGCCGCGGGCTTCACCGCTGGCGACCGGTTCGTCCCCCTGGCCCGAACGTAGCGTTTCAGCGCCACCAGCGCCACCCGCGCCCGCCTGCGGGGACGTCAGGGCCCCCGGGAACGCCCTGAATGCGGGGCGACGCGCACGCCCGGCTCTGGCGTGCGACGTCGGCGCCGCATTTCTTCCCGCGGCGCCGCGGAGCCGTCTGCGCCCCTTCACGCTCTGTGGTAGCGTCCGCGAAATCATGTTCACGGGAGTCATCACCGCCATCGTCACCCCTTTTCGCCGCGGCGCCGTCGACGAGGACGCCCTGCGCAGCCTGGTCGAGGACCAGATCGCGAACGGCATCGACGGGCTCGTCCCGGTCGGCACCACGGGCGAATCCCCCACGCTGACGTTCGAGGAGCACATCCGCGTCGTCGAGATCGTGGTCAAGGCGGCCGCGAAGCGCGTCCCCATCATCGCGGGCACCGGCGCGAATTCGACCGCCGAGGCCATCGAGCTGTCGCTGGCGGCGAAGAAGGTCGGTGCGGACGGCATGCTGCAGGTGACGCCGTACTACAACAAGCCGTCGCAGGAAGGCCTCATCCGTCACTTCAAGGCCATCATGGAAGCCTGCCCGCTGCCGACGATCCTTTACAACGTCCCCGGCCGCACCGGCTGCGACCTGCTGCCCGAGACCATCGCCCGCCTGGCCGAGGTCCCCGAGGTGGTCGGCGTCAAGGAGGCCACCGGCTCGGCCCTGCGCGCCACGCAGGTGATCTCGCGCGTGCCCAGCCGCATCGCCGTGCTGTCGGGTGACGACGCCACGGCGTTCCCGCTGTATGCGCTGGGGGGCAAGGGCGTCATCTCCGTGGTCAGCAACGTGGCCCCGGCCGACATGGCCGAGATGTGGGACGCCGCCGCCGCCGGCCGCTGGGATCGCGCGCGCGAGCTGCACTACAAGCTGCTGCCGCTGTCCGAGGGGCTGTTCATCGAGTCGAACCCGGTGCCGGTGAAGTCCGCGCTGGCCATGATGGGCCGCATCGCCGACGAGCTGCGCCCGCCGCTGTACCCGCTGGGCGGACCGAACCGCGAGAAGGTGCGCGGCTATCTGACGCAGGTCGGACTGCTGTAGTGGCCGCGCTCTCGATCGCCATGCTGGGCGCCGCCGGACGGATGGGCGGCGCCATCATCCGCGCGATTGACGGGGCGGCGGACGTGAAGCTGACGGCCGCCGTCGATCACGCCGCCAGCCCCAAGCTGGGCCAGGACGCCGGCGCGCTGGCCGGGGCCTCGCCCGCCGGCGTGGCCGTCACCAGCGCGCTCCCCGCCGCCGGCGTCGCCGGTGTGTGGATCGACTTCTCGTCGCCGGCGGCCACCGCCGCCAACGCGGCCGCGGCCGCCCGTGCCGGCGCCGCCCTGGTGGTGGGGACGACGGGCGTCGGGGAAGCGGGCCGGCAGGCGCTGGCCGAGGCGGCGCGCGCCATCCCGGTCGTCTTCGCCGCGAACACCTCCGTCGGGGTGACGGTCCTGCTGAAGCTGGTGGCCGAGGCGGCGCGCCTGCTCGGCCCGTCGTTCGATCTGGAGATCGTCGAGACGCACCACCGCATGAAGCGCGACGCGCCTTCGGGCACGGCGCTGCGCCTGGCAGAAGCGCTGGCCGAGGCCACCGGTCGCGATCTGGCGCACGACGCGCGTTACGCCCGCCAGGGCGACGTGGGGCCCCGCACCGCCTCCGAGATCGGGATCCAGACCCTGCGCGGCGGCGACGTGGTGGGCGACCACACCGTCTTCTTCCTGGGCCAGGGCGAGCGCATCGAGATCACCCACCGCGCCTCGTCGCGCGACACGTTCGCGCACGGCGCTGTCCGCGCCGCCCGCTGGGCCCAGGGCCGTCCTGCCGGGCTGTACGACATGCGCGACGTCCTGGGCCTACGCTGAGGAATTAGCCGGCGCCGGGCGCCGCCCGTAGTATCCAGCCCGAGGTTTCGCTTCCGCCGTGCCCCGCCCCGCCACCAAGAGCCCCGCGCGCCGCCGGGCTTCGCCGCCCGCCGCCATCACCGTGGCGGCCGAGGCGCGCCTCCCCGCAGCGGCCGATCTGGACGTGCGTCCCGCCGAGGACGTGGTCAAGCTGATGCTGGACGAGGAGCTGTCGGCGGTCCGGATCGCGCGCGCCCGCTCGGCGGCCATTGCCCGCGCCGCCGAGCTGGTGGCCGCCCGCCTGACCGCGGGAGGCCGCCTGGTGTACGTGGGCGCGGGCACGTCCGGCCGCCTGGGGACCCTGGAAGCGGCCGAGTGCGTCCCCACCTTCGGCATCCCGCCGTCCCGCGTGGCGGCGGTGATGGCGGGCGGGCCCGGCGCCCTGACCCGCGCCGTCGACGGGGCCGAGGACAACGCGCGCGACGCCGAGGGGCGCATGCGTCGCATCGCCGTCGGGCCGTCGGACGTCGTCTGCTGCGTGGCCGCGGCCGGCGTGACGCCGTTCGTGCGCAGCGCGCTGGAGTACGCGCGCTTCCGCCGGGCCGCCACCATCTTCGTCACCTGCGCGGCGCCCGAGGACAGCGATCCGGCCGTCGATGTGGTGATCGACGTGGTCACCGGTCCCGAGGTGATCGCGGGCGCGACGCGCCTCAAGGCCGGGACGGCGACGAAGGTGGTCCTGAACGCCATCTCCACGGCGGCGTTCGTGCTGCTGGGGAAGACCTACGCCGGCATGATGGTGGACGTGCGCCCCACCAACGCCAAGTCGTGGGCGCATGCCGTGCGCATCGTCAACTTGCTGACGGGCCTCGACGACGCGGCCTCGCGCGCGCTGATCGAGAAGGCGGGCGGCCGCGCCAAGGTCGCCATCGTGATGCACCACGCGCGCGTCAGCGCCGCCCGCGCCCGCGAGCTGCTGATCGAGCACAAGGGCGGCCTGCGCGCCATCATCGGCGACGTCGAACCCGGCGCGGCCGCGGCGCTGTAGCGCGCGGGCCGGGCGCCTCTTCGCGCCCCCGGCCGGGCTCGGCTACAATGAACCTCGTGGACCGTCTGGAGTTCCGCGAAGCCCTCCTGGGGGTGATGGAACGGAAACAGCACTGGGCGTGGCCGGCGTTCACGACCGGCCAGGTGGCGAAGGATCGCCTGCACCTGCACCTGGAGCAGGAGTACGGCACCTACGTGCGCGACTTCCCGGTGCTGGTGGGCCGCGTCTACACGCGCTGCCCCGTTCCCGAGGTGCGTCGCGACCTGATCGAGAACGTGTTCGAGGAGGAGACGGGCCGCTTGCAGGCGGGCCGCCCCCACCCCGAGCTGTTCCTGGAGTACCCGCGCGGCCTGGGCATGGATCTGTCGCGCTTCGAGAACGTCGAGTTGCTTCCCGCGTCCGCCGCTTACCGCGCCTTTCTCGATAGGGCCACGCTGCAAGCGCCGTGGGAGGTCGGGGCGGCGGTCATGACGCTGTTCGTGGAGGGGACGCCGTTCGAGCGCGGCGAGGTGGATCCCTCGGCTCCCCGCCGGCCCGTCCCGCCGCTGGAAGATCACCCGCTGGTGCGGCACTACGGCCTGCCCATCGAGCGTCTGGCGCTGACCCGGGCCCATCGCTCGGTCGAGGGCGAGCACCGCGCCAGCGCCTGGCGCGTCGTGCTGGATCACACCGCGCCCGCGCTGCATCGGGCCGTGGTCGACGGCCTGCACGACGCGCTGACTGCCTGGCTGGGTTACCGCGACGGCGTCGCCGCTGCGTGCGGCGTGGTCCGCAAATAGTCGCCGCTCACGCCACCAGACCGGACGCCGGTAGATCCGCCACCGTGCGCAGGCCCGGCGCCAGCGTGCGGATGGCGCCCAGCGCGTTCACGACGGCGGCCACGGTCCCGCGATCGCCGTGCGTGCCCCCGGCCAGCAACACGTTCAGCGAAGGGTCGCCGTCGATCACGATGCGGTCATGAGGCTCGGGCGCCGCGATCGACATCTCCAGCGTCAGCGACACGCGCGTGCGGCCGCCCACCACGCCCTCGGCGGTCTGGCGCAGGCCGGCCACCCGGCCTGCGTCGATCCCGGCGCGCGGCGCTTCGGGGGTGGCCACCACCGGACCGATGCGCGTGCGGATCTCGTCGAACCTCCATCCCAGTCCGCGGCCCAGCAGCGCGCACGATTCGGGCAGACCGCGATGGCCCAGCGTGCGGGCGGCCACCCCCGCCTCGAACTCGGGCACCGTCAGCCCCGCGCCCACCTTGGCGCGCAGCGGGGCGCGGCGTTTCGCGGCGTCGACCACCCTCTCCACGGTGATCGCGTTCACGGACACGCAGGCGCTCGACAGCACCAGGGGCAGGCGATCCATCACGAAGCCCGGGTTGACGCCCGTTCCCAGCACCGCGATGCGCCCGGCGCGCGCGACGGCGTCGATCTGTGCCGCGACGTCGGGCGTGGCCCAATCGGCGCAGGCCAGATCCTCGCAGGTGGAGACGACGTGGGCCTGGCGCGCCGCCGCGGCCTCGACCAGCGGCAGCATCTCGGCCGACCCCGAGGTGGTCAGCACGACCAGCACGTCCGTGGGCGTCGTCAGCGCGTCGGTCACCGAGGCCTCGACCGGCAGCCCCAGCGGCTCCAGGCCGGCCACCACACCCGCGTCGTGGCCGGCGAAGGCGGGATCCGCCACTGCCACCACGCGCACGGTGCGCTTGCCCGCCAGCGCCTTCAGCACCTCGCGCCCGATCGCGCCCAGCCCCACCAGGGTGATGCGGGTCGGCTCGGAAACGGGCGCCGCCGTCATTTGGCGAACTCTCCCAGGTCCTCGCCGATCTCCTCCAGCATCGACGACAAGGCGCCTGGCGGCAGCGTGTCGATGCGCCGCCGAAATCCTTCCAGCTCGTCACGCAGCCGGGCGGCCCGCCGCCGGATGTTCCCCAGCGTCGAGTGCATGAGGATCAGCTGCCCGCTCAGGTTCATGTCGCGAGCCGTGGCCGCTCCCTCCGGATTCAGCTTGGCGCGCAGGTCCGCGATCTCGCGCTCCAGGTGCAGGCGCGCCGTATCCGACTCGCGCTTCACGCGCGCCAGCTCCAGCCGCATCTCGACCAGCTGCGAGTCCTTGCCGGCCACCGTGCGCTCCCACTCGGCCTTCTCGGCCGGCGCTGGCGCCTGCCCCACCAGCTGCTCGGCGCGACCCAGGGTCTCCTCGATGCGGCCCAGCGTCTGCGCCTCCTGCCGCAGCTGCGTCTCCGCGTCCTCCAGGACCGAGCGCAGCTCGGCGGCGGGGATGCCGTGTGCGTGCGTGCCGTTGGTCGCCGGCGCCGCCAGGGCGCGCGCCTCGGCCGCGCTGCTCTGCTCGACGGCGTCCTGAAGCTGGCGCTGGACATCCGCCAGCCGCGCCTCGGCCGCGCTCGCGCGGGCTTCCGCGGCGCTGGTGCGCGACTCGATGCCGCGCTCGGCGGCGCTCGCGCGCTGCTCTGCCAGCGTGGCCCGCTCGTTCGCCGACACCACGGCCTGCTCCGCCGCCGCCGCGCGCTGCTCCAGCGTCCCCACCCGCTGCTCGGCGGACTGCAGCTTCGCCGCTGCCTCCGCCAGGGCCGCGCCGTCACCTTCGCCGCCGCGCTCCGCGGCCATGGCGCGCTCGCGCTCGATGCGCAGCAGCTTGCCTTCCAGCTCGGAGAGCCGGCCGCGCCGCGCGCGATCCGCTTCCTCCAGCTCCTTGGCGTTCCGGCGCAGCGTGGTCGCTTCCTTGTCGGCGGCCGCCGCCCGCGCCTCGGCCAGGCGCAGGGCATCCTCCAGCTCGGCGACCAGCGCGGCGTGCTCTTGCACGGACCCCTGCAGCCGGCTGACCTCGGACATGTGCGCGGCGGCCGCGCGATGGAACTCCTCGATGGCGCGGTCGCGCGAGGCGCGCGCCTGCGTGACCTCCTCGGGGGCCGGTCGCGCGCCGCCGGCCGCGTCGCGCTCGGCGTGCCGCAGCTTCTCTTCCAGCTCAGCCACCCGCCACAGCAGATCCTGCTTGTCGCCCTCGAGGCGCGCGATGCGATCGTCCCGCAGGCCCAGCTCGCCCGCCTGCTGCTTGGTCGCCCGGTTGTGCTCCTCGGCGACCCGCAAGCGCTCCTTCATGGCGGCCAGCTCGCCTTCCAGGCGGTGGACCGACTCCTGGGCCCGCCGCAGGCTGGCCTCGAGCTCGGGGTTGGACGCCGGAGCGGCGACGGCCGCCGGGGAGACCCCGGCCGTGCCCAGTCCGCCCACCAGCCGCTGCGCCACCACGGCCATCTCCTCGGCCGTCCGCCGCGTCAGCGTGACGACCGAATCGTCCGCCTCGGTCAGCGCTCGCCTCAGCTTCGCCAGCTCGTCGTCACCCAGCGCACGGTCCTCGGCGGCGCGCCGCAACCGCGCGCGCAGCTCCTCGATCTCGTCGCTCTGGGCGCGGGCCACCCGCACCGACGACTCGGACTGGATCAGCGCCTCTTCCAGCTTGCGGCGCAGCTCGGTGATGCGCGTCTCGGCCTCGTCGGACCGCGCGCGAGCGCGGCGCTCCACCTCGTCCAGCCGGCGCTCCGCCAGCTCGGCGCGCAGGGTGCTGCCCGCGATCTCGGCCGGCGATCCGGGCGCACGGGCCGCCAGGCGCGCCTCGGCCAGCTCGGCCTTCAGACGGGCGATCTCTCTCGCGCTCTCCCGCTCGGCCAGCGCCGTCACCCCCTGGGGGGCCGGCGTCAGCTCGGCGGCCCGCCCGGCCGCGTGTTCGGCCAGCGCCTCGATGGGCGCGAACGGCACCTGAACCAGCACCTGCCCCAGCACCGGCGGTTTGTCGTTGCCGGCGACCGCGATGTAGTGGCTCGGCTGTTCGGTGCCGCCTCCCAGCAGCGAGGCGTCCACGCGCAGCGCATCGGCCGCGGCGTCGAACTCGACCAGACCGAAGCCCAGGAACGGGGTCTGCCCCAGCATGCGCACGACCCGGAACTCACGCGCCAGCGTGTCCGCGAGATCGTAGTAGCCCACGCCTCCGCGGAACACCTTGCTCTGCCGCTCGCCGGCGGGGACCGCCACCACGACGAACCCGCCCTCGCGCAGCAGGTTGCGCACGCGCGCCACCGCGTCGGGATCCGACAGGATCGCCTCGCCATCGGGAACGAACACCACGTCGAAGCGGCGCGACATCGCCGCCAGTTGCTGCAGATCCTCCAGCAGCACGAACTGGACGCCGGGCCCCGCATAGCGGGCCCGCGCCCGTTCCAGGCGGACGGCGTCGATGTCCAGCGACACCACATCGGCCGCGCCATGGCGCGCGAGAAAAGCAGCCGAGGCGCCCTCGCCGCAGCCGATCTCCAGCACGCGGCGCTCGCGCCACAGCGGCGTCGTGTACGCGTAAAGGGGAAGCCGAACGTTGAGAGGATCCGTCGCGTTGCGATCTGCCATGGCCGAGCGGCACTATAACCTCGGGGTTCGTATCGCGAAACGGCGCGTCCTCTCATCGTAGGATCCGCTCGCTCGCGACGGCGATCGGCCAGCGTGGCATACTGAGAGCCAAGGCCTTGGCGAAGAAGATTTCATCGTCCCCGAATCGACGCCACGAACAGGCGCCCACGGCCATGACGAAGCGCCCGGCCCTCGCCGCCGCGGCCACGCCCCCGGGGGATGTCGCGCTGGTGTTCGGCAAGGACCAGCACGGCACGCACATCCTCCGGCGCCGCTCCGAGGACGCCCCGGTGGAGGCCGGCGTGCTCCGCCCCCTGCAAAGCGGCAAGCCGATCGACGGCGAGGTCATCAGCCTGTCCCCGCGCAGCGACGCGCCGCTGCTGTTCGACGTCAAGTCGGAGCTTCCCAGCCCCTACCCGGCGGCGCGGCCCACCTCCGACGGCCCCGCCCAGGTGGCGAGCGACGCGTATCGCAA
>Ga0070658_10005179_pt1 | contig 10606 bp, 10 predicted proteins | sample KBSC13metaG_FD_64664 | JGI IMG/M metagenome (GOLD analysis project Ga0070658, IMG submission 64664) | Corn rhizosphere microbial communities from Kellogg Biological Station, Michigan, USA - KBS C1-3 metaG | ecosystem: Host-associated > Plants > Roots > Rhizosphere > Soil ... | reverse complement strand
TGCACTCATTGCAATCGACGAAGCGCATTGCATCAGCGCCTGGGGACACGATTTCCGACCCGATTACCGGACGCTGGGCGATCACCTTCCTGCGCTCCGACCCGCGCCGGTGATCGCGCTTACGGCGACCGCGACGCCGACCGTTCAGCGCGACATCGTCGCTCAGCTTCAGCTCCGCGACCCAGCGCTTTTCATTCACGGTTTCCGCCGCGACAACCTGGCGATCGAGATTGTCGAGATGTCGAAGCCACGCCGACACTCCTTCGCCGCTGAGCTGCTACGCGATCCTGCGACGCGGCCCGCAATCGTCTACGCTCCGTCACGCAAAGCTGCCGAGGATCTCGCGGGCGAACTCAACAGCGCATTCGGCCGCCAGACGGCCGCGCCGTATCACGCCGGGCTTGAAGCGGCCACACGCGAGCGGGTTCAGAGCGCCTTCCAGTCCGGCAGCCTGGCCGTCGTGGTCGCCACGATTGCCTTCGGTATGGGCATCGATAAAGCGGACGTCCGTACCGTGATTCACACCGCGCTGCCCGCATCGGTCGAGGCGTACTACCAGGAGATAGGACGTGCCGGCCGCGACGGCTTGCCCTCACGCACGGTTCTGCTGCACTCCTATGCTGACCGCAAGATGCACGAGTTCTTCTTTGAACGCGACTACCCGCCTCTGAACGATCTCGACCGTGTAGCTCGCATACTGGGCGACGATTTCGCACCAGCCGAACCGCTCGCGCGGACGATCAAGATGGCTCCCGACCAGTTCGAGAAGGCGGTCATGAAGTTGATCGGACAGGGCGCCGCACAGCTCGATGTCGCAGGCAACGTGCGCCGCACCGCGTCCGCAGCACAGCCCAGTTGGCGCGCAGGGTACGAGTCGCAGCTCGCGTTCCGCCGCGCCCAGCTCGACCGCATGGCCGCCTTCGCCGAGACGCCGCAGTGCCGCATGGCCGCACTCGTCCAACACTTCGGCGACACTGCCGACGGCCTCCGCCCCTGCGGCCACTGTGACTTCTGCGCACCGCACGCAACGACCGCGCAGACGTTCGCCGCGCCCGGCGCTGAGGAGGCCCGCCACCTGCGAAGCATTCTGTCCTCGCTGGCCTCCACGCCCTCGCGGTCAGTCGGAAAGCTCCATAGCGATCTTGGACTGCCGCGCGATGTAGACCGCCGCGTCTTCGACACCTACCTCGATGCCCTTACCCGCGCCGGCTACGTCACGGTTAGCTCTGACTCCTTCACCAACACGGAAGGCGACCTCATCGCCTACAAGAAGGCCGCGCTGACACACGAGGGTCGCAGCGATGACGCCTACGCGCTCGTGGACGTGCTACTGCCGTCGACCTCGGCCTCCGACCCGACGCCCGGCTCAAGCCCGCGCGCCTCGCGATCCACCAAGAGCAAAGCTTCAGCAGAAAGCGAAACGCCACTCACGTCCGCGCAGCAGGAACTTCAAGCAAAGCTCCGGGCGTGGCGCAAGGCCGAAGCCGCAAAGACAGGAAAGCCGGCGTTCATCGTTGTCTCGGATAAGGTTCTGCGCAACATCGCGTTCGCCAATCCTAAGAACATCAGTGAACTGCTCACCATCTCCGGCATAGGCCCCGAGAAGGCGGACCGCTACGGCGCGGAGATCATTGCCATCTGTCGTAGCGAGGCACTGGTCGTTCCGGAGGCGAGCGAGCGTTCGCACCGCCAGCCGGTCAGGCATCCAAAACCACGCGAAGCCAAGCCGCAGAACCTTGAAATCGCCGCCTCTGCACCGATCCAAATTTTTCACCGGCCCGAGCACGCCACGGATCCAGGCGACATCCTGACGCCGGATCAGCAGCTTCTCGATCAACGTCTGCGTGACTGGCGCAAGGCCGAGTCTGCCCGCATCGGTGCTCCGCCGTTCCTCGTGCTTGGCTCGGGAGCGCTGCGTGACATTGTGCTAAAGCGTCCGCGAACCGTTGCGCAGCTTCAGTCAATCGCCGGCATCACATCCGACTCGGCGCGAACGCATGGCCCCGCAATCATTGACATCTGCAATGCCTGGTGAGATTGGCTACATCCGACGACGATAACGGATGGCGAACTCATAGTCGGGATTTGGCGGAAATAACTTTGCGATCAGACGCAGCCGGTCGGCCAGCGCCTGCGGCGCGAGGAGTGGATACTCGCGCTCTCGCAGCTCCGAATAGTCGAAATCGAGCGACAACGACAGCAGGTAGATTGCGATCGCGTCTGAAAACGCCGCTTCCAGGAACTCAGTCTTCGCGCGCTCGTCTATTCGCATCACGCCCTCGGCGCGCCCCAGCGCGGCTGCGCGGGACTGCCAGGCATCCTGGCTGGTCTCGCCGCGCAGGTCCGCAACAGCCTGATTCCAGGCAAGCTCTGCAAACGGCTCAGCGATGCCAGTCTGGTTAACAAAGCCGTGGCCAACGTTGATGAAGAACTCAAACGCCAGCGAGAAGCGGTCGTTCAGCAGACGGCTGGAGATAAAGACTCCTTCACCCGCTCCCAGCTCTAAATTGCGATGGCAGATCGCCTGGTCGGCAAGATCAGTCGTGTAGACCGGCGAGATCATGATCGTCTCGGCGCTGCGATGTCCGGCCCCATCCAGGTTGCGGCCTTCAGCCATGGCGAGCGGGACGAAGAAGTAAGTTTTGGCCGCCAGAGCAGTAGCAATCGATGCAGGCACCGCTTGAACCATCCGCGAAAGCTCGGGTTCGTCCAGCCCGATCTCGCCAAAGCCGGCATACCGCAGTCCATTGGCGGAGGTCCGCACATTTGCCTCTCGCGCAATCTCCGTCGCCTGCACCAGTCCGCTTCCTGTCATGCTTGTCGCACCTTCTGCCATAAAACGATATTCTACCCGTATGAGCCGTACCGCTACAGTCCACACTGCTTCCACACCTCGCAACTTCAGCAGCGGTTACCTGTTTGGGATTCCATTGGGCGAGCTTGGCTGGTTCGGCAGTATTCTGATCGCTCTCGCCTCCGGCTTTCTCACCTTCTTCGCGACCACGTTTTGCGCGATCTTTGCGATCCTGTTCTATAACATCTCCACTCACAGCGCAGTGGATTACGCCCTCAGCTATCGGAGTATCGGGCTGCCATGCGGACTCGTTGTCCTTGTATTTGCATCGTTCTACCTCGCGCGGCTCTGGATCAAGCGCGTCCTGCGCCGGAGCTAGCCGGGGAGTGGATTCAGCACGCCCTTCGCGGACGGCTCTGCGCGTGGCGCTCCGCCGCGCCGCCCACCAAGTCTTTGACGCCAGACCGCTCGTGTTCGAAGACCCACTTGCCATCCGGATCCTCGGGCCACACGCAGCGGAGCTGGAGCGTACGCCGGGACGAGTACTCAATCGCAAACCGCGGCCTCACTCCGTCGGTTTGCGTGCCTTCCTTGTGGTCCGCAGCCGGTTTGCCGAGGACGTTCTCGCCCGGGCCGTCGCTACCGGAGTGATGCAGTATGTCGTGCTTGGTGCCGGACTCGACACCTTTGCTCATCGCAATCCGTATGCCGGGCTGCGCGTGTTCGAGGTAGATCATCCCGCAACGCAGGAATGGAAACGCGAGCTTGTCGCGGGGACCGGTCTCGCACATCCTGAACGGCTCACTTATGTTCCGGTGGATTTTGAGCATCAGTCTCTTCATGATGGACTCAACGCCGCTGGCTTCGACCCTACCGCTCCAGCCGTCTTTACTTGGCTCGGTGTCGTACCCTATCTCACTCTCGAAGCGTTCCGCTCCACGATCAGCTTCATCGCTGGTCGGCCATCCGGCAGCGCAGTCACTTTCGACTACGCGCAGCCCCGCGCCACACTGCCTTACCTGGAACAGCTTGCGCTGGATTCATTGGCTTACCGGGTAAGTCTTTCGGGAGAACACTTCAAGTTATTCTTTATACCTGCCGAGATTGCATCCGAACTCGCTGCCTTCCGCGATATCGAAGATCTTGGCACTTCGGACCTAAACGCCCGTTACTTTGCGAACCGCCACGACCGTTTGCGGCTGCATGGCGAAGCTCCCCGAATCGTCAGCGCGCGGATCTGAGAGAACGATGAAAATGATTGGCTTAGCGATTTTACGGCAGAATGCGGCCGAATTTGCATCGAATACCGCAGACCCAAGGTGCGCATGTACACTCGCCAGAGTACCTTGGCACCTGTTTCAACAGTTTTCGCGTCGGAGGATTGGATGAGTTTGAGGGCTTGGATTGGCCGTGTCGTGCTGTGCACATCGTTTGGAGTCGTGGCGGCATCTGCGCAACCGGCAAATACTGCACCCGTCCCAAGTCCTGCGCCGGCTTCTGCGGGCCAGATCGGAGCAACCCTTCGACCCAGTGTTCAGCTTGTCAAAGAAGCGCTCGGATCGCTGAATATCGATAAGTGGAAGGCCTCCTCGGCGATCAAGAATGAAGCGGACGCCAACGTCCAGTCGATTCAGCGGGACCTGGATCAGACGCTCCCAGGCCTGGTCACAACTGCGGACGCTGCGCCGGGTTCACCTGCGAAAGCGATACCAGTCTTTCGCAATATCGACGCTCTGTATGACGTGATGTTGCGCTTGGACGCGGCCGGCCGTCTCGCCGCTCCGAAGGATCAGGTGGGAGCACTGGATGATGCGCTCGCCAGCATCGCAAGTGCCCGTCGCACGCTCGGCGACCAACTCCAGGCCAACGCAGATGCGCAGGACCAACGGATGGTTCGTTTGCAGCAGGCGGCCGCACGGCCGGCACCTGCGGCACCCGCACCCGTCGCGTGCACACCTCCACCGCCTCCTCCAACCACCAGGAAGAAGCGGACAGCCGCTAAACCCGCAGCGTCAACGACGAAGACAGCGACTCCAGCTCACTAGCCGATTCAACTGGCGGCTACAGCCGAGCCGTTCATCCAGTTCAGCGCGCGCAGCAAATAGTTCTTCATGTCTTTGCGACTCACGATTGCGTCCAGGAAGCCGTGCTGCAGCAAAAACTCCGACCGCTGGAAGCCCTCCGGCAGCCGCTGACGCGTAGTTTGCTCGATGACCCGCGGCCCAGCAAACCCAATCAGGGCACCTGGCTCAGCGATATTCAGATCGCCCAGCATTGCGAAGCTCGCCGTAACGCCGCCGGTGGTCGGATCGGTCAGCACCGAAATGTATGGGATCCGTTCGTCATCCAGCCGCGCCAGCCCGGATGAGATCTTGGCAAGCTGCATCAGCGACACGATGCCCTCCATCATGCGGGCGCCGCCGGAAGCGGCAATAATGATCAGCGGGTGACGAGTCTCGAGCGAGCGGTCAATCGCGCGGGCAATGGTCTCACCCACCACCGCACCCATGCTGCCGCCGATGAAGCCATACTCCATGGAGCTGATCACCACCGCATGCGGCCCGATTGAGCCCACTGCGTTGATAATCGCGTCGTTCAGCCCCGTTCTCCTCTGCGCCTCTTCCAGCCGGTGCTTGTATTTCTTGAGGTCCGAAAACTCCAGCGGATCGGTCGACCGCAGCTTCAGGTCGACGAACTGGTATCCCGGGTCCAGCAGCAGGGCAATGCGCTGTCGTGAGTCAATGCGGAAGTGATACCCACACTTCGGACACACGTTCATATTCTCTTCCAGGTCTTTCTTGAAGATCGCCTGACGGCAGCTTCCGCACTGGGTCCACAACCCTTCCGTGCGAACGGTCTTGCGTACGTCGTTGACGATCTCGTTCTCTTCCCGCTTGAACCAGCTCATTTGTCGATCCTTCCCGGGCTGCCCGGCACTATTGTAGCGACATTGAGGCATGCAGTGCCCGCCGGGCTCTCAAAGGCGGACCTTTGCCGCCGGTCCGGGCAGGAAAATTTCCGAGCGGAGTCGCCCCCCTATACGTCTTTCCAGCAGAAGGATTTCAATGGACGCAATCGGAGAACAGAGCTTGACGGTGTTCTCAGCAGAAAGGGCTCTCGCCGAGCCCGATCTGGGCGCGCTGGTGCGCGACTACTCCGGCCTGCTGTACCGCGTGGCCCTTTCGCTGGTGCGAAACGCCGCCGAGGCAGAGGACGTGGTACAGGACGTGTTCCTGCGCGTGCTGCAGCGCCAGCGAGAGCTCAGCCGCGTCGTCGAGATTCGTCCCTGGCTGGTGCGCATCACGTGGAATCTTGCGATTGACCGCACGCGCAAGGTCCGCCCCGACCAGATGGACGACGTGTTCGCCGCCGGCCTGCTCTCGCGGGATGCGCCTGCGGACGAGGCGATTGAGGACGCCGGCCGCATGCGGCTCGTCCTGAAAGCTATCGAGCGCTTGCCCCGCCAGGAACGCCAGGCGCTGTTGCTCTCTGCGATGGAAGAACTCTCGAACGCAGAGATCGCAGTCGTTATGGACAAAAGTGAATCCAGGGTGCGCTCGCTGATCTTTCGCGCCCGCACACGATTACGCGAACGTATTCGAGATTGAGAGGCAACGATGCAGGACAAACACGACACAGCCATCGACAAAACACTTGCCGCTCTCACCAGCGCCATTCCGCCGGAAGGCATGGAGGCGCGCATCCAGCAGCGGCTCCTCTATCGGGGGATGGAAACTACATCAGCACGGCTGCCATGGCGTCCCGCGCGCGGATGGTGGCTGGGCATGCTCACCGGAGCAGTCGCCGCAACGCTCCTCTGCTGTGCCGTGCTTTTCATGCTTCGCGGTCATGTCGCGGTCAAGCCCAATCACGCCGAGACAGCCGCCAAATCATCTCCCGCTACCGAGTTCCCGGCCATCACGCCTGTTTCGGCTTCCAGTTCCGCCACGGCACCCTGTGCGCGGCCGGCCGTCATCCGGCAGCTGCCACTTCACGTGCAGCACACGCAAACAGAGCGCCCACAGGCGCACGGCTCCGAAGGACTGACTCCGCAGGAGCAGCAATTGGTGCGCCTGGCCCATGTCGCCAACCCCCAACAATTAGCCAATCTAAGCTTCGAAGCCCGCGCCCAGCTCGATCAGCAGGAGATCGCTGCCTTCCAGAAGTTCTTTACGCCGCCGCCCCCACCGCAGGACCCAGGAGTCAACGAATGAAACGCACTACCGCAGCACTATTGTCCGCAATGTTTGCCTTCGGGTTGATCTCGCTTCGCTCTGCATCGGCTCAGCCCTCCGCGGCCGAGCACAAGCCGGCTCCGGTGATCCAATGCCCAAATCCAACGACCGAAACCGTGCATACCTTCGCTCTGCGGAACGCAACACAAACTTCCGACGTTAACGAAGTTTACGTCGCCCTTCGCCAAATACTTCCGCCGGATGCCAAAACTGTCTTTACGCCCAGCCAAGGTGTGATCGCAGTGTGCGCTCAACCCGATCAGATTGCCCTCGCGCAAAAACTCATCAACGACCTGGACCGGCCAAAACACGACTACAGGCTTACCTACTCCGTTACGGAGATCGAAGGCACAACGCGGGCTGGCACGCATCACTACTCGATGATCGTCGCTCCCGGACAGGAGTCCACGCTGAAGCAGGGCAGCCGCGTTCCCGTGCCTACCAGCGGGAACAGCTTCAACTATGTCGATGTCGGCATGAACTTCACGGCGAATATTGACGTCACCGCCTCCGGAATCCGCCTTCGAACCTCGGTCGAGCAGTCCAGCACGGCCGAACTGAAGACAGGAGAAAGTCCGCAGAGTCCGGTCATCCGGCAGGCGAGCTTCAAGGGCACCTCCTACCTTGTCCCCGGCAAGCCCCTCAAGCTCGGCACCTTCGATATCGCTGGGACCGACCGCCACCTCGAGCTCGAGGTCACAATGGAGCCGTTGCCATAGTCAGAACTTCATATTTTTTGACCGGCTGGAACTACCCGCGTTCGACGCACTTACATCTCGTAAAGCCACAATTCGATGACCGAAGTAACCACCCAAGAGGTGACTCAGCCGCGTCCGTCAGGCATCCTAATAGAAGGAATGTCTGCAAACGCCAATCCGCTTCCAACTGCGCCTGCCAGCCGCAACGTACGTGAGTTCCTGGCCGTCTGCGCGCGTCACAACGTCCCACACGGCGACCTCAACTGCCTGCCGACGCTGCTGCGTGAATTGAAGGCGAACAAGCATTTCGCCATGCACTTCTGGTCCGTGGTCGCCGGCATGATGGATAAGCAAGCCGCCGATACCCAGACCATCTTGGGAGCTCTAGTCGAAGCCGTCACCGGCCGCACCGTGGACGAAGCGCGTAATGCCGGCCCCGCGCAGCGCATTCTGCTGGACCGCTTGGAACGGCTTCTTGTGGGCCTCGACATTGAAACCGAAGATATCTCGAAAGGCACCCCCCGCATGGAGGCCGCCCCAGATCTGGCGGCCTCCAGTGTTTCAGTCGCGCCCACCGGATTGGACGCCGATTCCACTTCCGTCAGCGACCAACAAGAAGAGCAGGTCCTGCCGATCCGGCGCGTTTCAAGCAATCGGCGCGGTCGCAGGCTGCGGCGCGTCGCCGTGGAGCCCGAGCCGGTCGCTCACGTGACCTCTGCTCCCATCCGCGACAACAGCCCGCGCCTAGTCCTGATGTCTGAACTTGAGCCGGCTTCCGCACCTGCAGCGTCCACACGTCCCGTTGCGGCTGCATCCGCACGTCCGGCCCGAGTCTCCGTAATCCCCGAAGAGGCGTCGCGCTCCGCTGCTGTTCCCCTATCGAGCTACGCGGAAACCGCTCCACGGCGCACCATAGCCGCGGGCCCAGCTATCACTCTTCTCGTCATTCTCTTTCTGGCCGGAGCGGGCTACGTTATCAGCCGTCATGGAGGCGCAGAAATGTTTGCCCGGTTCGGTACCGCGATCCGGACCGGGTACAATTCCGCCGTCGCTGCGTGGCACGGCGAACCCGCTCAAACACCAGCGCCGATCGTCGTCACGTCCACTCCCGTTTCGCAGCCGGTGTCGATGCCCGCGCCGGTGACCCCGCACCCCGCGGCTCAAGCCACCTCGCAGCCTCCCACGTCATCACCGGTTTCTACAACTCCGGCGCCCGCACCGCCCTCCAGAAGCAAACCCGCGCCCGCGGGCGAACTAACCCCTGCCCAAAGGATGGCCGTGATCGCCGCCATGAACAGCCAGGGCGAGCCAATTCCCGACGAGACTGGCGGTACGCCTGTAACCGTGCCTGAGGCTGCCATGAACGCCCACCTCATCATCTCGCGCGTTCCGGTTGTGCCCGACGACGTGCGCGAAAAAGGCATTACAGGTGTGGTGCGCATGCAAGCGTTGATCAACCGCTACGGTTTCGTCTCCCGCCTGCACGTCTTACAAGGCCCAACCGAACTCCGTCATCCAGCTCTTGCGGCGGTATCGGCCTGGCGGTATCGGCCATACTTAGCCAAAGGCCAACCGGTTGATGTCGCTACCACTATCACGGTCGATTTCTCTTCACTCAACTAACATCGCGTTCACAGCTGCCGCGCTCCACTGCGCTACCCTGTAGCTAGATGACCGCACCTGCCTACTGCATGCCCGCGGAGTGGGAGCCGCACGCCGCAACCTGGATCGCTTGGCCGCACAATCCTGAGGATTGGCCCGGCAAATTCCGCCCTATCCCCTGGGTTTACGCCGAAATCGTACGTCACCTCTCATTCCTCGAGGATGTCCACATCCTCGTCAACAACGTCGCTGCTGAACGCGCCGCGACCTCCGTACTCAAACGCGGCGGCGCCAACCTCGCCCGCACGCATTTCCATCAATGGCCTACGGATCGCGTGTGGCTCCGCGACTCCGGCCCAATCTTTGTCCGCAAGCCCGACGGCCTCCTAGCCGTCACCAATTGGAAGTTCAATGCCTGGGCCAAGTATTCCAACTGGAAGCGAGACGACCAGGTACCGCACCACGTCGCCAAACACTACGCGTTGCAGGAGATCAAGCCAGAAACAGAGGACGCCAACGGAAAACCCCATCGCCTTGTTCTTGAAGGCGGCTCGATCGACATCAATGGCGAAGGCGTCCTTATCACCACCGAAGAGTGCCTGCTCTCCGAAATCCAACAGCGGAATCCAGGTTTGGGCGACGAAGCCGCAACCCGCAACGCGCTTGAGCAAGCCTTCCAGGAGTATCTCGGCATCGAGAAGACCATCTGGCTACACCGCGGCTGCGCCGGTGACGACACGCACGGTCACGTCGACGACATCACCCGCTTCGTCGCGCCCAACACCATCCTCACCTGCGTCGAGCCGAACACCGCTGACGAGAACCACATACCGCTCGCGGAGAATCTCGATCGCCTGCGCGCCGCCCGCAATCTCAAAAAGAAGCCTTTCGATATTCGCGAATTGCCCATGCCCTCGCCTGTCATCTTCGAGGGTCAGCGTCTCCCGGCCAGCTACGCGAACTTCTACATCGCCAACGGACTCGTGCTGGTGCCTACCTTCAATGACGCCAACGACCGTCACGCGCTCAACATCATTGCCGACTGCTTTCCCGGCCGCAAAGTCGTCGGCATCCACGCCGTCGACCTCGTCTGGGGCCTCGGCACGCTTCACTGCCTCAGTCAGCAGGAGCCTGCATGAGCGCGCCATGGCCGCCTCCGCCTGACATCCACTCCATCCGCGAGCTCGTTCGCGCGGCTGACCCCGAAGGCCATATCGCGGAAGGCTCTCCCGCGGACGAGTACGAACCAGAAGAGGACGCGATCTTCGCCGTCATCG
>Ga0070658_10005178_pt1 | contig 10609 bp, 7 predicted proteins | sample KBSC13metaG_FD_64664 | JGI IMG/M metagenome (GOLD analysis project Ga0070658, IMG submission 64664) | Corn rhizosphere microbial communities from Kellogg Biological Station, Michigan, USA - KBS C1-3 metaG | ecosystem: Host-associated > Plants > Roots > Rhizosphere > Soil ... | reverse complement strand
CCGCAGTCGATCGTGCACTCGATGGTCGAGTTCGTCGACGGTTCGACGATCGCCCAGTGTTCGCCACCCGACATGCGACTCCCGATCGCATTGGCCATGAACTGGCCGCACCGGCTGCCCGACGCGGCGCTTGCGTGCGATTGGCGCACCGCGCAGGCGTGGACGTTCGAGCCACTCGACGACGACGACTTTCCCGCGATCCGGTTGGCCCGCGAGGTCGGCGCCGTGGGCGGAGTGGCTCCGGCGATCTTCAACGCGGCGAACGAGGAAGGGGTCGCCGCGTTCCTCGTGGGGAACCTGCCGTTCACGGGCATCGTCGAGATTGTCGAGCACGTCGTGCGCGAATCTCTTGCCGCCGGGCTCGGGAACGTCACCGAACTGGCCGATGTTCTTCATGCGGAGACGGCCGCCCGCGCCCGCGCCCGCGCTTTGATCACCAACAGCACTGCCTCTTAACCGCACTGCCCCTAAAACAGCAACTGGAGATCGCCCCTCATGATGGTCCTCGGCGTGCTCGCATTCGTGGTCGCTTTGGTGACCTCGGTGATGCTGCACGAGGCCGGTCACTTCCTGACCGCACGCCTGTTCAAGATGAAGGCCACCCAGTTCTTCGTCGGCTTCGGACCCACTCTCTGGTCGAAGGTCAAGGGCGAAACCGAATACGGCGTGAAGGCGATCCCGGCCGGCGGTTTCGTGAAGATCGTCGGCATGACGCCGCTCGAAGAAGTGGCGCCGGCTGACCGCGAGCGCGCGTTCATCAACAAGGGTGGCTGGCAGCGGTTCGTCGTCCTGGTTGCGGGCTCGACCGTGCACTTCGTGATCGCGCTGGTGCTGTTCTTCGTCCTGCTCGTCGCCTGGCCCACCGTGATCCACGGTCCGGGCCAAGTCGCCGGCGTCCAGGATTGCATCACGAACTCCGCGTCGGGCGCTTGCGAACCCGGGGCCACCCCTGCGCCCGCCAAAGGCGTCCTCCAGAAGGACGACGTGATCCTCGCCGTGAACGGCCAGAAGGTCGTGCACGGCGTCGACGACGTCGGCGCGATGATCCGCGACGCATCGGCCGGGTCGATCGTCTTCACTATCGACCGTGCGGGCAAGACCCAGCAGGTCACGGTCAACCCGGTGCAGTTCGAGGGCAAGCCGCGGGTCGGCATCAACATTGAAGACGCGCCGTCGGCCACCCTCGATCGGGTCGGCGCAGGCAGCGCATTTACCGGTGCGTTCACCACGTTCGGCCAAACCTTCGTCGGCAGCTTCAAGGCGATGGGCGCGGTGCCGCACGAGGTCGGTCAGGTGCTGTCAGGCTCGCAGGGCAAGCGCTCGATCACCGCCGACAGCGGCAGCGGCAGCGCCCAGGTGACCAGCGTGGTGGGCGTCGCGCAGATCTCGGGCGAGGCGTTCAAAGCCGGCGGCTGGTCGGGTGGTTTGGCCACCTTGATCGGCATCACCGCCTCGGTGAACCTGTTCGTCGGCATCTTCAACCTGTTCCCGTTCCTGCCGCTCGACGGCGGGCACGTGGCGATCCTGGCCTACGAAAAGGCCCGTGACCGCTGGCGTCGCCGGCGCAAGCTTGCCGCGCTCGGTCCGGTCGACCTGGCCAAGTTGATGCCGGTCACCTACGGTGCGCTTGCCGTGATCGTGGGCATTGCAGCGATTGTGTTGTATGCCGACATCGCCAACCCGGTTGCGAACCCCTTCCAGTGAGAGACTGACGGGTAGCGGCAATACTCGATCAGGCAGACTGATCGCATTCGCGTGGCGTGATCTCGTGAGGTGAGGTAGCAGTGACGACCGTCGACCTGGGGCTTCCCGAGCTGCCCCCACCCAGTCCGCTCGCGCCGCGCCGGGCGTCGCGCCAGATCAACGTGGGCGGCGTGCTGGTCGGCGGTAACGCGCCGGTGTCGGTGCAGTCGATGTGCACCACGCTCACTGCAGACGTCAACGCTACCCTGCAGCAGATCGCCGAGCTGACGGCGGCCGGCTGTCAGATCGTGCGGGTCGCCTGTCCGAGCCAGGACGACGCAGACGCGCTACCTGCGATCGCCAAGAAGTCGCAGATCCCGGTGATCGCCGACATCCACTTTCAGCCGAAGTACGTGTTCGCCGCGATCGAGGCAGGATGTGCCGCGGTACGCGTGAACCCCGGCAACATCAAGAAATTCGACGACCAGGTCAAAGAGATCGCGCTCGCGGCGAAAGACCACGGCACGCCGATTCGCATCGGCGTCAACGCCGGCTCGCTCGACCCCCGCATGCTGGCGAGGTACGGCGGCAAGGCCACCCCCGAGGCACTGGTCGAGTCGGCGAAGTGGGAGGCCAGCCTTTTCGAGGAGCACGGCTTCAACGACATCAAGATCTCGGTCAAGCACCACGACCCGCTGATCATGATCGAGGCCTACCGCCAACTTGCCGCACAGACCGACTACCCGCTGCACCTCGGCGTCACAGAGGCCGGCCCGCTGATGCAGGGCACTATCAAGTCGGCGGTGGCGTTCGGCGTCCTGCTCTCCGAAGGCATCGGCGACACGATCCGGGTGTCGCTGTCGGCACCGCCGGTCGAAGAGGTCAAGGTCGGCATCGGCATCCTCGAATCGCTCGGGTTGCGCCAGCGCAAGCTCGAGATTGTGTCGTGCCCGTCGTGCGGGCGCGCACAGGTCGACGTCTACAAGCTCGCCGAAGAGGTCAGCGCCGGGCTTGAAGGCCTGACCGTGCCGCTGCGGGTCGCCGTCATGGGTTGCGTGGTGAATGGGCCTGGCGAAGCGCGCGAGGCCGACCTCGGGGTCGCGTCGGGCAACGGCAAGGGTCAGATTTTCGTGCGTGGCGAGGTGATCAAGACGGTGCCAGAGGCGCAGATTGTCGAGACACTTATCGAAGAAGCCATGCGGTTGGCTGACGAGTTGGAGTCTGACGGCGTAACGTCCGGCGAACCGCAGGTATCGGTCGTTTAGCGCGTCAGGGCACCCGGGGAGGACAACTCGTGCTGCGTAGCTCTCCGGTACGAGTTCTCGACGATCGCGATATCGCTGCCGCTCGTGAGGTGCTCGACCGCGATCCGGTGGCCAACGTGTTCATCACGGCGCGGTTGGAGAGTGTGGGCCTTGACCCGTGGCGGCTGGGCGCGGAGGTGTGGGCGCACGCGGTCGGCGGCCGGCTCGCCGCGTTGTGTTACGCGGGGGCGAACCTGGTTCCGGCCGGTGCCGATGCGCAGGCGTGTCGGGTGTTCGCCGAGAAGGCTCGCCGTCAAGGCCGGCGTTGTTCGTCGATCGTCGGGCCGGCCGATCAGGTCGGGTTGTTGTGGTCGATGCTCGAATCGGCGTGGGGGCCGGCTCGTGAGGTGCGCGCCAACCAGCCCCTGATGGCGATCAGCGATCCGCCGAAGATCGCGGCCGATCCGTTGGTGCGCCGGGTCTTGGCGTCCGAGATCGACATCTTGTATCCGGCGTGCGTGGCGATGTTCACCGAAGAGGTGGGGGTTTCGCCGTCCAACGGCGATGGGGGCGCGCTGTATCGCGCCCGGGTGGCCGAGTTGATCGCGCAGGGGCGGGCGTTCGCCCGGATCGAGGACGGCCGGGTGGTGTTCAAGGCCGAGGTCGGTGCGGCGACGGCGCAGGCGTGTCAGATCCAGGGCGTATGGGTCGACCCTGGGCTGCGTGGGCGGGGGTTCGCCAACGCCGGCATGGCGGCGGTGGTCGAGCAGGCCCAGGCCACCATCGCGCCGGTGGTGAGCCTGTACGTCAACGACTTCAACGCACCGGCCCGGGCGGCCTACGCCAGGGTCGGATTCGCCGAGGTCGGCTCCTTCATGTCCGTGCTGTTCTAGGCCCGACGACGAAACCGGGCAAAGCCATAAATGGATCGTGCCGTCAGGCACGGCCACGGGCGCGGGGAGTGATCCCGATATCCTCGGCCGACGGATAACCCGGCGCCGGCTCGATCGGCGCCAGCCGATGAAGGAGAGCTGGCCGTGGTGCTGCGGATGTCGACGTTGTTCCTTCGCACCCTGCGTGAGGACCCCGCCGACGCCGAGGTGCCGAGCCACCGGCTGCTCGTGCGGGCGGGTTACGTGCGCCGGGTCGCTCCTGGCATCTATTCGTGGCTGCCGTTGGGCTACACCGTGCTGCGCCGGGTCGAAGAGATCGTGCGCTCCGAGATGATGCGCATGGGCGCGCAGGAAGTTCACTTCCCGGCGCTGATCCCGCGCGAAATCTACGAGACGAGCAACCGCTGGACCGAATACGGCCAGAACCTGTTCCGGCTCAAGGACCGCAAGGGCGCCGACTACCTGCTCGGTCCCACGCACGAAGAGCTGTTCACCTTGCTAGTGAAGAGTGAGTACGCCTCCTACAAGGACTATCCCGTCTCGCTATTCCAGATCCAGACGAAGTACCGCGACGAAGCGCGTCCCCGCGCCGGCATCCTGCGCGGCCGCGAATTCGTTATGAAAGACAGCTATTCCTTCGACTTGGACGACGAAGGGCTCGCCACCTCGTATGCCGCTCATCGGGTGGCGTACCAGCAAACCTTCGAACGACTGGGCCTCGATTACCGCATCGTGTCGGCGGTGTCGGGGGCGATGGGTGGTTCGGCGTCCGAGGAATTCTTGGCACCGACCGAGTCTGGTGAAGACACCTTCGTGCAGTGCGACAACTGCGACTACGCAGCGAATACCGAAGCGGTCGAGATTGCGGTGCCCCAAGCGGTCGACACCGGTGCGCAACCGCCGTCGCAGCTTCTCGACACTCCAGACACCCCCACCATCGCAACCCTCGTCGATCGGCTGAATTCCCTTGATTTGGGCCGGGAATTCAATGCTGCCGACACGTTGAAGAACGTCGTCATGAAGACGCGCGCGCCCGGCGCCGAGAAGTGGGAACTGCTCGTCGTGGGCGTTCCAGGCGATCGCGAGGTCGACGTCAAACGGCTCGCCGGACAACTCGAGCCGACCGAGGTCGCCCAGGCGGAGCCCGACGATCTGGCCACCCAGCCACGGCTGGTGCGCGGTTACATCGGGCCGCAGATCCTGCGCGAGATCGGCGTGCGTTACCTCGTCGACCCGCTCGTCACGGCAGGCAGCGCGTGGGTCACGGGCGCGAACGAGGCCGACAAGCACGCGGCTTTCGTCGTCCGCGGCCGTGATTTCGAGCCCGATGGCGAAATCGGCGCGGTCGAGATCCGCGACGGCGACCGGTGCGCGCGCTGCGGCGGGCATCTTTCGATCGCGCGCGGCATCGAGATCGGTCACATCTTCCAGCTCGGCCGCAAGTACGCCGACGCGTTCGAACTCGATGCGCTCGGGCCCGACGCCAAGCCGATCCGCATCACGATGGGCTCGTACGGCATCGGGGTCTCGCGCGCGGTCGCCGCGCTGGCCGAGCAGCATCACGACGACGCCGGCCTGGTCTGGCCGCGGTCGGTCGCGCCGGCCGACGTCCATCTCGTTGCTGCCGGGAAAGAAGACCAGCACGTGGCGGCCGAGAAGCTGGCCGCCGAGCTCGAGGCGGCCGGGCTGCGGGTCCTGCTCGACGACCGGTCGGGCGTGTCGGCAGGCGTGAAGTTCAAGGACGCCGAGCTGATCGGGGTGCCAACTGTCGTGGTGGTCGGCCGCGGGCTCGCCGAGGGCCTCGTCGAAGTGCGCGACCGCGCCAGCGGCGAACGTGCCGACGTCCGGCTCGACGACGCGGTCGCCACGCTCGAAGCTCAGATTCGCGGCTGATCGCCCGCGGTTAGACGCTGAACCGCCACATAACGATTTGGCCAGACACGTCTTACGGATCTTCACACGCGGCCACTTGCCGAGTTAGCTGACGTGCAATCACCGCCGATCGCGGTGAGGATCCGAACGCGACAAAGCTGTGGCTGCGGTAACCCCCTCCCCGGCGTCGCGACGACTGGAGGCATGCGATGCGTCGACGAGGGCAAGTATTCGCAAGCGTGACCATGATCGCGGTGGTCAGCCTGGCCGCCGCGGCGTGCGGCGGCTCGAGTAAGTCGAAGTCCGGCGGTACTGCAGGGGGTTCGGCGTCTACCGGTGGCGGTAACAGCGGCAGCGGCAAGCAAGTGGTCATGGGCACCACCGACAAGGTGATCTCGCTCGACCCGGCCGGCGCCTACGACATGGGGTCGTGGACCCTGCAGTGGAACATCTACCAGGCGCTGATGAAGATCAAGCCTGGCACGTCCGACATCGTCAACGACGCGGCCTCGAAGTGCGACTGGACCGACAACACCACCTACACCTGCAAGCTGGTGCCCGGGTTGGTGTTCAGTAACGGCGATCCGCTGAACGCCGAAGCGGTCAAGTACTCGATCGACCGTGTTATCAAAATCAACGACCCGAACGGACCGTCGAGCCTGCTGGCCTCCCTCGACAACGTCACCACCCAGGGCGACGACACCGTTGTATTCAAGCTGAAGAGCCCGAACGCGGTGTTCCCCTACATCCTCACGACGGGCGCTGGCAACATCGTCGACCCGAAGGTTTTCCCTGCTGACAAGCTGCTTGCCGACGACCAGGTGATCGGCTCTGGCGTTTACACGCTCAGCAAGTACACCAAGGACCAGCAGGCTGTGCTGTTGCCCAACAAGAAATACAAGGGCGACGACGTGCTTGCCAACAGCGGGTTCATCGTGCACTACGAGCAAACCGCGTCGACCCTCAAACTCGACGTCGAGCAGGGCAACGTCGACGTCGCCTGGCGTAGTCTCAGCCCCACCGACGTTGCGTCGCTGAAAGGTGAATCCGACAAGGTCAAGGTGGTCACCGGTAACGGCATCGAAATCCGCTACATGGTGTTCAACCTGAACCTTCCGCCGGCCGACAAGGTCGGCGTCCGGCAAGCAATCGCCTATCTCATCGACCGCGACTCCATCGCAAAGAACGTCTACAACGGCACGGTTCAGCCGCTGTACTCCATGGTTCCGCAGGGTCTCGCTGGCGCGAACACGGCGTACAAGGACCTCTACGGCGCAGCGCCCGATCCCGCCAAGGCGAAAGCTGCGTTGCAGCAAGCCGGCGTCACGACGCCGGTGAACATCACCTTGTGGTGGACTCCGTCCCACTACGGTGCCGTGTCAGGTGATGAGTACACCGAGATCAAGCGCGAACTCGAAGCGGGCGGCCTGTTCAAGGTCGATCTGAAGAGCGCTGAGTGGGACACCTACAGCAAGGCCTACCCGGCCGACCAGTATGCGGCGTTCCAGCTTGGCTGGTTCCCCGACTATCCCGACGCCGACGACTACCTGGCGCCGTTCTACTTCAAGGGCGGATTCTTCAAGAACCACTACGACAACGCACAGGTCGACCAGCTCATCACCCAAGAAGAGGGCGAGACCGATAAGACCAAGCGCGCGTCCGAGATCGACCAGATCCAGACTATGGCCGCCAAGGACGTGCCGACAATCCCGATCTGGCAAGGGAATCAGGTGGCCGCGACGGGGCTCACGGTCACCGGCGTCGACAAGACCTTCGACCCGTCGTACACGTTCCGCATGTGGTTGATCGGTAAGAGCTAGTCAGTCGGACGCCGTAGGGCGGGCGCGTATCGTCTTGCGCCCGCCCTACGGCGCACTGCACCGTAGGCTCTAACCGACGAGAGGCATCCCGATCGTGGCAGTAGTAGCTGGTGGGTCGCTGCGCCGATACGCACTTACGCGGCTGGCGTTGGTGATTCCGATGGTCTTGATCCTGCTCACGCTTGTTTTCGTCTTGATGCGGGTGGCTCCGGGCGACCCGATTCAGTCGGCACTTGGCAGCAAGCTTTCTCCTGCTCAGCTCGCCGAAAAGCGGCATGCGGCCGGCTTCGACAAGCCGATGATCGAGCAATACGTCGAATATCTGCGTCAGGTTGTGACGTTCCACTTCGGCCACGCGATCACCGACAACCAGCCGATCCTCACGATCCTTCGGGTAAACGGCGCGGCGACGCTCGAGTTAACCGTGTCGGCGCTGTTCATCGCACTCGTCGTCGGTGTGCCGGTCGGCTTGCGGGCCGGTCGGTTGCGCGACGGCGCATTCGATGGATTCGGCCGGTTGTTCGGCATCATCACCTACGCGGCACCGGTGTTCTTCGTCGGCTTGATCATGCAGCTCATCTTCAGCAAATGGCTGAACTGGTTACCGAACTCGGGCCAACTCAACCCGATCGATCAGGCGGAATTGCCTGCGCACACGAACCTTTCATTGGTCGACGCCATCTGGGACCACAACGGCGCCGCATTCAGCGACGCGTTCAAGCACCTCATCATGCCCGCGGTAACGCTTGGGCTTTTGCTGTGCGGCGTGGTGATCCGGCTGATCCGTACGAACATCATCCAGACATTGAAGGGCGACTACGTCGAGGCGGCCCGCGCGCGCGGCGTGCCCGAGCGGCACGTGGTGTGGCGGCACGCGTTCCGCAACGCGCTTGTTCCCGTCGTCACGGTCATGGGATTGCAGGTCGCGCTGTTGCTCTCGGGCGCCGTGCTCACCGAAGAAACCTTCAACTGGCCGGGTATCGGCAACAAGTTGGTGAGTTATCTGAGCAATCGCGACTACGTTGCGGTGCAGGGCATCATCACCGTGTTTGCGCTCGCGGTAGTGGTGATCAGCTTGCTCATCGACTTCGTCAACGCAGCAATCGACCCGAGGGTGCGCTACTGATGGGCCTATCTGCAGCTGCGCGTGGGCGTGTCTCGTGACCGCGCCGAGCATCACCGAGCCGGGTGGCGAATCTGTTTTCGAGCCGGTTCCAGCTTCGGCCGAGCGCAGGCAAGGCCCAGTCGGCCGGTTGTGGCATCAGGTCAGGCAGGCGCAGGGATTCTCCAAATGGCTGCTGTGGGTCGGCGCCACGATTACCGTGATTTTCCTTGTGCTGGCAGTCTTCGCGCCACTGATTGCGCCGTTCGGCTTCGACCAGTACCACAGCGGCGCCGTGCGGTTCCCTAAGCAGGCCGCCCCAAGCGCATCGCACTTGTTCGGCACCAACGTTCGTTCGGTCGACGTGTTGTCGGTCGTGATTTACGGTTCGCGCACGGCGATCGAGGTTGTCGTCCTCGCCGTGCTGTTCAGCCTGCTCGTGGGTGTTCCGCTTGGAATGATCTCCGGGTACTACGGCGGCTGGCTCGACCGCGTGCTCGTGCTCATCATGGATGCCCTTTTCGCATTTCCTTACCTGCTGCTCGCGATCGTCATTGCGTTCTTGCTGCAGAACAGTGTGGGCAGCGGCGTGCTCACTGCGGCGATCGCAATCACGGTTATTTACGTGCCGCAGTACTTCCGCGTGGTCCGCGGCAGCGTGCTCAGCGCGCGTGAAGAGCCTTATGTCGAAGCGGCCCGCGCGCTCGGTGCACGGCCGCGAACCATCATGGGCCGCTACCTGTTCTTCAACGTGATCCAGTCGGTACCGGTCATCGCCACTTTGAACGCGGCCGATGCGATTCTCACGTTGGCAGGCCTCGGATTCTTGGGATTCGGCATCCAGCCCACCCAGGCCGCCGAGTGGGGTTATGAACTGCAGCGCGGGGTCGCCGACATGGGCGCCGGCATCTGGTGGACCAGCATTTTCCCCGGCGGTGCGATCGTGCTGCTCGTCACCGGTCTCACGTTGGTCGGCGAAGGACTCAATGACGTGCTGAACCCAGTGCTGCGTAAGCGAAGCGGCCGCCGTGTCGTGTTGCCCAGGCGCCTGGCGCGGCCCGCCGATGAAGCCGAGGAAATCGCATGAGTGCGATGAGCGGTACCGCCGAGCCCGTTATTTCGGTGCGCGACCTTCGGGTCTGGTACGGCACCGAACGCGGTCCGGTTCGCGCCGTCGACGGCGTGTCGTTCGACGTCCGGCCTGGTGAAACGCTCGGGCTGGTCGGCGAATCGGGTTGCGGCAAATCGACGCTCGGCCGCGGTGTCCTGGGCTTGTTGCCGAGCGGTTCGGCAGTCGACGGCAGCGTGCGTTTTCGCGATCGCGAACTGGTGGGCATGCGGCAGAGCGAACTTCGCACGATGCGCGGCTCAGAGATGGGCCTCATCTTCCAGGAGCCGATGACAAGGCTCGATCCGTTGATGCGCATCAGCGAGCATTTCGCAGAGACACTGCGCGCGCACGAACCTGGCCTGAGTTCCAAGCAGATCGACGCTCGATCGATAGAAACGCTGCGGCGTATGGGAATCCCGCCCACTCGCTTCCGGCATTACCCGCACGAGTTCTCGGGCGGCATGCGCCAGCGCATCATGATTGCGCTCGCCCTTGTGCTGCATCCGGCGTTCGTGGTCGCCGACGAGCCCACCACCGCGCTTGATGTGCTGGTTGAGGCGCAGATTCTGTCGATCCTGCACGACCTGAAGCGCAACTTCGATACCGCGCTGTTGCTGATCACCCACAACTTGGGCATCGTCGCCGAAGCGTGTGAGCGGGTCGCGGTGATGTATGCCGGCAACATTGTCGAAGAAGGTGATGCGCGGCAGGTGTTCTCACAGCCGAAGCACCCCTACACGCGCGAGTTGCTCCGGTCGACGATTTCGTTGTCGACGACGCAGCTGCACTACATTCCGGGGGCGCCGCCAGACCTGGTCGACCCGCCGTCTGGATGCCGTTTCCATCCACGGTGTCCTGACGCCATGCAGGTGTGCCCGCGGCTC
>Ga0070658_10005176_pt1 | contig 10609 bp, 8 predicted proteins | sample KBSC13metaG_FD_64664 | JGI IMG/M metagenome (GOLD analysis project Ga0070658, IMG submission 64664) | Corn rhizosphere microbial communities from Kellogg Biological Station, Michigan, USA - KBS C1-3 metaG | ecosystem: Host-associated > Plants > Roots > Rhizosphere > Soil ... | reverse complement strand
CTCTATTGCTTCTGGCTCGTCCTCGCGACCGGCTCGTTCTGGGTGGTCAACATGTGGTTCCTCTCCGATCTGTTCGAGGGGATCTACCAGGTCGGCCGCTGGCCGATCGGCGTCTACCCGGGCTGGCTGCGCTACTCGATGACGTACCTCGTGCCGATCGGCTTCGCCGTCACCGTGCCGGCGCAGGCGATGACGCACCGCCTCGCGTGGACGACGGTCGCGCTGGCCGTCGGCTTCGCCGTCGTCGTGTTCTTCGTGACGCGGTGGTTCTGGCGGTTCGGGCTGAGGCGGTACTCCGGCGCGAGCGCCTAGCGCCCGCGCCGGAGTCGGCGGTACCTACTTCTTCGGGGCCCTCGCATCGAAGACGGCGGCGAGGCTGTGCTCTGCAGCGTCGCGCGCCTGCAGCGGCTGCAGGCCCCACCGCTGCTCGATCGTCTTGAGGATCGCCGTCGTGTCGTACTCGGTGTGGTCGACGCCGAACGGCACCGTCAGATACGGGGAGAGCACGACGGCCGGGATGCGAGGCCCGGGGCCGAAGAGGTCGTGCGGGCCTGCGGGACCGCCGGCCTGACCGGGCGGCGGGACGTGATCCCACTGTCCGCCGAACTCGTCGTACGTGACGACGACCATCGTGTCCTTGGCGCAGGCGCTGGACTCGATCGCCTTCAGCGTCGCGACGAGGTGGTTCTCGCCGAGCGGCGTGCTCGCGTAGCCGGGGTGCTCGTTCTCCTCGCCGATCGGCTTCACGAAGCTGACGGACGGGAGGCCGCACGACTTGCCCGAGCTCGAGACCGTGCTGAGGAACTCCGCCTCGTCCTTCAGGTGGTCGCGGCCCGGCGTGCCGGGCGCGTAGTTCGCGAAGTAGTTGAACGGCTGGTGGTGGAACTGGAAGAGGCCGTCCGGGCAGAACGGATACGGCGACTTCGGGATGACGTTCGGATCGGAGCAGTTGGGCCCGGGGCCGTTCGTCCAGCCCGGCCCGTTGACGATGCCGGCCGCGTTCGACCAGCCGCCGGAGTACCACGCCCAGCTGATCCCCTTCGCGGACAGCCGGTCGCCGATCGTCGTGCCGTTCTGGAGCGGCAGCTTGGCGCCGAATGCCCCGAAGGGCTGCTGCGACGGCTGCTGGGTGTTGACCGAGTAGTCGCCGCACGCGCGGTTCGGCACGGGCGAGGGACAGACGACGGTCAGCGGCCCGCGGTTGACCGCGCCGGTCGGCGTGTACAGCGGCGGATACGCCACCGGCATCCCGTTCGAATCGATGACGGAATGCAGGGCGGCCGGCGCGTTCGGATACGTCGGCGCCGCCGCCGCGATCAGGAACTGGTGGTTGAGGTACGACCCGCCGAACGCGCCCTGGAAGAAGTTGTCGAGGATCACGTACTTCGGATGCGTCTTCCCGTGCAGGTACGTGTAGAGCGGCAGCGCCTTCGTGTCGTACTGCCCCATCACGAGCCCCTCCGCGTCACTGCCGGTGACGAAGCGGTTCATCGCGCCGCCGTTCTCCTGGTACTGATCCTGGTAGAACTCGTGCACGATGTCGCGGGTGCAGCCGCCCGGCGATCCGGTTCCCTTCGCGAAACCGTTCGGCGAGGAGAACGCGGAGTTCGGGTCCGGCGGGCACGTCGTGTCCGACGGCTTGATGAAGTCGTCGATCAGGAAGGGCGCATTCGTGAAATGGCTCGTGAACGTGGAGCCCGTCGTGCTGTCGGTGCACGTCGCCGGTAGCGCGGCCAGGTTGACGTCGTCCTGCCGCAGGCACGTGTAGGGCGTTCCCGCCTCGTTGATCTGCGTCGTGTGCGCCGCGTCGGCCTGTGTGCGGCCGTTGACGCCTTCCCAGCCGCCGAAGAGGTTGTCGAAGCTGTGGTTCTCCTCGTAGATGACGACGATGTGCTTGACGTGCCCAAGCTTCTGCGTCGCGTTCATCCCCGGCTTCGGCGACTTCTTGACGTGGTGCTTCGGCGGCTTCTTCTTCAGCGGACCGGCTGCCGTCCCGGCTTGGACGGCGAGCAGCGTGAACGTGGCCGCGACGAGCGCGAACGCGATGAATCTCCTCCTGGGCATTCCCTCCCCTTTCGTCTGACGACGCGCGATCTCTACCCGGTGGCCCGGGATCTACGCACGGGCTCGAACCGCGTCGTACATCCCCCACTCGACGCGGAGGGTCTCACAGATCTCGCCGATCGTGCACATCGCGCGCAGCGCATCGCGCATCGGAGGGAGCAGATTGGCGTCGCCGAGCGCGGCTTCACGCACCGCGGCCAGCGCGCGCTCGGCATCGCCGGCGTTCCGCTCTGCCCGCACGCGCGCAGTCCGCTCGAGCTGACGCCCCTCCGCTTCGGGATCGATCCGCAGGAGCTCGGTGCGCTCGTCCGACGCCTCTTCGTATTTGTTGACGCCCACGATGACCCGGTCACCGCGCTCGACCTCCTGCTGCCACTCGAACGCCGACTGCTCGATCTGCTCCTGGACGAATCCCTGCTCGATCGCCTCGACGGCGCCGCCGCGGGCGTCGACGTCCTCGATCAGCTCCCACGCCCCGCGCTCGAGCTCGTCCGTCAGCGCCTCGATGAAGTACGAGCCGCCGAGAGGATCCGCCGTGTCGAGGGCTCCCGCCTCGTGCGCGATCACCTGCTGCGTCCGCAGCGCGATCCGTGCCGAGCGCTGGGTCGGCAGCGCGAGCGCCTCGTCGAACCCGTTCGTGTGCAGCGACTGCGCGCCGCCGCACACCGCGGCGAACGCCTGCAACGCCACGCGCACGATGTTGTTCTCCGGCTGCTGCGCGGTCAACGTCGAGCCGCCCGTCTGGGCATGGAAGCGCAGGGCGAGCGCCTTCGGGTTCGTCGCCCCGAAGCGCTCCTTCATGATCCGCGCCCACAGCCGCCGCGCGGCGCGGAACTTCGCCACCTCGACGAAGACGTCGTTGTGCGCGTTGAAGAAGAACGAGAGCCGCGCACCGAAGTCGTCCGGCGACAAGCCCGCATCGACCGCGGCGCTGCAATACGCGATTCCGTTCGCGAGCGTGAAGGCGAGCTCTTGCGTCGCGGATGCGCCCGCTTCGCGGATGTGGTACCCCGAGATGGAGATCGTGTTCCACCTCGGGATCCGCTCCGCGCAATACGCGAACAGATCCGTCGTCAGCCGCATCGACGGCCTCGGCGGAAAGATGTAGTTCCCGCGCGCGACGTACTCCTTGAGGATGTCGTTCTGCACCGTCCCGCGCAGCTCGGACGGCGCGACGCCCTGCTCCTCGGCCACGAGCTCGTAGAGGAGCAGCAGCAAGGACGCCGGCGCATTGATCGTCATCGACGTCGACACCTCGCCGAGCGGGATGCCGTCGAGCAGGATCCGCATGTCCGCGAGCGAGTCGATCGCGACCCCGGTGCGGCCGACCTCGCCGAGCGCGCGCGGATCGTCGGAGTCGTACCCAAGCTGCGTCGGTAGGTCGAAGGCGATCGACAGGCCCGTCTGACCCGCTCCGAGCAAGTACCGGTAGCGCTCGTTCGACTCCTCGGCCGACGCGAAGCCGGCGTACTGGCGAATCGTCCACGGCCGCCCCCGATACATGTCGCGGTACGGCCCGCGCGTGAACGGGAACTCGCCGGGCTGCTCTCCGTCGCCGTAGACAGGCTCGAACTCCATGCAACAATCGTACGGTCGTGGTGGCATGCACGCCGCATCCGGGGTACGGAACGGTCTTCCTCGAGCGGCGCCCCGGCATCGTCCGCACCGTCGACCTCGAGACGTGCCGGACGTCGACGGTCGCGAAGCACATCGTCATCCCGACGTTGACCGTCTCCTCGACGCGAAGCGGAAAGCGGGGCACGGAGACGATCCGCTACCGCGGGCAGGCGGTCTACACCGTCCACGAGCGCTACGACCGGGTCCCCGGCGGCACCCCGGGCCCGATCATGCTCGAAGGGATGTCGCCGGACCGGCGCTGGGTGCTGTTCGCGATCGACCCGATGAGCTCGGCGTCGCTCGCCGCGGACGGGCTCACGCTCGAGGCCGTCCCCGTCGCCGGCGGGCGACCACGGGCCGTCGCGAGCGGACTGCTGAGCGACGACTACCGCACGTGGTGCGGCGGCAAGCTCGTGCTGACCGCCGGCGGAGACCGGATCGCGTCGCACCACAAGTGGCTGATCGTCACCGGCTCGCTCGCGTGCGCGGGCGCCTCGGTCGTCGTGCAGTCGGCGCGCGACACGGGCGTGAACGAGACCTTCACGATGAGCCCGCGCTGGTCGCTCGCCCGCGTCCGGCTCGCCGACGGCCGGACGACGGTGCTCGACACCCCGCCGGCCGGAGCGAGCGACGATTCACCGCGCGTCGGGCGGGGCGGCCGCATCGTCTTCGTCCGTTCCCGCAAGGGCCTCGGCACGCTGTACGCGCTGCACGGCGGGCCGCTGGTCGACGTCGGCCGCGACGACGGGTACTACGGACACCGCCCGTGGGCGTTTCTCACCTGGTCGCGCGGGCAGCCGTAAAGGCCCTGTAAATCGGCAACCGTGCGGCGTCGGAACGGCCGGAGCGGGCAAACAACCCCTGAGGAAACAGACGAAGGGGGAAAACGAATGACGACAAGAAGACTCGCGTTCGTCGCGCTGCTCGCGGTTGCGGTTACAGGGATCCTCGCCGCGATCGCGAGCGCCGCGACACCGCAGAACACGTCGCCGCCGACGATCAGCGGGACACCGAAGGCCGGCTCGACGCTCACCGCGAACGAGGGGACCTGGGCGAACTCGCCGACGTCGTTCACGTACCAGTGGCAGCGCTGCGCGTCCGACGGCCGTTCGTGCGGCGACATCACCGCCGGGACGGCGAAGACGTACGTCCCGACCAGCGGCGACGTCGGTCACGCGCTGCGCGTCGTCGTCACCGGCGTCAACACGGACGGCCGCAGCTCCGCCACGTCGGCTCCCACCGAGCCGGTGAGCTCCGCGAACGGCCCGACCAGCACGGTTCGGCCGACGGTCAGCGGCACCGCCGCGGTCGGCCAGACCCTGACCGTGTCCAACGGCAGCTGGACGCCGACGCCGACGTCGTTCGCGCGGCAGTGGCAGCAGTGCTCCTCCGACGGGTCGTCGTGCCTGAACATCAGCGGCGCAACGGGCCGGTCCTACGGCGTGCGCGCCGCCGATGCAGGCCATCGGCTGCGGGCGCTCGTCACGGCCCGCACCGCATCGGGTCAGACGACCGTCGCGTCGAGCCTGTCCGGTCTCGTGGCCGGCGGCACGACCACGACCATCGGCACGACCACGACCGTCGTCACGACCACGACGACGCAGGGCAACCGCGCGCCCTCGCTCGGCTTCATCTCGTTGCGCGTGCACGGGACTCGTGCGTTCGCCCGGTTCCGCGTGTGCGACGACCACACCGGTCGGATCAGGATCAACGAGCGCGACAGCAAGGCACGTGTCCTCTCGGTGGCGCACCGGTGGCACGTGACGCTCGTGAGCTCGTGCAACGTCTACGCGAAGAGCTGGGCGCTCGGCCGCAAGTTCCGCACGAGGGGCCGGTACGTCGCGTCGCTGCGCGCCATCGACGCGCAGGGCCGGCTGAGCCTGCTCCGCAGCAGGTCGATCATCTTCCGCTGAGGAAGCGCGCCTGAGGGCGGCGTCCGGCCGCCCTCAGGCGTTGACGCCGGCCTCGGTCGGGCGTCGCGCGACTCCGTCCTGCTCGGCGGCGCGAGCGACGGCGCGCGCGACCGCCGGCACGATCGAGCGGTTGAAGACGCTCGGGACGATGTAGTCGGCCGAGAGCTCGTCGGGCGCGATTGCGCCTGCGATCGCACGGCCGGCTGCGACCTCCATCCCGTCGGTGATGCGCGTCGCGCGCACGTCGAGGGCTCCGCGGAAGATCCCCGGAAACGCGAGCACGTTGTTGATCTGATTCGGGTAGTCGGAGCGTCCGGTTGCGATCACCGCGACGTCGCCTGCGATCTCCTCCGGCAGCACCTCGGGCGTCGGGTTCGCCATCGCGAAGACGATCGCGCGGTCGGCCATCGTGCGGATGGCGTCGGCGGAGACGGCGCCGGGCGCCGAAAGGCCGATGTAGACGTCGGCGCCGGCGAGCGCCTCGTCGGCGCTGCCGCGGAAGCATTCGGGATTGGTCTCCTCCGCGTACCGCGCCTTCACGGGCGCCAGCCCTTCGTGGCCGCGATACAGCGAGCCTTCCCGGTCGCAGCCGATCACGTTCTGCACGCCGGCGGCCATCAAGACGCGCGTCACCGCCACACCGGCCGCGCCGACGCCCGTGACGACGACCTTGATCTCGGACATCTCCTTTTCGACCACGCGCAGGGCATTCACGAGCGCAGCGAGGACGACGACTGCGGTGCCGTGTTGGTCGTCGTGGAAGACGGGAATGTCGAGCGACGCGCGCAGCCGCTCTTCGATCTCGAAACACCGAGGCGCAGATATGTCCTCGAGGTTGATGCCGCCGAAGCCCGGCGCGATCGCCTCGACGGCCGCGACGATTGCGTCGGGATCCTGTGTGCTCAGGCAGAGCGGCCACGCATCGACGCCGCCGAATTCCTTGAAGAGCAGCGCCTTTCCCTCCATCACGGGCATCGCCGCCTCCGGGCCGATGTCTCCGAGGCCGAGCACCGCGCTGCCGTCGCTGACGACGGCGACCGTGTTCCGCTTGATGGTCAGGTTCCACGCGTCGTCGGGATTGTCGGCGATCGCCTGGCAGACGCGGGCGACGCCCGGCGTGTAGGCCATCGAGAGATCGTCTCGCGTCTTCACCGGCGCGTTCGAGTCCATGTGGATCTTGCCGCCGAGGTGCATGAGGAAGGTGCGGTCGGAGACGTTCTCGACCTCGACCCCCGGTACGGCGCGGGCCGCGCGCCCGATCGCCTCTGCATGAGCGACGTCGGTCGCGAAGACGCTGACGTCGCGGACTTTCGCGCCGGTCTCGACGCGCACGAGATCGATCGCGCCGAGGAGCCCGCCGGCATCGGCGATCGCGCGCGCGAGATCGGCGAACGTGCCCGGACGGTCGTCCAGGCGCACGCGGAGCGTCACCGAGTAGGACGCGGAAAAATGGCTCACGCCGGAAATCCTCGCACGACGGCGGCCTCGCGTCGTCCGGTCTTTCCCCGATTACGCGCCGACGAGCTCTGCATCGCGCGACGCGAGTGTCGTGTAGCGCCCACCGGCGAGGATCAACTCTTCATGGGTCCCGCGTTCGACGACCTCGCCCTTGTGGAGGACGACGATCTGATCGGCGTCGCGCACCGTCGAGAGCCGATGGGCGATCGCGATCGTGGTGCGCCCGGCCGACAACCCGTCGAGCGCCTCCTGCACGAGCCGCTCCGTCTCGTTGTCGAGCGACGACGTCGCCTCGTCGAGGACGAGGATCGGTGGGTTGCGCAGGATCGTGCGCGCGATCGCGATGCGCTGCTTCTCACCGCCGGAGAACCGGTAGCCGCGCTCGCCCACGACCGTGTCGTAGCCCTCGGGCAATGCGCTGATCATGTGGTGGATGCGCGCCGCCTCGGCTGCACGCTCGATCTCCGCGTCGGTCGCGTCCGGCTTCGCGAAGCGGAGGTTCTCGCGTACCGACGCGTGGAAGAGATACGTCTCCTGCGAGACGACGCCGACGAGATCGGTGAGCGCCGGGAACGAAAGGTCGCGCACGTCGGTCCCGCCGATCGAGACCGTGCCGCGCTCGACGTCGTACAGGCGCGCGGCGAGATAGGCGAGCGTCGTCTTGCCGGAACCGGTCTCGCCGACGAGCGCGGTCTTCGTCCCGGCCGGTACCACGAATGAGACGTCCTGCAGCGTCCACTCAGCCGGCGAGTAGCGGAACCACACGGAGTCGAAGACGACGTCGCCGGCCTGTGCGCTCGTGGCCGCGCCCTCGTCGATGTCGATGCGCTCGTCGAGGTACTCGAAGATCCGGTCGAACAACGCGAGCGACGTCTGCACGTCGAGCGACACGCCCAGCAGCGAGCCGACCGGGAAGAAGAGCCGCGTCTGCAGCGTGGTGAACGCGATGATGGTCGCGATCGAGACGACGCTCGTCAGCCCGCCGAACCAGTAGATCGCGGCCGGCATGACGGAGAAGCTCGTCTGGATCGACGCCATCACCCAGCGGCCGGCCATCCGCTGGCGCACCTCGAGATCGGCGAGGCGGAGGGAGTCGCGCTCGAACCGGTCGGCGAGCTCCTCCGTCCGCCCCATCGTCTTGCCGAGCAGGATCCCGCTGACGGAGAGCGACTCCTGGACGAGGCTCGAGATGTCGGCGAGCGTCTCCTGCGTCGTCTTCGCGATCTTGCGGCGCTCGGCGCCGACGCGCCGCGTGAGAAAGACGAACAGCGGGATCAATGCGAACGCGAACAGCGCGAGCTCCCAGCTCAGCAGGAGCATGCCGACCATCGTCGCGATCACCGAGGTGACGTTCGACGCGATCGACGTGGCGGTGTTCGTGACGACGTTCTGCACCCCGCCGATGTCGTTCGAGATCCGAGATTGCACCTCGCCGGTACGTGTGCGTGTGAAGAACGCGAGCGAGAGCCGCTGCAGGTGGCGGAAGACCTTCGCGCGCAGATCGTGCATGACGCGTTGCCCGACCTGGTTGGAGAGCAGCGTCTGGACGACGCCGAGGACACCGCTGACGACGGCGATCACGATCATCCCGCCGGCGGCCCACGAGAGCATCGTCTTGTCGTGGGCCCCGATCGCCACGATCACACGGCGGAGCAGGAACGCCGGCACGACGCCGAGGGCAGCCGAGAAGACGATCAGGGCGAGCAGCCCCGAGAGCCGCGGCCGGTACGGCACGAAGAGGGCGACGATCCGACGCAGGTTCGCGCGCCGAACCTCGGGGTCGGCCGGGCGCTCGGGCGCCTCGCGCGACGAATGGAAGTACATGCCCACGAGAGCCAGGGTATGCCGTGCGGCACACTCAGGGGCGTGCGCGTTTCCATCCGACTCTTCGCAGGGCTGCGCGAGCGTGCGGGCCGGTCGCGCCTCGAGCTCGACGACGTCGCGCGCGCCGGCGACGTCTGGGCACGGCTCGACCTGGGCGAGGAGCCGGGCGGGCTGATGTACGCAGTCAATCGCGAATACGTCGACCGCTCGCACGAGCTGCACGACGGAGACGAGGTCGCGCTCATCCCCCCGGTCTCCGGCGGAGCGCCGTTCCTGATCACGGCCGAGCCGCTCGAGGTGTCGTCCGTCGTCGATCTCGTCAGTCACGACGAAGCCGGGGCGGTCGCGTCCTTCGTCGGCACGGTGCGGCGCTCGTCCCGCGGGCGTGACGTTCAGTACCTCGAGTACGAGGCGTTCGAGGAGATGGCGGAGCCGATGCTCGCGCGCCTCGCCGAGTCGCTGACCGAGAAGCACGGCCTGACCGCGGTCGCGATCCACCACCGCATCGGCCGCGTCGAGATCGGCGAGGCGAGTGTCGTCATCGCCGTCTCGTCGCCGCACCGCGCCTCGGCGCTCGACGCATGCCGCGAGGCGATCGACACGCTCAAGGAGACGATCCCGCTCTGGAAGAAAGAGGTCTACGCGGGCGGCGAAGAATGGATCGGCAGGGGCTCGTGAAGCAACTTCGCCACTCACTCGAGCGCGCAGGGTCGATCGCCCTCGGCCTCGGCCTCGCCGCGCTCAAATGGGGCTTCGTCTTCGCGAAGTTCTTCTCGTTCTTCATCTCCGTCGCGGCGTTCTCGTTCTGGTTCCACAGCTGGACGTTCGCGTTCGGCTTCGTGCTCCTGATCGCGATCCACGAGCTCGGCCACGTCTTCGAGGCGCGGCGGCAGGGGTTGAAGGTCTCGCTGCCGACGTTCATCCCGTTCATCGGCGCGTACGTGACGATCGAGCGCGCGGGCCTGACGCCGTGGCGCAACGCGCTGATCTCGCTCGCCGGCCCGCTGTTCGGCGGCGTTGCGTCGGCGGTCGTCTGGGGCTTCGGCGCCCATCGCGACTCGGAGATGCTGCAGGTGCTCGCGAACATGGGCTTCCTGTTGAACGCGTTCAACATGCTGCCGATCGGCTTCCTCGACGGCGGCCAGACCGTGCACGCCGCGCGCGAAGCGTGGCGCATGCCGGTGATCCAGTTCGAAGGCGGTGTCCCGGTCGCGGCATTCGCTCCCGATCGATCGCGCGCCGTGATGATCGTCTCGTTCTACGTGACGATCGCCTCGCTGCTCGTGATCGGAATGCTCGCGACGCGTGTCAACGGGGCGCTCTGATGGACGACCGTCAACTGCTCGACCACGCGCACGAGCACGAGGCCGAGATCCGCAAGCACACGGCGCGGATCGCCGAGGAGTTCCGCGAGGGATTCGACGCGGTCGACGAGATCGACCGGCCCGCCGTCTCGATCTTCGGCTCGGCGCGCGTGCGCGAGGGAGCGCCTGCGTACGATCAGGCGCGCGCGACCGCGAAGCGCTTCGCAGAGGCCGGATGGGCGGTCGTGACCGGCGGCGGGCCGGGCGTGATGGAGGCGGCGAACCGCGGCTGCAAGGAGGGTGGCGGCGTCTCGGTCGGGTTCAACATCGAGCTGCCGCACGAGCAGGCGGCGAACCCGTACCTCGACATCTCGCTGACCTTCTCGCACTTCTACGCGCGGAAGACGATGTTCGTGAAAGCGGCGGAGG
>Ga0070658_10005175_pt1 | contig 10610 bp, 10 predicted proteins | sample KBSC13metaG_FD_64664 | JGI IMG/M metagenome (GOLD analysis project Ga0070658, IMG submission 64664) | Corn rhizosphere microbial communities from Kellogg Biological Station, Michigan, USA - KBS C1-3 metaG | ecosystem: Host-associated > Plants > Roots > Rhizosphere > Soil ... | reverse complement strand
AGGCGATCAACATGCCCTGAGTCCGGTCGATCCGGGCAAGTCCTCGGGTGATTTCCCCGCCGCGATTACCGCTGCGTTGGGCTATAGCCTTCGCAAACGGATTGGTCCGGCAGGCATCCAGAACCATAAGTCGCGTTCCCGAGCTATATCCGAGCGCTTCGACAACGTCGTCAAGCTTCACGAGGTCGAATGTCACGATTGAATCGGGATCGACTTGGGCATCGACAGGGACAAGGTAGTTCTGACCTTCAATCTGAAGCCCATGGCCCGAATAATAGAACAATGCAGCATCGGTGCCCCGCAGCTTCTGCGCAAAACGCGCCAATGCAGCGCGCATGCCACGGCCATCGAGATCGCGACCGTCGATGACCTCGAACCCGAGGCGACGCAATTGATCGGAGATGTCGTCAGCATCGTTGCGGCTGTTGCGGAGCAATGTGGCATTGGCATATGCCGCATTGCCTATGACTAGCGCGACACGCCCGTCAGCGTGCGCCTCTGGCGAAAGAAGCAGAGACAGGCACATGGAACAAGCAATCAAGCAAAGTGTGCAAACGAATTTCACGAACGGAGTTCCGCCAAATGGCTTGCCGAGCGGCACCGGTAATCTGAGACTAGGAGCAATCGCCGAATCTCGCAACTTCTTGTTTCCATTCAGCCAGCGTGTTAGCTTCACCACCATATTTGCACACTGCGCCCGTTCGTTTGCTTCAGGCTGAGCAGACCGCATAAGAACCGGAGTTTTTGCGCTGATCCAAGTCTGGGGCATTTTGCGTTGATCCAGGTCCAGGGCTGATGAAGCGATGAAACTGTCAGGCATGGGCCGCACTTTAAAGGTGCTCGTTGTTTTGTGCGCCTTTGCGGCTGGCGCGTTCATCCCACAGCTCTTTTTTCTTTCGGCCGCCCGGGGCCAGAACGCGAGTGCTGCGCAGGCCGACAAAAGGGTCGCTCTCGTTATCGGAAATGGATCTTATCCGCAGTCGCCTGTCCGTACGGCGGTTTCCGACGCGAAAGCGATCGCTGAGCTTTTGAAGGCTGGTGGTTTTGACGTGGTTTATGCGCAGGATGCGCGACATGCCGATATGGATGCGGCAATCCAACAATTCAGCCAAAAACTGGAACGCGGTGCCACCGCCGTCGTCTACTTCGCCGGTCATGCCATCCAGTATGAAGGGCGCAATTTCCTCATCCCGATCGACGGTACCATTGCATCGGACCTCGATATTCACTCCAATGCGGTGGATGGCGATCTCATTCTCGATCCGCTGATCGTTGCCCGGCCCAGAGGTTCAGCCGTCATCCTTGATGCGGCGAGGAGAAATCCATGGCAGCAAAAGACATCGGTCAAGGCAATTGGGCTCGCCAACGTAAGTCCTATCCAGGGCATCACTCAAGCTTACCCCGCACTCCCCGGGCAGGTCGTGGAGGATCAAAAGGGAGCGCTCAGCCTGTTTGCTGACGAGTTCGTGAAAGCCGCCAAGGCCCCCGGTCGAACCTTCAAGGAAGCATTTGGCCAAACCCGGGCTGCGGTCGCGAAGGGAAGCCGCAACAAGCAACTCCCCTGGGAAGCGTCGCTCGAGGCCGCTGACTTTGTCGTTACAGGCCGCAACGAACCAACAGACACCGCGTCGCGCGCGGTCGCGAGATTGGGCAACCCGCCGGATACGGTGGAACAAGGTTTCTGGGATACGATCAAGAGCAGCAACAACGCGGCCGATTTTCAGGCCTATCTCGATGCCTATCCGAACGGTCCGTATGCCTCCGAGGCGCGGACAGGCCTGCAACGCCTTGGCGCGGTAGCCAGCCCGGCAAAGCCGCAAACACCGACTGTGACCAACACGCCCGAGCCGCCGGTCTCACCGCCACCGAGGTCTACAATTCGTGACTGTTCCCAATGCCCGGAGATGGTGCTGATACCTTCAGGCAATTTCAACATGGGTTCGACTGAGGTCTTCCCTTTTGAAGGCCCTGTGCATCAGGTGTCGATCCGCAAGCCGTTCTACATCGGTAAGTACGAAGTCACATACGATGAGTGGGACGCCTGTGTCATAGACAGAGGCTGCACCTACCGGCCGGCCGATGCCGGAGCGGGACGCGGCCGCCGTCCCGTCACTGATGTCGATTGGAACGACGCAAAAACCTATGCCGCATGGCTGTCGCAAAAGACCGGGAAGACCTACCGACTGCCAACGGAAAGTGAATGGGAGTACGCCGCCCGAGGCGGCACCAGTTCACCCTACTCTTGGGGCCGGTCAGTGGAGAAGGACCGCGCAAATTGTGCGGGCTGCACCAGTGAACCGCACCATGCCACCGTGCAGGTTGGATCATTCAAACCAAATGCGTTCGATATTTATGACATGGCCGGCAATGCCGCAGAGTGGGTCGAGGATTGCTGGACCGAGGGCTATCGAGGGACGCCCACTGATGGATCCGCTTCGGTCAAACCGGGTTGTCCCGAGCGGGTGCTTCGGGGCGGCTCGTTTAATAATGACCCGAAATATCTGCGCTCAGCCGCACGGTTTAGATATGATTTCAATGTTCGCTATCAGGCGAATGGATTTCGAGTCGTTCGCGAGAAGGACGGCGACTAGGACGGTGATCGGAGTTTCCGGTCGGCAGGTTCAAACCGCCTTAGCCCAGGCACCGTTGACGTGTGACTCTGACCAGAATTGAGATGGACCGCTGGCAACTTCATTGAACATTCCGGCATTTGAACCCGTCCCAGTTCGGATGCGACCAATCCGTGCCAAGGCGCGAGGCTGACCACGTGAAGCGCGATCTGGGTGCTGTGGACAAGATATTTTCACAATAGGACTCAACGGTTATCGGCGGGACCTGGCAAGGTGGGATTCCTATTGCCGGTTTCGAAGCCACGAGCGCCAGCAGGGCTTTGAGGGTATGCAAAGGTAAGTGAAAACGAGCTGGTTAGCCGATTTTCGCCCTACTTCATGCTGTAGCTCTTCCTGTCGGGCCTTACGACCCAGACGGACCCGACACCATCACTTTCGACTGAGCCGGCGCTTTGATTCAAACCGCCCGCGCGCAAAACTACGCGTTGACGCGCCGAACTAGAACAGGAGAACCGGATGGCCGCTTTCCAGGAGGTTTTCCGCCGCTCCGGCATCGATGAGCGCCGCAGCCCGCCAGGCGTGGTGGTGCCGTTCGGCGGCTCGAACATCGTGGCCCTGATCGATCCCGGAAGAAAGCTCGAAGTCGATCCTAACGCCCATGCCCTCGCAATCAAGGAGATCGATGGCGCCGATACCCTTAGACGCGTCATGCAGGCCAGAGATGCATTCTCCGCACCCGATATCGATCCGCAGCTCAGGGCGGCGTCACTTCCCGCCACATTCAATGGCGATGCACGGTTTTTCGAAATCAATGGCCGAATTAAGCCGATTGGCTTTCCCGGTCTGGAGGTGGTGGCCCGGTCGGCCGACCGGAAGATCGAAGCCAAGCTCCATGTCGTCGTGCTGCCGGAAATCAAGATCAAGGTGGCGTTCCGCAATGTCATGGTTCCGGGCAGTGGCGGCGCTCCGATGTTTCACGCCAAGAAGCCTTGCAGCGAGCAAGATGAATTGCTGACGATGAACAATATATGGAAGCCGCAGGCCAACATCCGCTTCGAGCGAGTGCCAAGCGACTGGCTCTTCATCGACGACGCGCAGACTGCCGTCAAACAGGAGCTCGCCAACGCGACTGGCATGAAGGATGCGAGTCTGGCGACCTTTCCCGATATGATCGATGTCGAAAAACTGAAGGGCTTCTTCGCCAAACACAAAGCCCGGGGCGCCCACTTAACCATTTTCTGTGTCGACAAGCTTCTGTCCAATGGCTCCTTCCCGAATGGCTCGTTTGCTCGATCGTTGGACCTTGCCTTTATCAGCTCGCAACGCGGGCCTAACACGTCTGCCCATGAAGCCGGGCATTTTCTCGGCTACTACTCGAAGAGCGCGACCAAACCTTGGGACAGCAACGGCCACACACTGGAGACCGATCCAAAAACCGGAAAAGAAAACAGGACGGAGGACATCAAGATGCTGATGCGCGACGGAGGCGCCGGGTGGAAAATTCCGTTTAATCTCGTCAAAGAGTTCCGCGACTTCCCCGGTTAGCATCCGAAGAACGGACAGAAGCCGGACGTCACGCTAGACGTTGAATAGCACCTTTGGGTCAACAGCACCGATCCGGCAAAACGGTCAAAGAACAACGGCCTTGTTGGGATGAAAAGACACAAGCTTCCTTTGCAGAGCGGGCCTGTTCGACGTTTACATCACCAGCGTAACGAAGGTGACCGGCTTCGGCAAAAGCACCACTCACAACATCGCTGGTACCCGTGGATACGAGATCTCCGGCTTGCTGGTCTACCCACAATGGCAGGCCGAGCTGAAGGTCGATGAGAGCGACGGCGACTTCGGGCTTTGGTTCTATCACTCCTACGGCCGCGCCAACGAAGCTCGGCAACCGCTTCTGGAAATCTGGGTCAGTGATCGCGACTACAGCATCCGCGCGGCCATCGCGAGTGCTTACCAGGCTGCCGTCATCAGTCGGCACAAGCGCTCACTGGTCAGGTTCTGGAAGCGCAAAGGGACGGAATTTTCACGGCCGAGGAAGCCGCAGCTGGCTGGTCCTCCGAGAGGCGCTTTCCATTGAACGGCATGTATGTGTGGGAGCAGTTCGAATCCGTGCATTTGCCGAGATGGACGCTTCCCACGTCGAATGAACGTTTTTCGTCAGATGGAATGCCGGACTGGTACGATCGTTTCACGCGCTCGAGACCCGCTGGATTCGCGTTCGAGAGTGCCTAGCTTTCCCGGAATGCTGAAATCCTCCTTTAAGCCTTGTCTGCCGACTCGTAGCACCAAAGTCCCCGACCGTCCCGACTGGATCCACGAGATCAAGCACGACGGCTATCGCCTGATCGTCCAGCGTGTCCGGCTGTTCACGCGCAACGGCCATGACTGGACGGCCCTCGAAGCACGAAGCCACAGCTCCGTCGGAAATCAGTCTGCCAGCTACCCGCCCCATCACGGCGTCGGGGCGACCACATCCTTGAAGTCAGACAAAGCGCGAATGGCTGCCGTTCTGTTCAACACAAATCGCTTCACTTCCTCTTGCTCGCTCGAACTCAAATCCGTCCATTTATGCTTTTCAGTTGGGAAGCTGATCAGGAGGCCTTCGCTGCGGTGCTGTGCGACTTGGACAGGAATAACGTCATCAGGTGTGTCGACGAGATACTGGTCTGACGGATGATTTTCGGCTTTGAGTGTTCCGGATTGCACCTGATTGGATACCTCGGGAATACCCAACGAGAAACCGAGCGCCTTCAGATCGAAGACCAATGAGCCGGGATGAGTATCGACGCTGACGAACTGGAGAAAGCTGGTCTGCGACTTGGTCACGCCGGTTTTAAGATGACCGTGAACGACCCGCACGAGCTGGCCTTCCGATCCGTTGATCCAGTCTTCGAAGTCCATGAGCGGTGTCGTGAACACGACGGGCTTGCCCACTTGCGCATCCCGCAATTGTTTGGGATCGAACTTGTCGAAGCTGACGGGCGACACCTTGGGTACCTTCTTGAACATGCCGGGTCCGATGGTCAGATCACCGCCGATAATCGGCCCAAAAAGCGACAGTTCGCGCCCTGTACTCAAGTTCTTGATCTTCACGCGGAGCAAGCTCGATTTTACGCCGATACCCGAGGCGCCAAAGAGCGCTGCGATTTTCATCTCCCAGAAGGTGCTCGGCGCATAAACAAGCCGAGGCGGACGGTGCACCCTCTTGTAACCGCCCGTACCTGTCCAAACTAGGTCGACCATGAGGACGACACTGCGATCGATGGCGGCGTTATCTTCGCCGGCCGTCGGAAACGGTTCCGTGCTCCCGACTGCCTTTTGGCCAAGCGCGACGGGCAATCCCGGCAGCTGCATTTTGACGATGGGATCGACCTGGTCGAAGATCGTTTTCGCCCTGAATTCCGACAGGCGCTGATTCAGTGCGGACGCCGCCGCCTTCGTGCGGGCACCTCTCCAGCGTCGGCTGGCGTGACCAACGCATGTGATGCGGACCGAAACCGTCCCATCTTTGGGAATGCCCATGGAACTGCTCCTATATTGCAGGTCTCTTTTGGTCGTTGAGCGCTTGGAACGGTTCAAATGCGCCGAAATGGATTTATCACGAGTGTGCTGTCAAGGGTTCACGCAGACCACAGCTTTGGACAGCGACGACAAGGTGTCGCCACGAACGCTGATGTGCGGATTGCGTTCGATGCCAAACAGCTGGATGACAGCAAAGTCCAAAAGCGAGTTATCGCGCACAGCCTGCCTCACCTCGCCACCACCCACACCACCACCGGCAACGTCAGAGCCGCCAGCAACGTGCCCAGCGCCACCGCGCCCGAGGCCGGGTTCACCCGCGCATGGACATCAAGGAAGCCTCGGCTATGACGGAAGCCTCCGAGCTGGTGAACGAGCAGGAACAGGCGCCAGCGACGCGCCGGCCGCAATCCCAGAAAGACCCCGCCGCGAATTGGGCCGATCGTCTCCGGAAAGCATCGTGGCGGTGGTGCTCCCGGTCTCCGCCTTCATTGCGGCTGGCTTCGAGCCTTGCGTCGCCAACATGTACTTCTTACCACTTGCCTGGCTGGTGGTGCGAACGGGGCATGCGCCGGAGGGGTTCGACAGCTCTGCAATCACCGCTACCGGCATCCTCCACAAACTCATTCCCGTGACGCTCGGCAATGTCGTGGGCGGCGCTGGCATGGTCGGCATCGCGTACTGGACGATCTACCGTGCGGCGTTCGGCACGGAGCGCCTTAGCGGCAAGTAGACACTGAACATCGAAAACCTTCGAGCAAAGGATCATGATCATGCCGCTGCGGAATGCCGATTGGGCGCCGAACCGAGAGATACCCGTAGGCAAAGGCCTCGTGAGCATTGAGGACGTCGGCGCCGCGCCCGCTTTCCTCGCACACGACGTCGCGAGGCTGATTACCGGAGATACCATTTATATCGACGGCGGGTACCACTTGGTTGACTGACCCGCCGCAGGCATTGTTCGGCTGAAATGGCATCGAGCTCATTGCTTAGTCGGGAAGATCACGGACAACACACATCCTGGCAGGGATAACAATTGTTGCCGTTGACCTGAGATGCGTCTGTCGACGACAACGAACTATCGCACGCCAGGCCCGGCAGAGTGATCGTAAGATAGTGGCCTTTACATAGAAAAGGCCCCGGTTAGCCCCGGGGCCTTCGTTCTCGGATTAGAAGAAATCAATAGCGAGCGGTCACCGGCGCACCGTACCCGCCGAAGCGATAGTTGACGCGCAGTGTGACCATGTCTACGTCTTGGCTGATCCGGTTCAGCGCGCCAGCAACGACGGGGTTGGCTACCGAGAACGAGTTGTTCGCGTCGCCCATGAACAGATGATCGTACTCGATGCCGGCTGACCAGTTCGGTGCAAAACCATACTCCCAGCCGACACCGACGGTCCCACCCCAGCGGGTTGAGCTTGCAGATGCCAGTTCAATCCCCGTGAGTGTGTCAAGTATGCTGAAGCGGTTGCTCGTCACAGCCGCGCCGCCTTTGACGTAGAGCAAGGAAGCGTTCCAGGAGTAGCCGATCTGGCCGGTGAACAGCCCGATGCCGTCGGTTTTCGTGCGGGTCGAGAACGCAGGGTTGATCAGGCTGACACGCTGGCTGCTGAGGTCCGCCCAGTCACCTTGAGCTTCCAATCCAAACACCCACTGGCTGGCCTGCCAACGATATCCGACCTGACCGCCGATAAGGCCACCCGACCGCTCGCGGCAGCCGTCAGCGAATACCACGCCGGCCGCGCCGACGAAGTCCCAGCAATTGCGGCTCTGACCCCAGCCACCGTTCGCACCGATGTAGAACCCGGTCCAGTCGTAGATCGGAGCCGCCAGCGGCGGTGGGGCTTTGGTGTACGGACGTGCTGCCATGTCGGCAGCGGAAGCAGGGGCGGCGACCCCCAAAGCAAACAACGCAACGGTACCGAGCAGAAACGTCTTCATCAGAGTTCTCCATCCCCATGCGCCTGCTATTGCCGACGCTGTCGCAAGTTGCACCACTAGAACTATACGACTCGCTCGCTGTCGTCCGTGTCCCGTCTGTCACACAGCGGCGCCAAAATGGCTGGCAGGGAACCGAATGCACTCTACCGAGCTTTGGAGTTCGTTAACTTTTCCGACACCGCAGGTGTAGAAAATTGGACGGCCGTAGCCTGGATGACTGAGGCTGGCGGGCGCACACCTTTTGAAGTTGGTACTTTTCGATCTCGACAGACGATTTGAGTGTGGCCCTCGCGACGAACAGCTGCGGAGTTTTTCCGGTAGCGGTTGGCGCTCAAAAGCAAATCATTGGCCTTCTAGAACAAGCGCTCACTCGCGCTCCTTGTTATGGCGCTCCCCGTCTCGAAATCTTTTTCCACGGCTGGTCGAACGCGTCAGCGATGGATGGCAGGTCACGTCCGGCCCGCAGTGTTCGAGTTCTTGGAAGCCAGATCTTCCGGGCCGCAAACACGGAGGGGATAGTCAGATCGAGCAACTATCGTCCGACGAGCGCAGGCCAACTTGTCGTATTCATATCTGTTGCCGAAACCTACGCCTGCAGCGCCGCTATGTGCGCGAGCGCGGCAATGCCTCCCTCCTCCCTTCGTCGAATATCGGGAAAAACCGGAAACTTTCCGGAATGCCTTGAGTTGGCAGCGACTGGGTTCGTCTCCGGAGAGTGAGCATGGTCGACGAAGTCTTGAAGAACGCCACGGAGACCGCCTGGACGGTGTATCGGGCGCGCCACCCCGAGGTCGATTCGCACGACAGCCGGCGCTGCCTGCTGGAGCGCCACCTCCACGGGAGGTCGAAGGCGCGCGCAAGCGATACCGAAGAACTTGCTGGCTTCGGGATCGCCTATCTGCAGCGGCTTCCTCGGGACGGATGTTGACGGCCGTGAAGACGCTCGCAGCGCGCGTGGCCCGGGGAAGCACGAGGCCCAATTGGACGCTGCTCGCGATTTCGTCCCTCATTTCCGCGACGATAGTGACAGTCCTGCGGTTCGTGTTCGGAACCTAACCGATGCGGATTGCCCAGCTTGCTCCGTTGGCCGAGAGCGTACCTCCAAAGCTTTACGGCGGCACCGAGCGTGTGATCGCCTGGCTCGTGGACGAACTGGTCGAACTCGGACACGACGTCACCCTGTTCGCAAGCGGGGATTCCAAGACGAAGGGAAAGCTCCACGCCGTGTGGCCGCGCGCGCTGCGCCTGGGCCGGAAGGGTGCCGATCCGAACGCCGCCTGCGCGCTTCTGATCGAGGCCATCGCCGAGCGCGCAGGCGAGTTCGACGTGATCCACTCCCACATCGACTGGTTGCCCCTTCCGGTGCTGAGCCGAACCGGCGTGCCTTTTCTGACGACGATGCACGGCAGGCTAGACCTTCCTTGTCTGCCCGAGGTAATCGGCGTCTTTGCAGACGCTCCATTCGTCTCCATTTCCGCCGACCAGCGTCGGCCACTTCCGGAGGCGAACTGGATCGCGACGATCCAGCACGGACTGCCGAAGGATCTATTTCGGCCGTCCTACGAACCAGGTTCCTACCTGGCCTTTCTGGGGAGGCTGACGGCTGACAAGGGACCGGAGGACGCCATACGCATCGCGCGCGCGGCGCGAATGCCGCTGCGAATCGCGGCCAAGATTCCTCGGTCGGAGACGGCCTACTTCAAGAACAAGCTCGAGCCGAACATCGATGGCCAGACGGTTCAACTCGTCGGCGAGGTCGACGACGCGAAGAAGCAGCCTTTCCTCGCAGACGCAGCGGGCCTGCTTTTTCCGATCGATTGGCCTGAGCCGTTCGGTCTGGTGATGATCGAGGCGATGGCGTGCGGGACGCCCGTGATCGCTTATGGATCAGGGTCGGTGCCTGAAGTCGTGGAGGACGGCGTCACCGGCTTTATCGTCGACGGTAAGGAGCAGGCGATCAGGGCAGTGAAAGAACTGGGCCGGCTGGACAGACGAGTGGTCCGCGCCCGGTTCGAAGAGCGCTTCGCCGCAAGCCGGATGGCGCATGAATACGAGACCCGATATCGCAACCTGATCGCTCGTGGAGGACGCTTCGCGTGAGAGATCCGCAGCTGGCTTGTGGGATTGGCATGAATCGAATCCTTGGCCCTCCGTTTCGAATCAGGAGCAAGTGGAATTCTAGAGTTGAGGTCGGCATCCGAACGGGCGTTGCTTGGACGTACTCTGCGATCGCTTTCAATACGTGCTCTCGGGAGCTCCCGCGCAAAGCATGCTTCGGTTTGCTGCCAATGTATGTCGGTTCCTGACGCGGAACTTTCGCCCGGAAACAACATTGTGGTTGGTGGCAAAGGCTGAGTCATGAAAAACGAACCATCCCGCATCTCAAAATTCTTCGGTGATTTGGCTAACAAGACCTCGCTTGCGGCCGGGCGCGCCTCGACCTTCCTGTTAGCCGCGGGTGTGGTGGTCGTGTGGGGCATAAGCGGCCCGCTCTTCCAGTTCTCGGACACTTGGCAGTTGGTCATTAATACTGGGACCACAATCGTAACTTTCCTTATGGTATTTCTGATTCAG
>Ga0070658_10005174_pt1 | contig 10616 bp, 10 predicted proteins | sample KBSC13metaG_FD_64664 | JGI IMG/M metagenome (GOLD analysis project Ga0070658, IMG submission 64664) | Corn rhizosphere microbial communities from Kellogg Biological Station, Michigan, USA - KBS C1-3 metaG | ecosystem: Host-associated > Plants > Roots > Rhizosphere > Soil ... | reverse complement strand
GTCCGGCGGTACCAGTCGGGTGAGCAGCAGGCCCGCGACCAGCAAACCGAGCGGACTACCGATCATGATGATGGCCTGCGCGATTCCGCGCCGGGTCGGATCCGGCTCCAGCTTTGCCGCCCACACCGCGGCCAGGCCCTCCGCCGGGATGGCGAACGGGACGCTGGTCAGGATCAGCACCGCGATCGCGCGCAGCACCCGCCGGCGGAAGACGAGGGCGATCCCCTCTCCGGCTTCGCGCACCAGGTGCGTCCGCCGGCCCGGGTCGACCACGGCCGGGCGCCACTTGAGGCCGAACACGATCAGGGCGCCGGAGGCGGCGAAGCTGACGGCGTCGACGAGCAGGGCACCGCGCGGCGAGCCCACCGCCACGGCCGATCCCACCAGGTACCCGAGGATCTGGGCGCCCTGGCCGCTGCTGTTCAGCACGGAGGTCGCCAGGACATATTTCTCGCCGGGGAGGATCTGCGGCATCGTGGCGGACCGGGAGCCCTCGAACGGGGGCGTGAACAGCGCGGTGAGGAACAGCAGCGCCAGCATCACCGGTACCGGCTCGTGCGGCAGGGCGACCATGGCGATCAGCACCGCGCGCACGACGTCGCAGAAGATCATCGTGGTGCGGTGCGGACGGCGCTCGGCGAGTGCGGTCAGGAACGGGCCGCCCACCGCCCACGGAAGGAAGCTGATCGCGAAGGTGGCCGCGGTGATGACGGCGGACTGCGTCTGCCGGTAGACCAGGACGGTGACCGCCGCCTTGGCCGCATAGTCGCCGATCCACGAGAGGGTGGTCGCGAGATACAGCGCCTGGAATTCTCGGACGGTGAAGATCTCCCGGAAGGTGGCCGGTCGCGACACGTCCGTTCGGGACAAGGCGACCCCTCCTCCCCCCGGTTACTCAAAGCCACTTGTGGCGGCCTAAACTGCTACGAATTCTGCCCGATCATCCGAGTCAGCGCTAGCGCGAACGGACGGTCTGCCGGTCGTATCTCTGAACGAGGGACGATATACGAACATCCGACCCCGGCGCGAGTCGTCGTGCACCTGAGGGGTTAACGGCTCGATAACTGCGACGAATGCCGGCGAATATCGACCAACCGGACGAGCCTGTCCTGGCTCACTCCTCGCCGGTCGCGTCCCCGGCGACGGGCGGGGGAGTCTCCTCCGTACCGGCGACCGCCGGCTGTATGGACAGCCGCCCGACCGGTACCTGACTGTTGATGCCCGCCGCGGCGAGCGCCTCGCTGAGCCGGCGGCGCAGTTCCCGGCCCACCCGCCACTGCGCCTCGGCGGAGGTCTTCACGGTGGTACGCAGCATTGCGCCGTCGATGGTGATCTGCTCGACGCCGAGCATCTCGGGCGGTTCGATCAGGTCATCGGCCCACTCGGGATCGGCCGCCAGCCGCTGGCTGGCCTCCCGCATGACCCCGCTGGCCTGGTCCACCTGGGTGAAGTCGACGGTGATGTCGACCATCACAACGGCCCAACCCTGGCTGCGGTTACCGACCCGCACGATCTCGCCGTTGCGGATGTACCAGAGCACGCCGCGGGCGTCACGGATCGTGGTGATCCGCAGCCCGACCGACTCGACCTTGCCGCTGGCCTCCCCGAGGTCGACGATGTCGCCGACCCCGTACTGGTCCTCCAGCAGCATGAACAGCCCGGCGATCAGGTCCTTGACCAGGGTCTGGGCGCCGAAACCGAGGGCGACTCCGGCGATACCCGCGCTGGCCAGCAGGGGTGCCAGGTCGAAGCCGAGCTCCCTGAGGATCATGAGCCCGGCGATCGTGAAGATCGCCGCGCTGGCGGAGCTGCGCAGCACGGAGCCGATCGCCTCGGCCCGCTGCCGGCGCCGCTCCGGAACTAACGCGGTACTGGTGGCGGGTACCGCCGGGCGGGGCCCGCCCCCGGGCAGCCGCTCCTTGAGCGGTCGCAGGACGGTCGGTACGGCGCCGTTGGCGGTGGTCCGCACCAGCCGGTTGATGGCCCGGTGCAGCAGGAACCGGGCGATCATCGCGACGATGATGATCAGCAGGATCGAGACCGGCTTGACCAGGAACCAGTAGCTGCTGGAGGCCAGGAGGCTGTTGTGGGTCACGTGGAAGACCCATTGGCAGACATCGTTGGCGTTGGCGCAGCTCGGAGTCGGCGCCGGGGTCGGCACCTCGGCCGGCATGGACAGCCACACGGTCACGAGTGTCCTTAGTACCGCATCGGCGCCAGTCGCCGATCACCGCCCCCGGTACGGCGGCGCCCAGGCGCACCCAGCCTCCGGTTCGGCCGCTGTCACCGAACCTTCACCCTGCTGGTGTGATTAGTACGTGCATTCTGCCGATCTATCAGGGACTATTGGCGCACGGGTAGGTTCGGCGCCAGCAAAAGAGGGTGAGACGGATGCCTGACATACGACGCACAGTCAGCTCGACTGCCTTGGTCCTCAACCAGACGTACGAGCCGCTGTGTGTCGTGTCGGTGCGACGAGCCGCCATCCTCCTGCTGTCCGCCAAGGCGGTCTGTGTCGCCGATGGCGACGGCGTCCTGCACAGCGCCCGCGAGGAGCTGCCGGTACCCCTGGTCATCCGGCTCACCCGGTATGTCCGGGTTCCCTACCGCACCCACGTCGGGCTGTCCCGCCGGGCCATCTTCGCCCGCGACGGCTCGCGCTGCGCCTACTGCAAGGGCCCGGCCGAGACGATCGACCACGTGCTGCCGCGCAGCCGGGGTGGGCGGCACGCCTGGGAGAACGTGGTGGCCGCCTGCGCCAGGTGTAACCACACCAAAGGGGACCGGACGCCAGCCGAACTCGGTTGGCGTCTCCACGTCACGCCCGTCGCCCCCAAGGGCCTTGCCTGGCGGGTGCTGGGTCACCGCACCCCGGACCCCCGTTGGGCCGACTGGCTCGACCTGCCCGCCGCGGCTTGAGTTTCGTTGCGCTCGCTCCGCTCGCGCGGGTCGGGCGCCTCAGACCCGCCGCCTTCCCTCGTCGCCGCGCCTCGCTGCGCTCGCGCGCTCCTCGGTCCAGGCGGCGGCGGCGCCCGACCGAGGTGGTCTGGGTCAGGTCACCCTGGCCCGGTCCTTGGGGAAGGCTTCGTGGCGGGCGGCGGCGACGAGGTCGCGCAGGCGTTCCATTGAGCGGTACACGTCGGCGAAGGTCGTGTAGAGGGGCGCGACGCCCAGGCGGAGGCGGTCCGGGGTGCGGAAGTCGGGGATGACCCGCTCCGCCTTCAGCGCCTGGCACACCTGCCACGCCTGCGGGTGGTGCAGCGTCACGTGGGCGCCGCGCCGGTACGCGTCCCGCGGGGAGGCCAGCGTGAAGCCGAGCGGGGCCAGCCAGGCGTCGTAGAGCTCGACCAGGTACGAGGTCAGCAGCCGGCCCTTCGCCGCGACCGCCTCGATGCCCGCCTCGGCGGTCAGCCGGGCGCCCTCCAGCGCGCCGTACCCGCCGAGCACCGGCGGGGTACCCACGAGGAACCGCTCGATGCCGTCGACCGGCCGGTACTCGCCGGCCATGGCGAACTGATCGGCCTGCCCGAACCAGCCCCAGATCGGCTGGCGCAGCTTCGCCTGGAGGTCGCGCCGGACGTAGAGGAACGCGGGCGAGCCCGGTCCACCGTTGAGGTGCTTGTACGTGCAGCCGACCGCCAGATCCACGCCCGCCTCGGCCAGCCCGACCGGTACCGCGCCGGCCGAGTGGCACAGGTCCCACAGCACGAGCGCGCCCGCCTCGTGCGCGGCCGCGGTGATGCCGGCCAGGTCGGCGATCGCTCCGGAGCGGTACGCGACGTGCGACAGGCACACCAGCGCGACGTCCCCGCCGAGGGCCGCCCGTACCGCGCCGGCGTCGACCCCGCGGTCCACGTCGCTGCGCAGTACCGACAGCTTCAGCCCGCCGGCCTCGGCCAACCCCTGCAGCACGTACTGGTCGGTGGGAAAGTTGTCATCGTCTGTCAGCACGGTCTGCCGGTCGGGGCGCTCCCGCAGGGCCGCCGCGGCCAGCTTGTAGAGGTTCACGCTGGTGGAGTCGGACAGCGCCACCTCGCCCGGGTGCGCGCCGACGATGCCGGCCAGCACGTCGCCGGCCTCCCGGGCCAGTTCGATCCAGCGGTCCCAGCCCCGGATCAGGTCGCTCGCCCATTCGACCTCGATGGCGTGGCGCAGCCGGTCGCGGGTGGACTTCGGTAGCCGGCCCAGCGAGTTGCCGTCGAGGTAGATCGTGTCCGGATCGGTGATGACGAAGCGGTCGCGGTAGGCGGCGAGCGGATCGGCGGCGTCGAGCTGTCGCGCGCGCTCGAGCAGGGTCAGCATTCCGCCACCGTAACGGGCACCCGGCGGCACGGCGCCTGCCGACCTCCGCTAACGTTTGATCTGTCGCGTGGTTCCTCTGACGCCTGGGGGCGTTGAGTTTGTCCATCCAACAGACGGTCCTGGTCTTCGCCGGGATCCCGATCGCGGTGGTCGCCGTGGTCTACGCCCTGGTGTACGCCACCAGCGGCCGGCGCAACAGCAAGCGGTACCGGCCGGGCCGGCCGTTCACGTTCGCGCCGGTCTGGTTCCTGTCCGCCCCCGAGCGGCTCAACGGTTCCGTGTCTTCCAAGCCCGCGTTGACATCCGCCGGGCACCATGCGGAGTTACCGGCGGGCTCGACCCCGGCCGGCCCGCTGTTGGCCCAGGCCGCGGACGCGCCGGCCAACCAGCCGGCGCCGCACGGCGAGACTGGAGGCGCAAGTGACAGCTGGTGAGCAGTCGAAGCTGACCGACCGGCCCGGGGTGTTGGACGGACCGTTCACCACGCCTCAGCTGCTGCGCCTGGACGAGGCGCTGCGCCAGGCCGACGAGTCGACCGGGTTGACGTTCAGCGTCTACGTCGGCGAGCTTGACGAGCCGGTACGCGGGCACGCCGAGAAGCTGCACGGGCAGCTGGAGGACCCGGACCGCTCGGTGCTGCTGGCGATCTCGCCGAACCAGCGGGTACTGGAGATCGTCACCGGTGCGTTGGCGCGTCGACGCATCCCGGACCGTTCGGCGAAGCTCGCCGCGCTGTCCATGGCGGCCGCCTTCGGCGGTGGGGACCTGGCCGGCGGTGCCGTCTCCGGCCTGGCCCAGTTGGCGGGCCAGGCCGGTAAGAGCTAGCGGCGACGCCTGCGGAGCCGCTAAAGGCAGGGGGTCCGCTAGCTAGTTCTCGGCGGCGTCGCGGGCGCGGCCCTTGGCCGCCCGTACGATGCCGTCCCGGCCCTCGGCGATCAGCCGGCGCAGCGGGGCCGGCTTGTCGGGGTCGGCCAGCCACGCCTCGGTCGCGTCGATCGTCGCCTGGCTGACGTGCAACGACGGGTACGCCGCCTCGACGAACTCCTGCGCCACCTCGCTGTCACGGGTGGCCCAGATCTGGTCGACCACGTCGAAGTACCGCGCGATGTAGGGCTCGGTCAGCGACAGCTGCGCCGGGTGGTAGAAGCCCAGCAGCAGCGCCCGGTGCAGCCAGTTGGCGATCGGCTGCGGCCCGGACACCCGACGCCACGCCTCCTCCTTGGCCTCGGGCGTTGCGACCAGCGCCGAGGCGATCGCCGCCTGCCGCTCGCCGCTCGCGGTGCGGTCCCGGTCCAGCTCGGCCTGGATCTCCGCCTCGCCCAGCCGGCCGCCGGCCGCCAGCGCCTGCACCAGCCGCCAGCGCATCTCCGTGTCGATGGACAGGCCCTCGGGCGCGTCGCCGCGCAGCCACTCGTCCAGCAGGTCCAGCTCCGCGTCGGAGCGGGCCGACGCCGCGTACCCCCGCGCCCAGGCGAGCTGGAAACCGCTGCCGGGCGCCGCGTCGTAGACCGCGCGGCGCGCGGTGGCCGCGAGCAGCGCCCAGCCGACCGGCGCCCACGACGGGTCCGCGTAGTAGATCAGCGCGCCCTGCGACTGCGACAGGCTCGCGGTGACCAGGCTGATGTCGTGCTCCTTGGGCAGCCCGTTGCTCACCAGCGCCAGGTAGTCGCGGGCGGCCAGCTCGCCGTCGCGCACCATGTCCCACGCGGCACCCCAGCACAGCGCCCGGGACAGCGGGTTGTCCAGCCCGGCGATGTGGTTGACGACGGTGTCCATCGAGCGGTCGTCCAGCCGCAGCTTCGCGTACGTCAGGTCCTCGTCGTTGAGCAGCAGCACGTCCGCGGCCGGCCGCCCGTGCAGCTCGGTCAGCTCGGTACGCGCGCCGCTGACCGTCGCCTCCAGCAGCTCCCGCCGTACCAGCTTGGAGTTGACCAGGTCGTACAGGCCGACGCCGATGCGGTGGGTGCGCAACGTCGGGTACCCCTCGGGGGCGAACTGTTCGACCACGACGGAGCTGTAGGTGCCGTCGGGACCGATGGTGATCTCCGGTCGCAGGGTGTTGACCTGGGCGGTCTGCAGCCACTGCGCCGAGAAGTCGCGCAGCGGGATGCCGGAGGCCGACTCCAGCGCGGAGAGCAGGTCGTCGAAGGTCGCGTTGCCCCAGGCGTGCTTGGCGAAGTACTCGCGCAGGCCGGCAACGAAGGACTCCAGCCCGACGTAGGCGACCAGTTGCTTGATGACGCTCGCGCCCTTGGCGTAGGTGATGCCGTCGAAGTTCACCTCGACCGCCTCGACATCGGGCATCTCGGTGTACACCGGGTGGGTCGAGGACAGCTGATCCTGGCGGTAGCCCCAGTTCTTACGGATGGACAGGAACGTCGTCCAGGCGTTGGTGAAGCGGCTCGCGCTGGCGTTGGCCCAGTGCGCGGCCCACTCCGCGAACGACTCGTTGAGCCACAGGTCGTCCCACCACCGCATGGTGACCAGGTCGCCGAACCACATGTGGGCCATCTCGTGCACGATCGTGTTGGCCCGGTTCTCGTACTCGTAGTCGGTCACCTGGGAGCGGAAGATGTAGTGCTGCTCCGCGTGTACGACGCAGCCGAAGTTCTCCATGGCGCCGGCGTTGAAGTCCGGCACGAAAACCTGGTCGTACTTCGGCAGCGGGTACCGGAAGGCGAAGTTGCGGTGGAAGAAGTCGAAGGCCTGCTTGGTGATCAGGAAGATGTCGTCCGCGTCGAGATACTGGCGCATCGATGCCCGGCAGTAGACCCCGAGGTCGATCCCGTCGTGCTCGTCGCGTACCTCGTGGTACGGCCCGGCGCACACGGCGGTGATGTAGGTGCTCATCCGTACCGACGGGAGGAAGTGCCAGGTCTTCGCGCCCGCCTCGGCTGGCTCCTTCGACTCGACCTGGGAGTTGGAGATGACCGTCCAGTGCGCCGGAACGGTGGCGTGCCAGGTGTACACGGACTTGAGGTCGGGCTGGTCGAAGCAGGCATAGACGCGCTGCGCGTCGGTGGTCTCGAACTGGCTGTAGAGGTAGACCTCCTTGTCGACCGGGTCGACGCTGCGGTGCAGACCCTGCCCGCTGCTGGAGTAGGGAAAGTCGCCGTCCACCACGAGGACGTTCTCCGCGGCCAGGTCGGGGAGGGCCAACCCGGTCTCGGCCGACCAGCCGGACAGGTCCAGCTCGACCCCGTTGAGGGTGGCGGACCGCAGCCGCTCGGCGGCCGCCTCGATGAAGGTCGACGCACCCGGCTCGGTACAGCGGAACGTGACGGTGGTGGTCGAGCGGAGGCTTCCTTCCCCGGGGCCGCCGGTGCCGTCGGTCAGGTCGAGGACGACGTCATAACCGACGACATCGAGCAGGCGGGCCCGCTCGACCGCCTCGACCTGGGTCAGGTTGCGCACACCGGCCATGCTTCGTCTCCATCCGCCCGATCTCCTGGAATAAGTCTTTCACGATGCAAACTTAAGGCAGAAGTGGGCCGTAGGACGGCCGCGTGGGACAAAGGCGACGGACAAGGGAGACGAGAATGGTCGATGACCGGACGAGCGTGGACATGTGGTTCGATCCGTTGTGTCCGTGGGCCTGGCTGACCTCCCGCTGGCTGCTCGAGGTCGAGAAGGTACGGCCGGTCCACGTGAGCTTCCACGTGATGAGCCTCTCGGTACTCAACGAGGGCCGCGATGAGCTTCCGGAGAGTTACCGGCAGTTGCTGGCCACCGGCTGGGGCCCGGTACGGGTGGCCATCGCCGCGGAGCTCAAGTACGGCAACCCGGTGCTCCGCGACCTGTACACGGCGCTGGGCAGCCGGCGACACCTGGGCGGGCAGGAGTTCGGGCCGGAGGTCTACCGGGCGGCGCTGGAGGAGGTCGGGCTCGATCCGGAGCTTGCCGACGCGGCGGACTCCACGGAGTACGACACGGTCCTGCGCGAGAGCCACAACGCGGGCATGAAGCCGGTCGGGCTGGACGTCGGTACGCCGGTGATCCACGCTCCCGGGCCGACCGAGGACTCGCAGATCGCGTTCTTCGGCCCGGTCGTCACCCCGGCGCCGAAGGGCGAGGCCGCCGGGAAGCTCTGGGACGGGGTGCTGCTGGTCGCCGGTACCCCCGGGTTCTACGAGATCAAGCGGACCCGCGAGGCCAGCCCCGACTTCGGGTGATTCCTGGGTGATCCCGGCCGGTCACGCGGACCACCCGATCGGGTGATCCGCGTGACCGGCCGCGTCGAAGCTCGTTTCGGGGATAAGAGGCCTTCATTGGGAGGCCCTGTCTCCGACAGGAGGTTTCGATGGTCACTGAGGAGCCGCGCTGGTCGGTCGCCGAGGCCGGCTGGAAGGACCTGCTGCCGGACCTGCCTGACGAGGTGATCGCGCTGCTGGCCACGCCGGTGGTGGCCTCGGTCGAGGGTCCGGACGAGCCCGAGGAGGAAGGGGACCGGTACCCGTCGCCGTTGGAGCCATGCGCCATGCAGCCGTACGGCGACCGGGTCGCCCGGTTCCTCGCCCCGGGCGAGGCACCCCCGGCCGTACCGGTGTGACCGTCTGATTCTGTGGGACGGGCGGGCACCGGTCGGCACCGCATCGACCTGGCCCGGATACCGTGCCCCACATGAGGATCGCGCACCCGATCGCCCGGGCCTGGCTGTCTGCCGGCGGTACCGGCGCCCAGAACTACGACGAGTTCGCCGACGACGCGGAGATCACCGCGATCATCGCGGCCAACCCGGACAGCGCGCTCGCGGTGGAGATGCCGCACCGGGCGCCGCAGCAACTGGGTGCCTCGTTCGCGGACTCCCTGCCGTTCGCCTCGTCGCGACTGGCGCAGGCCCAGGCCGCCGGCCGGTACCGGGAGCACGACGGGATCGTCGCGCTGTACCGGATCGGCGCTCCGGACGGGCCGGCCGCCTACGGGCTGTGGGCGATGGTGGACACCGACCAGATCTCGACCCGGGCCGACGAGCCGGGACTGGTGATCCGCAACGAGGACGTGTTCCTGGAGAAGGTACGCGAGCGGGTCGCCCTGGCCGAGGCGATCGGGCACCTGCTGTCGCCGGTACTGCTGCTGCAGACCGCGCGAGGCGACGAGCTGCAGGCCGCGCTCGCCGGGGCGGTCGCGGGCGCCGGCCAGCCGGACGTGCGCGACGTCGACCAGAGCGGGCGGCTGCACGAGGTGTGGGCGGTACCGGCCGGTGCGCTGCGGGACTCGCTGCTGGACCTGGCCGGGGGCGGGGAGCTCGTGGTGGCCGACGGCAACCATCGCAGCCTCGCCGCGCAGACCGCCGGGTACCCGAGGTTCCTCGCCGTGGTGACCACGCCGGCCTCGGTGGCGATCCAGCCGTACAACCGGTTGGTCTCGGAGCTGCCGGCCGGCGCCGACGAGCTTCTCGACCGGCTGCGGGCCGCCGGCGCGTCGGTGACCGCGGTCGACCCTTCGACGGTACCGGCGGGCCGCGGCCGGGTCGTCGTCTACGCGGCGGGCCGGGCCCACGAGGTCGGGCTGCCCCGCGACCCGCACGCGTCGGAGGTCGACAACCTGGACCACGCGCTCGTCGAGCGGGTCGTGCTGCGCGACGCGCTGGGCCTGGACCCGGGCGACAAGCGGATCACCTACGTCGGCGGCGACTACCCGGCGAGCTGGCTGACCGGTGAGGTGGACGCGGGCCGGGCGGAGCTGGCGGTACTGGTCGCGCCGGTGACCGTGGACGACTTCGTGGCGGTGAACCTGGCCCGGCAGAAGCTGCCGCGCAAGAGCACCTGGTTCACGCCGAAGGCGCGGGCGGGGCTGGTCGTCGCGGAGGTTCCCGGTCGTGGATGACAGACTGCGCGGTATGCGCGTCTACCTCGGCTCCGACCATGCCGGCTACGAACTGAAGGTGCACCTGGTCGGGGAGCTGTCCCGGCGCGGGTACGAGACGGTGGACGTGGGTGCGCACGGGTACGACCCGGAGGACGACTACCCGGCCTACTGCTTCGCCACCGGTACCCAGGTGGTGGCCGACCCGGGCAGCCTCGGCGTGGTCATCGGCGGCTCGGGCAACGGCGAGCAGATCTCCGCCAACAAGGTGCCGGGGGTACGGGCCGCGTTGGCCTGGAACGAGGAGACGGCTCAACTGGCCAGGCTGCACAACGACGCCAACGTGGTCGCGATCGGCGCCCGGCAGCACTCGCTCGCGGACGCCACGGCGCTGGTCGAGCGCTTCCTCGCGACGGAGTTCTCCGGCAACGAGCGGCACGCCCGGCGGATCGCCCAGATCACCGAGTACGAGCGGACCCGGGGCTAGCGGCGACGCCTGCGGAGCCGCT
>Ga0070658_10005173_pt1 | contig 10617 bp, 10 predicted proteins | sample KBSC13metaG_FD_64664 | JGI IMG/M metagenome (GOLD analysis project Ga0070658, IMG submission 64664) | Corn rhizosphere microbial communities from Kellogg Biological Station, Michigan, USA - KBS C1-3 metaG | ecosystem: Host-associated > Plants > Roots > Rhizosphere > Soil ... | reverse complement strand
GCACCAACCGCATTGCGCGTCACGAACTCGGGCAGCGCACGATCGGGCCTGCCGTCGGGCTTGCGATAGCTCACCGGGTCGAAGAGCACGGGCACGAGCACGTTGCCCGCCTTCTTCACGCTCTCGGCGAGGCGCACGTCGCTGTTGAGCGCGACCGAAGCTTCACCGAGGATGCGGCCGATCTCGGCCACCTCGGCGGGCGGCTGCGTCCCTTGCGCGGCCGGCGTCACTGCGCCGATCGGGGCCACGCCGGCCACGTCCGCGGTCGCCGCCGGGTAAGCCTTGTTGTAGACCGCGAGCATCTTCTCGACGTACGCGAGGCCGGGGTCCTTCTGCGGCTCGAAGAAGAAGGTCGTGTTGGCGATCACCTTCGCCTTCGCGGCCACGAGCTGGTCGATGAGCTTCGCCTGCACCTCCCGCGGCCACGGCCAGCGCCCGATGTTCGCGATCGAGGCCTCGTCGATCGCGATCACCGCGATGCGATCGCTCGGCGCCTTGGAGGTGGTGCGCACGCCCACGTCGTAGGCCCAGCGCTCGATGCCCGGGATGAATCCCGAGGTGCGGGCGACGCCGAAGAGGACGATGGCGATAGCGAGGCCCAGGAACCAGTCGGCCTTCCAGAACGCGGTTTTCATGGCTCTCCCTTATGTAGCCTTTCGATGCGCTCGCGCTACGGGCGGCCGCTTCCCCCGGCCTGGCCGCTGGAGCTTATTGCGTGGCGCCATCTTACCGGGAGCGCCGGCGGGAATCAGCCGCCTAGCTCCAACGGCATCCCGACCCCCTGATCGGAGGCGATTTCGAGCAGATGGGCGGCGATGGCGAGGTCCTGGATCGCCATGCCCTGGGATTCGAAGAGCGTGATCTCGTCGGGGGCGGCGCGGCCCGGGCGCATCGCGGCGATGACCTCGCCGATCTCCGTGAGCGCGCCCGCGGCGAGGCGCCCCTGGTCGAGCGCTGCCAGCAGGTCGCCTGCCTCCTTCAGCGCCGTCGCGCGCGAGTCCACCACGACGCGGCTCGCCATGAGGACGGTGCGCTCGTCGATCTCGCGCCGCACGAGCGAGTTCGAGCCGGCGGCGTTGACGTGCGTGCCCGGGGAGAGCCACTCCCCGGAGAAGACGGGGGTCGCGGACTTGGTGATGGTGACCACGATGTCGCTGCCGCGCACCGCTTCCTCCGCGTTCGCCGCGGGGACGACGTCGAGCGAGAGCTTGGCGCGCATCTCGGCGCAGAACCGCTCGAGCTTGTCCCGCGTGCGGGAGTAGACCTTCACGCGCTCGAGCTTGCGGGCGATGGCGAGAGCCTCGAGCTGCCCGTGCGCCTGCCAGCCCGAGCCGAAGAGGCCCGCGACCCTGGCATCCTTCCGCGCAAGCCACTTCGCGGCGACACCGCCGATCGCACCCGTGCGCATCATGCCCAGGCGGTCGGCCTCGATCACGCCCTTCAGCCGGCCGTTCGCGGCATCGAAGGCATAGACGAGGAAACGCGCGCCTTCGGGCCCGGTCGTGTAGGCCTTGTAGCCGAAGACGCCGGCGGAGGGCACCGCGCCCTGCAGGATCTGGAGCGCGGCCTTCGGCATGCGCGTGCGCTCGCGCGGCACGTCGCTCGCCTGCCCGGCCGAGTATTCGCGATGGACCTTCTCCACCAGGTCCATCGCATCGCGCATGGTGAGGAGCTTCTCGACGTCGGATTCGCGCAGCAGCAGGGCCATCGCAGGGCTGTTTCACGAAATGGGGGTCTGACCCCGGTTCAGGGGAACGCCGGAACGCCGGGCTCCTTGCCGCCGTCGATCGCCTCGGGATGCGTGCGTGCGATCACGTCGCGCACTTCCTGGTAGCGCCCGGAAGGCACGTCGAGCATGAGCAGGACCTTGCCGTCGTCGAGGTCGTGGTAGAAGGGCTTGAGGCGCGAGTTGGGAAGCTGCAGGCCCATCATGCTCGAGATCCAGGCGCCCAGCCCCGCGCCCACGACGGCGCAGACCAGCACCGCGATGAGCTCCATCGACCGGCCATCCGGCGGAAATTCGACCAGGATCGCGCCGAGCACGACACCCATGATCCCGCCCAGGATGGCGCCACGGAAGGCCCCGGGGATGGCGTCGGTCTTTTCCAGGTGCGTAGCCTCGTGCAGGGGCTCGAGGTCGGTTCCCCGGCGCGCGAGGAAATGCATGTGCTTGTCCTCGACGCGCGCCAGCAGGAGGTCGTCGGCGAGCTTGCGGGCGCTCGCCACGTCGGGAAGTGTCACGTACATCCGCAGTCTCATGATCAACCCTCCTTCGAGATGATGAAAAAGGAGCGGTGTCCGAGTCGGAAAGAAATGCGGCTCAGGGCATCGCGATCGCGATGGGATCAGGCTAGCCCCGAGCCGGGCGGAAAACAAGCGGGCGTACAGTCCCCTGCCTGGGTTCAGGGAACGAGGACGGTCGAGCCCGTGGTCTTGCGCCCCTCGAGGTCGCGGTGGGCCTGCGCCGCGTCCTTGAGCGCGTAGGTCTGGCGCGGGGCGACCTTCACTTTCCCCGCAAGGACCAAGTCGAAGAGCTCCTTCGCCGCGGCGACGAGCTCCTCGCGCTTGGCAACGTAGCCCATGAGCGTCGGGCGCGTCACGTAGAGCGAGCCCTTGGCGGCCAGGATGCCGAGGTCCGTCGGGCCGACCGGACCCGACGCGTTGCCGAAGCTCACCATGAGGCCTCGCCCCTGCAGGCAGTCGAGCGACTTCATGAAGGTGTCCTTGCCCACGCCGTCGTACACGATCGGCACTTTCTTGCCGCCGGTGATCTCGTTCACGCGCGCGACGAAGTCTTCCTTCGTGTAGTTCACGGTGTGCGTGCAGCCGTTGTCCTGCGCGAGCTTGGCCTTCTCCGGCGAGCTCACGGTCCCGATCACGTTCACGCCGAGCGCCTTCGCCCACTGGCATGCGATGAGCCCCACGCCGCCGGCGGCCGCGTGCCAGAGCACCGTGTCACCCGCCTTGGGCACCACGTGCAGGCGGCGCAGCAGGTACTGCACGGTGAGCCCTTGCAGCATCATGCAGGCGGCCTGCTCGAAGCTGATGCCTTCGGGCACCTTCACGCAGCGCTCGGCGGGATGGTTCTTGACTTCGGAGTAAGCGCCGATCGGCCCGTTGCAGTACGCGACGCGGTCACCCGCCTTGAACTCGGTGACCGCGGAGCCGACCTGCTCGACCACGCCGGCGGCTTCGAGGCCGATGCCGGAAGGCATGGGCATCGGATACAGCCCCGTGCGGTGGTACGTATCGATGTAGTTGAGCCCGACCGCCTTGTGGCGGATCCGGATCTCGCCCGGGCCGGGCGCGGGAACATTCACGTCTTCCCATTGCAGGACTTCGGGACCGCCGGTCTTGTGGAAACGGATCGCGTGGGGCATGGAATCGCCTGAGGGTTGGTGGAGCGGGGAGCTGGCTAGACTACCACCGCTCCTTGCGCACGGCGGTGACGAGCCTGCCCATGAGGGGGCCGACGCGCTCGAGCTCCTGGCGGTGGATCGCGGCGAGCTTCGCGAGCACCTGGCGCCCGCGCGCGGACAGGCGCAGCTCGACCTTGCGTCGGTCCGCCTCCGAGGGCTCGCGCGCCACGAGCTTCTCCGCGACGAGGCGATCGACCAGGCCCACGGCGCTGTTGTGCTTGATGAGGAGCTGGCGCGCGAGGTCGTTGATGGTCATGCGCATGTCCTCGGGGCAGGCGCGCAGCACGAGCATGGCCTGGTAGTGCTGCGCGGTGAGGCCCAGCTCGCCCGCGGCATGCTCGCTGAAGTGCAGGAATTCGCGCAGCGCCTGGCGGAAGGCGGCGAGGCGCCCGTAGTCGGCGGTATCGAGCTGGTAGCGACGCTCGGCCTTCTTCAGGAGCAAGGGTTTTCCCTGATAGCGCGGGGCTGCGATGCGAGTACCATCGTGCTCCGATATGATCGTGCCACGATATATCGCCCCAAAACGTACGGAGGAGATTAGCATGGAAGATCGCAATAAGAAGGTGGCAGGCGGACGCCGCGACTTCATCCGCGCGGGCCTCGGCCTCGCCGGCGGCATCGCACTGCCGGGCCTGTCGAGCCACGCGTGGGCCGCCGACCAGGCGCCCATCGGCACGTGGCCCGCGGGCGTGAAGGGAAACTCGGTCTTCATCGGCATCGCCGTCCCTCGCACCGGCACCTACGCGGTGCAGGGCGAGGACGAGCTGAAGGGCTGGCAGCTCGCCGTCGAGCACCTGAACTCGGGTCACCCGCTCATCAAGCAGATCTCGCCCAAGAGCAAGAAGGGCGGCGTCCTCGGCAAGGAAGTGAAGATCGGCGTGGCCGATTCCGCTGCCAAGCCGAACAACGCCGTGCAGGCCGAGCAGGGCTTCATCACCCAGAACCACGCGATGCTCATGACCGGCTCGACCTCGAGCGCGGTGGCCGTGGCGCTGAACAAGCTGGCCCAGCGCGAGAAGGTGCTCTACGTGACCGGGATCTCGGGATCCAACGACACGACGGGCAAGGATTGCGTGCGTTACGGGTTCCGCCAATGCTTCTACGGCCAGACCGCGGCCGCGGCCATCGGCCCCGTCATCGTGAAGGCGTACGGCAAGAACAAGAAGGCCGCGTACCTCACGCCCGACTACACCTATGGCCACACCGTCACCAAGTCGTGCCAGGACTACCTCGCCACGGCGGGCTGGACCACGGTCACGAACCAGGTGGCGCCGCTCGGTGCGCCCGACTACTCGTCGTACCTGCTCAACGTCGCGAACTCCGGCGCCGATGTCCTGATCAACGTGAACTGGGGCCACGACGCGGTGCTCTCGACGCAGCAGGCGCAGCGCTTCGGCATCCTCGACAAGATGAAGCTGGTGATCCCGTACCAGATCCCGTTCCTGGCGCCCGAGGTCGGCAACAACCTGACCGCCGGGGTCTACGCCGCGACGGACTTCTGGTGGACGCTGCAGGACCAATATCCCCTCGCCAAGATGTTCGTGCAGGAGTTCGAGAAGAAATTCGGCTACAAGCCCGAGTGGGGCGCCAACAACGCCTACATGTCGTTCGCGCTCTGGGCCGAGGCCGTCGAGAACGCGGGCACGTTCTATCCGCCCGATGTGATCAAGTCGTTCGAGGCGGGCCGCAAGATCCAGTCGACGGTCGGTGAGGTCTACTTCCGCAAGGAAGACCACCAGCTCGTGCGCCCGGTCTTCATCGTGCAGGGCAAGAAGCAGTCGGAGATGAAGGGCAAGGAGGACTTCTGGACCGTGCTCGAGACGGTCCCGGGCCTTCCGCTCATGCAAAAGCCCGACGCCTTCGGTTGCAATCTCGGCGACTACACGTGATCAGCTGGTCCAACTTCCTCTCGCAGTTGATCAACGGCCTGGCGCTGGGGGCGCTCCTCGCGCTCATCAGCTCCGGGCTCACGATCATCTACGGCACGCTCGGCGTGCTGAACCTCGCGCACGGCGCGATGTTCATGATCGGAGGCTATGCAGGCTTTGCCGCGTACCAGGCCACGGGGTCGTTCCTCGTGGCCGTGGTCGCGGGTTCCCTCGCGGTGATGGTGCTCGGCATCGTGATGGAGCGGGTGATCATCCGGCACTTCTATTCGCGCCCGCACGAGGACCAGATCCTCGTGACCTTCGGGCTCGGCATCGTGTTCGTGGAGGCCATCCGCCGAATTTTCGGCAGCGAGTCGCGGCTCGTTCCGGCCCCCGCGTCGATGTCCGGCATCGTCGACCTGGGTTTCATGATGTATCCGACGTATCGCCTCGTCCTGGTCGGTATCGTCGCGGTCGCCCTGCTCGCGCTCTATATCGTGCTCTACCGCACGCGCCTGGGCATGATCGTGCGCGCCGGCATCGAGGATCCGGTGATGGTCGACTCGCTCGGCATCAACGTCTATCGAGTCTTCATGGTCGTCTTCGGCATCGGCGCGATGGCGGCCGGCTTCTCCGGCATCATCAACGCGCCCGTCGTGTCGCTCACCCCCGAGGTCGGCGAGGCGATCCTCGTGCAGACCTTCGTGGTCGTCGTGATCGGCGGCGTGGGGTCCTTCCCGGGTGCCGTGCTCGGCGGCCTCATCGCCGGCGAGATCGTGAGCATCACCTCCATGTTCAACCCCGGATACGCGTACGTCATGCTCTTTGCCGCCATGACGCTGGTCCTCATGATTCGCCCGAGGGGACTCTTCGGCGCCATCGGCCGCGAATGATGAACAGCTCTCCCCGCCGCCGGCCGCCGTACCTGGCCGAGATCGTCACGGCCGTGGCCCTCATCGCCGCGCCGTTCGTGCTGCCCTACCTCGGCAGCGCCCCCAACACGGTGAACCGCATCCTGGTGTGGGGCCTGTTCGGCATCGGCTTCGACCTCCTGTTCGGCTACACCGGGCTGCTCTCCTTCGGCCAATCGGCCCTCTACGGCACGGGCGGCATGGTCGCGGCGTACCTGCTCACGCGCGCCGGCTTTCCACACGTGATCACGGCGCTCGTGATCGGGACGGTCGCCGCCGCCGTGGTCGGCTGGCTCGTGGGCCTCGTCGCCCTGCGCCGCACCGGCATCTACTTCGCGATGATCACCGTGGCGATCGCGGAGGTGTTCTACTTCGTCGAGTTCAATCCCCTCGCGGACTGGACCGGGGGCGAGAACGGCCTGCCGGGCGTGCCGACGCCCACGATCGACCTGGGCTTCACGAAGCTCTCGTTCACCACGGGCTGGTCGCTCTATCCGTTCCTGGCCTTCTGCTACTTCATCGGCATCGTCATTGCCCTGCGCATCGTGCGCTCGCCCGTGGGCGCGGTGCTGCGCGCGATCCGCGAGAACCCGCTGCGCGCGACGGCGGTCGGGCACAACATCCACGCGTACAAGCTCTCCGCCTTCGTGATCGCCGCCGCGTACGCGGGCCTCGCCGGCGGCCTCCTCGGCGTGCTGCAGGCCTTCATGCCGCCGGAAGCGTTCACGTTCGACACCTCCGGACAGCTCGTCATGCAGACGGTGATCGGGGGACGCGGCACGCTCTTCGGGCCGCTGGTGGGCGCTGGCGTGTGGCTCTTCCTGCAGGACTTCCTGCAGAACAGCATGCACCTCGGGGCGGCGTGGAAGCTCGTGCTGGGGCTCATCTTCGTGATCCTCGTGTGTTTCCTGCGCGACGGCATCGTGGGCGGGCTGCGCGACCTCTGGCGCTGGATGCGCCGCTCGCGCACTGTGGCCGAGGCGCCGCAGGAGGCCGCGCCCGTTGAGGCCGTGCCGCCCCCGGGACCGACCGCGAAAGCGCTTCGCGCGCGCCGTGCCGCTTCGACCAGCACGACCTCCGGCCCCATCCTGCAAGCCACGGGCCTCACCAAGCGCTATGGGGGCGTGGTCGCCAACTCGGGCATCGACTTCAGCGTCGAGCGCGGCGAAATCCGCGGCATCATCGGGCCCAACGGCGCGGGCAAGTCGACGTTCTTCAAGATGCTGACCTGCGAGGTCCCGCCGACTTCCGGAAAGATCATGTTCGGCGGCCGCGACATCACGGGACTCGGGGTGACCGACGTGTGCCAGCTCGGGCTCACCAAGAGCTACCAGGTGAACCAGCTCTTCAATCGCCTGACCGTGGGCGAGAACGTCACCATCGCTGCGCTCGCCGCGCTGCGCGGCAAGTTCCGCCTAGACCTCCTGCGCAACATCGCGAAGGTTCCCGGACTCGAAGACCAGGTGGAGAACACGCTGGCGCGCGTCGGGTTGACCGCGCGCCGCGAGGTGCCCGTCTCGCAGCTCGCGTACGGCGAGAAGCGGCGCCTCGAGATCGGCCTCGCGCTCGCCTCCTCCCCCGACCTGCTGCTGCTCGACGAGCCGCTCGCCGGCATGAGCCCGCGCGAGCGCGTCGAGACCGTGAAGCTGCTCAAGTCCGTCGCCGCCGGCCGCACGATGATCGTGATCGACCACGACATGGACGCGATCTTCGAGCTGGCGCAACGCATCACCGTGCTGCAGGAAGGCCGCGTGCTGGTCGAAGGCACGCCCGAGGAGATCCGCGCCAATGCGAAGGTGCAGGAGGCGTATCTCGGCGGCGTCCACATCGAGGGGCACGCATGAGCCTGCTCGAAGTCGGCGGACTCAACAGCTACTACGGCGACTCGCACATCCTCTTCGACGTCTCGCTGCGCGTGGAGCGCAACGAGGTGGTGGCGCTCCTCGGCCGCAACGGCGCGGGCAAGAGCACGACGCTCAAGAGCATCATGGGCGTCGTCACGCCGCGCGCGGGCTCGGTCAAGCTGAATGGCGTCGAGGTGGCGGGGCGCAAGAGCCACGACATCGCGCGCGCGGGCATGCAGCTCGTGCACGAGGATCGCCGCATCTTCGGCAGCCTCGACGTCGAGGAGAACCTGGTCCTCGCCGGCCTCACCGCGCAGACCCGCTGGCCGCTCGAGCGCATCTACAAGATGTTCCCGCGCCTCGAGGCGCGCCGTCGCAGCCGCGGCACCGACCTCTCCGGGGGCGAGCAGCAGATGCTCGCGATCGCCCGGGCGCTCATCCGCAACCCGGAGATCATCCTGCTCGACGAGCCGTTCGAGGGCTTGGCGCCCGTGATCGTGCGCGACCTCGTCGCCGCGTGCCGCGAGCTTGCGGCCGCCGGACAGACGCTCGTCCTCGTGGAGCAGAACCTCGCCGCCACGCTCGCGCTCTCGCAGCGCGTGTACGTGCTCAACAACGGCCACGTCGTGCACGAAGGCCCGGCCGACGAGCTCAAGGCGCGCCCCGAGCTGCTGCAGCGTTATCTCAGCGTGTGAGGACGTGAAAAAGCCCTCGTCCCGCGCGGGACGAGGGCCCCCGATCCCCCGATCGGTTACTTGCTGGTGGTGGTGCTCGTCTCGGTCTTGGTCGCCGAGCCGGCCGGCGTGTCGACATGGGTGGTCGACTTGCTGGTCTCGGTGCTGGGCGTGGCCGGCTTGCTCGCGTCCACGTTCACGCTGGTGGATGAGGAGCTGGGCGCCGGCGCGGGCTGGACGACGGTCGTCGACGAGCTCGGCGCGGTGTCATGCACCACGGTTTCCTTCTCCTTCGTGACCACGGGCTCCTTCACGACCGTGGTGCTCGAGGTCGTTCCCGCGGAGCCGCTGGTGGTGGCGGGGTGGTCGCAGGCCGCGAGGCCGCCGAGGGCGAGCGCCGCGATTCCGGTCAGGGCGATTTGCTTCAGCATCGATGTCTCCTCAAGACGATTGTGAACGTCGATAAGACACCGCACGGGCGGGCAAGATTTTCCGAATCGTGTCTCCCGCCGCTGGATTTTGTCGTCCGCGCGCTCCTGCGCCGGGAGGACCATGCGTCGCGTCCCGCCGGGGGCGCGGCACCTTGGTGAGGGTGCCCCGCGCCCCGAAAAAGGCGTTAGATACGCGCTCGCCCCCGAGGGGATAACGGATCATGGAACGTCGCACCCCCGAGCCGCGCGTCGAGCCTGCGCTGCTCGACACTCTCATCCGCGCCGGCGTCATCCTTGCGCTCGTGGTGCTCTGCTACCGCATCTTCGCGCCCTTCCTCACCCTCACCGTATGGTCGGTGATCCTGGCCGTGACCCTCTATCCGCTCCAGCGTCACGTCGCAAAGCGGCTGGGCGCGCGGCCGCGGAGCGCCTCCACGCTCATTGTCTTGCTGGGCATCGCCCTGCTCGTCATGCCGACGGCGATCCTCATGAGCTCGCTCGGCGAGTCGGTCGAGGGCCTCGTCGCGGATGTGCGCGCCGGATCGATCCAGGTCCCGCCGCCTCCCGGCGCCCTCGCCCGCATCCCGCTCGTGGGCGCCAAGGCGCACGCGTTCTGGACGCGAGCCCACGTCGATCCGGTCGCACTGGTGCAGACGATGCAGCCGCAGGTGGGTGGCCTCGCGCGCTCCGCGCTCGCCTTCGTCGCGAGCATAGGCGGCGGGCTGCTGCAGTTCCTGGGAGCCCTCGTGATCGCCGGGATCATCATGGCTTTCGGCGCGTCTGCCGCGGATGGCGCCGTCGCCATCTTCGAGCGCCTCGCGGGACCGGTGCGCGGCGCGGAGCTCGCGGGGCTTTGCACGTCGACCATCCGCGCCGTGGCCCAGGGCGTAGTGGGTGTCGCCTTCGTCCAGGCGCTCATCACTGGCCTGTGCCTCCTGCTCGCGGGCGTGCCATGGCCCGGCGCGCTGGCCCTGGTGGTGCTCGTGCTCGGCATCGCGCAGGTGCCGGCTTTCATCGTGACGCTGCCGGCGATCGGCTGGATCTGGTGGCGGGGCGGTTACGGCAGCGGCGAGGCGCTCTTCTATACCGCGCTCCTCTTCGTCTCGGGCATGGCCGACAACGTGCTGAAGCCGCTCCTGCTGGGCCGCGGCGTGGATGCGCCGATGCCCGTCATCCTGCTCGGCGCGCTGGGCGGGATGGCCAGCGGCGGCATCGTGGGCATGTTCGTGGGCGCCACCCTCTTCGGGCTCGGCTACCGCATCTTCATGGGATGGGTCGAGGCGCGGCGCATTGATGCACAGGCCATGCGCGCGAAAAGCGCGGAGGACCCACCGGTGCCGAACCCCGACGGTCTCGGCGCGGGGCCTTCCGGCTCCTGATCAGCTGCCGAGGATCGTCCCCACCGCCACGCCGGCGCCCTTTGCCCACTCCGCGGGGCCGATCTTCTTGGTCTCCTCCCCCTTCACCTTG
>Ga0070658_10005168_pt1 | contig 10623 bp, 11 predicted proteins | sample KBSC13metaG_FD_64664 | JGI IMG/M metagenome (GOLD analysis project Ga0070658, IMG submission 64664) | Corn rhizosphere microbial communities from Kellogg Biological Station, Michigan, USA - KBS C1-3 metaG | ecosystem: Host-associated > Plants > Roots > Rhizosphere > Soil ... | reverse complement strand
CGAGGAGATACGGGCGACACGCCGCGCGTTTGGCACCGACACGCCGGAGCATCCACCGAATCTCATCAGGAGCGCCCGCGCGAATAGCGCTCGGGGATCGGCGCGAACTGCGTCTAGTCGCCCTCTGCGATGGTCTTCACTTGACGCACAAGAGAGTCCCACATCTCTTTCGAGTGCGCGGCAGCTTCCCGGCTGCCGTTGTTGTCCTGCGCGAGCGTGAGTTGCGTTGCGCCGCCCGTGCTGTCGAGTGTCCAGGTCAGCGTGTGGTAGTTCTGCGGAACATCATCCTGGCCGGTCAGCGGGCTGAAGTGCGTCATCACCAACCTGCGGCCTGGCTCGAATTCGAGAACCTGGCCCTTGTCTTCGTATGGTTTGCCCTCCCACACACCACGCCAGCGAATCGGGCCGCCGACCGACCAATCGGTGACGAGCTCCGTTCCGAACATGAACTCGCGCGCAGCATCCGGGTCTGTGATCACAGACCAAACGCGGTCGGCAGCTGCCTCGATGGTGATGGTCGAGGTCGCAACGTAGTTTTCAGTCATACGCTCCAAACTACGCGCGGCGCCGGCCCCGGTCTTGAAAGAACACGACGGATGCGGCGTGCGTCAGGCAATCGCTGCGGCGAGGCCGCGCGCCCGGATGCAGCGTGGCGGCGTGCGTGTGGCGTGCGCTCCTGAGGAGATGCGGGCGACACGCCGTCAGAGTGACACCGACACGCCGCGAGCTCGACCGAAACTCATCAGGAGCGCACGCGGAGCAACCGTTCAGGAGCGCACGCGGAGCAACCGTTCAGGAGCGCACGCGAAGCAACCGTCCAGGAGCGCACGCGAAGCAACCGTCGAGGACCTCACTGCGCGGCAAGCAGCTCTTCCCAGGTGCGACGGCCGACGGCGTGGTCGGGCGTGACGTTTGCTCCCGCTCGAAGCGCCCGAGACGCCCCACCAGGAGTGCGCACCGACATGATCAGCCGGCGCCGATGTGTGGCGCGCAGATACTCCCTGGTCAAGTCGGCCATCAGGTAGGTTCGCGGACCGCCCATCTCCGGCACAATGCCCGCCGGCTCGCCGAGCGCGAGTTCGACGAGCCGGTCGGCGACTTCCGCCACCGCGATCGGCTGAAATCGTGTTCCGGATGCCGCAGGCATCACCGGCGACTTGACCATGGCGTTCATCACCACGAGCATCGACTCTTGGAACTGGGTGGCTCGAAGGATCGAATATGGGATGCCCGACGCCTCGATGAGCTGTTCAGACGCCAGTTTCGAGGCGTAGTAGCCGAACATCCCGCGATCGATCGCGCTGACCACAGGCATCCGCTCTGCCCCAACGACCGAGATGTAGACGATGTGTCGCACCGGTGTTCCCTGTGCTGCATGAAGGTCGGCAGCTCGCAGGAGGTGGCCGGTCTTGATCTCATCGCCCTTGGAGCTGCCCGCGCAGTGCACCACCACCTCCACCCCGGCGAGCGCATCGCGCAGTCCGTCACCGGTCGAGATGTCGCCGATCACGAAGTCGACATGATCGCGTGAAGCGTGCGACGACCGGCTGAGCACGCGAACGTCGCGACCGGCATCCACAAGCCGTTCGACGACGAGACGGCCGAGCAGTCCCGTGCCGCCTGTCACTAGGATCGGTGAGGTCATGGTTGTTCTCCTTTGTGATTTCCTCTTATCAACGTGAACCCGTGGCGTGGAAGAGTGTGACAAATTGGTCGAATCGGATGCCTTGACCGCCGGATTCCAGGAGCAACGGCCCCGCCTTCGTGCTGTCGCGTATCGGATGCTCGGCTCGTTGAGCGAGGCAGATGACGCCGTGCAAGACGCGTGGATTCGGGCGAGTGCGGCCGATTCTCACGACATCGACAACCTCGGCGGCTGGCTGACCACCATCGTCACCCGCGTGTGCCTGAACATGCTGCGTGCCCGCAAACAGCGCCGCGAGGACTCACTTGACGTGCACCTGCCCGACCCGATCGTGTCAGCGGAGGAAATGGCTGCGCCGATCGGGTCTGTGCCGATCGGATCAGCGCCGATCGGATCAGCGGCGAACATTGGGGACCCTGAGCACGAGGCGTTGATCAAGGATGCTGTCGGTCTCGCCCTGATGGTGGTGCTCGACACTCTGACACCGGTCGAGCGCGTTGCGTTCGTGCTGCACGACACGTTTGCAATTCCGTTCGAGGAGATCGCCCCGATCATCGACCGCACACCTGCAGCCACGCGGCAGATCGCATCCCGTGCGCGGCGTCGGGTCCGTGCTCATGCTCCCGCTGTCGAGCCGAGTGTCAGCCGCCAGCGCGAGGTCGTGAACGCGTTCTTCGCTGCAGCACGCAACGGCGACGTCGATGGCCTGGTCGCGGTGTTGCATCCGGGCATCGTGTTCCGACTCGACGGCGGAATCCGTCACGCCGGCCTGACGACAACCGTGTCCGGTGCACACCAGGTCGCAGGGCAAGCCGTCATGTTCGGTCCGAGTTCGCCTGTCATGCACCCCGTGCTTGTCAATGGCGCAGTGGGCGTTGTCGCGGTCGTAGGCGGCCGGGTTCAGTCCGTGACGGGCTTCACCGTGTCCGGTGGCACGATCGTCGCCATCGATGCATTGTTCGATCCTGACCGGCTGCGCAACATCGATTTCGGGCGACTCGCGTCATAGTCCTCGCTGCCAGAGGTCTCTCAGGTGAAGTTCATTACCCCCTTCCCCCGAGGACCCAACATGTCAACCCAGACAACAAGCGGACTGCTTTCCCGACCGCTGATCCACCGCACCCGACCGACCTCGTCCAGCCCGTGTTCGTCTAGCAGGTGTTCAGGCACCAGGGTGACCTCGCCGTATACGCTCGTCGCCGATTTCCTGCGTCGTCAGGTCGACGCTACGCCGATCGAGCGAGCACGTGCGAACGGTCGCGCCGAGTTGTGCGAGCTGCTCGAGATCGAGGTCACCGATGTCGGATATCGGCTGCTCGTCGGACCGCTGATCGCCGCGGCTTCAGCCGATGGGCAACGTCTATCGGACGACGACATCGCGCGCCACGGTCGCTGGTGGTTGGATCAACTGCCCTGATCCTGAGCCAAGTGCGCGTTTCTGCATCAATTGGTGTCATAATTGATGCAGGAGATATGAACATGCGAACGACGGTAACGCTCGACGATGACTTGATGAAGAAGGCGATCGAACTCTCCGGTACGACCGAAAGGTCAGCACTGGTGCGAGACGGGCTCAAGGCACTGATCGCCCAGGAAAGCGCTCGCAGGCTAGCCGCGCTCGGCGGCAGCGACGCGTCGGCGCACTCCGCTCCCCGGCAACGTCTGTGAGGATGAGATGATCCTCGTCGATACGTCGATCTGGATCGATCATCTGCACAAGAATGACACCGACCTGGTCAGACTGCTTTCTAGCAATGGTGTCGCCACGCATTCAATGGTGATCGGCGAGTTGGCCCTCGGCACATTGCGCGACCGCGCGCTCGTTCTCGAGCTTCTTGATAACCTTCCGCGAGCAACGGAGGCAACCCACGACGAGGCAATGCTTCTCGTCAACAAAGAAGCCCTTTATGGGCGCGGGCTCAGCTTGGTCGACGTGCACATACTCGCGGCGTCGCTTCTGACACCGGGCACATCGTTGTGGACACGTGACAAACGGCTGAAGTCCGCGGCGCAATCATTGGGCGTTTCGGCCGACTAAGGTTCCGTGCTCCCCGGCTGGGTCAATTCGGCCCGCTCAGTCGACGGCCGCCAGGATGGCGGAGGCAAGCTCGGCCGGCTTGGTGAACTGCGGCCAGTGGCCCGTGGGCAGATCCACAAAGTCGACATCACGGATGCGCGCAAGCTCGGCGACAAACGGCTGGCCGGCCGCGATCGCGTCGCGCAGGAGCGCTGACGGGAACTCGCAGGCGATCACCGTGACCGGCACGTCGTAGCGTCGTTCGTCCGTCAGGTGCTGACGGTCGGATGTGACGGCGGCAGGTTCTGGGATGGCTCGCGCTCGAAACGCCGCACGAAGGTCGTCGTCGAGGTCGGTGAGATCGTCGTCTTCGAAGAACTCCCACGGCGGAAGCGGCGCATCGTCGCCGTCTACCGGAATGTCGTCGTTGATCACGCCGCCCTCGCCGAGAGGTCCGCTGTCAACGTAGATTGCGCGAACGATGCGTTCTGGGCGCGCATCCACGACCCCATGAATGATTGCGCCACCACCCGAGTGTCCGACGAGCACGACCCGACCATCGGCCGCGTCGAGTTCGTCGACCACTGCGACCACCGCATCGATGTGATCGCGCAATCCGATGCCTGCGCGCGATGCGCTACGCGACTCGAGCCCAGGCAAGGTCAGTGAATGAACACGGTGACCTGCTGCGATCAGTGGCGGCGTCACCTCCGACCACGATGAGCCATCCAACCAAAACCCGGGGACCAAGACGATATCCATGGGCCACACCGTATGGCTGGCCTCCGACATTCAACACCGACATTCAACACGGACATTCAGCACGGACAGTCAGCCACCCACATCCAGCCCGGTCTTAGTTACGCGACAGACTCCTGGCGGCTCGGAAGCTTCCAGTCTGGGCGCACGTAGTGGCACGTATAGCCTGCCGGGTACTTCTCCAGGTAGTCCTGGTGCTCCGGCTCCGCCTCCCAGAAGTCGCCGGCCGGCGACACCTCGGTGACGACCTTGCCCGGCCAGAGCCCCGAGGCGTCGACGTCCGCGATCGTCTCGCGAGCGATGCGTTCCTGTTCGGCGTTCTCGTAGAAGATCGCCGAACGATAGCTGGTGCCTCGGTCGTTTCCCTGGCGGTCCTTGGTCGAGGGGTCGTGAATCTGGAAGAAGAACTCGAGCAGGGTGCGATACGACAGCTTCTCGGGGTCGAAGACGATCTCGATCGCCTCGGCGTGCGTTCCGTGGTTGCGGTACGTGGCGTTCGGCGTGTCTCCTCCGCTGTAGCCGACCCGCGTCGAAACGACTCCTGGACGCTTGCGGATCAGATCCTGAACGCCCCAGAAACAACCGCCGGCGAGAATCGCCTTTTCTGTTGCAGACATCACACAACCTCCCTGATAAGGATACGAGTTGGATTCACCGCATGTAACGCGTGTTCGGAACCGGATGTTCCTGTGGTCGAGAACCCTGGGAGTCCGCCGAAGCCAGTGCAGGCGCAGATCACCCGGCCACGTTGAAGTTGTCCCGGAACATGTTGTCAGGGTCGTAACGATCCTTCAGCTCACGCAGACGACTGAGCGTGGCAGGCGGGAAGGCATCCTCAATGCGCGCCGCCCTCAGGTCGGTTTCGAAACTCAGGTATAGACCCGTGAAGTAGCCGTAAACCTCTTCCCACATCGCGTCGAGACGCTCACCATTCGCCCCGAGCGCCACGACCGAGAAGTTGGCCGAACGATTTGCGTACGCCGTCGCATCCGCATCGACATCGGAGACGGCGGCCCCGACAGACCGTATTTGGAAGAAGTAGACGGCACCGCTCTCGAGCAACCGCTGAGCGGCAGCGGCGAATTGCGGCGTGATGTGTTCGATCAGGCCGGAGCGCGCATGCGGTTCGCCCCGCCCGTCGTGGAAGCCACTCCGCGCATTCGCCATGACCGCCGAGTACGGCATCAATTGAACCGATTGGTCGAGCAACGGCGCACTATCGGCCAGCGGTTGCAGCCGGTCGATGATGGTGTCCGGATCGTCGGAATCGACGACCGCAAGCACTTGTGCGACGGCCTGCTTGCCCGGCTTGATGCCACCCATGATGAGCTCGCTCGTGAGGTCGCGCGGCGCGGCCTCGACGGCGGCGCCCCACTGCTGAAGCAACGCGGCAGGATCGCTCGCATCGAGGGTGAGCTGCGCCCATCCGATGCTCTCACCGATCTCGTCGACCTCGAATTCGAACGAGACGACGATGCCGAAGTTCGCGCCTGCGCCACGGATCGCCCAGAACAGGTCGCTGTTCTGGTCGGCGCTGGCGCGCACGACCGAACCGTCAGCAAGCACGATCTCGGCTGAGCGCAGGTGGTCGATGGTCAGGCCGTGCTCGCGCGCGAACCAGCCGACACCGCCTGCTGTGGCCAGGCCGCCGACGCCGACACCGCCGTAATCGCCCGAGGTGAGCGCCCAGCCGTGCGGTGCCAGTGCCGATGCGACGTCGCTCCATCTGGCACCAGGCTCGACGCGGATGCGACGGGTCGCCGTATCGAGGATCTCGACCGCGTTGATCTGCGACAGGTCGATGACGATGCCGCCGTCATTCGTCGACCGCCCGCTGACGCCGTGGCCTGCGCTGCGGATGCCGAGCGGAACATCCGGATGCCGTCTGACGTATGCGAGCGCGTCGACGACTCCTGCGGTGTCGCGCGGCCGAAGCACGAGCCCGGGTGAGCCTCCACGCAGGTACGTCGAGCGAACACGGGCGAATCCGGAGTCTCCTGGCTCGACAGCGTCGTCGGCCAGCGAAGCCGGCACCGAGTCGTAGTCGATGCCGTCGCGGCGTTGTGAACGGGCGGCTGCGCTGCGGATGCTGCCCTCGGCCACGCCGTGCGAGGAGCGTTCGCGCGACACCGCATCACTCAGGGCCGGCATCACCTCCGTGGCGAACTGCTGCAGGGTCGCTGGGTCGTCTGAGCTGAGGATGAATGTTCCGATGCCGTCTTCGAGAGCGAGCTGCAGCAGTTCGTCGACCCACTGCTCGCTTGGCCCGTCCAAGGCGCCGCCGCCAGCAGGAGAGAACCGACCTGAGATGTTCAGCAGTCGGCGGATCTCCCGCGGGTCGCGGCCGGCAGCCTGGGCGCTCTCGTCGATCGTGGCGTTGCCGCGCGCGAGATCACCCGGCTGCATGTAGCCGAGCGATGGCAGCCACCCGTCGGCCTTGCGCCCGACGAGCCGCAACATGCGCGGCTTGTATGCGCCAAGCCAGATCGGAATGTCGTGCGCGGGTGCTGGCCCACGCTTGGCACCGTTCAGTTGGTAGTACTCGCCCGCGATCCTCAGCGGTGCGCGCTCGCCGGCCGACCAGATGCCGTGGATCACATCGATCGCCTCGCTGAGGGCATCCACCGCTTGGCCCGGCGTCAGATGCCTCGAACCCATTGCCTCCATGGCGTCCCAGAACCCGCCGGCGCCGAGGCCGAGATCGAAGCGTCCGCCCGAGAGCAAGTCGAGGCTTGCCGCGGCGCGCGCCGTCACCGCCGGGGGACGCATCGGCAGATTGAGTACGTTCGCCGAGACGTGAATGCGCTCGGTCTGCGCGGCGACCCAGCTCAGAAGTGTCCAGGTGTCAAGGAACGCGGGTTGATACGGGTGATCTTGGAACGTCACCAGGTCGTAGCCGAGTTGCTCGCTGAGCTGCGCGAGCGCCACCGTGTTCTGCGGCGGATTGTTCGACGGCGTGATGAACGTTCCGAATTGAAGCGGATGTCCGTAGTCCGGCATGTGTGTAGTCGCCCCATTTAGTCGATGTTTCAGATGATCTATTTCTTAGACTATCTCATTGCTAGACTAGTTGCATGACGGATGACTTCGGATGGGCACTAGGAACTCTGCTGCGGGCATACCTCACCCACATGGCGCAGGCTGTCGCCAATCTGCCGGGCGGCACCCGAGGGTTCCAGGTGCTCTCGATCGTCTCGAGCGAGGATTGTCACAGCCAGGCCGCGATCGCCGAGCGACTCGGCCTCGACCGAACGACCATCACGTATCTGCTCGACAATCTGCAGAAGCACAGGCTCGTCAGTCGTCGCCCTGACCCCCGCGACCGCCGAGCACGCCAAGTCATTTTGACGGCGACTGGGATCAAGACCCTCACCAGGCTCGCCGACGAGGCCGCGCGCGTTGAGGAGCATGTGCTGGGCGGCCTCTCCGCCGCCGACGCCGCGACCCTGCGCGCGCTTCTGACCCGCGCAGCGCGGGCATCCGAGTCTCACGACCTATCGGAGACCGCGTGCGAGATCGCGCAGTCCCTCGACTCGGCGCCCGTCGCTGTTCCGTGAGCCGGATCGCAGCCAGTGCGGCCGGTTACCGGCCGGCCAGCACCACCTCGCGACCCTCCGCCGCCGATCGGTAGCACGCGTCGATGATGCGCGCACGGTCACGGCCAAGCGCTCCGTCGTGCTTCGACCACTCCGCTGGGCCGGCCAGTACTGCGTCGACGAACCGCTGAACAACCACGTCGTGTCCACCGTTCGGCCCTGGCTTGGCCCGGTAGTCGGCGGCAACGCCATCCGTGTCGCGGAAGATATGCAGGTCCCCTGGCTCCGCGTAATCGACGACCCGCAGGTCGGCGCCGCCCTCCGTGCCGTACATCGTCATCCAGAACTCGTCGTTGTTCGCGCGGTATGCAGCCCAACTCGTCTCGAGCATCAGCGTTCCACCGCCTGCCAGGCGCATGAATACCATCGCGAGGTCCTCGACCTCGAACTTCTCGCCGATCGATCCAGGCGTGCTGCCGCCTCGGCCATGCGAGCCGAGTTCCGCATATGTCGAAGCCGACACGGTCAGCACCGCTGGCTCGCCGAGCAGATAGAGCGCGTAGTCGAGCACGTGCACGCCGAGATCGATGAGCGGGCCTCCCCCCGCGCGCTGCTTGTTCGTGAACCAGCTGCCGTCGCCGGGGATGCCGCTGCGACGCAGCCAGCCTGCCTTGGCGGCATACGGCGTTCCGAGCTCGCCCCGGTCGAGGATGCGCCGCAGCTCGGCGATGTCGCCGCGCTCACGATGGTTGAACACCACCTGAAGTACCCGGGATGCCGACTGGGCTGCTTCGACCATCTGCTGTGCCTCTGCACCACCCCCGGCGATCGGCTTCTCGGTGAGAACGTGCAGCCCGCGCTCGAGAGCGGCGATGGCGATTGGCGCGTGCAGGAACGTCGGCACAGCGACGCTCACGGCATCCAGTTCGCCTGCCTCGAGCATGTCTTCCCACCGCGCGAAGGTGTTCTCGATGCCGTACTGCTCGGCAAGTTCTGCGACGCGCTCGGTCTCCATGCCCGCAAGCGAGTGCAGTTCGACGCCGGAAATCCGCGCATACGCTGCCAGGTGCTGCTGACCTGCCCAGCCGACTCCGACCACGCCGACGCGCAGTGGGCGGGCGGCGGTCATCCGGCCACCTGCTTCTGGTCGTTCACGAACCAGCCGCGTGCAGGATTGCCGACCTCCGGCACCCGTTGCTCGGTTTCACCCGGGGCTGCCCAGCGCGCCGCATTGGCGAGCACCCGCCGGATTTCATCCTGGTGATACACCGGATACTCCTGATCTCCCGGGCTGAAGTAGAACACCTTGCCGAGTCCCCGACGGTAGGTGATGCCGGAGCGGAACACTTCGCCACCGTCGAACGAACTGATGAACACCAGGCCGTCCGGCTCTGGAACGTCGAAGTACTCGCCGTACATCTCCTGGTGGGGAACGATGAGCGGCGACGGCACTCCTTGTGCGATCGGATGCGATGGGCTGACACTCCAGACCAGCTCGCGCTCTGCCTCATTGCGCCACAGAAGCGAACACGTCGTTCCCATCAGCTTTCGGAAGATCTTCGAGAAGTGCCCTGAGTGCAGCACGACCAGCCCCATGCCGGCCAACACCCGTTCGTGCACGCGTTCGACAACGGCGTCATCCACCTGGTCGTGCGCGATGTGGCCCCACCAGAACAACACGTCGGTCTCGGCCAGCGTGGCATCGTCGAGGCCGTGCTGCGGGTCGGCGAGCGTCGCCGTGCGGATCGTCGCTTCCGGCAGAAGCTGTCCCAGGCCGTCCGCGATCGCCCCGTGGATGCCGTTCGGGTAGATCTCGGCGATCTCTGGCTGGGTGCTCTCGTGAACGTTTTCGTTCCATACGGTGACGCGCAGATTGTGATGCGACATGGGCTCTCTCTCCCGAAAGTAGTGGCGGACGTACTGGTATCCGGAAATGCTGGTATCGAATCGATTCGATTTTCGCCACGTTCACGTTACAGACCGACGCGGTCACGGTCAAGATCAGGCGGTCGTTGGCTCAGGATGCGTGCGCTCCGACCACTCGTCGATCTCGCGCCGCAATTCACGCTTGCGTTCCTGAGAGGCGAACGACGCTTCGACCGAATTGCGTGCGAACTGCTCGAGCTGCTGCCGTTCGATGTGCAGTGCAGCCGCGATCGCCGTCACATTGTCGGCCATATACCCGCCAAAGTATGCGGGGTCATCCGAGTTGATGGTGACCACGACACCTGCATCTGCCAGGCGCATCAGCGGATGCTCGTCAAGGCTGGCAACGGCGTGCAGTCGCAGGTTGGACAGCGGGCATACCGTGAGCGGAATACGGTCTTCGACGAGACGCTCGACCAACCGCGCATCCTCGATCGCGCGAATGCCGTGGTCCACTCGCTCGACCCGCAGCACGTCGAGTGCTTGCCAGATCGAGCCGGGCGGTCCCTCCTCGCCCGCGTGGGCGACGGTGTGCAGGCCGGCGGCGCGCGCACGATCGTACACCGGCGCGAATGGCGCTGCAGGATGCCCCACCTCGGCGGAATCCAGGCCGACACCGAGCAACAGATCCGCCCTGTTCATCGCGGCAGTCAGCGTCTCATGCGCGTCATCGACGGGCCGGTCGCGCAAGAAACACAGAATCAGGCCGCCGGTGATCGTGTCGCGCTGCGCATCCATGC